>Ga0157369_10002285_pt1 | contig 23059 bp, 20 predicted proteins | sample C25metaG_FD_113461 | JGI IMG/M metagenome (GOLD analysis project Ga0157369, IMG submission 113461) | Corn rhizosphere microbial communities from Kellogg Biological Station, Michigan, USA - C2-5 metaG | ecosystem: Host-associated > Plants > Roots > Rhizosphere > Soil | place: USA: Michigan... | reverse complement strand
TCGTCGCCGTCGCTTGACCCCCATGAACGCCGCCCTGCCCTCCGAACCCGGTATCCGCATCAGCCTCGCCGAGCTGATCGAGATGCGTCACCGCGTGCGCGAGGTGCAACTGTTTTCCACGCCAAGTCAGCGCAGCCCGCTGATCGGCCTGCATCATTCGAAATTCCGTGGCCGTGGCGTCGACTTCGATCAGGTGCGGGTGTATCAGGCCGGTGACGACGTGCGCACCATCGACTGGCGCGTCACTGCGCGCACGCAGGAACCGCACACCAAGCTGTTCCACGAAGAGCGCGAGCGACCGATTTTCATCATGGTCGAGCAAAGCACGCGGTTGTTTTTCGGCTCGGGGCTGATGTTCAAATCGGTACTGGCGGCGCAGGTCGCGGCGTTGATCGGCTGGGCCGCGCTGGGGCACAACGACCGCGTCGGCGGGCTGGTGTTCGGCGACAACGAGCACTACGAAATCAAGCCTCGGCGCAGCAAGCAGAGCCTGCTGCAATTGCTCAACCGCCTGGTCAAGGTCAATCAATCGCTGCACAGCGAGCGCGAGCCGGATCGCGATGCCTTCGGCGTGGCCTTGCGCCGCGCGCGGGAAGTGCTGCGCCCGGGCAGTCTGGCCATCGTCATTTGTGATGAGCGCGCGTTGTCCGACAGCGCCGAGCAGCAGTTGAGTTTGCTGGCGCGGCATTGTGATCTGCTGATGTTGCCGCTGTCCGATCCGCTCGATCACGCTTTGCCCGCTGCCGGCCTGCTGCGCTTTGCCGAGCGTGGCGCGCAGCTGGAGATCGACACGCTGAACTTCGACTTGCGCCAGACCTACCGCGCCCAGGCCGAAGCGCGCATCGCTCGCTGGGAATTGCTCGCGCAAAAGCTGCGGGTGTTGCTGATGCCGTTGAGCACGCAGAGCGAAATGGTCGAGCAGATGCGCGAGTTCCTGAACCCGCAGCGTCCGGGGAAAGGTCGATGAACGGCCTGGATCAGCTGCAACCGCTGATCTCGCCGCCGCCGATCGCCTTCTGGCCGCCGGCGCCGGGCTGGTGGCTGCTGCTTCTGCTGTTGCCGTTGCTGGGTTTTGCCGTGTGGAAGCTGCGCCGCTTCATTCCGATCAAGAAACGCCCGGTGGTACGCGCCGAGCAGCCGCTGGACCCGGTCCGCATCGCCGCGCTCGCCGAATTGGCGCAAATGCCCAAACCCTACGACGGCGCTCCGGCCGGCGCTTGGCTGCAACAACTCAACGGCCTGCTCAAACGCCTGTGCCGCAACCACTATCCGTACAGCCAGAGCCACACCCTCAACGGCCGCAAATGGCTGGCCTTCCTCGATAACCGCTGCCCGGCTGCCGGCCTGACGCGCTGGATGGTGCTGGTCGAAGGCGCGTACAAACCGGAATGCAAACTCGACGACAAAGCCATCGCTGGCCTGACCCAAGCGGTCGAAACGTGGATTCGCAAACATGTTTGAGTTCGCCTGGCCGTGGATCTTCGTGCTGTTGCCGCTGCCGTGGCTGATGCGTCTCGTCCTGCCGGTGGCCGACAGCGGCGAGCCGGCACTCAAAGTCAGCTTCCTCGCCGACCTCGAAGGCCTCGCCCGCCGCCGCGCGCGTGCGAACTTGCCGGCGTGGCGGCAGCAGGCGCCGTTTATCTTGCTGTGGCTGATCCTGCTGACCGCCGCCGCCCGCCCGCAATGGCTCGGCGAACCGCTGCCGATTGCCGCCAGTGGCCGTGATCTGCTGGTGGCGGTGGACGTGTCCGGTTCGATGGATTTCCCCGACATGCAGTGGCAGGACGAAGAAGTCAGTCGCCTGTCGCTGGTGCAGCATTTGCTCGGTGATTTCCTCGAAAGTCGCGACGGCGACCGCGTCGGTTTGATCCTGTTTGGCAGTCAGGCCTACCTGCAAGCACCGCTGACCTTCGACCGGCGCACCGTTCGCGTGTGGCTCGACGAGGCGCGGATCGGCATCGCCGGCAAGAACACCGCGATCGGCGATGCCATCGGTCTGGCCCTGAAACGCCTGCGTCTGCGCCCGGCGCAAAGTCGCGTGCTGATTCTGGTCACCGACGGCGCCAACAACGGCGGCGAAATCAATCCGCTGATTGCGGCAAAACTGGCGGCCAGTGAAGGCGTGAGGATCTATCCGATCGGCATCGGCGCCAATCCCGAGGACAGCGGCTCGACCGGCCTGCTCGGGGTCAATCCGAGCCTTGACCTGGATGAACCGGCGCTCAAGGCCATCGCCGAAATCACCGGCGGCCAGTACTTCCGCGCCCATGACGGCAAAGAGCTGCAAGCGATCAAGGACACCCTCGATCAGCTCGAACCGGTGACTCAGCAACCGACTCAGGCACGCCCGGCGCAAGCCTTGTATCACTGGCCGCTGGCGTTGGCGCTGTGGTTGAGCCTGTTGCTGGTCGTCCGCGAGCTGTGGCCGGACAATCCGCTGCAACGCCTGTTTACCAAACAACTGTATTTGCAAAGTCCGTTGCCGGACTGGCGTGAGCGCTTGCAGCGTTTGCGCCTGCGGAGGCGCCGATGATCGCGCTCTGGCCGCACTGGTTCCGCCCTTGGTGGCTGCTGCTGTTGCCGCTGCTCGGCTGGCTGCTCTGGCAACTCTGGCACCGACAGAAACGCGCCGGTCGCTGGCAGATGATTCTGCCGACAGCATTTCACGCTGCGCTGCTCAGTGGTGGTAGCGGGCGCCAGAGCAAATTGCCGTGGATCGCCCTAGGCGTGGCGTGGTTGCTGACCATTCTGGCCTTGCTCGGGCCGAGCTGGGAGCGCGTCGAACAGACCAGCCAGAAACCCGCTGACCCGCTGGTGGTGGTGCTCGAACTGACCCCGGAGATGCTCGCCACCGACTCTCCACCGACGCGTCTGGAACAGGCGCGGCGCAAGCTGTTCGACCTGTTGCAGGCGCGCAGCGACGCGCAGACCGCCATCGTCGTTTATGCCGGCAGCGCGCACACGCTGGTGCCGCTGTCGGATGATCTGACGACCAGTCGCAACCTGCTCGACGCGCTCAAGCCGTCGCTGATGCCGGAAGCCGGCCACCGCGCCGATCTGGCCGTGGACAAGGCGCTGGCCTTGCTCAAGCAAGGAGCGTTGGGACAGGGACGGATTCTGCTGATCGGTTCGTCGCTCAATGAAGAAGAAAGGCGAGGCATTCGCCGTGCGCTCAATGGCGAGTCGACGCAACTGCTGATGCTCGGCATCGGCACCGCCGAAGGTGCGCCGATCGCACAGGAGGACGGCAGTTTCCTCAAGGACGAGCAAGGCGCGATCCGCGTGCCGCAACTCGACAGTCCTGGTCTGGCGACATTCCTCAACAGCGTCGGCGGCGAGTATCACCCGGCGCGTCTCGACGAGGCTGATCTTGGCGCTCTTGGCCTGCTCAACGGCCCGCGCAGCCTGCGCGACGACGGCCAGACCGTGCGCCTCGATACGTGGGCCGATCAGGGTTACTGGCTGCTGTTGCCGCTGCTGTTGCTCGCCGCTTGTGCCGGGCGCCGTGGTTGGCTGTTCTGCCTGCCGCTGCTGTGGTGCCTGCCGCAGCCGAGCTACGCTTTCGACTTCGAAGACTTGTGGTTGCGCCCCGATCAACAAGGTTTGCATCTGCTCAAACAGAAACGCCCGGCCGAAGCCGCGCAGCATTTTGAAGATCATCAGTGGCAAGGGGTGGCGTTGTACGAGGCCGGCGACTACAGTGGCGCCGCTCAGCGCTTCGCCGAGGGCAGCGATGCCCGCGCCCACTACAATCGTGGCAACGCCTTGGCGAAAAGCGGCGAGCTGGAAGCGGCGATCGACGCCTACGAACAGGCGCTGGAACTGCAACCGGATCTGCGTCCGGCGCAGACCAACAAGGCGCTGGTGGAAAACCTGCTGAAGCAGAAAAACGCCCCGCCGCCGCCCGAGCCGGACAACCAGCCGAACGAACAAAGTCTGCCCGGCGATGAGCCTTCGCCCACCACCGCGCCCCCTCCGGCGGTGAGCAGCGAAACCCAGAGCGAGGCGCAACCGGCCGAATCCGCCAGCGAACCGCCGCCGACCGCCCCGCCGCTGCCCGGCCCTAACGAAATCCCCGGCAGCAACGAGGAAGAGGAAACCGATACGGTGCCGACCCTGCGCCCGAGTGAGAACAACCTCGAGGGCGAGCAGCGTCAGGCGCTCGAGCAATGGCTGGGCAAGATCCCGGACGACCCGGGCGAACTGCTCAGGCGCAAATTCTGGTACGAACAGCAACAACATCAGGATCAGGAAAACAATCGATGACCCGCTTCACCGCTCTCTTGCTGCCCCTGCTGATCTGCACGGCCACCGCTCAGGCGGCCGAGCTGACCGCCAGCGTGGATCGCAGTCGCCTGAACTCCGGCGAGACGGTCGAGCTCACCCTCGAAACTGACGACGTCACCCAGTTCGGCAAGCCCGATCTGTCGGCGCTGGAAGCGTTGTTCGAAGTGCGCGGCACGCGCCAGGTCAACCAGCTCAACACCCTCAACGGCGACAACCGCGCGACCACACGCTGGATCATTACCCTGCTGCCGAAAGAGAACGGCAGCGTGGTGATTCCGCCGCTGCAACTGGGCGAAGCACAGAGCCAGCCGATCACCGTGCAGGTGATCGACAGCGACAACCGCGAAGAAAAAAACAGCCTTGATCCGGTGTTCATCGAAGCCAGCCTCGATCAGACCAGCGTCTATGTGCAGGCGCAGGCCATCCTGACGTTGCGCATTTATCACTCGGTTTCGCTCTACGACGACAGCAGCCTCAGCCCGCTGCAAATCGCCGATGCGCGCATCGAACAGCTAGGCGACACCCGCACCTACGAAAAAGACATCAACGGCCTGCGCCACGGCGTGATCGAGATGCGCTACGCGATCTACCCGCAACACAGCGGCCTGCTGACGATCGCCCCGCAAACCTTCAGCGCCACGCTGGTCGATACCGCGCCTTCAGCAGACGCCTCGGGGCCGAAGCCCGGCAAACTGATGCGCGTCAGCTCGGCGTCGATTCCGCTGACGGTCAAACCGAAACCGCTGACCTACCCGGTCGATGCACCATGGTTGCCGGCGCGCAGCCTCAGCCTCAGCGAAAGCTGGAGCCCGGAACCGGACCACACCCAGGTCGGCGATTCCCTGACCCGCAGCCTGACCCTGAAAGTCGAAGGCCTCGCCAGTTCACAACTGCCAGCGCTGCCCGCCACCGACGTCAACGGCCTGCGCCGTTACCCCGACCAACCGGTGCTGAGCAACCAGAGCAGCGATCGTGGCATCATCGGCAGCCGCGAAGAGCGCGAAGCCCTGGTGCCAAGCCGCAGCGGCGCGATCGACCTGCCGACCGTCGACGTAGTCTGGTGGAACACCTTCGAAGACCACCTCGAACACAGCAGCCTGCCCGCACGCACCCTGCAAGTGGCGAACAACCCCAGCCTGCAGATCGACACCCCGGCCGGCACCCTGCAACCGAGCACGCCCGACAACGACACCCTGTGGTGGTGGAAACTCAGCACCCTGATCCTCGCCTGCACCACCCTGCTCGGCTTCGGCCTCTGGTGGCGCGCCCGCTGGCAACCGGCAATCCACCGCGCCGCCCAGACCGGCCCGAGCCCACGCACCCTGCTCGACGACATCAAACGCGCCAGCCAGGCCAACGACCCCCACGCCACCCGCCAGGCACTGGACGCCTGGGCGCGGCAACAGCCGGAGACGCTGGCAGACATGGCCGCGCGGTTTGTGCCGTTATCGGATGCGTTGGATGGCTTGAACGGCGCGCTGTACAGCGAGACCGGGCAGCATTGGCAGGGTGAGGATTTGTGGCGGGCGATTCGTACTATTCCCGCCGCCGAGCGCGTGCAGGATCCGGTGAGTGAGAGTGGATTGCCGCCGCTTTATCCGAAGTGAAAAGCGAAAGATCGCAGCCTTTGGTAGCGCCCACGGATTGTGTGTAGGAGCTGCCGAAGGCTGCGATCTTTTGATCGGAAAGTCCGGGATCAGTTAACGGAACGCGTCATAACCATGGGCGACGCCGGCTTGAACTAACTGAAAGTTCTCTTGGAGAATCTTTATGTCTTCGGTAATCACTGTAAAAACTCCAGATTGCGGCTGAAGCTGAGTTCCTCTGAGATGTCCAATCCATAAGCTATTTGTCTCCCGCGCTTCTCCTCATGCGCCACCAACTTCTACATAGACAGCCTCAACGGTGGCGTCGTTTTCCCCGAAATCAGGCACATAAAACCTTAAACCCACGCCAGTGACACTGAAGCCTGAATTATTGAAAACCAGAACCTCTCCTCGCTTGGCCAAAAACTGTCGAACCACAAGCGCATTCTCACCGACCAGTTTCTGGTTGTCCCAAACAAGCTCACTCCATTTCAAAAACTCAACGCCAACGACCCGGTAGCGCTCATCAAAGTAAACGTGCACGCCTAAATCATCGTAAGCGTCGGTCGGTACTGTCGAATCCTCGGCTTTGTAAAACGCCTCAAACCGACCACCAAGCGCCTTCCTTGATTCTTCTCGGGACATGCCAGCGTGAATCAATCCCAGATCACCGCGACTTGACAGATCAAACACCAACATCACTTCCTTTCGAAATCAACTGGACACGGAACAATGTCCAGCTCGCCCCATAGCATCGACAAGCCTATGCTTTTCATATAAGTCCCAAAATCCAGAAAAGGCGCAACGCCGATCGCCTCAATTGAAAACCAGGTAGCGTCGCACTCTGGGCACATGAATAACTTTTTTCCGGTGGCCTTGACATGGGCACAGACAATGTAATCCTGCTGACATCTTGGGCAGATGATCATCTCTGGCTCCTGTTAGAGCACGACGCCGTTGAATGAATTTTCGCGGCGCAGATTGATATATAAAGTGGTGATCAAGTCGTCGTCATCGTCAACGTAAAACCCCATACCCAACTCACCGACTTCAAATCCGTCATCATCAATGATGGGGTCAATACCGTGGCGACGGAACAAAGCCAATACGTCCGTGGATGTTTCGCCTACCAGCTTGTGCCCGCTCCAAGACACCGTGCTTCTTTCGAAAAATTCTACCCCTTTAACCATATCTCGTTCGTCATAGTAGACATGAAGGTCGAGCTGAGAATAAGCATCCGTAGTATTCAAGGAGTCAGCTGTTTTCCAGAACACTTCGAAACCGGCTCCCAGAATTTCGCGCACTTGAGTTCTGGACAGTTTTCCATTCAGGGGGCCGACCAATCCGTATTCCGCAATTGAAAAGTCCATTTGAAGCCTCTTGCTGGTGAACAATCCAGCTCCCACTCTTTCCCCGAAAGCATGTGGGCGCGCTCTATCATACTGCCTTGATATAGGAAGAAAAGTTTCCGCCACCTTGATCAATATGTAGTCGTTCGCATTTATTGCAGCGATAAACAGCAGTAGCACTCGCACCTATCTGCTGATAGAACTCTTCCTCAGACAACCAACGATCTGCCAAGGCAGCACCCAGCTCATCTATCTTTCGCTCGGCAACCATTGAAAACTCGGACTCGGACGTACCATGAGACAAATTGATTATCTGACCGCACACGCAGGAAAATTTAGGCATTGTATTGGTGGCTCAACTCAAGAAACGTAATTGCTCGCCCACGGTCTTGAGGCGAGCACATCAAGACCAAAATCTTTTTATCAGCGAGCGTTGGGAATGGGATCAATCATTGTTTCACCTGATAGAACGTAACCACCGGGCCGTAATCCTCATCCGAGTTCGACACCTCGACAGTGAATAATGTGTCCGGGAATTTCTCCTTCAACACCATTCGCCAGGCAAACCCGATCATCTCGCACAGCTGAAAAAATATTCTGGGCGATACACCATTTCCGTATTGGCCAAAAACATCATAAATCTTCACATAATTCATAAGCCGCTCAACCTCCGCCATGTCGCCAGCGGCAAGGTTCACGCAGCGCGCGAACGCTTCGTGTGAAAAATTTCGCTCGAGGAAAACGCCTCCCTCAGACACGATGAACGTCGGGAACAGCAACGTGGAAAACATCAATATCTGTTCCGGGTGGCATTGGTCGTTGATATACGAATGAATATCCAGGCCTTCCTGATTTGCCCATTGCTGCTTCCACGCGTCATAGGGTTCAGTGTCGATGACCAAGGGTAAAGAGTTGATCAGTTGCATTGCATGGGCTCCAGACACGATTTTCCGCCGTGGGGGACCTGGGGTACAGATCTCTGTTTATCAGAACTTGGTTTGTCCCTGGTTCTGCTCCATTACCCGCACGATCCAGCGAGATACTGGGATTGGCAACGACGAGGCCATCGGCCTGCGCTCATAGTGGCTGCAAGACCATGAGGTTTGCCAGTTGGAACGTCTGTCCGCGCTTGGGCACGCCAATGAACTGATGCGTTCGGCCACAGGGGCAGAAGACTGATGCGCGAGGAATACGTACGACGAACGTCCATGTAGAAGATCCTGCAACGGGAAATAATCGGTCTGATCAGGTGCCATGCTCGGCCGGACAGCGGCGCGGATGAGCGCAAAGAGTCGCTGGCGTCTCTGCACTAGCGCACCAGCCGGCATGATATTAGGTGGCCACCTTTTTGGCGTCAATCAATGGATTGGTTGAACAATCGGTTTCGATGAGCGGTACAGCTCGTATCCTCGGGCAATGCGCCTGTTAAAGGCTCTGTTTGCCCTGCGTCGGTTTGCGAGCGCGGGTACGCCTTCAGGGTTACTCACGGTTCATCCGAAGTAACCTCTGTAAGATTTCGGACGATCCCTTGTAGGTTTCATCCCGAGTGTTCGATTCCTACGCAAAACACAGAAAGATCTGACTGCTGTCGTTTTTCAGATACACGCACATTTCTCTGTCACAAACAGACACAGGGAAATGTGCTCAATGATGCACCCCGCCAACCTCGCGGCAGCTGCCGCCTCGAAAGCGCCCATTGGTGCGCCCGCCGCCTGCCCCTTGCGCAACACCCACGTACAACTGCTGCCCCTTGCGTACGGCCTTGTCGAAAAACCCTTCGACCCCAGCACCGAAATCACGCTGCCTTACACCCTGACCACGCGCCCCATGGGCATCCGCCGCCTGCGCGACGGTTGGCTGTACATCGTCGACAGCCTCAGCGGTGAGCTCTATGAATACCGCGTGCTTGAAGGCGTCATCAGCGCATTGCTGCATCGCGGCAAAACCGTCAGCGAGGAGCAGCGCAGCGCCATCGAAGAACGTCCGGCGTTGATCTTTGCGCGCAAAAGCACCCTCTACGTGACCTTCGCCGATGTGCAGTTGAGCGCGGCGAAATGCCGACAGGTGCTGGACAGCGCGGAGGAGCGCGAGCACTTCATGCAGGCGGTCGATCTTGGCCCAGTGCATTGTCTGATCGGCGGCGAGCATTTGCTCACCGTGGCCCAGGCGAAACAGTGGCTGGCGGAAGTGGCCTGCACGGCAAAACCGCTGGCCGAGGCGGACACCACGCGGATGCCGACGGTGCAGGTCAGCGATGCGCCGGAGCACGAACGCGAACCCTATCTGTGGGAAAACCCGCGACGTTTTCGCGAGGCGCATATCGGCGAATTTCTCGGGCGGGTGCGCGGGCCTTATCAGGACGACACGCTGTTTCTGCTGGTCAACGACGACCTTGGGGTGATGCGCGATCTGGCCGATTATCAGGATCTGGTGGTCGGCTGGATCGAGCAGTGGAGCAACACCGACAACAACGAGCGCGACTATCTGCTGGCCAGTTACATCGAGTCGCTGAGCCAGCTCGGCGCTCAGGATTTCGACACCCTGGCCAAGGCCAGCGACGATCCGCGCGCCCAGGCATTGTTCGCTGAACTGGAGCAATTGCCCGAGCCGGATCGGGAAAATACCCGGCAGGCGCTGCTTGAGTATTTGAACAAGGGAGGTGAGGTCGAGCCAGTTGCAGGCGAAGCCACGCTTGAGTTGCAACAGCTTCGCGAAAAGGCACTGGACGAGTCACTGGCGCTGAACCGTTTCGACGGCGTCGCCCCGGATTTCACCGCGCACGCTCGCGTCACCGCCGAGGCGGATCGGCGCTTTTACACCCGTGAATATTTTGCTGAAGTCGCCCCGGCCGACTTCGTCGAGCGCCACCTGAGCACACTGGTCGAGCTCGGCAAGGACCAGAGCCGGCGGATGAAAGACGTGCTCGACGGCCCGCTGCTCAGCGGCAAACGCGGCATCAATGATCTGATCGACCGCCCGGCCATGGACGAGGTGCTGAACAGTCATCGCGACAATCTCGGACGCTGGAATCGCCTGCTCGAACGCATCACCGCCGATCGTGCGCAACTGCTGTGCGCCGGGCGTTTCCATCGCTCGGCGTGGTATTTCGACGGGCAAGTGCAGATCGATCAGGCTTTGGCCAGCGAATACGCCTGTCTCAAGGACATCGGCCGCAGCGACGCGGCCAATGAGCAAATGCTCGGATACCTCGAGCAACACCCGCAACTGACCCGCCCGCTGTTCTACACCTTGCCGCTGCGCTTGCAGACCGAACAGGCCGGGCAATATTCAACGCTGTTCAACGCTGGCATGGCGATGTTCAACAACCTGCCGGACTGGCTGGCCAAATTGCGGAGCATCGAGCAGCCGCAGCTGCCAGCACTGGACGACCTGCACGCACACAGTCGCGTCTTGGCGGACGCGGTGCAGGACACCTACAGCCCGGCGCTGAACCTCGGCCTGAGCCGGGCGCTGGAAGGCTTCGATCTTGCCGGCGAGAAAATCCCCGACCTCGACGAACTGTTCCAGCGCCTGCCCAAAGCCCTGCGCCTGCGCGTGTTCGACGCCGCGTGAACCAGCGGCGTGACCTTCACCGTATCCACCCCGGCGGAACAAGCGGCGCTGCAAGCCACGATCAAGGAAGTGCTGCGCGAGCGCGACTACCTGAAAACCCTCAACCGCGAACGCAACCAGCTCACCCACAACAAAAACCGCCAGGGCCACAAAACCGCCCGGGCGGTGGAATTGCAGGAGGAAATCGTCCGCGTGCGCACGCAACTGGCCTTGTTCGAAGGCCGCCTCGCGGCAGCGTTAAGCCCGATCGACGAGCTGCCGGATCGCTCGGCGCGACTGTATGGCGCCACCCCGGCGAAAGCGGGATTGACGGTGGTGTTTCCGCCGGCGCAGCACGGGGAATTGCGTGGGTTGCTGGAGAACATTCGCGCGGGAGTGGCGGGGGTTTCGAAGGCGAGTCTGGTGCGGACGGAGGGGATGGGGTTGTTGGTGGTGTTGGTGCAGGTGGTGAATTTGGTGGGGGTTTATCGGGAGCTGCGCAGGCAGGCTGTAAATGAAAGAGTGTGGACCTAGTTGATGAATTCAGTCGTTGCAACGGGAGCGGCGGGATTTAGTGCCGCACAAAGTCTTGCTGATACGGCGTTAAAAGTTCGCTGCGCTTCTCTAGTGGCAAGCGTTCAGCTCCATGCCTTGCAGACCGTGCACGTGCAGATGGGGAAATTGCATGTGGGATTGGGTTTTTTTACATATTTGTCAGGGTTGGCTTCTTCTACGAACAGTATTGTCACGCAGCGCAAAAACTGGGAACAGGCGGTTCGCAGTGGAAATCATTCGGCGCAAAGCGCAGCTGCATTGGCGACGATGGGAGCTGGTGGCATGACATCAGTTAGTGGCTATGGTTTGACCAACACTGTCCACTCCACATTCAAGGTATTGAAGGCGTCAAGTAATGCCGCTCGTAGAGCTGCTTGGGCCGCTGCTGGCACACGTTTATCCACCGTCTTTTTCCGCTTCAATCTCGCTGGAGCACTTTTTACTGTTCTAGAGCTGGGGGGTAGCTTGCTGTACAGCCGCTACAACATCAGTGCTCACGATAAATGGTTGAAAATCACACCGTGGAGTAGGGATAGCGAGATGCGTGGCGACCACTCACTTGATGACTATCAAAGTTATCTGGCTTTTTTAATTCACGCACCTTACGCGCAGCTTGGCCCAAATCTGTACGACTCTTGGCTGAAGGATCTGTTATTCAAAGCCAAACCCAGCGATATTCACTTAGCATTGCCGACCCTAACGCTGAATGATCTGCTGCGTCCGTTTGGCGGCAACCCAACCTCCCGTTTAGGTATCGGCGCGCACCGCATTTCAATTCCGCTGCACAGTCGAGGAGCACCACGAGAGCAGCGAGATGTCATTAGTGACGAGATTTTAAGCAGCCTGCGCATCGTGAAGTCCAGCCCAGAAGGACTGATACTTTGTCTCCAGTATCCAGCGGGCCTCGGGTCGGAATTTGTTCCCGCGAAAGAAACGCTGGAATTGGCTGTGTGCGTTCAGACATTGAATAAAAAAGGTGAATGGGCATCTCGAACTCGCGTCATTCACCTCGACCCGCGTGGTGAGGGTCATTTTGGGGTTGTTACTCCCCAACAGGTCAAAGAAAAACCTCCAGTTTTGCTGGTTGAGGCTCACCTGTTAGAAAGAGCTGACCATGCTGAATAATCACGATGATCCATTAGCAACTCGCCCGCTTCGACAGCCTAGAAAGACCGGTGACATTGAGGCGTTTCCGAGCGGAAAAATTACCTATCTCGCGCCCTTGCCATTACCAACATCAATGCCAGCTTACGGTCCGCATATTGGTGAACTGAATGACGTTTATATGGATTTCGGTTTAGGGACACTGGAGGATTTTTCTTGGCAAGTCATTTTAGGCGGACCATTCAGCGGCACATTAATGATCGCGTTTCTATATCCACTGATGGGAGGGTTTATAGGACTTCTGTTAGGTGATAGCTGGGAATTCATTAAAGAAGTCATTGAGGGTATTTTTTTTGCCATTTACAAATTGGCTTTCTCAACGGGTTTAATTGCCTTGTTTATTGGCCTAGGCGTCTGGCACCACGTCCACAAAACCCGCGCCACCCTCATCCCAACCCGCTTCAACCGTCAACGCCGCGAAGTCTGTTTCATGCCCCAAGGCGCCACCGAGCCGGTCTTTGTCCCGTGGGAGTCGCTCAGCGCCTGGATCATCGAAGCCAAAGGCGCCACCCAGTTTGGCATCCACCGCCAATACGGCATGGGCATCGGGTTTCACCACGGCGAATCCCCCACCAGCCTCGAATTCCAATGCGCCGGCCTGCAGCTCGCGATCAGCCATTGGGAGGCGATTCGCGGTTACATGGAGTACGAAGTCAACGACCTCAAATCGATTCAGGACCTGCAAGACCTTCAAGGCCCGGACGACCCACCCCACGAAGGCCTGCACACTTTTCGTAACGCCCGCGCGCGGATGCATCAGCAGATCCGTGAAGGCCGGCGCTCGCGGCTTTCGGGGTTCTTCTGGTACCTGTATCACGTCATGACCTTATGGACGATTCCCAATCGCCTGGTTGAATGGGAAGTGCGTCGGCTGGAAAGAATCGGCAAGCAGGCGCTGCCGGAAGTCATGCGTGCCTGGTCCGAGCCGCTGCCGAAAGAGCAATGGGCCAAGCCCAGTGAAGAGTTGTTGCGGCTGAGCGAACAAGTGCGGCGGATGCACAAGCGCCAGCCGCATCGGCCGATTACGCAGATTTTCGCTGAGGTTTGCAGGCGAGCTGAGTGCTGATGTTGAGCAGTTTTGTGGCCAGAGGGTGGGAGGTTTTTTGCCTGTTTGAGCGCCTTCGCGAGCAGGCTCGCTCCCACAGAGGACCGCGTTGGACGCGGATGTTTCGGTTGATCTTGGACAAAGTGGGAGACCCTCGGGGTGGCGGCCATTTCTCAGTGGTTGCTACCAGGTCGGCCAAGGAAAACCCGATGGTTCTGCTGGTTGAAAATCAATACCTCGGAAGGGCTGACCATGCTGAATAATCACAATGAGCCTCTTGTTGATGCGCAATGTGAGGTGATCAGAAAAGCGGGCGATGTAGAGCCGTTTCCAAGCGGAAAGATCACCTATCTCGCACCGTTGCCACTGCCCACACCGATGCCCCCTTATGGCCCACATATCGGTGAGCTCAATGATGTTTACATGGAATTCGGGATAGGACCGCCGCAAGTGTTCATGTGGCAGGTAACAGTAGGGTTGCCCTTTAGTGCAACCTTCATGATCACGTGCCTTTTTCCCGCAATTGCTGGTTTTATGTTTTTTCTGGCAGGTTCGGGGTGGAATGACATATGCGGCGCCATCGAAGGAGTTTTCGATGCTTTGATTGGTACGGGCTCTTTGACCATTTTTTGTTCTTTGTGTATTAACCTGGGCGTCTGGCAGCACGTCCACAAAAAACGCCTCTCCCTCATCCCAACCCGCTTCAACCGTCAACGCCGCGAAGTCTGCTTCATGCCCCGGGGCGCGACCGAACCGGTCTTCGTCCCGTGGGAATCGCTCAGCGCCTGGATTATCGAAGCCCAAGGTGCCAGCCAGTTCGGCGTCCATCACCAATACGGCATGGGCATCGGTTTTGATCACGGCGAAACCCTCACCAGCCTCGAATTCCAATGCGCCGGCCTGGAGCTCGCGATCAGCCACTGGGAAGCGATTCGCGGTTACATGGAGTACGAAGTCAACGACCTCAAATCGATTCAGGATTCGCAGGATCTGCAAGGCCCGGACGACCCGCCCCACGAAGGCCTGCATACTTTCCGCAATGCCCGCGCGCGGATGCATCAGCAGATCCGTGAAGGCCGCCGCTCGCGGTTGTCGGGGTTCTTCTGGTACCTGTATCACATCATGACTTTATGGACGATTCCCAACCGTTTGGTCGAATGGGAAGTGCGCCGCCTGGAAAGAATCGGCAAGCAGGCGCTGCCGGAAGTCATGCGCGCATGGTCCGAGCCATTGCCGAAAGAGCAATGGGCCAAGCCGAGCGAAGAGTTGTTGCGGTTGAGCGAGTTGGTGCGGCAGATGCACAAGCGCCACCCGCATCAGCCGATTACCGAAATATTCGCCGCTGCCGGTGCAAGCAGACACACGACAAGGCAAGGGGCGTGATTTGCCAGTAAACTCCCCTCCTCTCGCCGCCCTTTGTTCCTCGCGGCCACCCTCTTGATCAAAATGCGGAGTCCACCTTGCGTTTGTTCCACACCTCCGACTGGCACCTTGGGCAAAACCTGCACGGCCAGGAGCGCGATTTCGAGCACGCGTGTTTTCTCGAATGGCTGCTGCGCCAGTTGCACCTGGCGCAGCCGGACGTGCTGCTGATCGCCGGGGATATCTTCGATACGGTCAACCCGCCAGTCAAAGCTCAGGAACGCCTCTACGATTTCATCGTCAGCGCTCACGAACAGCAGCCGCTGCTGACCATCGTGATGATTGCCGGCAACCATGATTCCGGCTCGCGGATCGAGCTGCCGGCGCCGTTGATGCGGCGTTTGCGCACTCACGCGTTGGGTCGGGTGCTGTGGCTGGATGACGGGCAGCTCGACGCCGAACGTTTGTTGCTGCCGCTGCCGAATGCGCAGGGAGAAATCGCCGCGTGGTGTCTGGCGTTGCCATTCTTGCGCCCGGCGGAGGTCACTGGCGCGCATCTGGGTGACAACTATCTGCGCGGCATCGGTCAGGTGCATGAATGGCTGATCGCGGCGGCGAATACCAAGCGCCAGCCCGAGCAGGCGTTGATCGCTATTAGCCACGCGCACATGGCCGGTGGTTCGGTGTCGGAGGATTCCGAGCGCAGCCTGATCATCGGCAATGCCGAAGCCCTACCCGCCAGCCTGTTCGGCGATAGCATCAGCTACGTCGCCCTCGGCCATTTGCACAAGCCGCAGAAGGTCAACGGTGAGGAGCGCATCCGCTACAGCGGCTCGCCGATTCCGCTGTCGTTCTCCGAAATCGGCTATCAGCATCAGATTCTCGATGTGGTCCTCGACGGTGAAACCCTGGTCAGCGTCGAGCCGAAACTGATCCCGCGCTCGGTCAATCTGCAGCGCATCGGCCCGGCGCCGCTGGCCGAGATTCTGCTGCAACTGGCTGACCTGCCGAACATCGATCTGCTCGCCGAAACCCAGCGCCAGCCATGGCTGGAAGTGCGCGTGCGTCTGGATGAGCCGCAACCGGATCTGCGCCATCAAGTGGAAACCGCGCTGCAAGGCAAAGCCGTGCGACTGGTGCGCATTGCCGCTGAATACGCTGGCAATCGTGGCGCCGATGGCAGCGATGACGGCAGCACGCTGATCGAACTCGACCAGCTCACCCCGCAGGAATTGTTCAGCCGCGCCTGGCTCGACAACTACGGCAGCGAGGTCGACGATCAGACGCTCAAGGACTTCGCTGAACTGCTGCAGGACGTGCAACTGGAGGGCGAGCAGCCATGAAAATTCTCGCCATTCGTTTGAAGAACCTGGCCTCGCTGGCCGGGCCGTTCGAGATTGATTTCACCGCGGAACCGCTGGCCAGCGCCGGCCTGTTCGCAATCACCGGCCCGACCGGCGCCGGCAAAAGTACCCTGCTCGACGCTTTGTGCCTGGCACTGTTCGGCGCTGTGCCGCGCCTGAACAACACCGGCCGCGATGCCAAAGTCCCGGATGCCGACGGTGAAATCGCCACCGGCGACCCGCGCACCTTGCTGCGGCGTGGCACCGGTGAAGGCTATGCCGAGGTGGATTTTGTCGGCGTCGATGGCCGCCGCTATCGCGCGCGCTGGGAAGCCAACCGTGCCCGCGAGAAGGCTGGCGGCAAGTTGCAAGCGAGCCGGCAGAGCCTGCGCGACATCGATCAGGATCAACTGCTCGCCAGCCAGAAAGGCGAATACAAAACCCAACTGGAAGCCGCACTGGGCCTGAACTTTGAACAGTTCACCCGCGCTGTGTTGCTGGCGCAGAGCGAGTTCAGCGCGTTCCTCAAGGCTGACGATAACGACCGCAGTGAACTGCTGGAAAAACTCACCGACACCGCGCTGTACACCCGCCTCGGCCGCCGCGCCTTCGACAAGACCAAAGAAGTCCGTGAAGCGCACAAGCAGTTGCAGGATCAGGCCACCGGTGTGACGCCTTTGGCGCCGGAAGCGCGCGCCGAACTCGACGAGCGTTTCAACACCGCGCAGCAACAGATGAAGGCGCAACAGGCGCAGCTCAAACAGCTTGAGCAACAACACAGTTGGCTGAAGGATTTGCGTCAGTTGCAGGAAGCGCAGCAAGCGGCCAGCGAACAACTGCAAACCGCGCAACAGCAATGGCAGGCACTGGCCGGCGAGCGGGTGAAACTGACACGTCTGGAACAGCTTGGCCCGCAACGCCATCAGTTCGCGCGCAAGGCCGAGCTTGACGCGCTGCTGACGCCACTGGCGGCGCAGATTGCCGCACACACCCAACAACACGCGGCGCTGGGCGAACGCCAGACGCAACTGGAACAAAACCTCGACGCAGCGAAAGTCGCCCTGAGCGAAGCGCAACAGCGGCAGAGCGAAAACGCGCCGTTGCTGCGTCAGGCATTCGAAGAGCAAAGCACCCTCGCCCGCCTGATCAAGGACACTGCCAGCAGCGCCGAAGCCCGGCAAGCGGCCGAGCAAGCGTTCAAGGATGGCCAGAGCGCGATTCAGGCCTTGCAGGAAAAACAGGCTGAAGTCGCCGCACGCTTGCAACGCATCGCCACCGAGCTTGAGCAGAGCGCCCATCTGGCGCCCTTGAGCGATGCCTGGAGCGCCTATCGCGATCGTCTGCAACAGCCCATGCTGATCGGCAACCGCTTGAACAAAGGCCAGAGCGAACTGGCGTCCCTCGAACAGAACGCCGCGCGCAGTGCTGAGCAACTGGCCTCGCACAAGCAACAATTGGAAGTGCTGTTCAAAGAGGCTGGCGCAGAGCCCGATGCGGTGGCCGAACAGATCGGCCTGCTCGGCACCTTGCTGCAGGACAACCGCAAACAGCTGCGCGCGATCGAAGACTTGTCGCGCCTGTGGGCGACTCAGCAGGATCTCGACAAGCGCAGCGGCGAGTTGCAACAACGCCAGCTCGACGCGCAGCAGCAACGCAAACGCTTGACCCAGGACGGGGTGAAAACCAAGGCCGAACTGACCGTCGCCGAGCAGACCCTCAGCGTCACTCGTGAACTGCTTGAACGTCAGCGGCTTGCGCGCAGTGCCAGTGTCGAAGAGTTGCGCGCGCAGTTGCAGGACGATCAGCCCTGCCCGGTCTGCGGCAGCAACGAGCATCCCTATCATCAGCCCGAAGCGCTGCTGCAAAGCCTCGGCCGTCACGATGAAAGCGAACAGGCCAACGCCCAGCAAGTGGTCGATCAGCTCAGGAAAAAACTGATCGAACTGCGCGGCGAAGTCGGTGGCGTGATAGCCCAACAGAAAGAATTGCTCCAGCAACAGGAACAACTGGCGGCGCAGCAACAAGCCCTGGCCCCGAGCCTCGACGCGCATCCGCTGGCCGCGCAACTGTTCAATCAGGACGCCGACAAACGCGACGCCTGGCTCAGCCGCCAGAACGAGCAATTGAACCAGAGCATCACTCAGGACGAACAACGGCAAAGTGCCCTGCTCACCTTGCAACAGGACGCGGCGCGCTTGTCGCAACAATTGCGTCAGGCCGAAGTGGCTCATCAGCAAGCGGCGCAACAGCTGAGCCATCAGCAGCATGAACTCAACAGTGATCGTCAGCGTCTTGAAGAAGAACTCAGCGCGTTCGGCCCGCTGCTGCCCGCCGACACGCTTGAGGCCTTGCGCCTTGAGCCGGCGGCAACGTTCATGCAGCTGGATCGGCAGATCGCCGAGCGTCTGGCCCGGCTTGAGCAGCAAAAGGAAGAGTTGAGCGAACAACAGCAACGCCAGCAGACGCTGGAGAAAGAGCAGGATCGCCAGCAGCTGCGCACTCAGCAACTGCAAAGCGCCGAGCAGCAATTCACCGCGTTGACCGAGCAACAGCAAAACTGTCAGGAAAAACTCGCGCAGTTACTTGGCGAGCACGACAGCGCCGAGCACTGGCAGCGGCAGCTAGAACACGCGGTGGAACAGGCGCGCGTCGCCGAAACCAGCACCGCTGAGGAGCTGCAAAGCGTGCGCACGCAGTTGGTGCGGATCGCAGCCGAACTCAAGTCACAGCAGGATCGCCTGCAAGCACTGGAAGCTGAAGACCAGGCACTCACCGGCAAGATCGCCGATTGGCGCGCCAGCCACTCGGAACTGGATGACAGCGGCCTGGAAGACTTGCTGCGCTTCGACGACGCGCAAGTCGCCGACCTGCGGCAGACCCTTCAGCACAACGAAAAAGCCATCGAACAGGCCCAGGTCTTATTGCAGGATCGCGATCAGCGTCTGCTCGATCACCAGGCCCGGCAGGACGGTAATCTTGACGCCGAACAGCTGGACAGCGCCCTCGCCGAGCTGCAAAACCAGTTTGCCGTCAGCGAACAGCAGTGCGCCGAATTGCGCGCCGAACAGGTTGAAGACCAGCGCCGACAGAACGCCAATCAGGCGCTGGCCCAACAGATCGCCGAGGCTTATGCCGAGTACCAGCGCTGGGCGCGGCTCAGTGCCTTGATTGGCTCGGCCACCGGTGACACCTTCCGCAAGATCGCCCAGGCCTACAACCTCGACCTGCTAGTGCATCACGCCAACGCGCAGCTGCGCCAACTGGTCAAACGCTATCGCCTCAAACGCGGCGGCAGCATGCTCGGTCTGCTGGTGATGGACACGGTAATGGGCGACGAACTGCGCTCGGTGCATTCGTTGTCGGGCGGCGAGACGTTCCTCGTATCGCTCGCCCTTGCGCTGGGTCTGGCCTCAATGGCGTCGAGCACGCTGAAAATCGAATCGCTGTTTATCGACGAAGGTTTCGGCAGCCTTGATCCGGAATCCTTGCAACTGGCCATGGACGCGCTCGATGGCTTGCAGGCGCAGGGGCGCAAGGTGGCGGTGATTTCCCACGTGCAGGAAATGCATGAGCGGATTCCGGTGCAGATTCAGGTGCGGCGCCAAGGCAATGGTTTGAGCACGCTGGAGGTGAAATGAACACGCTGTATTCCTTCCGCCGCTGCCCTTACGCCATGCGTGCGCGAATGGCCCTGCGTTATGCGGGCGTGCCAGTGGAGATCGTTGAGGTCAGCCTCAAGAACAAGCCGGCGGAAATGCTCGTGCTCTCGCCCAAGGGCACCGTGCCGGTGCTGAATGCCGATGGCGTGGTGATCGATGAGAGTCTGCAGATCATGCGCTGGGCGTTGGCGCAGAATGATCCGGATGATTGGTTGCTGGCCGGTGATTCGTTCGCGGCGCTGTGGATGGAGAAACTGATTGAAGGCAATGATCAGATTTTCAAATCGGCTTTGAATCGCTACAAGTACGCCGAGCGTTACCCTGAGCAGCCGATGGAAGCTTATCGGGCTGAAGGTGCGTTATTTCTGCAGAAACTGGATGAGCTGCTTGAAGGACGTGACTACTTGCTGGCCGATCATCCGAGCCTCGCCGACATCGCCCTGCTGCCCTTCGTCTGGCAGTTCGCTCACGTCGATAGGGAGTGGTTCGCGCAGACGCCTTATGCTCGCTTGCAGGCGTGGTTGCAGCGTTTCCTCGAATCCGACCTGTTCACCTCGATCATGAAGAAGTAACCCGATGTAGGAGCTGCCGAAGGCTGCGATCTTCGTCAGGCCAGGGCGTTACACATGCCCAGCGCCATGCAATCCACTTCAAACGGCCCGAGAAAATCCACCGCGACCTTGACCGGTGGATTGCCGGCCATCAGCCCCAGCGTGTTGGCTCGTTCAATGTTGTGCGCGATGTTGTGGTTGGCCTCTATGGCCCGGGCCAAGCCGCCCACCGAGCCCTGGCCAAATCCCAACAGTGAAGCGCCGTTGGTCATCAGCGCGAGGCTGGCGATGACCCAGAGTCTGTAGCCTTTCATGCGCCGCCGACTCCTGCGAGTTCGGCCCTGTCGACCATCGCGCTTTGCGAGCGCAGTTCGAACTGGATGCCGGGGTGGGCGACGTCGATCGGGGCGTCGAAGCTGTGTTCCATCTGTGCGCCGATGCTGACGAACAGCACCACGGCCAGGTACAGACCGATGGCCAGGTAGGCGCCGCGTTTGGCGGAAGTGAGGATTGCGCTGGCCATGGTGTTCTCCGTGGGCAAAGGTTTCGATGGCCACAGAATCAATCAAAAAAGCCGGGGTAACCACTCAGGGTTTGCAATGGTGAACATCAGCTTCGTTGATTATTTAGCCGTTCTATTCCCTCGCTTGAAGAAATCTATAACCAAATGCCACGCACACGTGTAGGAGCTGCCGAAGGCTGCGATCTTTTGATTTTGCTTATGAAAAACAAGATCAAAAGATCGCAGCCTTCGGCAGCTCCTACAGGAGAACGGTGCGCTCAGGCTTGGGTTTTGTGATCCAGCGCGGCGTAGAAGTTGGCGCTTTGTTGCAGGTATTTCTGGGTGTAGCTCTGGGTGTGGGATTTTTTGCTGGCGATTTCAACGTTGGCACCGGCTGGCAATACCACGGTGGCAGAAATGGCGGAAGCGGCGATGACGGAGAAGAGATTGAAGTTCATGGCGGTAACCCTCGTGTTTGTTTGCTTGATTTGCCCGGTCGGGCTGTGAAACAAACGTAACGCTCGAGGGTTGCTCGCTTGAAATCTTTTGTAGCATTAGCCGTTATCAGTGCAATTAATACAACGATGCAGGCCCCGTAGACCGGGGCCTGTGGCTTATTGTCGCACCAGGAATTTCAGATCACTTGGCGCGTCCATCGGCAGTTTTTGCACGGTTTTGCCGAGCAGACCGGTCTTGGCATCGCGCTCGACGACGACAATCTGGTTGCTCTTCTGGTTGGCGATCAAGACGAATTTACCGCTCGGATCAAGGGCAAACTCGCGCGGGTGATCACCTTCGACCGAGCGTTTTTGCAGCTCTTTGAGCTGACCGGTCGCCGGATCAATGCCGAACACTACGAGTTGATTGGCCGTGCCGCGATTGCTCACGTAAAGAAACTTGCCGTCAGCCGAGGCATGCAGCGCCGCGCCCGCCTTGTCCGAAGTTGGCTGGCCCGCTGCCAGATCGACCAGTTGCGTCTGCGTCAGCACGCCGTCGTTGTAGTCGAACACCGCAACCTGTGCGCTCATTTCCATGGTCAGCCAGGCGTGTTTGCCGTCGGCGCTGAACAGCAGATGACGCGGGCCACTGCCGGCCGGCAGCGCTACCGAGGCGGTTTTCGCCGGGGTTAGCGGCAAGTGCGGGTTGGCCTTCGGGTCGTATTGATAGATGAACACCTTGTCCGCGCCCAAGTCATTGGAGAACACGTAACGACCGTCCGGCGAGGAAACCGTCGAGTGCACGTGATTCGAGGCCTGGCGCTCAGGATTGACCCGACTGGCCGGGTGCCCGCTCATCTGCACTACCGGTTTAAGTTGGCCGTCGGCATCGACCGGTAACACTGCCAGGGTGCCGCCCGGATCTTCCCTCACCGAGTAGTTGCTGACGAACAGGTGTTTGGCATCCGCGCTGAGGCTGGAATGGGTCGGCTCGTTGCCCAGGCTCTGCACTTGATTGATCAGGCTCAGCGCGTGGGTCTTCGGATCGATGGCGAAGCTGCTGTCGCGGCCGACCGGGTCAGTCTGGCCCGGGCCGTTTTCGTTGACCACGAACAAGCGCTTCTGGTCTTTCGAGAGGGTCAGCCATGATGGATTTTCGGTCTTGACCACTTGCAGCGGCTTGGCGTCGATCTGGCCGGTGGCGCTGTCGAACTGCATGCGGTAGATGCCCTGGCTGGAACCGGCGGTGTAAGAGCCGACCAGCAACTGCAAGGTGTCGGCAGAGGCGCTGGAAAGCCCCATCGCGCCGACGCTGCCGGCCATCAGCAATGGCCAGAAGTTACGCATTTTCATTATTGTCATCCTCATCGTCGCTGCTGCTGACTACGTCGCCGAGGCACACCAGGCGATGCTCGCCCGTGGTCTTGGTGTCGCTGGCGTAACCGGTGATCAGCCAGCTCTGCAGCGTCTCATCGAACGTCGCTTGCGCGACCTGCGCCGGGGTGAATTCCCAGTGTTTGGCTTCACGGCCATCGATGCATTCGATGTGCAGGTTATCGTCCTCGTCGAGGGCGAATTCGAAGGCGTGCAGGCCATCGATTTCGACCATACCGCAGTGTTCGAGGGCGTTGAGAAGGGTTTGGGCAGTCATGGCAAACAGTCTTTCT
>Ga0157369_10002283_pt1 | contig 23065 bp, 17 predicted proteins | sample C25metaG_FD_113461 | JGI IMG/M metagenome (GOLD analysis project Ga0157369, IMG submission 113461) | Corn rhizosphere microbial communities from Kellogg Biological Station, Michigan, USA - C2-5 metaG | ecosystem: Host-associated > Plants > Roots > Rhizosphere > Soil | place: USA: Michigan... | reverse complement strand
GTTGAACCTGTGGATCCTGCGGAAATGGCTGGCCGGCAGCACCCTCGTAGGCGGCGAGGCAACGATGCGTGAGTTCGCGTAGTTCGGCGAAATCGAGTCCGTGCTCGTCGCGAGTTCCGGCGAGCGCGGCGTATTCCGCTTCGAAGATCGACGGGGGCACGCCCGCGACCAGTTCACCGTAGCTCGCAACGAGTCTGCGATAGGTGTCCCAGACCAGACGCGGATTGCCGGTCTGGCGGAGCATGCCGGCAAGGGGGGTGTCGCACAGGCCGACGTTGAGCAGCGTATCCATCATCCCCGGCATCGACACAGGCGCCCCCGAGCGCACCGAGAGCAGCAGCGGCACGCGCGCGTCGCCGAAGCGCTGACCGGTGGCATGCTCCAGTTCCCATAGACCGGGTGCCCACACCGCGCTCGCGGTGGCAGTTTCGCGGGCTCGAGCGTCGCGACAGTAGTGCGTGCCGAGCACGAAAGCCGGCGGCACCGGCAGACCGAGGTCAGCCATGCGCAGCAGGTTGTAGGCCTTGAAGCCGACCGTTTCCGCCGACGCATGGGTCGCTTCGGGATTGCCGCGTGGTGTGGCGTCGCAGCCGATCAGGTAGACCTCGTCGGGCCAGCGTTGAACGGCATCCGGTTGAAGGGCTGTCATGTGTTCGCTCCGGTTTCGCCGAAGGCGACATCGCGCAACGCATAGCCGGCCACCAGCAGACGATCCGAGGCCAGTTCGAGTGTCGTTGCGAGATCGTTGGCGAGCATCAGGCTGGCGGCATCGCGCACGACACCGAGAATGGCGCGGCGTGCCGCGCGCAGCAGTTCGTCACACTGACGCTCCGAGCGCAGCACGTTCCACGACGCGGCAAGAAACGCGTCGCTGTCGGTCGTATCGCTGGCGGTGCCGAGGCTGCGCGCGATAGCGAGCGACTTGACGTGTTCCTGTGTCGCCATCAGCACGGTTTGCGCGAGCCGCGACAGCGATTCATGGACGTTGCTGTCCCAACCTTGCTGGTGGCCGTCGGCGATCAGGCTCATCAGGAACGCGGCTTCCTCGAGCGCGTCGGCGATGTCGTCGGAGAGTTCAAGCAGTTGCTTGAACGGCTGCCAGCGAGGCTGACGCTGCGCCTGCTCACGCGCGCGCATCACCAGATGGTCCGCCTGCCGCTCCCATGCCTTCGCTCTCGCGGCCAGCGCCTGCGCAGGGTTCTCGCCCGCCGGCGGCGCGCACATGACGTCATGCGTGAGGCCGTCGCTTACCGCTTGCGCCAGTGCGTGGCAGTACGCGGCGTGCTCCTCCAGCAGCTCGAACGCGCTGCGGTGCTGGCGCACACGCCGGGCGAGCAGCAACCGCGTTTGATCGGCGACGAGCGCCGCCGGCTGCCCGCCGATCAGCGCGTGACTGGCCATCTGCAGCACTTCGACCATGAACGCCTGCGCATCGCGCGAGCCGAGTACTGCGTCCAGCCGGTCGCCGATGCGGAACGCCCCTTGACCGACGGCCTGCATCGCAGCGTAGATGAGCGCTTCACCACCGGCCTTCAACCACGCCATGTGACCCACGTCGAGCCGGGCCGCATCGCGCAGAATCTCGATAGCCGCGTCTTTGTCGACAAACGACAGCAACCGCTTGCGGGCCCGATTCCAGTCGATCAGAAAAACAATGCGTGACCCGATTCCTTCGAGCGCGGTGTCGAGCGTGCGCTCGTCGGCACAATCAAAGCGCGCAACGCCGAACGTGTAAGCGTCACCTTCGTTCAGCGCGGCATTGACCTTCGATTGCAGGTCGCTCCACTTCGCACCGTAAGGCTCCAGGAGCGACTGGAAGAACGCGAAGCGCGGCCGGTGCAGATCAGAATAACTCAGCGTAATCGTCAGGCCTTCAACCTGCACGACCAGCACATGAACGTCGTTGGTGCCGATGTCGTTTTGCAGCAGCAGCCGTTCGCCGTCGCGTGTCGCGGCGGTATCGAGCCCGGGATGATCGAACTTCAGTGGCGCCGTGCGGTTCAACCCGCGCATGAACGCGACGACGCGCGCGCGATCGTCCGGTTGCAGTTGCCACACGTGCGCACCGTCGATCTGCTCGCTCGACACCGTATTCGCCAGTTGGTTGAGCGCACGGTGAAGGTCCATCACCAGCAGGTGCAGGCTGTCTTCGCCATTCGTTCGCTGGCCGCGTGTCAGCGATTGCAGTTGTGCGCGGCTAAGGCGTTCTCCGCGCAGTGCGTCGAATCCGTCCAGCCAGTGCTGGACACGCGCGTGCAATGTGTCTGTCTGATCGTCCGTTTGGAGCAGCGGTCGGGCCATCGTCTCCAGATCTTCGGCGAGACGCTGCACGAGACGCGCGAGGTCGGGCAGCAGCAACGTGCCGTCGGCTAGCGAAGCGCTAGCAGGCATGTCGCGAAGCCATGGCGCGTCGACGTGTGCGGCGACCAGTTCCGCGGTCAGGTCCGGCAATTCGCCTTCGGGATGTTCGGCGTGCGCGAATGCAACCTGCAGCACGCTCAGGTAGAGCTTAAGACGGTCGTTGGCAGACAGTGCCGCCTTGATCCAGCCTGGCATCAGCAGGCTGCGCTGTCCCATTGCAGCAATTGCCTGGGTCTTTTGCGTCATGGGAGCCACTTGTCCGGGTAGGTGATCCAGTCTCGGCTGCCTATATGACACTTTCCTGACAGCGGTGACGAGGCCGGAGTATTCGTTGATACACATCAACTGCGCACCGATTGACCTGCGCGAGCATCCGCAGCAACGTGTATGACGCGTTCAGGGTGCATGATGGTGAAGGGGAAATCGCCCGGCAAATTGTTCTTCTTCTTTCGTCTCCCGCAGGCGAAGGAAACCGCTGTTCAACTTTCGATCGACCAGGCCATGATACTTCTCGACGGCAAGTACGGAATGCGCACCATGATCCCGTTCATCAGGACCTGGGCGCGCCGTTCGCCGTCGCGGGCAGGCGCGCATGGGTCGACCACGAGCAGCGAAACGCTCAGCGAGATCGCCGGGCTTTCACCTGACGAAGCGCTCCAACGCTTGCACAGCACGGCGAGCGGCCTCTCCGCCGACGAGGTAGCGGAGCGCTTGCGCACTACCGGCGCCAATCAGGTGGCTCACGAAGTGCGCCATACGATCCTTGGTGAACTCGCGAATCGATCGATCAATCCGCTGAACCTGTTGCTGTTGTCGCTGGCAACTGCATCGTACTTTCTGGGCGACTCACGCGCCGCGATCATGATCGCGGTGATGGTGGTGCTTAGCGTTTCGCTGGGTTTTCTTCAGGAGCACCGCTCGAACAAAGCCGCCGACGCACTGCGCAGAATGGTGCGAACGAACGCCAGTGTACGCCGGCGTGCAACGGCGGCTGAAGCGGATCATATCGACATTCCAATCGAACAGATCGTTCCTGGCGACGTCGTCCTGTTGTCCGCCGGCGATATGATTCCCGCTGACCTGCGGCTGATCTCGGCGAGAGATCTATTCGTCAATCAATCGGCGCTCACTGGCGAGGCAATGCCACTCGAAAAATTCGCGCATGCCTGCAGCACTTCTGCCGAAACGCATTTCGACCTGCCGAATATCTGTTTCATGGGTAGCGCCGTTGTCAGCGGTGTCGGCTGCGGCGTCGTGGTGCTGACCGGGGGCAGGACGGCTTTCGGCCGCGTCGCTGATCTGATCGCCGCGCAGCGTGTCCAGACGAGCTTCGACAAAGGCATTGCACGATTCACCTGGCTGATGATGGCTTTTATCCTGGTGATGGTTCCGCTCGTATTCGTTATCAATGGGCTGACCAAAGGTGACTGGTTCGAGGCGTTGCTTTTCGCGGTTGCCGTGGCGGTGGGACTCACGCCCGAGATGCTGCCGATGATCGTGACGGTCAATCTCGCCAAGGGCGCGATTGCGATGTCGCGGAAGAAAGTCATCGTGAAGCGCATCAACGCGATCCAGAATTTCGGCGCGATGGATATTCTTTGCACGGACAAGACTGGGACGCTGACGCAGGACCGAATCATCCTCAAGCGTCACCTCGATTTCCATGGTGACGAATCGGATCAGGTGCTCGAATATGCGTATCTGAACAGCGCTCACCAGTCGGGCCTCAAGAACCTGCTGGATGTCGCCGTGTTGAAGCACGTGGAGCTTCATGAGCAACTCAAGGCGCACGAGCAGTACACCAAGATCGACGAGATGCCATTCGATTTCGAGCGCCGCCGGATGTCCGTCGTGCTCGCAAGAGGGGATGGTGCGCATATTCTGATCTGCAAAGGGGCGGTCGAGGAGATTTTTTCGGTGTGCACCCGTTACGTGATAAACGGCGTGATGGGCACGCTCGACGAACGCAATTTCACCGCGGCAAAGGACGCCACGGCCGCGCTCAACGCAGATGGGTTTCGCGTCGTCGCGGTGGCCTACAAGGAGATGCCTCCGCAGCAGGCCACCTATGCGGTCAAGGATGAGGCCGATCTGATACTGCTCGGCTACATTGCGTTTCTCGACCCGCCCAAAGAGACGGCGGCGGCGGCCATTGCAACGTTAAAAGAGCGCGGCGTGCAGGTGAAGATTCTCACCGGGGACAACGACATCGTTACCCGCAAGATTTGCCATGAAGTCGGGCTTGTCGTGGATCGTGTCGTGCTGGGCAAGGAACTCGAATCACTATCGCCCGAGCAACTAGCCGATCTGGCGGAGACCGCCTCTGTCTTCGCCAAAGTATCGCCGGCGCAGAAGGCTTCTGTTATCGACGCCTTGCATCGCAAGGGGCATGTTGTGGGTTTCCTCGGTGACGGCATCAATGATGGACCGGCGCTCAAGGTCGCGGACGTCGGCATTTCGGTCGATAGCGCCGTCGACATCGCGAAGGAGTCGGCCGATATCATTCTGCTCGAGAAGAGCCTCGCCGTGCTTGGCGAAGGCGTGCTCGAAGGCCGCAAGGTGTTCGGCAACATCACCAAGTACATCAAGATGGGCGCCAGTTCGAACTTCGGGAATATGTTCAGCGTGCTCGGCGCCAGCATCATCCTTCCGTTTCTGCCCATGGCGCCAATCCAGGTGCTCACCAACAACCTGCTATACGACTTTTCGCAAACCGCCATTCCGACCGACAACGTGGATGAAGAATATCTGCGTGTGCCGCGTCGATGGGATATCGGCAACATCGTCAAGTTTATGCTGCTGATCGGGCCGATCAGCTCCGTCTTTGACTATGTCACGTATTTCATGATGCTTTATGTGTTCGGCGCATGGGACAAGCCTTCCTTGTTTCAGACGGGCTGGTTTGTGGAGTCGCTCCTTACCCAGACGCTGATCATCCACATTATCCGGACTTCGAAAGTGCCGTTTTTGCAAAGTCGAGCAAGCGCGGCGCTGATTGCGACGAGTCTTGTCATCGCAGCCGTGGGAATCGCCATACCCTATACGTGGCTCGGCTCATTCTTGGGCTTTATTCCCTTGCCGCCGGCTTACTGGCTGGCACTTCTGCTGATTCTCCTGAGTTATGCGGTGTTGACGCATCTGATGAAGACCTATTTTGTTCGGCGATTCGGGCTGGATTGAGTGCCGCGACTCGGCTAGTGGAACATCCCCAGGGCGGTCAATGTGCCGGACATGCTGATTGCTGTGATTTTTTACGCCGGGTTAACGCCAATTCGCGTAGCCTGATAAAAAGCAATGGACAGGTGGCACACATGACGCGCGCATTGGTTGGTCTGCGGACCTTCTTTGGAATGGGTAAGGCATCGCCACAAGGCCGTTCGCGGTCCGTACCGAGCCGCAATGTGATGATGCGCGTGACCCTCGACGCCCAACACGCCACACCTTTGCGCCAGGCGCTGATCCGGGACTGCGGCGATCAGCAATGGACCATTCGCGTGGCCCCTCTGCACGGAACGGGGCGCGTGCGGCTATCGCTCTATCTGCCAAAAGACGCGGTCAATGGGGCTATGCAACGGCTTGCGCATCTCGCGCCGACTGCGGAGGTGGGACAACTGCTTGAAATCCCCCAGGCGCCAACCAACGCCTGGCGGGCTCTGATGCATACCCCGTCCCAGCCGCGCGCCGATTCGTCTGATTATCAGGCTGAATCAGCAGGGAAAGCAGACACGCTTGCCCAACTGCTTTCCGTGGATCATGTTCTTCTTGGCTGGGACGTAGCAGACCGCGAGACCCTGTTCGAACAGTTTGGCCATTTCTTCGAGCAGCGCTACGACATGCCGGCAACAAGCGTGACCACTGCGCTGATGACGCGCGAGGCGCTAGGCTCGACCGGTCTCGGCCAGGGTGTGGCTGTTCCTCACGGTCAAATCAGAATGCTGCGCCACGCCATGGCGTTTTATGTGCGCCCCGCGCAGCCAATTCCATTCGATGCCCCGGATGGGCAACCTGTGAGCGACGTGATCGTTCTGCTGGTTCCGGAATGGGCAAACAGCACGCATCTGCTTTTGCTGGCTGACGTGGCACAGCGTTTCTGCGACCATCAGTTCCGCGAGGTGCTACATCGCTGTATCGACGCGCGGGCCGTATCCCAACTGTTCGCCAGCTACGAGGCGGTGGGTGATGTTGGGCGTAGGGGGCCGCACACAAATCCCGCGGGTGATCCACCTGCGGCCGTCAAACGGTTCCGTCCGCGCGGGTAGGGTTCTTGCCGTACGTGGATCATCGATCCGCGGGTTTCCTTGTTGACGCGAGCAGTGCAACGCTGACGCAAGCGCTCGTAGGAAAATATCCTCGGTGTTCGGCCGAACCATACACTTGGTGCGGTTTTCGGCGCCCACACACCTTGGCATGCTCCTGCAAGCGCTTGCGGCAGCCGACTATGACACGAATGCGAACGGCAAAATGGCCGCGACGGCAATGGCGACGCCGACCGTAGCAAACCCCAGGCTAAGCGCAAACATGGTGGAAACGCTCGCAATGACCACGAGCGCCAAACACCAGCGACGCTGAATCTGGTGGGCAACAATGAGGCTTCTGCCCTTACCCGTATCCTCGATACTCGCTGCTGTAATTGTCTTGTATTGACGAAATCTCAACCGGAGCATGTAGAACCTCGTTCTTTGAATTGAGATTCTGTCATCAACGGTATAACGAATTTATAAAACCGCAGGGCGTGTGCCGTTAATGCGCTATATCGACCGCGCAGTTCCGGATGTAAACCGCTGCAATTTTTAGCGCTCGGTCGACGCGACTTGCTCTCGCCAAGCTCGGCCTGCGGGACGACGTGCTGTCTTCCGTGCGTCGTTACAAGACGTGGCCCGCGCAAGAATATCCCTCGTTAAGCGCATACATCGTGTGTCCGCGATTCATTGGCATCCGGTGCGGCACCGTACCGACGTCTCGTCAAATTTCAGACATCATTGAAGATGCGCTCGCTGAAAGAGTCGTGACTGCACGGTCACCTCGCGCCCGGATCGCCAACCCCCGTCTTGCCGGTGTCGATCAGTTCGTCCCGAATCCTTTGCTGCGTGCGTTGACCTGTCGCCTGCCCGAAACGTCAGGCCGGTGATCATGTGTTTCTGGATTGGCGCTACGCCGTTGTAGAAAGAGGGTTCACTTGTTTAGTCATACACTCGCATTCTTCTCAGAGGGCCTACTGGCCTTTTCGTGGTGGCAGATCCTGCTGGCCACGCTGGTGTCGACGCACATTACGATCATCAGCGTGACGGTCTATCTGCACCGGTGCCAGGCGCATCGCGCGCTTGATCTGCATCCTCTCGCCAGTCATTTTTTTCGTTTCTGGTTATGGATGACAACCGGGATCGTGACCGGCAAGTGGGCAGCGGTTCACCGCAAACACCATGCGAAGTGCGAGACGCAGGAGGATCCTCACAGCCCACAGGTCAGCGGAATCTGGAGGGTCTTGCTTGGCGGCGCCGAACTCTACCGCACCGAAGCGAAGAACGAGGAGACGCTGCGCCGGTTCGGCCACGGCACGCCGGCCGACTGGCTGGAGCGGAATGTCTATGAAAAATATCCGGATCTGGGTATCAGCCTGTTGATGGTGATCGACGTGGCGCTGTTTGGTATTGTCGGCGTATCGGTGTGGGCCGTTCAGATGATGTGGATTCCTTTCTGGGCCGGCGGCGTGGTCAACGGGCTGGGCCATTTCTGGGGTTACCGCAACTTCGGTCCTCCTGATGCAAGCACGAATGTGATTCCGATCGGCATTCTGATCGGCGGAGAAGAACTTCACAATAATCACCATGCGTATGCAACGTCCGCAAAGCTGTCGAACAGGTGGTACGAGTTCGACATGGGCTGGATGTATATTTGCGTGCTTTCCGCGCTCGGGTTGGCCACAGTCAGGAAAGTGACGCCTAAACCGCGAATGGTCAAAGGCAAAGCGGTTCTCGACGACGAGACGCTGCAAGCCGTGCTTCGAAACCGCTGCGAGGTGATGGCAAGTTATGCGAGAACGGCTGAGCGCGCCTACCGGGAGGAATTTGCGCGGGTGAAGCATATCAGCCGGAGGGAGAGAGCCTTGCTGATGCGTGGTGTGAAAAAATGGTTTCGCGACGGGGACGCAGGACAAGGCGGAGCGGGTCATCCCGTGCCCAAGGAACTCTGCGGCAACGACGCGAAGCTTCTTGTCTACCTCGAACTGCGCGAGGATCTGGCGGCAATCTGGGACCGCTCGAATCGCTCTCGCGAACAACTCCTGTTTCAGCTGGAAGACTGGTGTCGACGCGCTGAACAGAGTCGAATCGACGCACTAAGGGAGTTTTCGCTTCGTCTTCGCCACTACGGTTGAGGTTCAAGGCTGTCGCTTCGGCCGCCGTCGATTTCGAGCTCAGCCTCGCACTCGACTGGCACATTCAGAGGAAGCGCCACGCCCACTGCCGAGCGAGAGTGCGTGCCAATGTCCGGCCCAAACACTTCAAGAATGAGATCAGAGTAGCCATTGGCGATCTTTGGCATCTGATCGAAGCCCGGCGCTACATTAATCATTGCAAAAACGCGCAGCCATGCCGTAATGCGATCCAGGTCTCCAAGCGCTTTCTGCAGGCTCGCCAAATGCGCGAGCGCCACGAGGCGCGCCGCTGTATAGCCTTCGTCCACCGATACTTCAGCGCCAACTCTGCCGACCGGTTGCGCAATTGTCCCGTTGAGGTTGAGCGGAACGTGTCCTGAAACGAAAGCTCGCGCACCTCGTAATCGAACCCATGCAAAGGGCAAAGTCATGCGGATGTTTGCCGGCATCTGTAGCGGCGCAGGCAACGTCAAGCCTAATTCCGCCAACTTCGCTTCGATTCGCGCCATGATCACCTCCTCAGAGTTCCGCCTACCGGACTGGGCATGGTTCTTTGCTGCTCGACCTGGCAGGGCAGTCTAAATTTATCGCTTCCCAGAATCGTTCTATTGAAGCTAGTAGTACGTAGTACCGCACCGCCTGATTTCTGAAAGCCGGCATTCTCCCGACTCCGCGCATGCTGGATGATCTATGCTGAATGACTGATAGTCAGCGCCAGGTTGCGGCCGTCTCGATCAAGGAACCGCGAAACAAGGGGCATTCCATGGATACAGTGTCCACTTCCCACATCCGGTACAGGCAGGTGGCCGATCTCCCATGCCCGAAGGGTTTGCCTTTTTTTGGCAACCTCCATCAGCTATCCCCGACCCGGCTGCACCTCGTACTCGAACAATGGGCGCGGGAGCTTGGCTCGCCTTTCAGATTTCAGATCTGTCGAATGCCGGTGACAGTGTGGACGGATCCGGAGCTATGTCAGACCATCATGCGCGAACGTCCGCACCGGTATCGCCGTTATGCGTCGATAGAGTCGGTGCTGGAGGAAATCGGCTGCAACGGTCTCTTCTCGGCCGAGGGCGCAGCGTGGGCGCCGCAGCGAAAGCTGATTATGCATTCGTTGTCCATTCCGCATATCAAAGCCTTTTATCCCAGTCTGAAGGCCATCACGGAAAGGCTTTACCTACGCTGGCAACGCGCGGCGGCGCACGGAACTGTAGTCGAGATGACTGACGATCTCAAGCGCTACACGGTGGATGTCACAAGTGCTCTTGCTTTTGGCGAGGACTCGAGGACCATCGACCAGGATCGTGGTGTCATACAGGAGCATCTCGCGCTGATCTTTCCCATGTTGATGAAACGTATCAACGCGCCTTTTCCCTACTGGCGATACGTGAGATTTCCTCGGGACCGCGAACTCGACCGCTCTCTGATCGAAGTTCACCGGTATGTGCGAAATATGATGAGCCGGGCACGTGAACGTATGCGCGACGAACCGTCGGAGTCGCCACGTCATCTTCTTGAAGCGATGCTGGTCATGCGCGATGCGCCACAGTCCGACGTAACCGATGACCAGGTGGCTGCGAATGTTCTCACGCTACTGCTTGCAGGCGAAGACACGACGGCGAATTCCATAGCGTGGACGCTGCTATACGTTGCTACGGATCCGGCTTTGCAACAGCGGCTCTTTGACTCGTCGCGCAGTGTGCTCGGTTCTTCATCCGTGTGCCCGGACTTTACGTCGTTAAAGCAGTTGGATCTGTGTGAGGCAGTGTGCACGGAAACCGGAAGGCTCCGTCCGGTCGCCGCGGTGAATTCGTTTGAGCCATTGGAAGACGTGTGTCTCGCCGACATCCCGCTTCCGGCCGGCACGAAAATGTTTTTCCTGAATCGGCCCGCCACTATCGACGCGCGCAATTTTTCGAATCCTTTGCAGTTCGACCCGGATCGATGGCTGCATGACGATAGCCGCTCGCGTACAGTGCACGACTCACGTGCATATCTGCAGTTCGGTGCCGGGCCGCGTGTATGTCCGGGACGTTATTTGGCCGCTGTGGAAATGCGCCTCGTGCTGTCGATGCTGATGGCCAATTTCACGGTCCGAATGGCCGTCGACCCGGATACGATTCGGGAGATCACTGCGTTCACTATGGTCCCGAGTGCCATGCCGGTGCATCTTTCGGCGCGGACCGTATAGTTGTCCTCCGCGCGCCGGCTGCATGATCGCTACAGCATCTCGCTCCATGTCATGACAGCAACCATCAAGGGCTGGCTTGGATAAGCCCACCATTGGCCCGTTTTATGATCGTGCGCAGGCATTCAACGCGACTCTGAAAACCATCTCCGCAAAAGCTGCACGTCCGGAATGCGGATATGCCGGCCCTTGGCCTCGATGAGATTCAGATCGCAAAGGCGGGTGAATGCCCTGCTCACGGTTTCCAGTCGCAGACCGACAAAATCGGCAATATCGGTCCGACTGAGCGGAAGCGAAAACTCGGTGAAATGCTGTTTGCGCGCGGCAAGCTGGTCCGAGAACCAGAGGAGGAAACCACACACACGCCGTTCGGCATTGGCGCTCGCCGTGGACAGGAACGCCGCCTGCCGTTGTTGCATGACGCGCGCAACGAGACGTTGAAATTGGGTGCCAACCAACTGGTTCTGGGAGATACGCCGCAACAGGTGCCGGTAAGGGATAACACAGAAGACCGAATTCTCAAGGGCAACCACCGTGACGGGTTGTGCTCCGGACGCAGCGCCGAGAAAACCAACCACATCACCTCTCAGTGCAAGCGCCGCGATCTGAAGACGCCCGTCGACGGATCGCACGACGGCTTTTGACGAACCGCTCGCAATCGCGAAGACATGCGTGAACGGCGATCCTTGCTCATAGAGAACCTTGCCCTGTTGTACGCGCCTTCTTTCGACGACCACGTCGGCGAGACTCGACATCTGATGCGAGTCGAGGCCACTCCCAAGGCACAAGTCGCGGATTCCGCATTGAGCGCAATGATTGAGGCGCTCGCTAGCGAAAGATTGCTTGCCAAGGGCGATGAGGAGAACGTGGTCCATGAATGATGAGTACCGGGTGAGCCGCGCGCATGGCGTAGTTTTGATTGGCGGTGCATGACCCTTTCGTCAGCGAAATGGCGAGGGGGGTGTCTATTCGCAGTTGGATGCGCCAGCGCCGTTGCGCCAGTTGTGCCGGCGGTGCCTGGCCATCCACACCGTGGCCTACGCTGCGTCGATTGGCTGTCTCAATCTAAATATAGTCATTAGCCCAGATTGCAAAGGCGAGCCAAAATCGCCGATTCGGCTCACGGCTGCATGTCCCCTCCGCGCAGGTTTCGCTGTTGACCTGACATGCTGGAAAAACTGTGTCCTGAACCGATCATATTCCCCGCTCGACTTTAAGCGCTTACCGTTACAGCGCATGAAGTTGACTAAAGTCAAACGAGAAGGTTTGCCGAGCCGCCAATGGCCCAAGTGTGGCGATATGAACCGGTATCTTGGTAGGGACCTTAAACCAGCTATCTAAAGCACCCCATGAACGGGCGTGCATTCGTCAGACTTTTGCTATTTCAACTCATATGACCCGCCCACTTGCAGGCGCACTTTCTCATGCGTGATCGATGGTGTTCGTGCATACGGTCAGCGGATGACCATTGTCTGACGTTGTTCGACAAGTGGTGCGAGAGACGCGCGGTGCTGCCGCTGTGCTACTTGTTGAACGCATGGCCGATGACGTGCGCGTCGGGCTCAGCGATCAATCGCCTTTATGCGCGGTTAGATGAACTACTGGCCAACGAGTGTGCGGGATTGCGCGAAAGCGAGCGTAAGACAATCTGCCTGATTCTGCGGAACCGATGCATCCATATCGAGGGCGCGGCTGACGAAGTTGCGAACGTGCTATGCGAAGTGTGTTCGCGCCGGCGCTACGAGTTGCCTATCGTGCAACGGCACGCCTGCTAGCGGGGACTGAATTGTTCCGTGAGCGCGGGCGCAGTTTGCAGGTGGCGATTGAGTAAACGTCAATCTGCCTTGTCGATGATAATTGGTAGACCGAACATTATATTGAAGTCAGGTTTTCTCTAAAGATATCGAGCCTGAGGCCGTTAGCAAGCTGTGGGGATGCCGCACTGTCTGATCGTTGTGATCAATTTGAGAGGTTTGTTAGCGTATGAAGTTGTCCTTCTCCCAGAAGCTCTGGCTCCCGCTCGTTCTGAGCCTGTCATGTCTTGCCGGCATGTCGATCTACAACGCCTACGAAGAGAGGGAGGGGCAGTTGAATGATCGAAAAATGGATCTGGTCCACGCTTCGGATATCGCCCTTAGCATCGTCAAGACATATGGTGATGGGGTAGCGGCGGGATCATTGTCCGAGACGGAAGCCAGGAAACAGGCCATGGATAAGGTCCGTGCTATCCGGTACGGCGACGAAGGCTATTTCGCGATCATCGATTCGCAAGCAACAGTGCTGATGCACCCGACACGGCCAGAGTTGAACGGCAAGGACGCGAGCAACTACCAGGACCCGAACGGCGTGTATGTTTTTCGCGCCGCCGTTGATGCCGTCAAGCGCGGCGGCAAAGGGTTCAACGAGTACGCATTTCCGCGGCCGGGCTCGACCACGGCCTCTCCGAAAATTTCGTACAACGTGAGCTATCAGCCGTGGGGCTGGATTCTCACGACAGGAGTCTACGTCGACGACATCGACGCGGCGTTCCGGTCAATGTTGTATCGCAGCCTTGGAATCATGCTGGTGCTAGTCGGCGCTTTGTCGACTGTCGTGGCGCTATTTAATCGCAGCATCCTGCGCGCGATGGGCGGAGAACCATCCTACGCGGCCGAACTCGCTAACCAGATTGCCAGCAATGACCTGACCGCTGTGGTCAAAACGAATCGGGATGATCAATCGAGCCTGCTATTTTCGATGAAGAGCATGCAGGAGCAACTTACGCGAACGATCGGCGCGATCAAGGTTTCTGCCGATTCGATCGCGACGGCTTCGCATCAGATTGCAGTCGGTAATCAGGACCTGTCTCAGCGTACGGAGGAGCAGGCTGCGGCCTTGGAGCAAACAGCAGCCAGCATGGAACAACTGATATCCACGGTTACTCAGAACGCCGAGAATGCGAGCGAGGCTAATCATCTCGCTGCTCAGGCGGTCAAAGTGGCCGAACAGGGCGGTGTCGTGGTAACGCGCGTGGTGGAGACCATGGACGGGATCAACGCCAGTTCCGACAAGATTGCCGATATTGTCGGCATGATCGAAAGCATCGCATTCCAGACGAATATCCTCGCCTTGAACGCAGCTGTGGAGGCGGCGCGTGCCGGCGAGCAGGGCAGAGGTTTTGCGGTGGTCGCCTCCGAGGTGCGCTCCCTCGCGCAGCGTTCGTCGACCGCGTCGAAAGAGATCAGGGAACTCATTCTTGATTCCGTGCAGCGGGTGCGCACCGGTGCCGGCTACGCGCAGGAAGCCGGCGAAGCCATGGACAGGATTACGCAGGAGGTGAAGCGTGTGACGGATCTCATGAGTGAAATCGCAGCTTCTTCGCAGGAACAGAGCAAGGGCATCGGCGAGGTCAATGAGGCTGTTACGCAGATGGATCAGGTCACGCAGCAGAACGCGGCACTGGTCGAAGAAGCCGCGGCCGCAGCCAGTTCGCTGGAGATGCAGGCAGACGATCTGAAGGCTGCCGTTTCCATGTTCCGGCTGGATGCATAGCGTGGTGCCGGCGTGTGCTTCGCCGCTCAGGCGCGCAGTGCGGTTCCGGCGCGTGTCGATGCATCGCGAAGCCCGCCTTGATGCCACCGGCACTCATGCCCGCACGGACTGCGCGGCCCGCTGCCAACAACATGCAAGAAAGCCTACACCCCGGAGCTTCCATGGCCATGTCGAAAGACGTTTCCGACGCAACGCCTGAGAACGACCTGATGGACGACGGTTCACATCTGTACAGCCAGGCATGGGCGTCCTCACTCACCTCGCTGACGGAAGTGTTGCGGCACAATGCCGCCGATATCGTCAAGCGATTCTATGATGGCCTGATTCGCCTGCCCAAGTCGGAGCACACGCTTTCGGCGCTGTCGGAGCGGGAACTTCAGCATCTCAAGACGCAACAGATCCAGAATCTGTACGCGCTCGCGTCGCCGGAGCTAACCGCGATGGAGCATCGCGCAATGGCGTTGCGGGTCGGACGTATCCACGCCATTGTCGGATTGGAGTGGGAAGACCTGATTCGCAGCCGGGGCATTCTTTCCGCTGCGATTCACGACACACTCGATACGACACTGCACGGCAGGGCGCTGGCGATACTGGGAAGGCGATTGACGCAGGATCTGGCGTGGCAAACGGAGGCCTACCAGCGTCTGCAGACTTCGCGTCAGGACGTACTGTTGCGCGTGACCCGGCTGGCGTGGGACGTGGAGAGTTACACGGATCTAATCGGCCGGGTTGTTCAGATCCTCGGCGAACACGACGAGGTCGCGGGCTGCTCCGTTGGGCGACCCGATAGTCATGGGATTTTTCGCTTCGAGTCGGTGTCAGGCAAGACCATGGAGCGTTACCTTGCCGACATGGAGAACTCGACCCAACGGCCGATCTCGAATGGCGACCTGCCTCAAGGCCAGGGCCCGGTCGGGCGCGCCTGGCGTAGCGGAAACGTGGAGCGAAGCATCAACTTTGCGACGGATCCCCTGATGGCGCCGTGGAAGACACTGGCAATGCAGGAGAATTTTCGCTCCAGCGTGGCGATTCCTTTACGTCAACCCGGGCATAGTCCCAAAGCCATTCTTTTGCTCTACAGCGCGTTTCCCGGCGGGTATTCGGCAGCGGACCAGATGGCCTTCATCACGCCATTACAAACTCTTCTGGGGCTCGCAATTGCGCGGATCGAGAATCAGGAAGGGCGGACTCAGGCGGTCCCTTATGCGACGCGGCAGCATTGGGCGGCGCTGCTCAGATCGGATGCGCTGGAAATGCACTATCAGCCGCTATTGGACCTCAAAACCGGGCAGGTGACCAAAGTCGAAGCGCTGGCTCGACTGCGCGACGGTGATAGGGTTCTGACGCCTGGTGAGTTTTTCCCGGCGCTGTCCTCGGATGATTTCCTCGACCTCTACGTCCGGGGCTTGGCACAGGTGCTGTCGCAGCGCAATTGCTGGCTCCAGGCGGGTTTCGAGTTGAAGGTGTCGGTGAATCTGCCGTCCAGTGCGTTGGGTGACAACCGCTATTTCGAAGCCACCCGGCAAGCCTTGACGGAATACGTTTGCTGCCCGGACATGCTGACCCTCGAAATTCTGGAAACGGATGCACTTCCATCCGGCATGGATGTGTGCGGCGAACTGGCGAAATTCAAGTTGCTCGGCATCAACCTGGCCGAAGACGATCTCGGATCCGGGCACAGCAGCCTGAATCGGTTGCGGGAACTGCCGTTTGACTGGATCAAGATCGACCGCAGTATCGTGAGTGTTGCGGGTCAGGATGCCTCTAATGTGTTGCGTTTCGTCTATCAGTTGACAAGGCTTGGCCGCTCGTTGGGTAAATCGGTGGTCGTGGAAGGGATTGAAGATGCGGGCATGCTGGAGGCAATCGTCATTCTCGGTGCCGACGTCGCTCAAGGCTATGCGATTGCGCGCCCCATGCCCGCGCAGCAGTTAACGGTGTGGATGCATAACCGGCCCCAGTTGCCGCGCTCTCTGAGCGCGAAAAGCGCGTTGGGGAAACTGGCGACGTTGTTGATCTGGGAAGAACGCCTGCATCTGATTTGCGAGGACCCGCGCGCTTTTGGCAGGCTGTTTGACATTGTAACGACGCCACCCGCGATCGGAGTCGTTGCGGCGGCTGCGCCGGCGCCACTCGACTCGGCGTGTCAGGTTTGTCCATTCTCCAGGTTCTTTAGTGAAACGGAGTCCATTCTGCCGAGGGAACTGTCGGATCCGACCGCGCAGCGAGCGCTGATTGCGGCGGCGGTAAGTCACGGACCGGACAGTGTGGCCTATCGGTCGGCACGCCAGAGGTTGGTGACCGCCATCATGAGCGAAGCGGTGGAACACTGAGCGATGTCACCTCCCGCAGGCGGCTGCAACGTACCGGGATGTGATCGCATACGTGTGCGCCCGTTCTCGGGGTATCCCTCTTCTTTTTGACGCGCGACGTCTTGCGCAAGTTTCCATGATCAGGAATGCATTCTCCGCCATGTCCATAGACAGGCGTTTTAGTCTCAGTGTCGCAGTCGCACTCCTTCCGGTCCTGGTTTTGTGTGGCAGGCTGGTCGTGCACGAGTGGCACTCGTATATTGTCGCTGACGACGCTCTCTACGCGTTCCAGAGCTATCGCGCCGGATTGCAGGCAATCGAGCGCGTCTCGGCTGAGCGCGGCCCGACGAACAGCGTGCTGGGCGAAGACTTACCGACTCCTGACGCGAGAAGTGCGAAGCTGCGTCTCGCGCGCGAGGAGAGTGATGCCGCGATCGAGAAGTTGATCGAGATGCTTCAGTCCGGCCACTGTCCAGCGTGTGCCGTGGAGCTTGCGCATATCAGGGAAGCACGCGACGAACTCGCAGCCGCACGGGTGAATGTCGATGCGCTCACCCGTCTGCCGTTGGCACAACGGCGGGAGCGTGCGGTGTCGAGCACAGTGGACGGGATGATCAAGGTCATTCCACAGTTTGCGCCCGCGATCGACGCGTTGGCCGCAAATGTGGTCAAGGGCGATACGCGTGCGTTGAATTGCCTGATTCTTGCCACGCTGACCGCGGATCTGCGGGAAGCGGCTGGCCAACTCGGCTCACACTTTACGGCGACCCTGACGGCGCGCAGAGCGCTCGGTGAAGACGATCAGCTCGCCATCGAGCGGACGCAGGGGAGAGTCGACCAGTTGCGTGAACTGATCGATGCGCATGTCCGGGACCGGTCGGCGCTGGAATCAACGGCGTTCGACAAAATGAATCAGCAGTATTTCGGGGAGGGCATTGCCTATATCGCAGAGGTTCGCCGGCTCGCGAGCCGGCCGGGCGGAGCCGGCATATCCCCCGCGCAGCTGGCGGATCACTACGTGCCGCTGATGCGACCGGTTACGGCGTTCCGCGACCAGGTGCTGGATCTTGCTGACACGGAGATCCGTCAACACCGTAGCAATGCCTTGATGCTACTCGCGGCCAGCGCCCTCTCCGTATTTCTGCTGTTGGCGATACTGCTTTCGATCGCGACGTTATTCAGAAGACGCGTGATTCGACCGCTCCTCGACGCAACGCATGTAATTGGCGCGATAGCAAACGGCGACCTCACCGCGGAAATCCCGGCAGCGCGCTATCGGGGTGAGATCAAGGCCATGTTCAATGCAATCGGCGTGCTGAAAGCGAACAGCGTCGAGCGGCAGCAGCTCGAACGCGAACGCGGCCGTCTGATCCATGAACTGAAAGCCATGGCGGAAACCGACTTCCTGACTCACCTGCTCAATCGCCGCGCGTTCGAAAGCAGGGCGCGCGTGAGCTGTGCCGAACGGAATGCGGCCGAACCGGAACTCGCGCTGATCATGTTCGACATCGACCACTTCAAGAGGATCAACGATACTTACGGTCACGCCACAGGCGATCACGCGTTGCAACTCGTCGCCCGTCTTTGCCGTGAAACCTGCCGGGATTCGGATGTCGTCGCGAGATGGGGTGGGGAAGAGTTTGCGGTACTCAGCCGCGTGCACGATGCAGCAGAGGCGCTTGCGATAGCGGATCGCTTGCGTCGCAAGATCAGCGAGACCCGAATCCCTTGCAACGGCGGCGATGCTTTCACTATCACCGCAAGCTTTGGCGTCGCGCTCGCGTCAGCCTGCGAATCGCGCGACGTGGGCCGTCTTTTCAGGCACGCCGATCGTCTGTTGTATCAGGCAAAAGAGGCTGGGCGTGATCGGATCGTTGCCGATCCGCTCGGCGTGCCAAGCGGCAACGCCTGACAACATGGCTTAGTGGCGAGCGCGCCTCCTTCAGCTGCCTCGAAGCGGCCATACAATCTAGCCTTTGAACTCGACCGCAACAAAGACCTTCTTGCACGTCTCGACAACCTCCCAGGTTCCCTGAAATCCTGCGGGAATCAGAAACCGGTCCCCCGCGCGCGCGGTTTTCGCGGTTCCATTCGCGTCCCGAATGACCGACACGCCTTCGAGAATCTCGCAGTATTCGCTTTCGGTGAAATTCACGGCCCACTGGCCGCAAGCCCCTTCCCATATTCCCGCCGTAAGCTGTCCGCACGGGCTGGCGAAATGCGTATGAACGGTCTGGGAAGGATCACCGGCCAGCACAGTTTCTGCCTTCGGCATGTACTCGGTGCTTTCCTTGGCAGGCGCTGAAAAATCCACGATGTTCAGAATACTCATAAAGTCTCGAATGGAGGAATAAAGAGAATGGAACGGAAAAGAAGCGCAGCGCGGGCACCCACTGCCCGCGCCACGCCCAAAAGAATGTCGCCCGATAGCAATAGCGCAAAGAGCGATTCAAAACACAATCGCCAGGCACTCAGTCACTCAACTGCCTGACTTCAATTGGGCCCAAAGCCGGTTCTCGAGCCGCATGATCGGCGCAGGCTGTGGCCGCATCAACGTCATCTTGTTCAGCACGGCTTCAGGCGGATACACATTCGCATCCTGCTCGATCGCCGGCGTCACGTACTGCCGCGCTGCGCGATTCGCAGTCGGATAGAACACTTCGTTCGTAATCTCCGCACTCACTTTCGGATCTTCGATGTAGTTCATCCACTTCATCGCCGCTTCGGGGTGCGGTGCATCTTTGGGTATCACCATCACGTCCATCCAGACGAGGCCCGCGTCCTTGATGTTCGAGAACCGCACCTCATACGAGCGTCTGGCTTCCGATGCGCGTCGCCGTGCAATCCCCACGTCGCCGGAAAAGCCGAACGCCACGCAGATGTCGTTGTTTGCCAGATCGTTGATATAGCCGGACGAATTGAATTGGGTGATATAAGGCCGGACTTTCTTCAGCACCTCATATGCGGCCTGGTAGTCGCCGGGATTAGTGCTATTCGGATCCTTATGCATGTACTGCAGCACGGCGGGGAAGACGTCGGCGGCCGAGTCGAGAAACGACACCCCGCAGCTTTTCACCTTCGCGAGATTCGCCGGGTCGAATAACAGCGACCAGCTATCCACAGGCGCTTCGCCTCCAAGCGCTTTCTTCACCGCTTGCACGTTGTAGCCGATACCGTCGGTGCCCCACGCCCACGGCACGCCGTATTGATTGCCGGGGTCCGCGTCGGCAATCAGTTTCATCAAGCCAGGATCGAGGTGGGCGAGGTTCGGCATCTTCGATTTGTCGATCTTCTGATAGATGCCGGCTTCGATCTGCCGCGCCATATAACTCGATGTCGGCACCACGATGTCATAGCCGGAACTGCCCGCAAGCAGTTTGGCCTGCAACGTGTCGTCACTGTCGTAACTGTCGTATTTCACGTTAATGCCGGATTGCTTTTCGAAGTTGGCAATCGTGTCCTTGCCAATGTAGTCCGACCAGTTATAGACATTCAGCGATGTGTCCGCAGCGCGCGCGGCGTTCATTGCGGTCAAAGCGGTCAGCGAGCACAGCATCGTGCCGGCAAGCGAAAGCAGCGTGGCGTGACGAGTCTTCATTCTGCAATCTCCTTGATATCGATCTTCAGTTTTCACCGCAGTACGGGCGTGCGCGTGCCTTCCTTCTCGATTCGCGCAATCCGCAACGAATGCGAACGACGACAAGAGACGTGGCGCCGCCTGCCGCGGCGCAAGCGCACAGCAGAGCTAAAAAGAATGCGGATAAGCGCCGGCAAGCGAGCTTGCCGGGCATGAACGGACGACGTTGCAGGCGCGAGCGCTAAACGAACGGCCCCTCGCACGCAACACGGGTCCGCGAAAGGAGAAGGGGACTAGGGCAGAAGCGACGCGATCTCGTCGGTGCGCACAGGAATGGCCGAGGGTGCTGCAACGACGTTATGCCGGCGTACGGAGCGACGCGACAATACCGTGTCGATAGACAGGGGGCGGGATGGCGAAGCGCAGTGACTTCCCTGATGAGCGATCGGACAGCCGAACAGGATCGTTCTTTCCCGACCGCGCTGGTATCTCACCAATGGACCACGGACTTTCACGATTGAACCCGAAGCGACGTTGAGTAGAAGTTCTCGATAACGCACATGCATGCACGGTGAGAACCACCGAACTGCCGTCCTAGGATAGCCGAGCCATTATTTTCGTCAAAGGATTTTCTGACAATACGCTGGTGAACGTATTAATGCGAGCGCATGACATGACGCATGGCTCGCATCGAATGCGCGACGATGACGCACTATTGACCCTGCAGATTCGGATTGCCGGCGGGAACGCCAGAGCCGGTTTCGGACGAGCCAGTCGTGGAGGGACCATATCCGGTAGCCGCATTGTTCTGCGCGGAAACGCGCGCTTCGGCCGCCTGAATGTCGGCGGGATAGGTGGAGTCGGTTGCGACCGCGGGGTTGTAGCCGGCCTGTTCGAGCTGCTTCAATTGCGCCTTGACCTCGGCACGCGTGAGCGGTTGCTCGGATTGCGCGAACGACGCCAGCGGGGCTGCCAGCACGACGACTAGCGCCACTGCCTTGATGAGCGATTTCATGATGCTTCCCTCCGAGAATTTTTTTGGGGCGCCGCACCAATCTTCGGCACCATGCACGGATTCTAGGAAGCGAGTGCTCCAGGGGAAACCACTAACGCGGTAATTCAGTGTTGCGGCAAACAACAAGTCGGCGTGATGTAATGTCCGCCGTAATATTTGAGTAAACGTTTTTACACGCCCTGGCGTACATCCACTCGGTAGGCGGTGACCTGCCGATAGGTGTCGCCTGCGCGCACGATCACCTCGTCCTGTTCGGCCATGTTGACCTGATTCGGAAATCCGCCTGCTTCGAGACAAAAGCCCGCGTGCGGTTGATACACAATGCCGCCGCGTCCCACATCGCCATTCAGTGAATTGCCGCTATAGAACTGTAAGCCGCGTTGATCGGTCGACACGGTCAATTCACGTCCGCTGCCAGGGTCGTAGGCGCGGGCAACCTGGCGCATGGCCGGCGTGCCGCTATTCGTGCCGAACTCACGCGTATCGCGCAGCACGTAGCAATGATCGAATCCGCCGGCCGTCGCCAACTGTGCGTGCGGCCATTCGAGCCGTGCACCGATCGGTGCGCTCTGCCGAAAATCGAAGGCGTTGCCCGCCACTTCGGCCAGCTTGCACGGAATCAGGTCGGTGTCGACTTCGAAGAACCGGTCGGCATCGATCGACAGCATATGACCACGAATGTCCGCACCGGCGCGGCCAGTGAGGTTGAAGTACGGATGGCTCGTCAGATTGAGCGGCGTAGCCGCATCCGTGACGGCTTCATAGGCGATGGTCAGCGTGCCGTCGTCGTCGAGCGAGTAGCGCACTTGCGTTGTCACATTGCCCGGAAAACCGGCATCGCCTTCGGGCGACTCCAGACGCATGAGCAGCGCGCCGTTGTCCTCGCTCGCATCCCATAGCCCGCGATGAAACCCGCTCGTGCCACCATGCAACAGATTCGTGCCGTTATTCCGGTCGAGCGTGTATTCGATACCGTCGAGTGTGAAGCGCGCATTGGCGATGCGGTTCGCCCAGCGTCCTATCAGTCCGCCCATATAGGTGCTGGCCGCTACATACTCGGCGGGCGTGTCGTGACCGAGCAGGATATCGCCGAGTACGCCGGCACGATCCGGCGCATGCCACGACACCAGCGTCGCGCCAAGATCGCTGATGGCGACTTTCATGCCGTGCGCGTTACGCAGCGTGAAGAGCCGGACGGCGTCGCCGCCGCGCAATGTGCCCCACGGCTCAGAAGAAAGTTGTGCAATGCTGATCATGTCGTTGGTGAGAAGAAAAGAGAATAGGCATGCTCAGCCCGGCGCCGGTGTCGAATTCACCCGCTCCTGGTACTCGCGCGGCGTGCAACCGAGTTCACGGCGAAACACCGCATACATGTATTGCAGCGACGTGAAGCCGCAACGGATCGCCACTTCCGCGCTCGACGCATCGCGCTTCGCCAATAGCGCCTTCGCCACATCGAGTTTATGGCGCAGGATTTCCTGATGCACGGTGCACTGCCGTTCGCGCCTGAAGTACTCTTCGAGCGACGAACGCGACACGCCCACATAGTCGGCGACCTGTTCGGTGCGAATACCCTGGCATGCGTACTGGCGAATAAAGTGGCGAGCCCGCATCACGTAAGGACTTGCAAGCGGTTGGTGCCTGGTCGACTCGAGCACGTTGATGCCGACTGGCGGTACGAGAATGCGCCGCCCAGGAAAGCGCGCGC
>Ga0157369_10002282_pt1 | contig 23072 bp, 20 predicted proteins | sample C25metaG_FD_113461 | JGI IMG/M metagenome (GOLD analysis project Ga0157369, IMG submission 113461) | Corn rhizosphere microbial communities from Kellogg Biological Station, Michigan, USA - C2-5 metaG | ecosystem: Host-associated > Plants > Roots > Rhizosphere > Soil | place: USA: Michigan... | reverse complement strand
TCAAGCAGGAGATCGGGTTGTTCCAAAGCCGCGAAGTGTCCGCCCTTCGGCATCCGGTTATATTGCACAACGTTATAGGTCGGCTTGGCCCAGCGCACGGGACAGGCAAACATCTCCTTGGGGAAATCCGCAAACGCCATCGGAACCGTCACCCGGGGCTGAGGCTTCTTTCCTTCGCCAGTCAGGCGGTATTCACGGTAGATCCGCATAGACGAGCCCACGGTGTTGGTGACCCAGTAGAGCGTGACATCAGTAAGGAAGGCGTCGCGATTGACCGCGGTGAGAAAATCGCCGTTATTGTCCGTGCCTTGTTGAAATATCTCCATCACCCAGGCCAGCCATCCAACCGGGGAATCAGCACATCCATAAGCCAGAGTCTGCGGCTCACTGGCCTTGATGAAGAAATGGCTGCTTTCTTCCCGTTCAAAGTATAAATAGCGCTTGCGCTCAGCGTCGCTCATTTGCGCTACGGCATCTTTGCTTGGCGGATCCAGGACAAGAAGGTTCACATGAACGCCGATAACGTGCTCCGGCGCGTCGTGGGCCATGTCGCGTGCGATGGTGGAACCCCAATCGCCGCCTTGAACGCCATAGCGGGAATAGCCCAGCCGGTTCATCAACACGATGAAAGCCTTGGCCATACGATCGGGATTCCAGCCGCGGGTGGTGGTTGGTCCGGAGAACCCGACCCCGGGAAGGGAGGGAATAACCACATCAAATGCGGGCGTGTTGCGGTCTTTCGGCTGGGTAAGCGGCTGGATCAACTCCAGAAACTCAACAATCGAACCAGGCCAGCCGTGAATCAACATCAAGGGTATGGCGTGGGGGCGGGGCGAACGCTGGTGGATAAAATGAATCTGTTGCCCATCAATTACCGTGGTGAACTGATCAAAGCGGTTGATCTTTGCTTCTTGTGCACGCCAGTTGTAGCCCTTCCGCCAATACTCCGTCAGTTCCCTGACTTTTGTTTTGTCGGCTCCGTATTCCCAACCTGTGCCAGGCAGCTGGTCCGGCCATTTGGTCTCGACCAAACGGTGATGCAGGTCAGCAAGAACGGAGTCAGGAACATGTATTTTGAATGGGCGGATGCTTGCAGCCGCTGATTCGGGATCAGAGTTCGAGTCAAGCGTTCTCGCCTGAGCCGGAACAAGTGACAAAAGCAAAAACACAGTCACACTAAACACTGATGTTATGAGCCACCGGGTTCCCTTACTACGAGAGCCGATCTGCCTGGCGATTGTGTGATCTCGCATTGAATTGCTGTCTTTAACGATTTCCAACTTGATCTGCAACTGTGACCTTAACGAAGCGGAGCCGGCGATCCGTCCGACCACGATCCAGCAAACATGACGAATATATTGAACGGTTCCGGGTCATTCTTCGCCCGTGGGTCAATAGCAATGGGAGAATTATCCATATTCGCGCCCCAGTCCGCAGGATCTATCCGCGGGGTGTAAAACATCACATGAGCCACGGTGTGGGCCCCATCATGGGTTATGCCTTTATCGGTGAGGTAGGCATGCTTCGAAGTCATGTAGCACATCGCGCCCGCCTCCAGGGCGGGCAGTTCCTTTTTTTCGACTGCCGTCTTGATGCCATCCAGGATTTCGTCCTTCGATTTTCCCGCCAACGCTAATTTGGTCCGCATATATGTGTAGGGCAGGACCGTTCGCACAGCCTGCGGGTTGTAGCAAATCGGGCTGCGATTCTTATAATTCCAAAACTCCACGCTTTCGCGTGGACTCGTCCACGCCCGCTCCACGATGCAAACGAAACCGTTCTTGCCTTCAGCTCCGGTTTCAAAGCCGTGTGGCGTCAGAACCATGACGGTGGCATCGTGGGAGATGGACGAGGGGGCTCCGGTTCGTGCCAATGCGATTTCGGTGTCGCGGTCCGCGATGAGGTACTGATCGAGCGCGGCCATGCTGGGATAAGGATCTTTCGCGTCCTGTGCTTGCGTTTGCCGGGCTATGCCCAGCGCAAGGAATCCCGATGCCATTATCTTTACCAACTCTTCTTTCATTTGGCTCTCTCCTTGAATCGTTGTGATGCAGACGCAAAGTTAAAAAGAGGCATAGCGCTCGATAAGCTCAGCCACGGCATCGGGCTGCTCCTCCACGAGATAATGCACGCCGTTCTTGATCACCTCAATCTTGACCTTTGCGCACCCATGAGCACGCAAAGATGCGGCGATGCTCGGCATGAGTTTCTCGAAAGGCGAGTTTCCGCCGGTAGCCACCACCAGAGGCACGTTAATCGCAGTTCCCTGTGCCGCGTCGAACTTCTCATCCGCCGGAAAAGCACGGTAGATCTCTAACAGCGAGCGCAGATGTTCGGGACCGGCATAAGATTCCACGTAATGGCCCACATCGGGATCGCTGAAAGTGTTCGGGGCGAGAAAATAGCGGAAGTAAATACGCTGCCGACCGGCCAGTAGTCGCTCCGGCAACTCCGGCACTTGGTGGAAATTGATATGCCACGCCACGGGATTGGCTTTGATCTCCTCCCAGGGGCCGAGACCCGGCAGGGGCGCGTCAAGCATCATCACCCCGCGGCTGGTTTCCGGATAAAGTCTGGCGAAAGCATAGGCCACCATTCCACCAATATCGTGACCGGCAACGTACACGTTCTCCAAATGCAGCTGCTCCGCCAATTCATGAATGTCTTTCGCCATATTCGCAACGTCGTACCCACCGGCGCTGGCAGCGGAACCACCTATGCCGCGCAGGTCCACGGCGACCACGGTAAACTGCTTCGCTAATCGTGGCATGATTCGATGGAATGCATACCAGTCTTGGGGAAAACCATGCAGCAAAAAGATCGCGCGGCCTTTCCCTCCACTTACGTAATGGAGAGTTGTCCCATTCACTTGTGCTGTAGTAGAGACGAACCCGCTTCCGAGCGCCGCGAACTCCCGATCGAGGGACTGCTTTGACGGTACTTGCGCATGCACGCTAGCGCATGCAGTCACGACCAAAACAGCGAGTACCGTTGCGATTCGCTTCTCATACATACTGGTATGCATGTTGTGGCTCCAAAACAAAAATGTTTTAGCACTACGACCCACATCTGCCGCTATGACGCGCGCAGCCCTTCTAGGAAAGCGATCAGGTTTTTTAGTCCTGATCGCAGCACCCGCGCATCTTGCGAATTCTTCGCAAGTGAAAAGTAGCCCTCATATGCCGCAATAAAAAAGGTGGCTGCTTCGTTGGGATCCACATTGGTTCGCACCGCCCCTTGTTTCTGTCCGGTGCGCAGCGCTCTAGCGATTGCATGGCGCCAGTGTTTAAAGAGCTTGGCCGTCCTAATGCGGAACCCCTCGTCAATCGGAGACATCTCTTGAGCAAGGTTGTTTAGCGGACAGCCCCGCTGGCAGTCCTGGGGTTTCATCGATGTGGCTTGAACAATGCCAACCAGCGTATCGAGGGGATTTGTTGCGTTCCGTAATGGGTGCAGCCATCTGTCGTGCGTCATATCTGCAATGATCTCGTCTACAACCGCATACCCCAGTGCTTCTTTGCTCTCGAAGTGGTGGTACAGCGCACCCTTGGTGACGCCCGCCTGGCCGAGAATCGCATCCATATCAGCACTGCGGAAGCCAGACAGGTGAATTTCGTCGAAAGCGGCCTTCAATAGCTGCTTTCGCGTGCGCTCTGGATCGCGCGGTCCAGCCCCTTTGCGTTTGGATGTTCGGTTGACAGCTAACATACCAACAAGTATGCACATTGCCATAGTACGCGTCAAGCGTGTTCAGAGGGGGATGCCCATCACGGTTGGCCGCTAACGCACGGATCACCCGTTCCTAGTTTCACATTCTTCGCGAAGGGCTGCAATTTTAGCTTCTGCGAGTGAGATGCCAATATCTGCTCCGATGATGAAGCCCAGTGTTGAAAGCAATTTGGCATCCCGATGGAGGTAAACGCGTGGCGCATGTCGAACATTGATAGCGCCAACCAGCTTTTCCCTAGAGACCAACGGAATGGAAATAAAGGTCTCGCCGGGATCACGAGACCAGTGCTCAAAGACGCGGATGCGGCGATCGATCGTCGGGGCACACGTGAGCGCGATCGGGACCTTGTGCTCAGATAGCGATCTCTGCAGCTCTTGACTCAGAGTGTGAGCGAAATCTCTACCAGCCTTGGGAGTTTGCCAGATCCAGGACTCGAATCTCCCAGCATGCAAGACATAGGCGATGCAAGACTCGCTATCTACGAGGGTGTTGATGAAGGTGAACGCGGTGGCCAAGACTTCGTCGAGGGTTTCGCCCATAGCTGTCTGGCGGGCGATCTGATGCAACGAATCCATCGTGAAGTTACTGGTGATTTCGGCCCTGCCAAGCAGCTCTCTTGGTGAATTCTCAACGTCGCCGACGGACGGCCGGGGCACGATGTGAAGGCCGTGTCCTGAATCTGTGGAAGCTGAATAAGAACTATCAGATCGCATCCATCACCCTCTTAAGAAGTCTTCGCAGCGATTGTTGAGTTACTGCTTCTCGGCTCGGCCTAATTGAACTCGGTACGCTTGCCAGAGCGAAGTCGGAGCCGCTGGTCAAGTGGTTTTTTCGCGACGAAGCTGCAGACTACGGTCGCCCAGAACCCAGAACACGGACAAGCATGGCGGTGAACGTCTGAATACATCGTCCAAGAAGATTCTGCACGCTTTCTTGGAAAAGCTTTCGTCGAAGAGAAGCCATCGATTAAACAGGAGCACCTGATATGGCGGCTCAATACGATCTCATCATGATGCCAAGGCGGCCTGTAACCATGGTCTTGCCACTGCCGGTCAAGCGTAAGCAAAATCCAGCCGAATGAGCTCCGGAACAAAATAATGGAGAGGTTTTTCCGCCAGGGCTTTTCCGTGGTCTCCAATTGTCCGCCCGCAAGTTACTGCGGGCGGACAAGAGGTACCAACCGTTAGAAGTAGAACTTCCCACTGAGCTGGACAATTCTCGCGTCGTACGCCGATGTGAACTGACCGAAGCGATTGTCGCCCAGACCGTTGTCAGAGTTCCGGAATTGGGTGTGGTTGAACGTATTGAAGGTCTCCAGCCGCAGCTGCAACCCGCTGCTCTCGGTCAAGGTAATGGTCTTGAAGAGAGACAGGTCCCAGTTGTCACGACCAGGTCCGCGGAGAGCATTGTGGCCGAGGTCGCCCCAATTGCCCGGTCCGGGATCCGAAAAGACCGAGGTGTTGAAGTATTGGATGTGCTGGAACGGGTCTGTCGATGCTACCGCCTGATGCATGTAGCTGATTTTGCCGTTCAGGTTAGGCCGGTTGAATTGACCAACGACATTGGAGCTGCCCCCGCTGACATTGATCGGTATGCCGGATTCGATCGTGACAATCCCGGAGACCTGCCACCCACCAAGCGCCGACTTCAGCGCGCGGCTCGAGCTGTTGCGGAGCACCGGGATGCTGTAGATGAAGTTGGCGGAAAAATTGTGGGTGCGATCAAACTGGCTCGGCCCAAGATCGTACCGCCACCCTACGTAGGGATTGGAAACTGCATTCAAGTCCTGACCGCTGCCACCAGTGGATGGATCGATCGAGCGTGAAAGCGTGTAGTAAGCACGAAGCTGAAGGTCCCTGGAGGCTTGCGTGTTCAAATCAATCTGCAGGGAGTTGTAGTGTCCCGTGGCCTCGTTCTTCGACAAACCCAGGGTCCTGAAGCCCTTGTAGGGAAGGCTAGGTGCCGCCGTGTACTGAAGACTGTTTGTGGCGATCTGTTGGAGATCAGCCAGAGAAGGAAGGTTAATGTTCTGATAGTCGTTCAAGTGCCTGTTCTGATTGCCTACGTACGAGACAGATAGAACGGTCTTCGGCCCAAACGAATGCTGAACACCGGCGCTGTATTGCATGCTAGTGGTTGGCTTGTAGTTATTGATATCCAAGCCGCCGCCGGGGTTGAAATCCGCCGCCTTGATGGTTTGGAACGTGGGAACCGCGCCGGTCGCCAGCAGTACGTTCGGATCCTGTAGCTCCACGCCGCTCGCGCCAACGTTCAGGCTGAAGGGCAAGGTTGCACCGGCATTGTACATGTCGTTGCCTTGAATGCGATCGTACATAACGGCAAATCCGCCGCGTACGACTGTCTTGCCACTGCCCGTCAGGTCGTAAGCAAACCCGAGCCGCGGACCGAAGGTCGCCCAGTGGTTGTTCACCAGACCCCGAGGTATGCCGTTGTTACCGGCAACGCCGATTCCATTCAGGTAAAGCGGAACGCCAGCCAGGATGGGGTTCGGGCTGGTGCCGAGCCCGGGGCTTGCGGCGGTGCAACCTGGATCGGTTGGACCGCTGCAGATATTGCCCTGGGTATCAAAGGTGGCGGCGAGTGCCGGATTATAGAGCTGCGGGTAGAAGTTGCCTACACGGTCGTTGGCTTCGTAGGTGTGAGGCATGCCATCCCACCGCACGCCGAGGTTCAGGGTCAACCTGTTCGTCGCGCGCCAATCGTCTTGAACATAGGCGCCCCAGGAAACGCTAGGCCAAGTGCGTATGTCCTGGACAGCCTGCTCCTTATAACTGGACGCGGTTCCAAGCAGGAAATCAGCGAAGCTGTTTCCTGTGTAGCTCTGATTATTACCCTCGAAGGTAAGTTCGCCCTGAGTGCTTCCAAAGAGCTGCTGCGCCTTCTTGTAAAGCGCCCAGCTTCCACCCATTTTGAGTTGGTGCGCACCTTTAGTCCAAGAGAGGTCATCGCGAAGCTGGTAACCGTCGGCCTTATTGACCCACGGCCAGGAGCCGATCTCGAAATTCGCGCCGCTTTGTTTGTCGAGAAAAATGTGAGGAATGCGATTCATCGGATTCGGCCCCGTGAACAGGCGGGCGTTGCTGAAATCGCATGGCGCAGAGCATGTCGGGAGAGACAAGCTCTTCATACCGGTGGCGGCATAAGGAGTGATATGGATGCGGTTGCCGTTGTAGTTGAAGGCGACTTCGTTCAGAAGCGATGAACTGATGGTGTGAGTGGTGTGAATGACGTAGCTGTAGGCCGGATTGTTAAAGGTATCTCCAACCGTAGGCAAGTTGTCTCCAGTCCACTGAGACGTGTTGAAGCCTTGGCTAATTTGCTCAGCAACAAAATGACCGAACACCGAAAACTTCTGGTTGAAGTTATGGTCGATGCGGACCATCTCCTCCTTCAGGTTCGTCACACTATTGGCGCCCCCGACGAAGCTCCCCACACCGTTGCTGATGCCTGAGTTCGGCGCAGGCAAGAAGCCGGTACCGAGCAGTGCAGTCGCGTTAGGGTTGATCATGCAGGACGGGATAACGTTTCCGGGGAACTGATTGCCGGGCACGATGCCTGCCGGCGCAACACCGCCGGGGCAGTTTATAAATAGAGGATTGACAGTGCAGCCTTGTGTAGGATCACACACTCGTGAAGTGCTCGGAACCATGATCGGCGTGGAAACCGAGCTGAAGTCACCCCCATAGGTTGCCGTATCTGGAACCGTCTGGTTCGTGGAACCACCGTCGATGTATCTTCGCCACTCCATGTTGTAAAAGAAGAAGGTCTTGTTCTTGATAGCCGGGCCGCCGACATTGAAGCCGAAGATGTTCATGCGCAATTCTTGCTTCTTAAGTGGATCGGGGAAAAAGAAATTGCGAGCATCGAAGGCGTCGTTGCGGTTGTTTTCCCATGCTGTGCCATGGAACTTGTTGGTGCCGGACTTGATGACCATGGTGATGGTTCCGGCAGTAGCCATTCCGTATTCGGCGCTATAGTTGGAAGTCAATTGGCGGAACTCCGCAATTGCCTCGCTTGAAGGAGCCGTAGTTACGCAACCTCCGCACCCGCGGTCGTAGTTTTCCCCGCCGTCCATCATGAATGTATTGTGGGCGGTGCGCTGGCCATTGAAGCTGACACTGGTATCACCGCCGACCGGGACATCCTTGTAATTAGTGATGTCGTTCGATGCTCCGGGAGCCAACGCAGCAAGTTGGAATAAGCTCGTGCCGTTGATCGCGAGGTCCGATATCTGCCGGCCGGTAATCAGGTTGCTCTGTTCGCCGGTGTCTGTTTGAACCTTGACGGCAGTCGCTTCAACGGTGACGCTCTCAGTTGTGGCGCCCACCTGCATCGCGAAGTCCACGCGCGTGCGGTCGCCTACCTGGATGACGACACCTTTTTGCTCCGCGCTCTTGAGGTTAGGAGCTTCGGCCTTCACGTTGTAATGGCCGATGTGAATGTCTGGAAGCACGTACTGGCCCGCGTCATTGGTTGTGATAGTACGGGCTACGCCCGTATCGGTGTTAGTCGCTGTGACTGTGGCATTGGCGATCACAGCGCCCGATGGATCGGTCACTGCGCCAAGAAGTGTTGCTTCCTGGCCGAATGCTAATGCCGACCCAAATGTAAGGACCGCGAATGCTAACAAGCACCCGCGAAGAAAATCAGACTTCATGGTCAAGCCTCCGGAGTTAAATGTTGTGAAGCTGAGAATTAACTGCTGTCGAGGAACGACTTGGCCCCTCGACCCCTGCACGCGTATGAGCACTCTTCCGGCCACCAGTGACGCTTTCGGAGAACTTTGTGACGAACTAAACGATTCTGTATTTGCGCTCCCCAATCCGCATCTCCAGAAACGCGCAAGCCATCGAGTGTCGGGGACAACACCTATCTCGAGGGCAGAAGATCTTCCGATAATGGAATTGGCTCTAGGAATCAATATGAAATGTAGAAGGAGGGCCAGGGACTTCTTAAGCCTTGACGGCTGCTTTATGCCTTGACTCTGTTGTTCTCTAGCATGCATACTGGTAGGTATGTTGATGGACGCGGCGCTTCGATGGGTATCAAAGATTGCGTAAGCTGGCTTCCTTCTCTTCGCCCTACCAATAGTGGAGGAGATCGAGCGAGCGTCAGGAGTCGGGGAAGGGTAAAAGTCTGCGAAAACCGCAGGTTGCGTCGGGGATTCTTAAGATTCGACGCTCAAGTGAGCGTGCGTAAGTATTTTCTCAAACGATCGGCTTCGCGAGGGTAGATTCAACTCAACTGCGCTATGACAATTACCCACTGTGGAACGGCGCGGCCAGCTACCTTCATCGGGAATTGTCCATATCAGACCGAACGAGCATAGTGCGCTTTCTAACTGCCGTGGTAATGCTCGTGCGGCGCGCTGCACGCAAAGACAAGGGGATTCTGCAACAGACGCACACCGAACTCGAGGCAAATCTTGCGAACCCACGGTCCTGGTTCGAGATTTCTACCTTTAAGAGTCTAGGTTGATATCACGTGTCAACAAAACAAAGCGACTGGACAGGTCATGAGGATCTCACCCGTGTAGATCATATTGCGACGATTCGATAGGCATACGAATATGGAGCGGGAGCGGAACTTTTTTCTTTCTCGCGACATTAAAAGAACATGCACGGACGGCATCGTGAAAAGGAGAATAAACAATGGCAAAGATCACAGTGTCGCGCAGGAATCTGCTCGCGACGGGAGCTGGCGCACTGGCGGGTGCGGTAGCCCTGCCCGCATCTGTAAGGGCCAGCGAAAAGGGAGGCCCCAACTTGATGAGCGAGGATCTCATCCGTAAGTGGTACACGGCTTGGAAAGACAAGGATTTCACTACGTTCAACAACATGCTCGCCGACAACTTTACCTTTTCGAGCGCAGCCGGCGACGACCACATCAGCAAAAGCACTTTCAAAACGCAATGCTGGGACACCCAGATCAATTTCATCAAAGATTTCGATCTGGAGCGGGTTACCATCGGACCGGAGGACGCTTTTGTGAAGTATCTTTGCTACACCCAGAACGGTAAGTCGTTCCGTAATGTTGAGTATCTACACATCGACGAGACCGGGAAGCTGATATCCATTGAGTGTTATTTCGGCGCGCAATCCAGCTTTCCATCCGCAGTAAGCAAAGGGTAGGCGCAGGAGAGACAAAGGTGTCGATAAGAACCGGCGGGAATTCAGTCAACAGTTATATGGCGCGGCTTTGAGCGCGGCCTTCGCCAAGATGACGGTAGGGCAACAGCAAACCGACGATACAAGCAGTCAACAGTCTGCCAAGCCGGAGAAGCCGGAAGAAATCGCCATGCTGATTTATCCGGGCATGACCGCTCTCGATCTCGTCGGCCCGGAACAGGTCTTTGGCTACCTTGGAAACGTTCACATCGAGCTTGTCGCCAAGACGAAGGACCTGGTGAGGAGCGATACCGCAGTTAGCATTCAGCCGACCAAGACCTTTGCCGACTGTGCCGATCCTGTTGACATTCTGTTTGTAGGGGGCGGGGCCGAAGGCACTGTCGCAGTCATGAAGGATGCAGAGACCCTCGACTTTCTGTCGCGTAAGGCAAAGACAGCCAAGCTGGTGACGAGTGTGTGCACAGGGTCCATGATCCTTGGCGCGGCCGGTCTTCTGCGCGGTTACAAGGCGACGTCGCACTGGTCGGTGCGAGACTTCCTGCCGCTGCTTGGAGCCGAGCTTGTGGTAAATCGCGTCGTTGAAGATCGCAACCGCATCACCTCCGGCGGAATTACGGCGGGAATTGATTTTGGCCTGCGCGTCGCAGCGCAGTTGCGGGGCGAGGACTACGCCCGGTTTCTTGAGCTAGCTCTGGAGTACGACCCGCAGCCGCCGTATGGCACGGGGACGCCGGAAAAGGCGCCACCTGCTGTACAGAAGATGTCGCGTGGGGCATTTGATCCGCTGCGTACGGCGGTTCGCGAGGCGGCCCTCGAAGCTCGAAAGAAGTGGGCATCGTAGATGGCATCGGGACGTACCGTGGGGCGTTGCAGATCCGCGTGTATGCTGAGCGCCTGAAGAAATGCCCGGGCGCCGGCGCAAGTTGAACAAAGGAATAGGACAGAAAAGAAGCAATCTCCAAGGAGAAAATGATGCGCGGCCAAAAGTTCGTTGTGTTTGGTTTGAGCTCTGCATTGACGTTCGGCTTTTTGACGCTGTGGCGGATGCACTCGCAAGACAATGTAGCGCCTTCCACCTTGGCCTCAATCGATCCATATCTGATGGACCGCGATACGGAGATTGCGATGGCCCGCAGCGCCGGCCCGAACTCCGTTTCGAGCGGGGCCAAGGTGCTGGTCCTCGGAAGGCGTGGCTATGAAACAGCGGTGGAGGGGAAGAACGGTTTCGTATGCCTTGTGGGACGATCGTGGGACTTACCGAAAAACAATTCGGCTTTTTGGGATCCCAAAATACACGGTCCGATCTGCCTTAGCGCTCCCGCTGTGCGGTCTTTTCTTCCGATCTACCTCAAGAAGACCGAACTGGCGATTGCCGGACGATCGAACATTCAGATAGAGGCCGCCATCATAGGCGGCATCGCGAAAAAGGAGTTGCCCACACCCGAACCCGGTTCGGTGTCCTACATGTTGTCCAAGCAAGGCTATTTGAATGCCGGCGTGAAAGGACCCTGGCTTCCCCACGTGATGTTTTTTGTCGCCGAAATCGACCCTAAAGCCTTGGGATCCGACTTGGGGGGCGACGTCCCGTTGGACGCGCACGAAGAGAAAGTGGGCCATTACACCACAATTGACGTTCCGGTAAGCCAGTGGTCAGACGGAACACCGGCGGACGCTGAATTGGCGTTGTTCGGATTCCGGCACTCTCACTGACAGTCCGATCTCAAAGCAGATTTGAGTCAAGACGTGCGAAGAAGCGTTATTGCCGACCCCACCTCACAATTCCAACGCGTGGCTGTAGCACAAACTCGATCGAAAGTATCCCGGGCGGTGCAGATCAAGTGATGAGATCAAGGAAAAACACGAAAGAAATTGAACGGAGCGGGAACTTTTGGCCTTGCTGGGACATAAAAGAGATATGACAAACGCCGCGGAAAAGTTGCGCGGACGAAACTGGCGCACCGACGATGATTAGCGACGAAGCCTTGATGCTGGAATTCCAAGCCGGATCACGCGCAGCATTCGAGGAGCTGTTTGCCCGTTATCACAAGCTATTACATAGCTTCTTCGGTCGCCGGTTGAACAACCCGGAGCGGGCAGAGGATCTCGCACAAGAAACTTTCCTCGCAGTGATCCGCGCAGCTTCCCGTTATGAGCCGAGAGCCCTGGTTCGGACATATCTGTATGGCATAGCGTTGAAGCTGCTCGCAGCGGAACGGCGTAAGGGCGTGACAAGTAGCACATTCGGACAGCTTGCTCCAGAGCCGAAGATTGACCGATCTCCCGAGTCCGTGCTGTGGATACGGCAAGCCATGGAAAAATTGGATGCGCCGGAGCGCGAAATCTTAATGCTCCGCGAATACGAACAGCTGAGTTACTCCGATATTTCGGAGCTCTTGCGAATTCCAGTAAATACGGTACGTTCCAGGCTTTTTCGATCGCGTCTCGCATTGAAGAGTTATCTTGAGTCGCGAGCAACGGGCGATCCTGACCGGAGAATGAGCGGCGGGCAGCCACACACGCGAAGACGAGGGATGCCATGAGCACGGACAGACATCCGATCGAACAAGAAGAGGTCATGGCTTATCTCGACGGCGAACTGCCTCCGGGCCGAGCCAGCGAGGCCTTGTCGCACCTGGAATTGTGTCCGGAGTGCCAGACCCTCGTCGCCGATCTTAGAGGTGTCTCCCAAGAATTGATGGCTTGGGAAGTCGAGTCACCAGAAGTACGTATCCTCTCGGAGATCGACGTGGCTCTAGTGCAGCGCCTCAAGGAGCGCGGAGCGCCAAAGGTCAGCCCGTCCAGATTGAAAAGCCGAGTAATGACGAGCCGTTGGCTATGGGCCGGAGCCCTAGCTGTTCTCTGCGTAGCAGTAGGACTGACTTTAACGCTTACCCGCCGCAATCGAAATGACGAACGCTCGACCGCATATCCGAGCATGGCCTCGATCGAGCAATACCTAATATCGGATCGCAATGCCGAGATCGCCTTGGCGCGAAGCGCTGCTCCCGAATCTATCTCGAGTGACGCAAAGATTCTGGTCCTGGGTTGGCGAGGGTATGAAACCGCTCGGGAAGGAAGAAACGGTTTTGTCTGTGTGGTGGAACGGTCATGGATGTCTCCGTATAGTTCCGCGGAGTTCTGGAATCCCAAGGTGCGTGTACCCGCCTGCTTCAATCCGGCAGCAGCGCGATCCATTCTTCCAGTCACTTTCAAGCGCACGGAAATGGTATTGGCCGGGCTGTCGAAAGCGCAGATGATCGACCGCATGAAGGCCGCAATAGACAGCAAAGAACTACCGCCGCCCGAACCGGGCGCGATGTGCTACATGATGTCGCGGGCAAGCCACCTAAATGACTCTCTCGGCCACTACGTGCCTCATTTAATGTTCTATTTTCCATTGACTGACAAGGCCGCCTGGGGGGCGGATCTGCCCGACTCACCAGTCACGCTGAACCCCCAGTTCCGCGACGGTCCGGAGCCGATCACCGAGTTTGTAATTCCGGTTGCCAAATGGTCTGATGGGACGGCGGCGCCGGCTATGTAGGAAATATCTAAATGAGACGCAGCTTCACCACGCGCGGAGTGCAAATACACACGTGTCCAATCAGGATAGGTCTGAAAGATGTTTTTGAATCGGTTTCGAAGACGAGCGAGCGCGCACCAAGGGGAGATGATCGCAGCTGCTGATTTTCCCTCTGACAGTATTCTCGACGCAGCAAAACCAGGGCCTCGAGCGGTTCTAGCTGTAACTGAGATCGCGCGAATAGCAATCAAAGCAAACGGCCGGGTTGTTTTCGTGGACTCAATTGATATCATCGCGGCTCGGGCTGAAGGGAACTATCTTGCTCTTTTGCACAAATCTGGATGCTATCTCGTGCGGGAATCAATGGCAACGGCGGAAAAGAAATTGGCACCTCTCGGCTTTTTGAGAATTCACCGATCCAAGTTAGTGAATTCGAACCTTGTCAAAGACTTGCGACGCGATAAGGCGGGAACCTATCTGCTGCGAACAAGTGATGGCAGCGAACACTCCGTGGGCCGTGGGTACAAGGATAATCTAAAAATGATTGCGAGTTCGTGGCTGGGCGTTGATCTGCTCTTGAGCACGTGAGGCGGATACAGCTCAAATGCTCCAAAGAGACGAAGGGCCAGGCCTCGCATTGTTCTGAAGACAAAGACTTACTTCCGCTCGGCATTGCTGATTTCGCAGATAGCAGCGCAACTTGGCGGAATTACCTTGGTTCCTCGCGGCCTAGGAGCACACCCCAGAGATGGGAAATACACTGAGGTATCCTGATCTCGTCAAACGTTTTCGACTTCCGAGTATCTCCAAATCAGGAACCGAACATTTCGAGGTTCCATAATTCGCGCATAGTAATTTTCTAAAAAGGTGATGTTAGCGCTCAGGCGCTTGGGAGACAACTAGCGCCATCAGTCACTTGCCTGCCACGTGCCATGCAACAGCATGCCAAGAAATTACTTCCGTTTCTACGCCGCCTACGGCGTGATCGCGGACGTTGTCTCCCCCCGAAATTTCCCTCTGCATTAGCGACATATAAGTAGAGTTCTAGCGAAGCCGTTTCTTCGAGACGCGGCTCGATATCGTCGCACAGAGGTCCTTCGCCTTTTGGACAAGAAGTCAGTGACGACTAGTGGTAATGGCGTTCATTACGCTGAACGTGCAATCCGTTGTTCCATACTTTTCGCAGATAACAGATTCCATTCTTGGTAGATTCGCCGCTCGCGCCTGGGCACAAATGTTTAAGTCCTCGGTTGGACAACTCTTCGAGTGCGTCACCGAGCCCTCAGACTGAGAGAGACGTCCCGCACAGAGGTTGTTCGTAACAAATAGTTTTGCGAACGTACTCTTTTTCAGAAAGGGTGACCTGAATGCACATCTCGTCGGAACTAGTTCCGGGTTTTTCAAGCAGACCGGAGGGAGCGAAATGAAAATTATCCTGTGGAACGCATCACAAAAGGTTCTCATTGGAATCGGATATGTCAAGCGATTACAAATCTGTGTTCTCCTCACAACCTTATTAGTAGCGGGGTATGCCGCAGGCCAAAGCATCGTGACCGGCGACGTCGTTGGAACCGTGGTTGACCCAGCGGGAGCAGTGGTGTCAGGCGCAAGAATCACGCTGACCAGCTCCGATACAGCCGCTACACAGTCCGTTGTCACGGGCGCAAATGGGTTTTACCGGTTCGCCTTGCTAAAGCCTGGTCAGTACAGCCTGACTGTCAAGCAGACTGGTTTTAAATCAATCTCACAAACAGTTCTTGTGTCGGTCGGACAGATTGCCACCGCGAATGTAAAGCTCGAGCTCGGCGCAAGCTCGGAAACGGTGGAAGTTAATGGAGCGCCACCTCTCATCGAGGCTGAGAACGCGAATCTTGCCACTACGTACTCGACCAACCAGCTCCAAGAATTGCCGATTCCTGGTGGCGACATCACCTCTTACGCCTACTCGGCGCCGGGAGTGACCATGAACAACGCTTCTGGTTATGGCAATTTCTCCTCGTATGGGTTGCCCAGCACGTCGAACCTTTTCACGACCAACGGCAGCGACAACATGTATGTGTATCTGAATTTGAACAACACTGGTGCAAGCAATTTATCGTTGGGCGCGAACGAACTAGATCAGATCTCGGTTGTGCAGAATGGATATACCGCGCAGTACGGAAGGCAGGCAGGTGCACAGGTAAATGCGACCACCAAGTCGGGCACGAACGCATTCCACGGAAACGCCAGTTACTGGTGGAACGGCAGCTCGCTGAACGCTAATGATTGGTTTAGCAACAACGCGGGCACACCAAGGCCGTTTGCCAACAGCAACCAGTGGGCAGCTTCTTTGGGCGGTCCGATTGTGAAGAACAAGTTGTTCTTCTTCGTGGATCACGAAGGCTTGCGGTTTGTACTGCCTGGCTCGAGTGGAAATCAATACCTGCCGACGCCGGCATTTGCCGCGTTCGTGCAAAACATCATCGCCGCCAATCCGACCACGGCAGCGACACTCCCTTGGTACCAAAATGTATTCACGCTGTACGCGGGTGCTCCGGGCGCAAGCCGTGCCACACCCGTATCTGCGGCCGACGACACCGCGCTTGGATGTGGCGATTTCGCGGGCACAGCTGGATTTGGTACAAGCACCGCGTGCGCTATGAAATTTACGAGTAGCCAAAACAATCTAAACACAGAGTGGCTGCTGAGCACCCGTGTCGACTACAACATCAGCAATAAGGATCAGTTGTTTGGCCGATTCAAAACCGACCACGGAGTGCAAGCCACGGGCACCGATCCCATCAATGCGGTGTTCAATGCGAATAGCATTCAGCCCCTGTACGAAGGGCAGCTCAATGAAACCCACATGTTCGGTAGTACTGGCGTCAACCAAATTATCATTGCTGGGAGTTGGTACTCGGCTCTCTTTACTGCCAACAATCTCCCGGCAGCATTGAAGACGTTTCCAACCACACTGGTCTTTAACGACGGCCTGATGACTGACCTTGGCGGAGGAGGCGTTGGTAACAGCGTCAGCTCCGCTGACAATAATTTTCCGCAAGGTACGATTGGCACTCAGTACCAGATTACGGATGACCTCTCAAAGACGAAAGGGCCACACGAACTCAAGTTTGGAATTAACTTCCGTCGAGATCTGGTAAGTGACTACACGACTGGGGTCAATACCAGTGGGACCCTCAGCATCAATTCCATGACCGAGTTCGTAAACGGCATCAGCAGCGGCAACTCCGACCTTAGTCAAGCGTTCAGGAACGTTGACCAGGTGCGGATCAAGCTGTACAGCCTGGGCCTTTACGCGCAGGACCAGTGGAAAGCAGCCAACAAACTGGCATTCACCGGCGCAATTCGGGTCGATCGCAATGGTAATCCGGCATGCGCGCAAGACTGCTTCATGCGGTTCACTACCCCGTTTTCAACGCTCAATCATGACCCGAACCAACCCTACAACGCGATCATCCACACCGGGCAGGGCAGCGCCCTGCCGGACGTTCAGGCTGTGGTGATTTCGCCGCGTCTCGGCCTGGCCTACAACCCGCGCAACAACACGGTTATTCGAGGCGGAATTGGGCTATTCACAGATCTGTATCCCGCTACGATCGTGGATCGCTTCATCACCAATGCGCCAAATGTGGCTCGCTTTGATGCCAGCAGCGGTCTCATCGCGACCGATGTCAACGGTACGGTCGTCCCGGGTAGCTTAAGGGATGCCGACATTCAGTCCAATGCCGCTTTTCAGGCGGGCTTTGCAAACGGAGCCACCCTGGGAGACTTGCAGGCCGCAGCCCCTCTGTTCACGCCTCCGACCTTCAATGACATCGGCCGCAAACTTCTTGACCCCAAGTTCCTCGAGTGGAACATGGAGATCGCGCAGCAGCTTGGCAGTAAATCCAGCGTCTCAGTCAACTACGTGGGAAATCATGGCTATGATGTTATGACCGACAATCCATTCGACAATGCATTTTGCAAAAGCAATTGTCCGTTCGGGGGAACAATTGGCACAACCCCGCCGGATGCCCGCTTCGCTCAGGTTCGGACGCTGACGAGTGCCGGGTGGTCGAACTATGCCGGCGTGACAGCTAGCTTCAAATACCAAGCTACAAAATCTTTCCAAGGCCAGTTCAATTACACCTGGAGCCATGCTCTTGATACGTGCTCGAACGATTGCCTGCTGCCGTTTAGCGCGAGCACGGTCACGAGCATTCGTTATCAAGTATCCCCGACCTTGCCAGGTACGGCGTATAGCAACTCCGATTACGACGTGCGGCACAACTTCACTGCGAACTATCTTTACAACACACCCACCAACTTCTCGAACAACGTCCTCAAGCGTGCGGTAGGAGGATGGACAATAGCCGGAACGATTTACTATCACAGCGGTTACCCGTGGACCCCGGTAAGTACGGGTGTTCGGAGCAGTCTCGGTAATGTGACAGGACTGCGCAATGCAACCCCCGTCGCAGAGTTTGCGGTCAATCCATCGACCCTCAGCTGCAGCAAGCCCAACTCACCCTGCGCGACAACTGCGGACTTTGTGCCCGCGGCGCTCCAGTCTGGGTTCGGGAACTTTCGCCGCAATACCCCCCGAGGACCAAAGTTTTTCGACACGGATCTAAATGTGACGAAGAATATTCCGATTACGGAGCGGGTGAAGTTTGCTGTTGGTGCAAACTTGTTCAACTTGTTAAATCATCCCAACTTCGATTTACCTCTGAACAACGTGACCGGCGGTGGTTTTGGTTCGATCGTCAACACCGTTTCCCCGGCGACCACTCCTTACGGATCATTCCTGAGCGTGCCGTTAACCGGTCGCATCGTTCAGATGAATGCGCGCGTGGTTTTCTGATTGGGTTTAGTTCGGACAGTTCGTCATTTCGTGAGGCCCTTCGGGAGACCGGGGCCTCGCGCCTTAGGCGCAATGGAAGTGTTTGGGTTCTGGGGTACCCGTAATGATGGGCCGATGAGCATCAGGCTTCCTGGGTATGCTACGAAGGGTGCCCCCCACGGGCAATGAGTGAAGACGCAGGAGATTGCAGAAGATAGAGATTATGATCAAGAGCGCCCAGGCCCCAATTGGGATCCGGTTCCACCAAGCGGCCTGCGTATATCCCTGGGAGTTCAATACATCGTTCATGCCGCCCAGGATGAAAGTCGCCATTGGCGGTGGCAACGCCACGACAGATGTGGAGGCCGCAGACCACATTTCCGTCTGCAGGTGAGAAGTCCGCGCATTGATCTGCTGAAGCTCGCGCTCATTCCGAGTCTTGTAATTGAGAATACGCTGGTCGAGGTAACTTTTCAGCAATCCCTGCACTTTCGCCGAATCGGCGGGCGGCAACTGGCTTGCCCGAACGTACTCAGTCCCGATTGCGTTGGCTTCTTGTTCTTCGAAGTTTTTGCGCTGATCGTACCTGCTGACAGCCATCGAAAAGGTGAAGGCGATGATAAGGCCCAACAATGTTAAGGCAGCGCCAAGAAGGATTGAGAAGTAATCGCCTACTTCTTCGCTTATGTTTCCGTGCCTCGCACGCCGCCAGGTGCCAAGCCACCCGCAGAACCAGAATACAAGGAGCGAAGCGACAAGAAAGATACGTGGGTGGTCCACTGGATTGAGCATTCGCGCACCTGAAATGGCGCCCTGTCATCAACCGTTGTGCATGGATGTTGGCAGTTGCTCCTTATTTAGGCTCATTGATCGACTCCCGTTTTGATCCGATTATCTGAGCCGCTCTAGTGGCCAGTTTCACTGGCATTGCGCCACAAACGCCTGGTCCCCGCCGCCCGGGATCGTCGCGAACCCGACAACCACGTTCGAGTCATTGATATCTCCCGCGACTGATTCGACCGCATTGGGCACCGTGAGATCGAAGAAGGACGAGTTGCCGATCAGCAGGATTGCATGAGCCGTGCCGTTGCTGTCGTATGCGTCTCCCACGAATTCGTTCCGGTTGTTCATGCCCATCAATTCCGTGCTCCCCGACGGGTAGTCAGGATCGTCCACAATGAGCCAATTGCTGCCTGAGAGCCAGAATCCCTGAACGTGTATAGGGCCTCCCATGCCGGTGGCGCCGGAGATCACGCCGCGGTCATTGATGTCCATCGGCCTCAGGTCCGTCGTGTTGGGAATTGTCACCGCCTGGAAGCTGCCGTTCGACCATCGTTTGAACCCTTTGAAGTGACCGCCGCTGCTGTTTGTGTAGTAGCCGACCATTGTTCCCCATTGGTTGATCCCGGTGACCACCGTGTCCAATGCTCCCGGGTAGTCGATCGTAGTCAACGTGCTCCCAGAGAGAAGCAGGCCGTGCTTGCGGCCGGTGTTGGTGTCGATGTAAAACCCGACGGTTGCACCGTTGTCGTTGCGGCGGAAAAACTGCGTACTCCAAGATCCATGGACTTGATATCGCTGGAAGCTGCCGTTCGCGTAACGGATGAACCCGAACACGGCACCGGTTTGGTCCTGAGCGGTGCCCACGATCGTGCCCCATTTGTTGACGCCGTGTGCCGCCGTGCTGGTGGTCCTTGTTCCCGGGTACTTAAACACTGCATAAGTGCAATTTAAAGAGGACTGTGCGCACACATTACCGCCGAGCGAGACAACTGTCACCGCCAGTAGGCACGCACAGAGAAAAGAGCGAACCGACTTTTCCATGGAAATCGACTCCCTAGGCTAGTTTCAGGCGCCACTGAGATTTCTTGGAATTGAGCAAGGTTGCTGGCCTTAGGCATCCAGTACTCGAAAAAAAGCAATCGGCTAAGGCGAATCCCTCTCTCTCCGCCTTTACCTTTGGGAAGCACAGAAGCGTTTGCACATGGGCGACCGCACAGAAAGATTCCAGCGCACCGTCTGGCGCAGGGGCTGCGCGGCAGCTTCGCTTCAGCAACATTCGTGTCGCGCTCGGGGCTACGCCGCGCTTCGTTTCTGACCCTGCCAACGATTGGTATCCTTTTGGCTGGCGGACGCACGAGATCGTCGGTCAAGACGAACCACCGCGCCAAAGTCAGCGGCGAGATACCAACGCCTTTGCAGTAGGCGCAATAGTGAAAGTAGGTTTCCTCGAGGCGGTGCGTGGTCATCCCCGCACCTCGTGCTTGCGGAGGTATTCAGCATTGAAGCCTGTGCGGGTTCGCATTTCCTGGGGAGGCGGCGCGAGAACAAGGGCACGAGGTAAAGCTGATCCCAGCCCAGTTCGTGAAACCTTATCGAAAATCCAACAAGAACGACTTCAAGGATGCCGAAGCGATCGCCGAAGCGGTGAGGAAAGAGAATATGCGTTTTGTGCAGATCAAGACCCAGGAACAGCTGGATATACAGGCCATGCACCGGGTTCGTGATCGACTGGTGCAGCGTCGTACGGCTCTGATCAACGAGATCCGCGGATTCTTGTTAGACCGCGGCATCATCTTCGCTGCTGACCCCAAGCACCTGCGCAAAAATCTTCCTGCAGTCATCGAAGATGCCGAGCAGAACCTGACCCCGCGGCTGCGCTGGCTGCTCGACCGCATGTGGCAGGAGTGGAAACAGGTGGAACTCGACATCGAAGCCGTGTCGGACGAGCTCGAGCGCATCAGTGAACAGAATGAACTTTGCCGGCGCCTACGCAAGATTCCTGGCTTCGGTCCCCTGGTCTCGACCGCAACCGTGGCTGCCATCGGAACCGGAGCAGCCTTTCGCCGGGGGCGTGACTTTGCCGCCTGGGTGGGGATTGTCCTACGGAGTACTCCACTGGGGGTAAGCAGAAGCTGCTCGGCATCAGCAAGCGTGGCAACCGGTATCTGCGTCGCATGTTGATCCACGGTGCGCGTGCTGTACTGTTTCGCATTAAATACGACACCGGAGGATTCGGTGAGTGGTTCCGTCGGTTGGCTCAGCGTGCACCGCGCAACAAAGTGGTGGTAGCCATCGCCAACAAACTGGCTCGCATGGCTTGGGCCGTGCTATCCAGCGGGAAAGAGTACCGCTACCAGCCGCTGCAGGCGACCGCAGCGTGATAGGGCCGTGGAAAAGACGCTGCGCTTGGAAAGCATGAAACGCTTTCCACTTTCCCACCGCCCCGACGAGCAAGTTTGGCAGTAAGTTCCACCAAGGTCTGCTGAGGAGAGAAGAAGACGAAATAACAGTCCAACGGCTGTCGGAAAACCTGGTGGCGATAATATGTCCTTCGTGACCGTGAGATTTATCAGGACCACACGCGCGCATCATCATCGAGTGCCCGGAGAGCGATTCTCCACTAAGAGGCCGGATACATTTGCGCAGACTGAACTTCGCCAACCTTCAAAACCTCTTCCAGTCCGGCAGCGGACCATACATTATCGTCAACTGGCTTTATTGCTTAAGACCCACACATATCCCACTATCCCGCCGAGCGACCCTTTGGTTCCCATCAAGATGCTGGTAGGATTTGCCCTCGCTGCGTATCTAGTAAATGCGGCTCTCTCCTTAACTAGTACACCCCTCGAACTCTCCGCCGCGACCTGCTCAATGAGCGCCATGGTGATTTCTCGCCAACAAGCCGATTGTCTCCGTTCTTGGTCGTCTACAAAATTCGCAATTGTGTTAGCGGTCAACCTTGACCTTGGGTTCGCCGTCCAAGAAAAAGAGCGTAGCAGACCTGGCGTTCGTTGTGTGCATGCCGTCCGAAAGCGACACTTGGCCACTAGCCTTGAAAACCATTTTTCTCTTGTCCAGAATCACAGATGACGCGCGAAGCGTGAAACGATCAACGGTAATGGTCACGGGCAGACTTAACGGAACGGGCGGGTTTGGAATGTGAAAAGGGTTCCCAAACAGCTGGTGTTGCGGAAAATATCGAATCTCACCGGCCTGGTTGTCATATTTTCCGAACGAAAGGACAATCTAGGGCCATCGGTTTTTCTCAGCAGGAATGAGTTGCTCCTGGTAGTTTTCGGTCTGCTCAGAGACGGGGACGTTCATCGGATTCAGGGGAACGTTCATCGGATTGCGTTGTTTCTCTGCTCGGATATGCTTTTCGACCTCCGCAGGATTAAGTTTCCATACAGGTTCACTTGACGGACACATCATGACGAGGAAGTCAAAAGTTAAGTGCGCGGCAGCATCGAGTCTAAATGAGGCCCGGTGGACTTCTGAGCATTTATCGCCGCCCATCCAACTGAGGAGCATTTTGTAGGTTCCAGGGGTGAGGTCAATGGTGTATCTCCCCTGGGCGTCCGTCGTAGCCTGAGACCTGCCGGCCTCGTCAGAGATGCTCGCCAGTTCAAGTTTGACACCAGCGAGAGGATACGTTTCAAGACCCTGGACTAGCTTAACCGTTCCGCCAATCCTCCCAGTCGCGAATCCAGAGGGCTGCGCGCTACACAAATCTCGGGCAAACCCAGCACAATGAGCATGCACGCGATGAATACTGCCCGGAATTGTCTAGCCAGCAAGTTCATTGTTATGGGAGGCTAGTCGAGGTCAGGTTCAGCAAGAGTCGACATCCAATTCGCTACTGTCCACACTGCGAAACTTTCTCCGGATAAGACAGGGACATTCCCTTGTTCCTCTTGTGGTCGTCCGGAAAGATGCTCAGATTCAAACGCTCAGGTTTTTGCAGAGGGGAGGGTGGGGTGATCTTCAGGACATAGAATCTGCCTATTTGGTCGAACAACAGCTTTAACAATCCGGTTTCGTTGTAACGATATTGTCCAATTTCTT
>Ga0157369_10002281_pt1 | contig 23076 bp, 20 predicted proteins | sample C25metaG_FD_113461 | JGI IMG/M metagenome (GOLD analysis project Ga0157369, IMG submission 113461) | Corn rhizosphere microbial communities from Kellogg Biological Station, Michigan, USA - C2-5 metaG | ecosystem: Host-associated > Plants > Roots > Rhizosphere > Soil | place: USA: Michigan... | reverse complement strand
TAGAAAGAATCTACGGTTACGGGCTGGCAGCAAAGGCCCCGGAAATCCGGGGCCTTTGTCGTTTCCGATCTGGAGGGCGTGAATATGCGTAAACCCGCGGCCGCCCCTGTTGCGGCAAGCAAGGCGTCCTTGCCGGCCGGCAGCCTGGACAATGCGGCCGTGGAACTGGTCTGTCTGGCGCTGGTGCTGGCGCTTCTTGCTCTCGTCTGCCGGGTTGCCAGCATCTGGTGATAGGCCTGACCGTTTCCCGATTGTTCATTTCTGACCGCTAGACTCGGGCGATGCTCCGACCTCGCGTTAGCAGCACGGGCTGTATAACCTCATGATCCTCGACATCGCCCGCCTTCTGCTGTTTCCGGCCCTGATGGCGTTCGCGGCCGCAAGCGACCTCTTCACCATGACGATCTCGAATCGGGTGTCGTTGGCGCTGGCGGCGGGCTTCCTGGCCCTTGCCCTCCTGAGCGGCATGGGACTTTACGATATCCTGTCGCATGTGGGAGCGGGCGCCGCCATCCTCGCGGTGGCTTTTGCCTGCTTTGCCATGGGTTGGGTTGGCGGCGGAGATGCCAAGGTTGCGGCCGCGGCGGCGCTCTGGTTCGGCTTTGGCCATTTGCTGAACTATCTGCTCTATGCCTCACTGTTCGGCGGTGCCTTGACGCTGTTGCTGCTCCAGTTCCGGCAATGGCCGCTTCCCTACCCGTTCGCCGGCCAGGCCTGGCTGCTCAAGCTGCACGCCAAGGACAGCGGGATTCCCTACGGCATCGCACTCGCGATCGGCGCACTCATGATTTACCCCGAGACGGATTGGATCAAGGCGGTCGACCTGAGCCACTTCGCCGTTCGCTGATCGCGCCCAAGTAAACCCGGCGTTAAGGCGATTTAGATACGCCTTATTAACCATGCTTTGACGAATAGCTGGTCAACTCCCATCACGGCGGCGGGAGCGTCGCGGCGTTACGTGGAAAGCGAAGTGTATGAATACCGCACGCATTGTCGTCCCGGCCATCGCTGTCAGTGCAGGCGGCATTGCCGCATGTTGTGCCGGTAGGTCTGACAACAAGCCTCTGCCGACTGAGCCGGTTGCACAACTGCAGGCTCTGAGGTCCAACGATCACGATCCCGGGCGTGGCGACAGCACCAATGTGGTTCGCTACGGCGGCGGCTCAGCCCCGACGACGACACAGAAGTGACCGAAAGGACGCCGGATATGGAATGCAGGGGAAATCAGCTGGCGATGCGGAATTTGATAGTCCGCACCCTGTCGTTTTCGGCCGTCGCGGCGTTGATACTCAATCCGGCTTTGACGCCCGTGGTGGCGAGCGATTATCGCGCTGTGGCGCCGGTTGCCGCCGATGGACAGATGAATGCGCGCTTCCTGGCGCTTGGCATCGGCAAGTCCGTCGTGATCGATTTGCCGCGCGACATCAAGGATGTACTGGTCGCCGATCCGAAGATTGCGACCGCCGTCGTTCGTTCCGCGCAGCGCGCTTATATCATCGGCGCGGCGGTCGGTCAGACCAACATCGTGTTCTTCGATTCCGCGGGTCAGCAAATCGCCGCCTATGACATCGCCGTCAAACGTGACCTCAACGGCGTGCGCGCCGCGCTGAGGCAGTTGCTGCCGAATGCCGACATCCAGATCGAAGGCCTCGGCGACGGCGTGATGCTGTCGGGTTCGGCAGCTAGCCCGATCGAGGCGCAGCAGGCGGGCGATCTGGCCGCGCGGCTGGCGGGCGGGGCCGAAAAAGTCGTCAACTCAATCGTGGTGCGTGGCCGCGATCAGGTGATGTTGAAGGTGACGGTTGCCGAGGTTCAACGCAACATCATCAAGCAGCTGGGTATCGACCTCAACGCCAATTTGGCCTACGGCACCACGGTCGTGAATTTCAGTAACACCAACCCCTTCACCGCCAATGGTCAGACGCCTGCCAACAACTTGACGGCAGCATTCGGCGCTACTCCATCGGTCAAGGCCACATTGCGTGCGATGGAAAGCGCGGGCGTCGTACGAACGCTGGCTGAACCGAATCTGACGGCCATTTCGGGCGAGTCAGCGACGTTCATTGCGGGCGGCGAGTTTCCGTTTCCAACCGGCGTGACTTGCCAATCTGCGCAGGGGGGCGGAAGCGGCCCCTGCTCGCCTTCAATCAGCTTCAAGAAGTTCGGCATCTCGCTCAATTTCACGCCGGTCGTGCTCACCGAAGGCCGGATCAGCCTGCGCGTGATGACAGAGGTATCCGAGATCTCGCTCGACAATTCGATCACCATTAGCGGAACTACGGTCCCCTCGATCAAGACCCGCCGCGCCGAAACGACGCTGGAAATTCCCTCGGGCGGCGCGATGGCGATGGCGGGCCTGATCCAGGAGCAGACCAAGCAGGCGATCAACGGCTTCCCCGGCCTGGCGCAATTGCCGGTTCTCGGAACGCTGTTCCGCAGCCGCGATTTCCTCAACAACCAGACCGAGCTGATGGTGCTGGTGACGCCTTACATCGTTCGGGCGGTTGCGCAGAAGGATCTGTCGCGCCCGGATGACGGATTTGCAAATGCGTCGGATCCGCAAGCCGATCTGCTGGGCAGCATCAATCGCATCTACGGGGTTCCGGGCCGCGTCGGGCCGGCCCGGAATTATCGCGGCACCTATGGCTTTATTACCGACTGAGGCGGGACGAGGACACAAACGATGACAGCCCAGATACCCCTCGATCGCAAGCGCGCCGTCCGCATGGCGGGAGCGCTTGTCGGTCTCGCCTTCGCGCTGGGAGCTTGCACGCATACCGACGAAGTGTTGACGGCGAGCATTCCCGACGATTATCGCCAGCGTCACCCGATCGCAATTCAGGAAGCAGACCGGTCTGTCGTGATTTTCGTCGGTCATGCGCGGGGCGGTCTTTCCGCTGCACAGCGCGCCGATGTGGTCGGGCTGGCGCAAACCTGGCTGCGTGAGGGAACCGGCGCGATCAGCGCCGATCTGCCGGTCGGCACACCGAACGCGCGTGCGGCCGCGGATTCGTTCCGGGAAATTCAGGCGCTGCTCGCGGCCGCCGGCGTGCCCCCGCGCGGGATTGTCGTTCGCCATTATCATCCGCAAGACCCGCGCCTGATGGCAACGATCCGGCTGAACTATCCGAAAATCTCCGCCGTGGCCGGTCCTTGCGGGCTGTGGCCCGAGGACCTCGGACCCTCGATCAAGAACAAGAGTTATTCCGAGAACAAGTCGTATTACAATTTCGGTTGCGCCTACCAGCGCAACATGGCGGCGATGATCGACAATCCGGAGGACCTCGTGCAACCACGGTCCGAAACGCCCCCATACACGCCACGGCGCACGGCAGCCTTCGAGAAGTATCGCAAGGGTGCCCCGACCACGACCACTTATCCCGACGCCGACAAGGCCAAGCTCAGCGATACCGGCAAATGATCAACTACGCCCGTCAAAATCCCGAAGAGCAGCCGGACGTCACACCGCCGCCCGTGGACGATCACATTGCGCCGGCGCCGCGCGTTTCTGTGCAAGCCTTTTGCGAGACGGTGGAAACCGCAGCCGCCGTGCAATCGGCGGGCGAAGATCGCCGCCTCGGCAAGGCCCATCTCAAGATTCAAATGGGCGGCATGGCCGCCGCCGTCGAGGCCTATCGCACGGCACCAACTCCGAACGTGATCATCCTGGAAACCGAAGGCCGCAGCGATATCCTTACCGGCCTCGATCAACTCGCAACCGTGTGCGATTCCGGAACCCGCGTTGTTGTGATCGGCCGTGTCAACGATGTCATGCTTTATCGCGAACTGGTACGCCGCGGCGTCAGCGACTACGTGATTGCGCCGGTCAACGCCCTCGACGTGGTGCGCTCGATTTGCGGTCTGTTCTCGGCGCCGGAGGCAAAGGCCGTCGGCCGGATCATCGCAATTGTCGGGGCAAAGGGCGGCGTTGGCGCATCTACTATCGCCCACAACGTGGCCTGGGCGATCGCGCGCGACCTCGCGCTGGATTCCGTCGTCGCCGATCTCGATCTCGCGTTCGGCACCGCCGGTCTCGATTACAATCAAGACCCTCCGCAAGGCATCGCCGACGCGGTATTCTCACCCGATCGTGTCGATACGGCATTCATTGACCGCCTGCTGTCGAAATGCACCGACCACCTCAGCCTGCTGGCGGCGCCGGCGACGCTGGAGCGGGTCTACGACTTTGGCGTCGAAGCCTTCGATTCGATCTTCGATACGCTTCGCACGACGATGCCATGCATCGTGCTCGACGTTCCCCACCAATGGTCGGGCTGGACCAAGCGGGCTTTGGTGGGCGCGGACGACATTCTGATCGTCGCGGCGCCCGACCTCGCCAACCTGCGCAACACCAAAAATATATTCGACCTGCTGAAGGCATCGCGGCCAAACGACCGGACGCCGCTGTATTGTCTCAATCAAGTCGGTGTGCCGAAGCGGCCGGAAATCAACGCCAGCGAATTCGCCAAGGCCATCGAGAGCCAGCCGATCGCGGCCATTCCGTTCGACCCGCAAATGTTCGGCTCGGCGGCCAACAATGGCCAGATGATTGCGGAAATCTCCGCCAGTCATCGCAGCACCGAGATGTTTCTGCAGATCGCGCAACGGCTGACAGGCCGCGGCGAGACCAAAAAGCCGCGGGGTTCGTTCCTGTCACCCCTGATCGATAAGCTGCGGGCAAAGTAAGCCACCCGCGTGGAGTGCCGTCGTGTTTGGTAAGCGTAGCGGAACAGAAAACGATTCGCGGGCGACGAATCCTGCCGCCAGCGCCCTGGAACCAGCTTCCGGCGCGGCGCCAGCCGTTTCGCGCAACCCCTCTCCGCCCATGGTTTCTTCGCCGCCGCTCTCGCCGGCCAAACCGGCGCTGCCGGCGCCGGCCATCGAAGCGCGGCGGTCGGACACCTATTATCAGGTCAAGGCGACGATCTTCGGCGCCCTGATCGAAGCGATCGACCTTGCCCAGCTCGCCAAACTCGACGGCGAGTCGGCGCGCGAGGAAATTCGCGATATCGTCAACGAGATCATCGCGATCAAGAACATCGTGATGTCGATTGCCGAGCAGGAGGAGCTGCTCGACGATATCTGCAACGACGTTCTCGGCTACGGTCCGCTTGAGCCGCTGCTGTCGCGCGACGACATCTCCGACATCATGGTCAACGGCGCCGGAACGGTGTTCATTGAAGTCGCGGGCCGCATCCAGCGCACCGGAATCCGCTTCCGCGACAACCAGCAGCTCTTGAATATCTGCCAGCGCATCGTCAGCCAGGTCGGCCGGCGGGTCGACGAATCCTCGCCGATCTGCGACGCGCGCCTTGCCGACGGCTCACGCGTCAACGCCATCGTGCCGCCGCTGGCGATCGATGGCCCCGCGCTAACGATCCGCAAGTTCAAGAAGGACAAGCTGACCCTGGATCAGCTGGTCAAATTCGGAGCGATCACGCCCGAAGGCGCGGAGATTCTGCAGATCATCGGGCGCTGCCGCGCCAATGTTCTGATCTCCGGCGGCACCGGCTCCGGTAAGACCACCCTGCTGAACTGCCTGACGCAGTATATCGAAGACGACGAACGCATCATTACCTGCGAAGACGCCGCAGAACTTCAACTGCAGCAGCCTCATGTGGTGCGCCTGGAAACCCGCCCGCCCAACATCGAGGGTGAGGGTCAGGTCACGATGCGCGAACTGGTCCGAAACTGCCTTCGTATGCGCCCCGAGCGCATCATCGTCGGCGAAGTCCGCGGCCCGGAGGCATTCGACCTGCTGCAAGCCATGAATACCGGCCACGACGGATCAATGGGAACGCTGCACGCCAACAATCCCCGCGAGGCGCTGTCGCGCTGCGAATCGATGATCACGATGGGCGGATTTTCGCTGCCCTCGCGAACCATTCGCGAGATGATCTGCGCCTCGATCGACGTCGTCATCCAGGCCGCCCGTCTGCGCGACGGCTCGCGCCGCATCACCCACATCACCGAGGTGATGGGGATGGAAGGCGATACCATCATTACCCAGGACGTGTTCCTCTACGACATCGTCGGCGAGGACGCCAACGGGCAAATCATCGGCCGGCATCGCTCGACCGGCATCGGACGGCCGCGCTTTTGGGATCGCGCGCGATATTACGGCGAAGAGAAGCGGCTCGCTGCTGCGCTTGACGCCGCCGAAGTCATCGTGGAGGTTTGAGGAGCGGCCATGAATATACAAGCGCTTTCCCTGGCCTTTCTCGCGGCTACCACCATCGGCGGTCTGGCATGGGTCTTTGTCTATCCTCTATTGTCGGGAGAGAAGAAGGCCGAGCATCGCCGCGCCGCCATTGCGACGCCGGAGCCGGCCGCCCGTCAGGTCGATAAAACCCAGCGCTCACGCCGCGAACAGGTCGAAGGAACGCTGAAGGATCTCGAGGCGCGCCGCAAGAAGGAGAAAAGGATCCCGCTGAGCAGCCGTCTGACCCAGGCCGGCCTGAACTGGTCCACTCAGAAATTCATGATCATCTCCGGCATTCTCGCCGCCGTGTGCTTTGCGATGACGATGCTGTTCGGAGGCGGATTGATTGGCGCAGTCGGCCTGGCATTCGCCGCCGGCTTCGGCCTGCCGCGCTGGACCTTGAACTTTCTCAAGAAGCGCCGGGAAAAAGCCTTTCTTCGCGCGCTGCCGGACGCCGTTGACGTGATTGTTCGCGGCATCAAAGCGGGCCTGCCGCTGTTTGAGTCGATCAAGGTTGTCGCGGCCGATTCGCCGGAGCCGCTCAAGAGCGAGTTCCTGGCCATCATCGAAACCCAGGCGATCGGCATGCCGCTTGGCGAAGCCTGCGCGCGGCTGTACGAGCGGATGCCGGTGCCGGAGGCGAACTTCTTCGGGATCGTCATCGCGATTCAGCAAAAATCCGGCGGCAACCTGTCGGAGGCTTTGGGCAACCTGTCCAAGGTGCTGCGTGATCGCAAGAAAATGGCAGAGAAAATTCAGGCCATGTCGATGGAAGCCAAGGCGTCCGCGGGCATCATCGGCTCGCTGCCGCCCATCGTGATGCTGCTCGTTTACCTCTCGACCCCCGACTATATCTCGCTGCTGTGGACTCATCCGACCGGTCAACTGATGCTCGTTGGCTGCGTGATCTGGATGTCTATCGGCATCTTCGTGATGAAGAGAATGATCAACTTCGACTTCTGACGGTGCAGTATGATCCAATTTCTGATCGACAAGATCCACGACGCACGGTTCATGACCATGCTGCTCGCCGCCATCGCCGCCAGCGCGACCGCGTACACGCTGATTATGCCGTTGTTTGCCGGCGAAGGACTGGCGAAGCGCATGAAGGCGGTTGCGAGCGAACGCGAGCGTATCCGGCAACGCGAGCGCGACCGGCTCTCCAAGACCGAAAAGGTGTCGTTGCGTCAGACGCCGAAACAACTCGTCTCCAGGGTGGTGGAAGACTTCAATCTCGGTAAGTGGCTGGCCCAGGAGGCCGCGCGCGAAAAGCTCGTCATGGCCGGCTATCGCGGGCAGGCGCCCTACGTCACATTCCTGTTCTTCCGGCTGCTGACGCCGATCGTGATGTTTGTGGCGGCGGTGCTGTACGTTTTCGTGATCTCGCACATGGAGAAGTCGATGCCGGTGAAGATCGGCATGTGCATCGGCGCCGCTTACCTGGGATTGCAGGCGCCGATGCTGTTTTTGAAAAACGCGATCTCGAAGCGCCAGCTCTCGATCAAGCGCGCGTTTCCCGATGCGCTTGATCTGCTGCTGATCTGCATCGAATCCGGCATGTCGATCGAAACCGCGTTCCGCAAGGTCAGCACCGAAATCGTCACCCAGTCGGTGGCGCTGTCGGAGGAGTTCACGCTGACCACGGCCGAGCTGTCTTATTTGCAGGATCGCAAGGTTGCCTACGAAAATCTGGCGAAGCGCACCGGGCTCGAGGGCGTGAAATCGGTTTGTCTCGCCTTGCAGCAGTCGGAGCGCTACGGAACGCCGCTCGGCCAGAGCTTGCGCGTCATGGCGCAGGAAAACCGCGACATGCGCATGACCGAGGCCGAGAAGAAGGCCGCGGCGTTGCCGCCGAAACTGACGGTGCCGATGATCCTGTTCTTCCTGCCGGTGTTGTTTGTCGTCATCCTGGGGCCGACCGGCATCAAGGTCGCGGCGATGCAATGAGCCTGCCTGCGCGGCCGCTGGCCCCGCCATTTGATGCGGTCATCGCCTGGCTCGACCGGGCGATCCAGTAACCACCGGCGATTACTGATTCCCGCTTTCGCGGGGTTGACGACTTTGATTTGATTGAAGCGATCAGTCGGGACGGTTGAGCGACGCCACCGGCATCGTTCCGGCGCCGGCGCGCGCATTGTCCTTGCGGCTCAGTATCTGTTTCAGATAGGCGACATTTGCGGCCGCCTCGTCCGGCGGCAGATCGGCCTTTACGATGCCCTCGGCCTCGGCAAAGCGGCCCTGCAGGCCAACCACCAGACCCAGATTCTGCCGCACCCGCGCGTCGGCTCGGGTACTGGCGTAGGCCCGGCGAAGGGTCTCTTCCGCCTTCGGCAGATCCTTGGAAAGAACATAGGAGAGGCCGAGATTGGAGAGCACCGACGGTTCCTCGGGCGCGATCTTCAAGGCGCTGGCGTAATAGCGGCGCGCCTCGTCATGCCGGCCAAGCTGATCGAGCGCGGTTCCCTGCACCGAAAGAAGTCGCCAGTCCGGATTATCGGGCGAATGCGCGCGGGAGAGAACGTCGAACGCCTGCTGGAAATTGCCGTTATCGGCAAGCGCCCGGCCATAATCGGCGAGCAGCGCCTTGTTGCCTGGATGGGCGATGGTGGCCTGTTCGAGCACGGCGACGGCCTGGGCGCGCTGCCCGGCGGCACGCAGCGCCTGACCATAAGCCAGCGCGGTCTCGACATCCTTGGGATTATTACGGTAGCGCTCGCCGTAGACTTCCACCGAGCTTCGCGGATCGGCGCCGGGGCTGATCTCGGGCTTTGACGTGATCGATCCCGTAATATCGGACATGGTCTGGCAGCCGCCGAGGCCCGCGGCCAAAGTCGCCGTCACGGCCGCGGACGCAAGAAGCCGGGCAAGACTGGACTGCTGACGCATGGTGCTTTAACTCACGATATCAGGCGAATTGATCGAGCCGAATGCGCCAGCAATAGACTGTTAACCCTAACGGCTGGTTAATGCCCGCCTGCGCGGCAGGCCATCGGCTTCAATGAAGGCGCGGGCGCGCGAGCGCCGGCCCGTGCGGGAATTCGTCTAGCTCGTACATGGGGTCGCCGAACGCGATTGGTCGCAGGCGAACCCGTCAATATTCAACGGCGAGGCGTTTCCTGATTTCATCTATTCGCTTGTCCAGCGCATCAAATCTGGCGTGAAGGCCTCTGTCGTGAAGGTAAAAGATGTACCCGCCTGCGAGAAATCCGAAAACCCAGTGATGACTTTCCACGTAGATGAATACCTGCTCGATCGCGCGACCGACAGAAACAACAATGTCCCACAAAACGTCCATCGCATTCCCCGTTCACAGAAAATGACTTCTGACCCTGGGAGACCGGAGTCGCGGAGCGAGGTATCAACCCGGCCAGTCGTATCTCGGTGCCGGCCGTCCAAACCCTTCCTGGCCGTCAGACCCTCCCCGGATTCCTAGACGTGCGCAGCCTATCACTGTCCCCAGACTACGTGTAGTGCATGCGCTGGGACAGCTTGAATGTGAGGGACGCCCTCGATGCTACGAAATCTCTTCGCACCGATCGCGATCGCGGCTTTGCTCTTGTCCGCCACCGCAACATTTGCTGCGCCGCTGCACGGAAAGCGGCAGGTGGCGCGTCACTGGCACGGGTATGGCTTCTTGCCTGGCTACCGTTCACCCGAGCGGATCGAATGGGAACGGGCGCGGAGTCGCGGGCCAGCCTATTGGTATGGTGGCCCAGGCTTTTATCGAGGGCGTTGGAACGGCGGTGGGTTCGGCCCATGCTGGACTCAGACGCCGATCGGAAATGTATGGAACTGCGGCCGATAGCAAGGCGCGGCCAAACCGGACAATGCATCGTTCCGCCGACGGCAAAGAAACGACCTCAACGCGGCGCGCTGAGGCCGGGTGGTGTCGCAATCATTCGCAGACCGAGACGCGGCGTATTCGCCAACCGTAGCGCGTCATGACGCGCTGCCGGACCGCATAGCAAACGCCCGCGTCGCCGTAGTAGGGATAATATCCGTCGTAATACGGATAAAGGCCCAGGCCCAAACCAAGCCCAATTCCGACGCCGCGAAAACCACCGCCCCCGCGACCACGGCCTCCACCACGGGCAAGGGCAGATGTGCTGGACGCTCCCAATAACAGCGCCGATGCCCCGATCAAGCTGAACCCATAAATGCAGAGCATAGCCACCACAGCCAAACTGCGCGTCAGGATATTGCGAAGGCTGGTTCGGTTGTGGGCCAATGGGGTTCTCCCACTCCGTCGCCTGCTTCACGCACAGGCAAGGTTTATTATCAACAGCGGAGGTACAAGTCACGCTTTCGCGTCGATTCAACTCAACGTCGCCGCCACGCCGGAAGAGCGCTCAAATGCCAGGGGCAAAACATCGAAAATGATCGACTGATGCCGTTCAGACTGGTTTGACACAGTAAGCCATTTCATGCGCAAAAAGCCTGCAACGTCATCAATTGACCTTTCTCCGCCCCGCCCCGTTTCAATAGAAGCCCGAGATAAGCATGCCTTCAGTGTTCGAGACCGCGCCTGCCACATCAGCCATTCCCATTACGTTTGCGACCAAGGCGAATTGGGACGCGATCTGCGCCGGCCTTCCGGCGCAGGCCCGGCAGTTCGCGCTGGCCAATGGCTTTGCGGCCAAGCCCGGGGCGTATCTCGCTTTGCCTGCCGCGGACGGACGGATCGCGCAGGTCGTATTCGGCCTGGAGGAGGAAGCCAGCAAATCCCGCGACCTGTTCAGACCCGGCCTTTTGCCGGGCCTGCTGCCGCCGGGCGTCTATCGCTTCGCCAACGCGCCGCATGATGCGCGTCTCGCCGCGCTTGCCTTTGCGCTCGGCTCTTATCGCTTCAGCCGCTATCGCAAGGCGGATACGCCCGACGTCAGGCTGGTACCATCGGATGGCGTCGAGGTCGCCGATATCGCGCGCATCGTTGAAGCAACTACGCTTGCCCGTGATCTCATCAATACGCCGGCGAACGACATGGGACCGGAACAACTGGCACAGGCGGCGCAGCATCTGGCAAAACGCTTCGGCGCAAATTTCAACTGCATCGTCGGCGACGACCTGACGCGGCAGAACTTTCCGCTGATTCATGCGGTGGGGATGGCGTCGTCGCGCGCCCCGCGGCTGATCGATTTGACCTGGGGCGATCCCGCTCACCCCAAGGTGACGCTGGTCGGCAAAGGGGTCTGCTTCGATACCGGCGGGCTGGATCTGAAGCCGTCCGGCGGCATGCTGATCATGAAGAAGGACATGGGCGGGGCCGCCAACGTGCTGGCGCTGGCGCTGATGGTGATGGATGCAAAGCTCAAAGTTCGCTTGAGGGTCCTGATTCCCGCGGTCGAGAACGCGGTCGCCGGCAACGCCTTGCGCCCGCTCGATATCTTCCCCTCGCGCAAGGGGCTCAACGTGGAAATCGGCAATACCGACGCCGAAGGCAGGCTGGTGCTGGCCGACGCCCTTGCGCTCGCTGATGAGGAGAAACCCGATCTGCTGATCGATATGGGGACCCTGACCGGCGCGGCGCGGGTGGCGCTGGGTCCGGATTTACCGCCCTTTTACACAAATGATGAGACGCTGGCGCTCGACGTCGCGCGCTGTGCCAAAGAGGAGAACGATCCGTTGTGGCGACTGCCGCTGTGGCCACCCTACGATGCCTGGCTCGATTCAAAGGTCGCGAACGTCAACAATGCGCCGTCGGGCACGTTTGCCGGCTCCATCACCTGCGCGCTGTTCCTGCAGCGCTTCGTCGAGGACGCGAAAAGCTGGCTGCATCTTGATATCTACGGCTGGACACCGTCGGCGAAGCCGGCGCGGCCCGAGGGCGGCGAATGCCAGGCCGCGCGCGCGATCTACAAATTGCTCGGGGAACGCTATGGATGATCCGCGCCTGACGCCGGCGCGGCCCGACCTCGCCGCGAAATATCTCGAGGGCAAGGTCAAGGCGGCGCGTTTTGTCACGGGCGAGGATTTTGAGATTGCCGATGCGCTCGCGCCGATGCGCAGCGGACCATCCTGTGATGCGGAACTATCCACGCAGGCGTTGAAGGGCGAGCGCGTCACCATCTATGACCGTAATGTCGAAGGTTTTGCGTGGGGCCAATTGAACAGCGACGGCTATGTCGGCTGGCTTCCGGATTCGGCGCTGGCAAAGCCCGCCGCACCGCCGACGCACAAGATCATTGCCATCAGGACATTCGCGTTTCCCGGTCCCTCGATCAAACTCCCACCGGTCGATACGCTCGTCATGGGGGCCATGATAAATGTGGTGCGCGAAGAGGGGCCATTCGCGGTGACGCGCGAGGGCTGGTATCTGCCGCTTCAGCATGTAGGCAGCATCGAGCGCCATGCCGAGGATTTCGTCGCGGTGGCCGAGCAGTTCGCCGGCACACCGTATCTGTGGGGCGGCAAGAGCAGTTTTGGGATCGATTGTTCCGGCCTCGTCCAGGTCTCGTTGAACGCGGCCGGCATCGGCTGCCCGCGCGACAGCGACATGCAGCAGGATGCCCTCGGCAGGGCCTTGGATGCGGCAGAGTCGAAAAAATTGCAGCGCGGCGACCTGATTTTCTGGAAAGGCCATGTGGCGATCGTGCGGGATGCCGACAGCATCGTGCACGCCAACGCCCATCACATGGCGACGGTGATCGAGAACACCAAAGACGCCATCGCGCGCATCAAATCCGCCGGCAGCGAGATCACAGCCATCAAGCGGCTGACTTGAAAGCTTTTAGCCGGCCACCGCGCCGCCCGGTGCGGTCTCCAGCCGGAACGCGGCAGCGAACAGCGCGCGCGTGTAGTCGGTCTTCGGATTTTTGAACAGTTCCGAGGCCGGCCCCTCCTCCACCACCTTGCCGTGACGCATCACGATCAAATGGCTCGCGAGCGAAGCGACCACGCGCAAATCATGCGAAATGAACATATAGGTCAGGTCGCGCTTGCGCTGCAGTTCGCGCAACAGATCGACCATCTGCGCCTGGAACAGCATATCGAGCGCGCTGGTCGGCTCGTCCAGCACGACGAAATTCGGCTCCAGCACCACAGCGCGGGCAATGCTGATGCGCTGGCGCTGGCCGCCGGAGAATTCATGCGGATAGCGAAACCGCGTCGCCGGATCCATGCCGACATCCCTGAGCGCCTTGATCACGCGCGTTTCGCGCTCGGCTTGCGAAAGCGCGGCCTGATGCACGCTGAGGCCTTCGGCAACGATATCGCCGACCGACATGCGCGGGCTCAGCGCCCCGAACGGATCCTGAAACACGATCTGCATGTCGCGGCGGAACGGCCGCATCGCCTTGAACCGCAGGCCCTGGATATTGCTGCCCAAAAACACGATTGGCCCGTCGGACGAGATCAACCGCAATAGCGCCAGCCCGAGCGTGGTCTTGCCGGAGCCGGACTCGCCGACAACGCCGAGCGTCTCGCCCTTGCGCACCGAGACACTGACGCCGTCGACCGCCTTGATATGTCCGACCGTCCTGCGCAGCAAACCGCGTTTGACCGGGAACCAGACTTTCAAATCGTCGGCCGACATCACTTCCGGAGATTCGGGGCGGGGCGGCGCCGGGTCGGGCTTTGGCTCCGCCGCAAGCAATGCGCGGGTGTAGGGGTGTTTTGGCGCGGTGAAGACCTGCTCCACCGGTCCCTGCTCGACGATCTTGCCGCTATTCATGACGCAGACCACGTCGGCAATGCGGCGAACGATGCCGAGATCGTGGGTGATGAACAAAAGACTCATGCCGAGCCGCGCCCGAATCTCCGCCAGCAAGGTTAGAATCTGCGCCTGCACGGTGACATCGAGCGCCGTGGTCGGCTCGTCCGCGATTAACAGATCAGGCTCGTTGGCGAGCGCCATCGCGATCATGACGCGCTGGCGCTGGCCGCCGGATAATTGATGCGGATAGCTCGCCAGCCGCGTTTCCGGTTCGGGAATGCCGACCTGGGTGAGCAATTCGAGCGTCCGCACCCGCGCCTTCGCGCCGCCAATTCCGCTGTGAAGCTGCAGGATTTCACCGATCTGGGACTCAATCGTATGCAGCGGATTGAGCGACGTCATCGGTTCCTGGAAGATAATCGAAATATCGTTGCCGCGGATGCCGCGGATCTCGCGCTCCGACAGATCGAGCAATTCGCGTCCCTTGAACTGAATGCTGCCGGACGGATGGGAAGCGGTCGGATACGGCAGCAGCTTCAGGATCGACAACGCGCTGACCGATTTTCCCGAGCCTGACTCTCCGACCAGCGCCACGCACTCGCCGCGCTTGATCTCAAAGGAAATATGATCGACCGCGACCGAAATGCCGCTGGGCTGATGAAACGCCACCGACAAATCGCGGATATCGAGCAGGGGCTGGTTGATGGCGTCCATTACGGGTCCTTACCGAAACGTCTTGCGCGGATCGAACGCGTCGCGCACGGCTTCGCCGATGAAAATCAGGAGCGACAGCATGATGGCGACGGCGAAAAATCCGGTGAAGCCGAGCCACGGCGCCTGCACATTGGCCTTGCCCTGCGACAGCAGTTCGCCAAGCGACGGCGACCCCGGCGGCAATCCGAAGCCAAGGAAATCGAGCGCGGTCAGCGTCATCACCGACGAAGACACGATAAAGGGCAGGAACGTCATGGTCGCGACCATGGCGTTCGGCAGCAGATGCCGGAACATGATCACGGCATTGGACACCCCGAGCGCCCGTGCCGCCATGATGTATTCGAAGTTGCGCCCGCGCAAAAATTCCGCCCGCACCAAACCGACCAGCGAGACCCAGGAGAACAGCAGGAGAATGCCGAGCAGGACGAAGAAGCCAGGCACCAAGACCGACGACAGGATCAGCAGCAGATAGAGCGAGGGAATGGCGCTCCAGACCTCGATGAAGCGCTGGAACCCCAAATCGATCCAGCCGCCGAAATAGCCCTGCACGCCACCGGCGGCGACGCCGAGGATCGACGAGATGATGGTCAGGCTGAGGCCGAACAGCACCGAAATACGAAAGCCGTAGATCAGGCGCGCAACCACGTCGCGGCCCTGGTCGTCGGTGCCGAGCCAGTTGTATTCGAGGTCGCGGCAGCTGTTGAGGCTCTTCTTCTGCACCACCTCCTTGCACTGGGCTTCGGTCAGCATCCAGGTCGGCTTCGACGGCGCCGGCGTCGGCAGATCGAGATTGTGCGTATCGAAGGAATAGCGGATCAGCGGCCAGACGATGGTGCCGCCCTTGTCCGCGATCAGCTTCTGCAAGTAAGGATCGCGATAGTCGGCGGCGGTTTCGAAGTCGCCGCCGAACGTGGTCTCGGAATAACTGGTGAACGCCGGCCAATACAGATGGCCGTCGAACTTGATGAGGAAGGGACGATCGTTGGCGATCAGCTCGGCGAACAGCGAAACAAAGAACAGGATCAGGAAAATCCAGAACGACCAGTAACCCCGGCGGTTCGACTTGAAATTTAGCCAGCGCCGTCGATTGAGCGGTGACGGGCCGAACGGGCGGCGCGTCATTGGCACAATTTCGCCGAGCGGCGACTGCGCGGTGGTTTCGATCGGTGGCGGCGCGATGATTGTCATCAGACCTCCCGCGCCTCGAAATCGATCCTCGGATCAATCCACATGTAAGCGAGGTCGGAGATCAGATTGACGACGAGACCAACCAGCGAGAAGATGAACAGGGTTCCAAACACCACCGGATAATCGCGGTTCAGCACGCTCTCGAAGCCGAGCAAACCCAGCCCATCGAGCGAAAAGATGGTTTCGATCAACAACGAGCCCGAGAAGAAGGCGTGAATGAACGCGCCGGGGAAGCCGGCGATGACGATCAGCATGGCGTTGCGGAAGATGTGATTGTAGAGCACTTGCCGCTCGCTGCAGCCCTTGGCGCGCGCGGTCATCACATATTGCTTGCGGATTTCATCGAGGAACGAATTTTTGCTCAGCAGCGTCATGGTGGCGAAGGCCCCGAGCGCCATCGAAATCAGTGGCAGGGTGATGTGCCAGAAATAATCGAGGATTTTCCAGTACCATGGAAATTGCGACCAGCCGTCCGACGTGAGGCCGCGCAGCGGGAAGAAATTAAAGAACGAGCCGCCGGCGAACAGAATGATCAGGAGGATCGCAAACAGAAATCCCGGTATCGCAAATCCGACGATAATCATCGCCGAGGTCCAGGTATCGAACCTGGAGCCGTCCATCACCGCCTTGCGAATGCCGAGCGGGATCGAGATCAGATAGGTCAGCAGCGTCATCCAGATCCCGAGCGACATCGAGACCGGCAGTTTCTCCTTGATCAATTGCAGCACGCTGACATCGCGAAAATAGCTCTTGCCGAAATCGAACCGCGCGAAATTCCACAGCATCAGCGCGAAGCGCTCCGGCGCCGGCTTGTCGAAGCCGAACTGCTTTTCCAGGCTCTTGACGAAATCGGGATCGAGCCCCTGCGCGCCGCGGTACTTCGATCCGACGGCATCGGAGGATGCGCCAACCTGGCCGCGCGCGCCGAAATCGCCGCCGCCTCCCGAAATCCTGGAGGTGCCGCCGGTATCGGCGCCGCTGAGCTGCGCGATCACGCGCTCCACCGGCCCGCCCGGCGCGAATTGCACCACGACAAACGACACGAACAAAATCCCCAACAGCGTGGGGAGCATCAGAAGAATGCGACGGGCGATGTAGGCGCTCATGGGCTATTTCGCCTGCTCGAGCTTGGCGGCCTTGTTCGCCTCGAACCACCAGTTTTCCGGCGCGCCGACACCTTGCGCATAGCGCGGCGGCTTTTCGGGGTGTCCGAACAGGTCCCAATAGGCGATCGGATGGCTGGTGCGATACCATTGCGGCACCCAGTAGCGCCCGGCGCGAAACACCCGATCGAAAGCACGGCACGCGACCGTCAGATCGGCACGGTTGTCCGCGCCGATGATCTTTTCGATCAGCGCATCGATGGCAGGGTTAGCGATGCCTGCGAGGTTGTACGACCCTTTGGTGGCGGCCGCCTGCGAGGTAAAGAACGGACGCATGCCATCGCCCGGCGTCGCCGACATGCTGAAGCGTTCGATGGTCATGTCGAAATCGAAATCTTCCACCCGGGCGCGGTATTGCACGGGATCGACGACCCGCAAGGTAGCCTCGATCCCGAGCGTGCCGAGGTTCTTGATATAGGGCGCATGGTGCGGCTGAATCGACGGCTCGTCGACCAGAAACTCGATTTTGAAAACTTCGCCATTCGGTAATACCCGCTTGCCGTCCTTGATGACGAGTCCGGCATCCAGCAACAGCTGCGAGGCCTTGCGCAGCAACGTCCGGTCCTGTCCCGACCCGTCCGACACCGGCGGCACGAACGGCATGCCGAACACCTCGTCCGGCACCTGGCCGCGGAACGGCTCAAGCAGCTTGAGCTCTTCCGGCGACGGCGGTCCGGTCACCATCATGTCCGAATTCTGGAACGGCGAATGGGTGCGCGCATAGGCACCATACATGATGGTCTTGTTGGTCCATTCGAAATCGAACGCCTGGATCAGCGCTTCGCGCACGCGTGGATCTTTGAATTTCTCGCGGCGGGTATTGATGAACCAGCCCTGCGCCCCCGACGGCGTTTCGTCGGGCAAGGTTTCGCGTTTGACGCGGCCGTCCTTCACCGCGGGGAAATCATAGCGCGTCGCCCATACCCGTGCCGTGAACTCCTCGCGGAACAGATAGCTCTTGGCGGTAAACCCCTCGAACGCGACGTCGCGATCGCGATAGAATTCGTAACGCACGCTGTCGAAATTAAAACTGCCGCGCGAAACCGGAAGGTCAGCGCCCCACCAGTCTTTGACCCGCTCGAATTCGACGTAGCGATTGACTTCGAACTTCCCCACCTTGTACGGCCCCGATCCCAGCGGGATATCGAGCGTCGATTCATCGAACGGCCGCGTCGCGTAATAGGTCTTCGAGAAAATCGGCAGGCTCACGACATAGAGCGGCACGTCGCGCGCGCGCTTTTCGGCGAAGGTGACGATCAGCGTCGCGTCGTCGGCTGCTTCCGCCTTCACCATGTCGCGCATCTGCTGCAGAATCAGCGGGTGCCCCTTGGTCTTCAGCGTGGTCAGCGAAAAGGCAGCGTCGTGCGCTGTCAGTTTCGAGCCGTCGTGAAACCTGGCCTCCGGCCGCAGCGTGAAACGATAAGTCAGTTTATCGGGCGAAATCCGCACCGATTTGGCAACGAGGCCGTACATCGCGTCGGGTTCGTCATTGGCGCGCGCCATCAGGGTCGCGAACGTCATGTCCATGCCCTGGGCGCCTTCGCCCTTCAGGATATAGGCGTTGAACGAATTGAAGGTCTGGTACGACTGGTTGTTGGCGCGAACCGACGGGATGAGTGAAAACATTCCCCCTTTCGGCGCAGCGACGTTTACGTAGTCAAAATGATGAAAGTCGGCCGGATATTTCAGATCGCCGAACACCGACATTCCATGCGCCTCGATGCCGGCATCGGCCGCCATCGCAGGCCGCAGCCACGGAGCGCCCAGCGCGCCAATCCCGAAACCGAGCACATGCCGGCGTGAAAACTGCGCCATGCGCGGAAAATCCCTCAAGATCGCTTGCCGATCCGGGCGGCCTTGTCAGCGTCGAACCACCACAATGACGGCAGGCCGGAACGGCCGTATTTCGGCAGCGGCTCGGCATGACTGAAGCGGTCCCAGCGTGCATAGCGTGAAAAGCCATAGGTGAATTGCGGCACGACGTAGAAATTCCACAGCAGCACGCGATCGAGCGCCTTGGTCGCGGCCACCAGGCCTGGGCGATCCTTTGCGAAGATCACCTTGTCGATCAGGGCATCAACAGCAGGGTTCCTGATGCCAATGGTGTTTTTCGAGCCGGGCTGGTTCGCGGCCTGCGATCCCCAGAATTCCCGCTGCTCGTTGCCGGGCGACAATGACTCTCCCCAAAGGTCGATGATGATATCGAAATCGAAGCTGCGCAGCCGGTTTTGATACTGCGCATCATCGACGATTCGGATCGAGGTCGTCACGCCGATGCGTTCCAGCGACGGCTTGTAGAACAGCGCGATCCGCTCGGCAGAGGGGTCCTGAACCAGAATTTCGACGGTGACCGGCTTGCCCGCTGCGTCGACGAGCTTGCGCTCGCGCACCTCGAAGCCGGCTTCCTTCAGGAGCCGCGCGCTCTCCCGCAAATTGGCGCGCACGGCTTCCGGGTTGCCGCCGACCGGATTTTGATAGGGCGTCGTGAAGACCTCGGCGGGCACTTTATCGCGCACCGTCTCGAGAATCTCGCGCTCCTGCCCTTCCGGCAGGCCTGACGATGCGAGCTCCGTTCCTTCGAAATAGCTGTTGATGCGCTTGTATTGCCCATAGAACAGCTGCTTGTTCATCTCCTCGAAATCATAGGCATAGTTGAACGCCCGACGCAGCCGGGCGTCCTTGAACTGATCGCGGCGGAGATTGAGAACGAAGCCCTGCATCCGGCCGGAATCGTTGATCGGGAACTCTTCCTTGACCACGCGCTTTTCCGCGATCGCCGGAAAATCATAGGCCGTCGCCCATTGCTTCGCCGAATTTTCGGCAATCCAGTCGGCCTGATCGGCCTTGAACGCTTCCAGCGCGACGGTGTTGTCTCGGAAAAACTCAAACCGCATTTCGTCGAAATTGTTCTGGCCGATCTGTACCGGCAAGTTCGCGCCCCAGTAATCCTTCACCCGCTCCAGCCCGACTGACCGGCCGGCGACAAACTCCTTGATGCGATAGGGGCCGGAGCCCAGCGGCTTCTCCAGCGTGGTTGCGGAGATGTCGCGCTTGCGGCCTTCGCTGTCGGTGCCCTCCCAGAAATGTTTCGGTAACACCGGCAACTCGCCGACGATGGTCGGCAGTTCGCGATTCCCGGGAGCGTCGAAGGTGAACTTGATGTCGCGTTCGCCGGCCTTTTCGGTTTTCACGACATGACGATAATAGGAGCCGTACATTGGACTGTGCTTCTTCAGCACCTCCATCGAGAAAATCACATCGTCCGGCGTCACCGGCTTGCCATCATGCCAGCGGGCTTCCTTGCGAAGCCGATAGATCACCCAGGCAAAATCGTCCGGATGCGACGCCGCCTCCGCGAGCAATCCATATTCCGTGCCGACCTCGTCCTGCGATCGCGCCATCAGCGTTTCGTAAATCAGGGTAGCGGCGGGCGCGATCGAGCCTTTGATGCCGGCAACGGCGATGTTGAAATTGTCGAAGGTGCCGATCGAAATCATGCGGGCGACACCGCCCTTGGGCGCATCCGGATTGGCGTAATCGAAGCGCTTGAAGTCGGCCGGATATTTGATGTCGCCGAACAGTGACAAGGCGTGCCGCCAGGCCGGCTCGCCGGTTGCGGATTGCGCACGGGCCTGGTCGACCGCGGGAACCCCTGCCGCTGCTCCCAATGTCGGGGCGATTGCGGCGAAGGCGCCGCTTTGCAGAAGATGTCGTCGGGTAATTGCCAAATGAAACATTCCCTGTAGTTAGCAGAGCCGCCAATTAAGGACGCAATATAAGGCAACGGTTCGACAGATTATGTTGCTTTTTCCTCATGATGCCAGCCTGGGAACAGGGCCGGTGCGGCGAAAGGTCCCGATAACACCACGCGAGCCGTCCAATGAAAACGGCCAGGCGATAGGCCCGGCCGTCGATCGTCCCTACGAGGCTGCCGGCCGCTATTTTGTCGCCGTGGGCAGTGGAACCGGCTTATCCGAAAGCGTATGCAGATAGGCGATCACGTCGGCGCGTTCGCTGTCCTTCGAGATACCGGCAAAACCCATCGCGGTGCCCGGAATAAAGCCCTTGGGATTCGCGATGAACTTGTTGAGATCGTCGTCGGTCCAGGTGCCGCCTTTGGCCTTCATGGCGGCGGAGAAATTGAACCCGCGTCCCTCGCCCCTATGGTCGCCGACGATCCCGTAAAGATTCGGGCCGACACGGTTGGGGCCGCCCTTCTCGAAGGTATGGCAGGCGGCGCATTTCTTTGCCGCGGCGGCTCCCTTCTCGACCGAAGCCGTCTGCAACAGCTTCTCGATGGGCTCGGAGGGCGCGGGCGCGGCTTCCTTGCCGCCGCCGTGGGCCTCTTCCTTCACCGCGATTTCGTAACCCGGCTTTTCCGGCATCACGGGGGCGAAAAGCGCACCGGCGGTGAAGCTCGTCACCAGCAGAACGAGGCAGGTGCCGAGAATGGCACCGAGAACCTTATTGAGTTCGAAGGAGTCCATTTTGGATCAGGCTCCAGGCCGGAAATGTCGACTTCAGGCCGGCGAGAAGCGGCCGCGGATGCATCAGGAATCGGGCTTTCGCACCGCACCCCGAGCCACGTTGAGATATCGGTTTGCCGGTGCTCTGGCAACCCGTATAAATGCGCCAACTTTCGACCAATCCCCATCATTTCCGGCTTGTTATCAACCGGGTCCAGACCTCACTGCTCATGACCGAAACCCGCACTTTGGTGCTGATTCCCGCCCGCATGGCCGCGACCCGCCTGCCCGGCAAGCCGCTGCTGGATATTGCCGGGCTGCCGATGATCATCCACGTGCTGCGCCGGGCCGAGGCCGCAAAAATCGGCCGCGTGGCGGTTGCCACCGACACCCGGGAGATCGCGGCCGCGGTGATGTCCCATGGCGGGGAGGCCGTCATGACGCGCTCCGATCATCCCTCCGGGTCGGACCGGATTTACGAGGCGCTCGGCAAGCTCGACCCCGGGGGCGAGATCGAAATCGTCGTCAATCTGCAGGGCGACTTTCCCACCATCCTGCCAGACAATATCCGCAGCGTGCTCTCCCCCCTTGCCGACCCCGCGGTCGATATCGCAACGCTTGCGGCCGAAATCCATACCGAGGAGGAGAGCACCAATCCGAATGTGGTGAAGATGGTCGGCTCGCCGGCGAGCGCACGGCGGTTTCGCGCTCTCTACTTTACGCGCGCCACGGCCCCGTGGGGCGACGGGCCCCGTTACCATCATGTCGGCCTCTATGCTTATCGCCGCCAGGCGCTGGAGCGCTTCGTTTCGCTGCCCCCCTCAGTGCTGGAGCGGCAGGAAAAACTCGAGCAACTCCGGGCGCTCGAGGCCGGAATGCGGATCGATGTCACCATCGTCGACACTGTGCCGCGCGGCGTCGATACGCCGGCCGATCTCGAAACTGCTCGCCTGATCCTAAAGCCCCGTGCCGATTGAATCAGAACGCGGCTTTATCTTTTTGTTTTGACGCGTTCTCCTCACGCGAACCGGTAGCCACTTCGCTCGAAAACGCTCTGGCAAAAGCCTGAGCGGCTGATACAAGGCGCCAAGAAAGACAACATGACCAAAACCATGAAAATTGCATTCCAGGGCGAGCAAGGCGCGAATTCCCACCTCGCGATCGCCGAAGCCTATCCCGACGCGGAACCCTTGGCCTGCCCGACCTTCGAAGACGCGCTGGCCGCGATCACCTCGGGCGAGGCAGATCTGGGCATGATCCCGATCGAAAATTCGGTCGCCGGCCGCGTCGCCGACATCCATCACCTCCTGCCGCAATCCGGCCTGTTCATCGTCGGCGAATGGTTTTTGCCGATCCATCACCAGTTGATGGCGCCGCGCGGCGCCAGGCTTGCCGACATCAAGACCGTGGAGAGCCACGTGCATGCGCTCGGGCAATGCCGCCGCATCATCCGCAAGCTCGGCATCCGGCCGATCGTGTCGGCCGATACCCCGCCGTCCACCTGCAGCCAGACGTCCAAGCCGCTGCCGGCGATCGCCTCGCGGGCACGCCGGATCTTCGGCAGGCACACGTCGAGGAACGACTGGCCGCCGAAGCCTGGTTCGACGGTCATGATCAGCAGCATGTCGAGCTCGGGAAGCAGGTCCAGGTACGGTGCGATGTCGGTGGCAGGCTTCAGACCCAGGCCGGCTC
>Ga0157369_10002279_pt1 | contig 23079 bp, 24 predicted proteins | sample C25metaG_FD_113461 | JGI IMG/M metagenome (GOLD analysis project Ga0157369, IMG submission 113461) | Corn rhizosphere microbial communities from Kellogg Biological Station, Michigan, USA - C2-5 metaG | ecosystem: Host-associated > Plants > Roots > Rhizosphere > Soil | place: USA: Michigan... | reverse complement strand
CGGCTCCTGCCCGCGGCGCTCAATGCCGTCGTCGACGGCGGACAGGTATGGATCCTCGACTCGGCCAATTACAACCAGGACACCGTCCTGATCGACAAGAACGTATCCATCGGCGCCGTCCCCGGGCAAACCGGCAGCTTCCTCGCCGTTCGCGGCGGTCCCGCGCTCAGGATCCAGTCACGGATCGTGAACCTGAGGAACGTGTCGATCGGCTGGAACAGCACGACGACGGGGGCGAACGGCATCGAGATCTACAGCGGCATCGTCTCCATCGAGAACTCGTTGTTCGATTCGCTGCCCGACGCCGGAATCTACATGGAGGGCGGCGTCCTCAACGTGAAGAACAGCGACTTCCGGAACGTCGTTGGCTTCCCCATCTGGGCGCGCACCACGTCGAGCGGCGGAATGAAAGACCCCACGGTGAACGTCACGAGCTCCCACTTCCACGGCGGCTTCAGCGGCCTGCTCATCGACGGCGCCGATGCGTCGCAAACCGCCGTGCTCAACGTGACGGATTGCGAGATCGCGGGACGCTCGATCAACAACGGCGTGGGTGTCCTTGCCCGGGCGGAGGTCGCGGGGTCGACCGCTCGCGCCTATGTGACCCGCTCGACCGTTTTCAACATGGCCAATGGGCTCAGCTCGGATGCGAACAATGGCGGTGTCGCGTCCCTCACCTTCAGTGGCTCCACGATCACCGGCAACGACTCGGGAGTCCTGCAACTCGGGGGCACTCTCACCTCGCTCGGGAATAACCACATCCTGGACAATCGCGATGACGTGATAGGGACGTTGAGCACAGCGCCCCTGCGTTGAGGTCGGCGGCTCGCGCTCAGGCGTGCGAGGTCTTGAAGGCACCCGATGCGCGTCGCGCCCCATACGCATTCAGCTGTGAGATGCGCACGCTCGCCCGCGCGAAGACGTCCCCGATCCTTTCGAGGAGAGGCGCCGATTCAGCCGCCATCTCCTCGCGCAGCCGCAGGACGTCGTACGCGTACGCCGCGACGTCGTCTTCGGACTGGATGAGCCGCGGCGGCACGCAGGCGACCGGAAGGCGCGCGACCGCCGTGTAATCGAGCGCGGCGACGAATTCGCGGGTGATGCACATGACGTCGTCGATGCACATCGCGTGGTCGATGCGTTGGACCCACGACGGCGAAGTCCACCCGTCGTATCCATGAAGGGTTGTGTGCACCCGCAGCGCCTTTTTTGAGTACGTGGCTGCAACGATGTTGCAGCTTCCCGTCGACAGCGTCTGTCAGCCGGACGGCGCTACGGCATCGTCAGCGCCGTCCTACATGGACGCCCGGGTGCGACCCACGCGCTCGCCTCATGCGGGCCACTTGCCGTCGCGCAGGACGATCTGGCCGCGCTCGATGAACCTGCGGGATGCGATGTGCGTCAACCGGATCGACGCGTTCGTGAAGAATCCCGAGAGCCGGTGCACCAGCTCGTTCTCCTCCACGAGCTTGCACCGGTGCCGCACCAGGTCGAAGGCGTACCCGCTGATGTCGTCACGGTCGACCAGCTTCAACGGCGGGTCGCACGCTCGGGGCAGCGTTGCCAGCTCGCGCGGGGTGAACGTCGCGAGGAATTCGCGGGTCACCTCGATGACTTCCTGCTCGGTGCGCGCGGCCTCGATACGATGCTGCCACGCCATGGCATTCATGACGGACCGAATCCCGAAGCGGGGGTGAGCCGACACCGTCCGTCCATGGCGAAATGCCCGATGCATTGCGACGATCAATGCACAAGTGTCTCAGCCAAAGCGCCGTACGGTGTCTATCGGCGCTGTCCTACGTCCTTGTTTCACTGGGCAAACAACGGCTGGACGCGCGCGCGGCGCGCTGCCGCTCAAACGCTGGCGGGCGCGCCTTCGGTCTCGACTTCCCGCTTCGCGAGCTTCACCCACTCCTGCTCCGATTCGAGCGCGGAGCGCTTGGCGTGCCGCACGATGTCGGCGAGAAGCGCGGATGCCTCGTGCCAGCGGCCGAGGTTCTTGAGCAGCAGCGCGTGCCGATAGCGCGCCTCGAAACCGACGTAGCGATCCCTGAGCGACTCGTACTGCGCGAGCGCCGCGCCCGTCTCGCCCATCGCCTCGAGCACGCGCGCGTGCAGGAGTTGCACTTCCTCGGGATCGGACTTGGGATTCGTCTTCCAGATGCGGTCGAGGAGCTCGCGCGCCCGGACGAATTCCTGGTTGTAGAAGCGCGCCCGCGCGAGCGAGAAGGCAAGGCGCGCGTCGTCGCGATAAGGCCCCTGGAGGCAACCCTCGTAGAGCTTGATCGCCTCGTCGAACATGCCCTTCTCCAGGCATTCCGAGGCGAGCGCCGCCCGGTTGTCCACGCTCGCATTGATCTCGACTTCCTCGGCGCGGCGCTTGAGCTCGGCATCGGGGGCGAGCGCCTTGGCGATGTCGCGGATGCGCCGGCGGACCGTGCGGTGCTCGCGCGAGTTCGGGAACACCTCGAGGAAGTAATAGAGCAGGCACCCCAGCACCGGCGCCATGAAGATGATGAAGATCCAGCGCGTGGGACGCCCGGTCCTGAGCGCGTGGAAGGCGAATGTGAACTGCATCACAAAGACGAGCAGGAAGAGGGCTCTCGACACGGCGCGTTCCTTGTCTCGGGGATCGGCAAGCGGACCTGCGTGATGCCAGGCCAACCTAGCAACGATGCTTAACTTGCGCAAGGAACGATGTCACAGGCGGCGCGGGGCCTCACCGCCCGGCGTCAAGCAGCCTTGGCGGAGATTTCCCTCAGCGCGCGCTCGAACACCTCCGGCGGCTGCGCGCCTTCGATGCCGTACTGGTCGTTCACCACCACCAGCGGGACGCCGTGGACGCCGCGCTCGATCCAGAAGCGCTCGCGTTCGCGCACCTCTGCTTCATATTCGCGCCCCTCGGCAACCTCGCGCGCACGCTTCGGATCGAGACCCACGGATGCGGCGAGCTCGACCAGCACGTCGGGCGAACCGGGATTGCGTCCCGCGCCGTGATAAGCCTCGAGCAGTGCGCGCTTGAGCTCGACCGCCCTGCCCTCGAGTCCCGCCCAATGCAGCATGCGGTGCGCGTTGAAGGTGTTCCAGACGTGCTTGCGGTCGCCGAAACTGAAGCCCACGTCGGCGCCGCGCTCGCGGATCATCGCCTGCGACTGCGCGATCTGCTGCGGCGTGCGCCCGTACTTCTTCGCGAGGTAAGGCACCGTTTCCACCCCCTCCGCGCCCATGTCGGGATTGAGCTCGAAGGGTTCGACGCGGACCGTGACATCGACCTGGCCACGGACGCGCTCGAGCGCCTTGTCGAGGGATGCGAGGCCGATGGCGCACCAGGGGCACGCGACGTCGGAGACGAAGGCGATATCGAGGCGGGGCTTGTCCATGCCTGCAAGGTTATCCGAACCGCGGCCGGCGTTCACCCGCCGGCGATATCGCCGCGCGCCGGCGCGGACTGCGCCAATAGCGAGAAGATCGCGGGAATGTCGGCGCCGGAGCGACGCTGCCCGTCACAACGCTTCATCAGGAGCCGAAGCCGCTTGCGCACGCGGTTGATCTCGCTCACGCGTTCGCCCAGGAAGAGCAGCTTCGCGCCGGCGATCTCGCGCACCGCCTTGCAGCCCTCGGGATCCGCCAGTGCCAGAAGGCGCTCGACCTCGGCCAGCGTGAAGGCGAGCTTCTGGGCATTCCGGATGAAGACGAGCCGCTGCAGAGCGAGCTCGGAATACCTGCGCTGGCCGCCCACGGGCTTGGCCGGTGTGCTGAGCAGGCCGCGCCGCTGGTAGTACCGCACCGTTTCGACGTTGACGCCGGCGGCCTCGGCGAGCTGCCCGATCGTCATGGACTGGGTGCGAGGGCGTCGCCCTCCCTGGGTGGCGATACGTCACCTGTCTCTCGGCGCGTTTCAATTGAGAGCACGCGGGTGACGGTAAGTTGAAGCCGCCGATGCGCCGGGTGGCGGGGGAAAAACGGCCCTGCCCATCCGGCGCAGGGCGGCGCGGCGGGCGGCCTAGTCCTTTTTGCCGTTCAGCGTTGCGATCCTCCGCGCGGCCGCCGTCAGCACGAGCCGCATGCCTTCCGCCGCATCCGGATTCGCGCTGTCGCCCTGCAGCGCCGCGAGTGCATCCTCGAAGACCTGGAGGGCGGAGTGGATGGACTCCTCCGTGTGTACCAGGCAGGAGGACACGGCGTGCACGGGCACGCCCAGGGCGTCGGCCGGCCCGAGCGAGCCCAGGTATTCCCGGACGGCGGCGACGACCTGCGACTCCGTGGCCGCCGCACGGATCTTCCTGCAGGCGGCGTCGCTCTTGCTCACTCCCCCTCCTTCGCGCTCAAACCGTACTCGGGTACGGATTTTACAGCCGCTTCGGCCCGGCCTTGGGCTTCGCCTTCCCGCCCGACCGGTTGAGCGCGATCGCCCGCTTGACCAATGCCTTGAATGCGCTCGCGTCGAGGGCCTCGCCCTGGCGGATGTCGATCGCGCGCCGCGCATTCCCCTCCAGGCTCGAGTTGAACAGCTTTCCGGGATCCTCGAGCGAGGCGCCCTTCAAGAAAGTCAGCTTCACGACGGCCTTGTAGGTTTCGCCGGTACAGATGATGCCGTCGTGTTCCCAGACGGGCGTGCCCATCCACTTCCAGGTCTCGACCACTTCGGGATCGGCCTCGTGGATGAGCTTGCGCACCCTCGCGAGCGTCTCGCCGCGCCAGTCGCCCAGCTCGGCGATGCGTGCGTCGATGAGCTCGGAGGCGGGTACGGCTTCTGCGGACGTCGTTCGCTTCATCGTCGGCTCCTCGAAGTCATTCTAGCCGTTCGGGTCGTGGGCCTTCAGCCAGGCGAAGAGCTCTTCATACCAGAGCCTGGAATTGCGCGGCTTCAGCACCCAGTGGTTCTCGTCCGGGAACCACACGAGCCGCGCCGCGACGCCGCGCGCCTGCAGCGTGTTGTAGTACGCGAGCCCGTTCGTGTCGGGCACACGATAGTCGTTGTTGCCGTGGATCACGAGGGTCGGCGTCGCCATGCGGTCCGCCGCCGCGTGCGGGCTCTGCGCCCTCACCTTCGCGCCGTTCGCCCAGTAGAAGGCTCCCAGGTCCATCGGGCGCTCGAGGTAGGAGTCGGCGCTGAAGGTGGCGATGCGATCGAAGACGCCGGCGTGGCAGACGTAAGCCTTGTAGCGGCCCTTCCGCACGTGTCCGTTCATCCACGCGACGAGGAAGCCGCCATAGCTGCCGCCGGACGCGAAGACGCGGTTGCGGTCGATCCAGGGCTTGCGCAGCAGCCAATCGGTGGCCGCCTCGATGTCTTCGGTCTCGAGCCGGCCCAGGCGGCCGACGATGCTGTCGCGGAACGCGAAGCCGAAGCCGCTCGAGCCGTGGTAGTTCACGCTCGCGACGATGTAGCCGCGCGACGCGAGGACGTGGGTATTCCAGCGATAGCCGAAGGTGTCGCCCGCGGCCGCATAAGGACCGCCGTGGATCACGTGGAGCAGCGGATGCTTCCTGCGCTCGTCGAAGCGCGGCGGGAATGTCACGAACACCTGCACCCGGTCCCCGCTCGCACCGCGGATCCACGCTTCGCGCGTTTCTCCGGCATTCACCGCCGCCATGAGGCCGTCGTTGAATCGCTCGAGCCGCCGCGTCGCGCCATCCACCACCGCATGCACCTGCACGGGATGCCGCGCGCTGTCGATCGCGACGACGATCGTCTCGCCGCGTGCCGTCGCGCCCACATCGAAGCCCTGCACCCAGCCGCCTCGCACCGCGGTCTCGAGCGACGCGCCGCGTGCATTGCACCTCCACAGGTGGCAGCGGCCCTGCTCCTGCGCGGCAAACAGCACGGCCGATCCGTCGGACGTCCAGCGTAGCGGGCCGCCGGCATCGATCATCCAGTGGTGCCCCACGACGCGCGCAGCCCGGCCCGGCCGAACGAACGCGAGCCGGCCGAGCGCGGTATGCCGCCGCCCGATGTTCGTCGCGGTGCACGCGACCTGCGTTCCATCCGGAGAAAAGCGCGGCGCCTCGTAGCTCCAGGCGCGATCCTTCGTGAGCGGCGTGATGCGGCGCGTGCGGACGTCGATCTCGGCGAGCGCGAACGCATTCACCGAGCGCTTGACCGGCGCCGGGTCGTGCATGAACACGATCCGGCGCCCGTCGGGCGAGATGTCGAAGTGCGAGGCACCCGGCTCGACGCGAGGCAGCTCGAAGCCCGTGCCCTCGAAGAGATCGGTGATCCGCCCCGATTCGAGGTCGAGCACCAACAGGTGCGGCACCCGGCCCATGGGCAGGTTGCGGTCGAAGTGCCGGTACTGCGCCTCCGAGGTCACGTAGGCGCTTTCCTTGCGCTCGAGGAACACCTTGTGGCGCTTGTCCTGCGCCGCGCGGCCTCTCGCGTCCGGCCACACCCACGAGACGAAGACGATGCGCCTGCCGTCGGGCATCCACTTGAAGTCCTCGATGCCGGGGCCGAAATCGCTGCTGCGCTCGGCCTCGCCGCCGGCGGCGGCGATCACGTAGAGCTGCGGCTCGCCGTCCTTCTTCCCGTGCTGCTCGCGCTTGGCGAGGAAGGCGATGCGATCGCTCCCCGGCGACCACGCGGGCTTGCCATCCTTCTCGCCGTAGCGCGTGAGCCGCCGCGGCGCGCAGGAGCCGGTCGGGAGCAACCAGAGGCTGCTGGCGCCCCGGTTGCCGGACATCGAGTACGACGTGACGGTGCAGACCGCCGCGGAAGCGTCCGGCGCCAAGGCGATGTTCGTCACGCGCTCGAGCTGCCAGAGGGTATCGACGTCGAGGACTTGCGATGCGGGCATGAAGGGGAAAGTGTAACGTCGCGGGCATGCGCGTGCTCTGGAACAACCGCGATTACATGCTGCTCTGGAGCGGGCAGGTCGTCTCCACGCTCGGCTCGGCCGCATCGGCGGTCGTCTATCCGCTGCTCATCCTCGCGATGACGCAATCGGCGGAAGCGGCGGGGATCGCGGGGGCCCTGCGCGCGTTCCCCTACCTCGTCTTCAGCCTTCCCGGCGGCGCGCTCATCGACCGCTGGGACCGCAAGCGGGTGATGATCTGGTGCGACGTGGGGCGCGGGCTCGCCACCGCGAGCATTCCGCTCGCCCTGTGGCTGGACGCGCTCACGCTGGCGCAGCTCTACCTCGCGACCTTCATCGAAGGCAGCCTCTTCGTCTTCTTCAACATCGCCGAGGTCGCGGCACTGCCGCGGGTCGTGGCCAGGGAGCACCTGCCCGAGGCCGCGGCGCAGAACGATGCGGGATTCGCCGCGGTGCACATCGCCGGGCCTGCGCTCGGCACTTTCCTGTTCGGCGCTCTCGGGCGTGCGGCCCCGTTCGTCTTCGACGCATGCTCGTACGCCGTCTCCGCGGCCTCGCTCCTTCGCATCCGCACCCCCTTCCACACCGAGCGCAAGCGCGAGGCGCGCCCGCTCGGGCCCGAAGTGATGGAAGGCCTGCGCTGGCTCTGGGGCAACCCGCTGGTGCGCTACATGGCGCTGCTCACGGGTGGGCTCAACCTCATGAACGCCGGGACCACGCTGATGCTCATCGTGCTCGCCAAGGACATGGGCGCGCGCGACTCGTCCATCGGGCTCATCTTCAGCATCGCCGGGATCGGCGGCATCGCCGGCGCCGTGGTCGGCGGCCAGGTGCAGAAGCGCTGGCGCTTCGGGCAGGTGATCGTCACGCTCATGGCGATGAACGCAGTGCTCTTCCCCCTTTATGCCCTGGCGCCCACGCCATGGCTTCTCGGCGTGGTCGGCGGCGCGATCTTCTTCATGAGCCCCATCTATAACGTGGTGCAGTTCAGCTATCGCCTGAGCATCATCCCGGACGAGCTGCAGGGACGCGTGAACAGCACGTTCCGCCTGGTCGCCTTCGGCTTCATGCCGCTCGGCGCGGTGCTGGCCGGGTTCGTGATCGAGCACTACGGGGCGAAGGCGTGCGTTTTCGTGCTGAGCTGCGTGATGATCGCGCTGGCGGCGCTCACGGCGGCGAACCGCCATGTCCGCGAAGCGGGCCCCGTGGCTTCGCGCAGCGCGGCCTAGGCCGGGTTCTGCTGTAGAGTTTAGTAATGCCCTTCCTTGCCGCCGTGCGCAAGCAGTCGGTGCGAGTCGGCGACTCGCGCTTCGACCTGATCATCGAGCTCGCCTCCGACACGCAGACGCTCGTGCCGGCCGCGTCGATGCGCATCGGCGTGGGCGACCTCGAGCGCGTCTTCGGCCATTCGGAGGTCCGGATCGCGGTGGTCGCGGCACCCGACCTGCGCTACCTCTACGTGAACGCCGCGTATCGCCAGATCCGGCCCGACGTGCCGATGGTCGGCCGCACGTATCGCGAGGTGTTCCCGGACGCGGCCGAGGCCGGCGCCGAGGAGCGCCTCAAGTCGGTCATCGAGACCTCCGAAACGTGGGTGGTGGAGGACTATCCGACGTGGCTCCCGGACCGCGACGTGCCCGCATGGTGGCAGGGCGAATGCGTGCCCATCTCCGTCCTTGGCCAGGGGCATCCGGACGCGGCCCTCATCCTCATCTGGGACGTGACCGAGCGCCACGTTCCCGGCTCGGGTCCCGTCGCGAAGAGCGAGGCGCGCGTGCGCATCGAGAGCGCGAAGGTGAAGCTCATCGCGCGCATGTCCGCGCAGGGCCTCGATGCGTCTCTCGGCTGGCACATCTGCGAGGAGATCCGCGAGACCGACGCGGGCACGACGTGGATCCTTCGCCCGATCCACATGCAGCAGGTGGCCCCCGCGGCGCTCGTCGAGCGCGTGGAGTTTGCCCGCTAGGCCAGGCGCGACGCCTTCGCGAGCACGCTCGCGCGCAGGTCGGACAGGAACTTGAGCGCATGCCGCGGCACCGTGCCGGCGGCGCTCTCCGTAAGGGTCGACTCGAGGTGCACGCGGATGGCGGCGATGGCCGCGCCGCGGCTGACACTGGCGCGCTCGACCACCACGCGCGTCATCTCCTCGCGCTGCTCCTTGCGCGCGCCGAAGCACATGGCGACGTACAGGCGCTCGTCGTCCCCGAGCACCCGGTCGAGGCCGCCGAGGAAGAACACCACGTGCGCCGGCACGTTCATCCCGGCCGCCCGGGATTCCTCGAGCGTACGCAGCGCCGACGTGATGCGCGCGACCACCGACTGCGCGTCGGTCGCCCGCACGAGGTCCTCTTCCTTTCGTGATTTCTGCGGTCCCCACATCATCGTTGGCAGCCATGCCGTTGCTCGGGCCGAGTTTAGGTCGCGGCGCCTGCATCGCATACGTTTGCCGACGAGTGGTGCGAGCGCGGCGATGGCTGGCAGTTAAGCTTTCCGCACGCCGAAGTTGTCGCCGTTTCGCGACGGGCGGGGCGATGCAACGCGCGCAGCCCGCCACCGCCGACCATCGTGCGACGCGGGCGTATGATGGGCGCATCGGGGATCGGCAGCCCCCGGCGGCCCTCGGGCCCAGACGGTGTCCCGTCCAAGACTGCGGCAACCTCACCACGAGGGGACCCTTCATGGACACCGCGAAACCGCAATCCGCATCCATCTCCGTAGCCGAGCTTCGCTGCCGCCTCGCGACGAGCGCGGCACCCATCGTGATCGACGTGCGCCGCACCGCCGCCTTCACCGAGGCCTCCGCCATGATCTCCGGAGCGCTGCGGCGCGATCCCGACGGCGCCGCCGCGTGGCAGAAGTCGCTTCCCGCGGCGGACGAATTCGTCGTGTATTGCGTGCGCGGCCACGAGGTGAGCCAGGGGGTGGCGCAGGCGCTCTCGGCGCAGGGGCTGGCCGCGCGCTTCCTCGAAGGGGGCATGGAGGCCTGGGGCGCCGCCGGTGGCGCGTTGGACACGAAGCCGCGCAACGCCTCGACCCGATGGGTCACGCGCGAGCGGCCGAAGATCGACCGCATCGCCTGCCCCTGGCTCGTGAAGCGCTTCGTCGATCCCGAAGCGGAATTCCTCTATGTGCCCCCTCGTGACGTGCTCGCCACGGCGCGCGAGCGGCAGGCGGTCCCGTACGACGTGCCCGACGTGCACTTCTCGCACGAAGGCGAGCGCTGCAGCTTCGACGCGTTCGTGACGCATTTCCGGCTGCGCGATCCGGCGCTCGAGGAGCTCGCCGTCATCGTGCGCGCGGCGGACACGGCGCGGCTCGAGCTCGCGCCGCAGGCGCCGGGCCTCGCCGCGATCTCGCTCGGCCTCTCGCGCAACTTCGCGGACGACCACGAGATGCTCGCCCACGGCATGGTGATGTACGACGCGCTCTACACGTGGTGCAAGCAAGGCAAGGAAGAGGTTCACACGTGGAATCCGCAGGCCTGCGGCACGCGCGCGGCGGAGCCGGCGTGAGGGCCGGCGCGCCGGGGCCGGTCAGGCGCGGCCGCGCGTGCGCTGGACGCGCCGCTGCAGCGCCTGCAGCAGCGTGTCGATCACGAAGCCGACGATGCCGATCGCGATCATGCCGGACATCACGATGTCGGTGCTGATGTTGGCCTGGCCCTTCACCAGCAGGTAGCCGATGCCGCTCGAGGCCACGATGAGCTCCGCGCCCACGAGCGACTGCCACGCGAGCCCCGCGCTCACCCGCAGGCCCGCGACGATGGACGGCACCGAGGCCGGCAGCAGCACCTCGAGGATGATCTGCCGGTTTCCCGCGCCCAAAGTGCGCGCGGCCTCGATCAGGTGCGGCTCGACGAAGCGCGCGCCGCGGTAGGTGTTGATGACGCACGGCGGGAAGGCGCCGGTGAAGATCACGAGCACCGGTCCGCCGATGCCGGTGCCGAACCACAGCGCCGCGAACGGCACCCAGGCGATGGGCGCCACGAAGCGCAATGCGTCGAAGAGCGGCGAGACGATCATGTCGAGCGAGCGGAACCAGCCCATGGCAAGCCCCAGCGGCACGCCGATCGCGACCGCGAGCCCGAAGCCCATGCCGAAGCGCATGAACGACGAAGCCAGGTGCTGCTGGAGCGTGTAGCCGACGAAGGGCTCGTGCGTGAGGTGCACGAATTCCCGGGCGACGGTCCACGGCGGCGGCAGGAACTGCGGCGGGGCGAGGCCGGCGACGGCCGCCAGGCTCCACACGCCGAAGAAGGTCGCGAGCCCCGCGAGGCCGAGCCCGAGCAGCTCCCAGCCCGTCATGCGCTCGCGCATCTTCACGCGATCCTCCACGGCATCGCGCGCTTCTCGATCCAGCCGAGCACGTGCGTCATGAGGGCGCCCGCGACGGCCACGCTCAACATGCCGACCACGATCATCGCCGGATAGATGTCGAGCCCCGCCTGGTAGAGCACGTGGCCCAAGCCCAGGATCGCGCCGATGAGCTCGGCCGCGACGAGGGTGGTCCAGCACGCCTGCAGCGAGAGCCTGAGCCCCGTGAAGATGAGCGGCAGCGCGCCGGGGACCAGGATCTCGCGCACGAGCATCGGGCCGCGGATGCCGAGCGATTGCGCCGCCTCGATCACGTGCCGCTCGATGGTGCGCACACCCGTGTAGCTGTTGATCACCGCGGGCACGAAGGCCGCGAACCAGATCACCAGCACCTTCGCCGCGTCGCCCAGGCCCAGCCACACGATCGCGAGCGGGATCCACGCGAGCGGCGGGATCGGCCGGATCAGCAGGAACACCGGGTTCACGAACGCCTCGGCGCGCCAGCTCCAGCCCATCCACATGCCGAGCGGCACGCCGATGCCGATGGCGGCCGCGAAGCCCATGAGCACGAGCCCGCAGCTATGGAGGAAATGCTGGTGCAGCCGGCCGTCGGCGTAGCCGGTGACGACGATCTGCGTGAGCGCCTGCCAGACCTCCTGCGGCGTCGGCAGGTAGATCGGCGGGATGAAGTGCGTGGCGGAGGTGGCGAGATACCACGCCACGGCCAGCGCGGCGAACGTCGCCGCGCCGACCGCGAGCCTCAGCATCGCGCGCCGTCCTGCGTCCACGCGTGGCGGTTCCTCAGTCCGAGCTCTCGGCGAACGCCTTCAGCCTGGGATCCGCGGCGACCATCTTCATGTACTTGTCGGTCACGAAGCTCGACGGGTCCTGCACGCTCTGGATCGTGCCCACGCTCTTCAGGAACTCCTCGATCTGCGTGATCCATTGATCGACCTGCGAGGGGCCTTTGGAGCGATCCATGATCTTCAGGTGCTCCTGCAGGTCGTACAGGGGCCGCGTCGCGATCTCCTTCTTCATCGACGCCTCGGAGATGGTCACGCCGCCCACCTCGTAGAACTTCTTCATCATCGCGATCGCCTCGGGCTGGTGCGCGAGGATCCACTTCTGCGCGTGCAGGTACACGGCGAGGTACTTCGCCACCTCCTGCGGGTGCTCCTTGGCGTAATCCTCGCGCACGACGAGCGCGCCGGGGATGACCACTCCCGCCTCCTTGCCGGAGCAGATGACCTTGGCGCCCGCCTTCTCCTCGAGCGTGTAGATGTTGGGCGCCCAGAGGCCGCCCAGCTCCGCGTTGTTCGAGGACATCGCCGAGATCACCTCGGCCTGCCCCATGCTCTTCATGGTGACGTCGGCCTTCTTCATGCCCCACTTGGCGAGGCACTTCTGCACCGCGTAGTCGCCGGTCGAGTTCGCGGTGAGCGCGATGGTCTGGCCCCTGATCGAGCCCGGGTTCTTCTCGAAGCCCGCGGCCTTGTCCTTCGTCGCCATGAGCGCGTTGCCGGCGGACTCGTCGTTGGTGAGCCCGATCGTGAGGAGGTGATAGCGCGCGGCACCCAGCACCGCCGGGACCGAGCCCGTCCCGCCCACGTCCCACGAGCCCGAGGCCGAAGCCGCGATCTGCGGCACGCCCGCGGGGAACGTCGAATAGGTTTCCTTGAGGCCCACCTTGCCCCACCACCCCTTCTCGGTCGCGACGTAATAGGGCAGCGACCAGTACAGCGCCGGCTGGTAGCTCACCTTGATGGGCGTCTGCGCCTGCACCGCCGTGGCCGCGAGCCCGATCATCGCCGCCGCCAGCACTCCTCGAGCCGTGTTCTTCATTAGGACTCCTCCTGTTGTGGGAACGACGTGAAGCTGATGCCTTTCAGTGCGCGTTCAGCGCCTGCTGCTCGCGCAGCAAGCGCCAGATCCGGGTGCGAAGGTGCACGAACGACTCCTCGTCCATCACGTCCTCGATGCGCTCGTGGCGATCCCAGCTCTCGCGCTGGCGCACCGTCGCGACGTCGACGATCTCGCCCACCTTGCCGGGGCGGCGGCTCATGACGACGACGCGGTCGGCGAGGTAGACCGCCTCCTCCACCGCGTGCGTGATGAAGAGCACGGTGCGCGGGCTCACGCGCGAGAGCTTGATGAGCTCCTCCTGCATGACCACGCGCGTCTGCGCGTCGAGCGCGCCGAAGGGCTCGTCCATCAGCAGCACGTCCGGATCGAGCACGTAGCTGCGCGCGATGGCGACGCGCTGCTGCATGCCGCCCGAGAGCTCGTGCGGAAACGCGGTCTCGTATCCCTGCAGGCCCATGAGGCTGATGTAGCGCTCGATGCGGCTCCTGCGCTCGGCGGCGCTCACGTGCGCCGCACGCAGCCCGAAATCGATGTTCTCGCTCACCGTCTTCCACGGGAAGAGCGCGAACTGCTGGAAGACGACCGAGCGGTCGGGCCCGGGCCCCGTGACGCGCTTGCCCCCGACGGTCACCGTGCCGGAGGTGGGAAACTCGAGGCCCGCCGCCATGCGCAGGCACGTGGTCTTGCCGCATCCCGAGGGGCCGACGATCGCCACGAACTCCTTCGAGCGCACCTCGAAGCTCACCTCGTCGATGGCGGAAATGTCGCGCCCGTCGCGGCGGAACGTGCGGCCCACGCGATCGAAGACGATGTTGCTCACGCGGGCCTCAGCAGGATCTTGGCCGACGGCGTGCGGCCCTCGTCGAGGTCGCGAAACGCGCGCGCCCCTTCCGAGAGCGGCCGCTCCTCGACCCACGCCAGGTCGCCGAACGCGCCTTCGTGGAGTGCGACGGCGGCCGCGCGCAGGTCGGCGGTCGAATAGGTGTACACGCCGGCAAGCGTGATCTCGGCGAGGGTCAGCTTGCGCATGTCGATCTCGGACGCCCAGTCGCCCAGGCCCACGTGCACGACGACGCCGCCGGGCTTGACCGCCGAAAGCGCCATGGCGCGCGTGGCCTTCATGCCGACGGCGTCGATCACGAGGTCGGCGCTGTTGGACAGCGGGGGCGCCGCCAGCGGATCGAACACGTGGCCCGCACCTGCGCGCTGGGCCGAGTCGCGCCGCAGCGGATTGGTCTCGGCGACGCTCACGTGGCGGCAGCCGTAGTGCTTGAGGAGGAGCGAAGTGAGAAGCCCGATGGCGCCGCCGCCGATCACGAGCGTCCTGCATTCCGGTATCGGGCGCACCAGCGAGCGCATGCCCGTATTGATCGCATGCAACGCCGTCGCGGCGGGCTCGGTCAACGCCGCGGCTCGCGACGACATGCCCGCGGGCAGCTCGATCACGCTGGAGGCCGCCGTCGTCACGAGCTGGGCGAAGCCGCCGGGGCGCGTCATGCCGATCATCGTGCGATTGGCGCAGAGGTTGTTGCGCCCCTGCACGCAGTATTCGCACTGCCCGCAGGTGATGAGCGGGTTCACGGTGACGCGCCGCCCCTTGCCGGGACCCGCGAGGACCTCGCCCGCGAGCTCGTGCCCGAGGATGAGCGGTGGCACGCGCCGCGGGTCGTGGCCGTGGTACGCGTGCATGTCGGAGCCGCAGATGCCGACCGCATCGACGCGGATCAGCACCTCGTCCGGCATCCACGACGGATCGGGCTCGTCGCGATACGCCATTTCCTTCGTGCCGGTGTAGACGAGCGCTTTCATGTCATCCCGCCGTGAAGCCGCCGTCGACGAAGAGGGTCTGGCCCGTCACGTAGTCGGAGGCGCGGCTCGCGAGGAAGATCACGGTTCCCCACAGGTCCTTCGCATCGCCGTTGCGCTTGACGAAGGTCTTGTCGGCGAGCTGCGCCCAGCGTGCGGCATCGTTCACGATCGGCGCGGTGAGCGGGGTCGCGAAGAAGCCCGGCGCGATCGCGTTCGCGTTGATGCCGTGCCGCGACCACGCCTCGGCCTGCGCACGGGTGAGCTGCATGATCGCGCCCTTGGAGGCGCCATAGGGCGCGCCGTTCACGAAGGCCCGCACCGACTGGAGAGAGGCGATGTTGATGATGCGGCCCCAGCGGCGCTCGATCATCGCGGGCGCGAGCGCCTGCGCCATGAAGAACGGCGCGTCGAGATTGATGCGCATGGTCGCGTCCCAGTCCTCCCCGGTCACGTCGAGCATCGGCTTGCGCGGATTGATGCCCGCCGCGGACACGAGGATATCGGGAGCGCAGAACGGGCGCGATGCCTCGGCAGCGCAGCGGCGCAATGCGGCGCGATCGGAGAGGTCGGCCGCGAGCGCGGCGGCACGGCCGCCGGCCTGCTCGATCTCCGAGCATGCGCCGGCGAGCTCGGAGGCGCGGCGCGCGACCAGCACGACCGACGCCCCGGCCGATGCCAGCGCGGCGGCGATGCTGCGCCCGAGGCCGGAGCTGGCACCGGTGACCATTGCCACGCGACCCGTGAGGTCGAAAAGCTCCAATCAGCCCTCCACCGGGTTGCCCATGTCGAAGCGCTCGCCGGGAAAGTACTTCGCGACCCGGTCGTCGGCGGTGCGCGCGTGCGCTTCCATGCCTTCGAGGCGCGAGATGCGCGCCGTCACCTGCGCGATGTCGCGATTGGCATCGCGCGTCATGCGCTGCCACGTGACGGTCTTCAGGAACTTGTGCACCGAGAGGCCGCCCGAGTAGCGCGCGGCACCCTTGGTCGGCAGGATGTGGTTCGGCCCCGAGGTCTTGTCGCCGAAGGCGACCGTCGTCTCCTCGCCCAGGAAGAGCGAGCCGTAGCAGGTCAAACGCGCGAGCCACCAGTCGAGGTCGCGGGCATGCACCTCGAGGTGCTCGGGCGCGTAGCCGTCGGAGGCCTGCGCGATCTCCTCGCGTGAGGACGAGAACACGACCTCGCCGTAGTCGCGCCACGCCGCGGCGGCCGCGTCGCGCGCGGTGGCCGGCAACTTCTCGATATGGCCGGGCATGAGGCGCATCACCTCCTCGCCCAGCGGGCGCGAGGACGTCATGAGCCACGCCGGCGACTCGTGGCCGTGCTCGGCCTGGCCCACGAGGTCGGAGGCCACGATGCCGGGATCCGCCGAATCGTCGGCGATGATCGCGACCTCCGAGGGCCCGGCGAAGACGTCGATGCCGACGCGTCCGAAGAGCATGCGCTTGGCTTCCGCGACGAACTTGTTGCCCGGGCCCACGATGATGTCGGCGGGCTTCCCGGTGAAGAGGCCGTAGGCCATCGCGGCGATCGCCTGCACCCCGCCCAGCGTCATGATCACGTCCGCGCCCGCCGCCTTCATGGCGAAGAGCACATGGGGATGGATCCCTTCGCCGCGGAAGGGCGTGGAGCACGCGACCACGAAGGGAACGCCGGCGGCCTTCGCCGTCGCGATCGCCATGTACGCCGAAGCGATGTGCGCGTAGCGGCCGGTCGGGACATAGCAGCCCGCCACGTTCACCGGGATGAGGCGCTGGCCGGCCACCAGCCCCGGATGCACCTCGACCGAAAACTCCCGCGTCGAATCGCGCTGGGCTTCCGCGAACCGGCGCACGCGCGCGGTGGCGAACTCGATGTCGCGCTTCACGTCGGCGGGAATGTCGCGGATGCGGCGCTCGATCGCCTCCGGCGTCATCACGATGTCGCCGGTCCACTGGTCGAGCTTCGCCGCGTACTCGCGCACCGCCGCCTCGCCCCGCCGCTCGATCTCCGCGAGCATCTCCTCGACCACCTTGCGCGCGGTGCCCGTCTCGGTTTCCGGCGACTTCGCCGCCCGCTTGAGGTACTCGATGGCCATGGCGCCCGTCCGTGAAAGCGTTTTCACGCGGACGTTACCAGCGGCGCCCCGGCCCCGTCAAGGGCGCGCACGCTTCACGCGTTGCAAGCGCTTTCACGGGCGCGTATTCTCGGCCGCAATGAAGAAGAAGCCGGCACGGTTGCAGGATGTGGCGCGCGCGGCGGGCGTCTCGCTCGCCACGGCGTCGCGCGCGCTCGGCGACCCGGGACTCGTCCTGCCGCGGACCCAGGAGCGTGTGCGCGAGGCAGCCGACATGCTGGGCTACGTGCCGCACGGGGCCGCACGGGCGCTGGCCTCGCGCCGCTCGCGCACGATCGGCGCCGTGCTGCCGACGGTCGACAACCCGATCTTCGCTTCGGCGACGCAGGCGCTCGCGCGCGAGCTCGCGCGCTCGTCGTACACGCTCCTCCTCGCGAGCGACGAATACGATCCCGCCGTGGAGGTTTCCGCGACACGGGCGCTCATCGAGCGTGGAGTCGATGGCCTCGTGCTCGTCGGCATGGATCATCCGCCGGAGCTCTTCCACGCCCTGGCGCAGGCGGGCGTGCCGTACGAGCTGCTCTGGACGCTCGATCGCGGCCGCTTCCACCATTGCATCGGCTTCGACAACCGCGAGGCGAGCGCCGTGTGCGCGCGCCACCTGCTCGACCTCGGTCACCGCCGCTTCGCGATGCTCTCGGGCGAGCTCGAGCACAACGACCGCGCGCGCGACCGTGTCGACGGCGTGCGCGATGCGCTCGCCGCGCGCCGTATCGACCTCCCGGCGAGCGCGGTCGTCGAGACGCCCTTCTCGCTGCGCGGTGGACGCGAGGGACTCGATACGCTCTGGCAACGGCTGGGCAGGAATGGATTCACCGCGCTCGTGTGCGGCAACGACTTGCTCGCCCTGGGCGCCTTGATGGAGTGCGCGGCGCGCGGCGTGCAGGTGCCGCGCGACCTCTCCGTCGTCGGCTTCGACGATATCGAGCTCTCGGCGGAGTTCACGCCCGGACTCACGACGCTGCGCGTGCCTTCCGCCGACATCGGCCGCATCGCCGCCGAGCGCCTCCTCGCCCGCCTCGAGGGCAAGCGCGTGCCGCGGCTGCGGGCGATCGATGTCGGGCTCGTGCTGCGCGAGAGCACGGCACCGCCCGCCGCACGCGTGCCCGTACGGCGGCGGTGATGTCGGGCACGCGCCGATAGCGCGAGGCGGCGCCGCCTGACGCGCGCGCTGCATGCGCATAACGACGTCCCTCCATTCGGCGCACAGCGCCCACGCATTGCGCGAAGCGATAGCAAGCCATCGTAACGGGCGGGGGCAACCAACCCGGAGTCGCGCAAACCATGGCCACATCGCAACGCACGCTCGCCGGCATGGCGAGGAGAAGGAGCGGGATCGGGACGGTCACCCTTCGCTGGTGGTTCATGGCGGTGGCCGAGACGGCGGGTCTCGTCGCGCTCGCCGCCACCGGCATGGCGCACAAGCTCTGGACGGTCGACGTGACGAAGCTGAGCCTCGTCTGCCTCGCCGCCCTCGTGGTCACGACGGGCTTCGTGGGCTGGATCACCTGGCAGGCCGAAGAGGGACGGCTCGACGTCGACGGCGAGCTCCTGCCGCACGCCGATGCCTGCTGGTTCGTGAGCGACCTGCTGATGGGGCTCGGCATGACGGGCACCGTGCTCGGCTTCCTCGTGATGCTGAACGATGCCTTCTCGGGCAACATGGCCGCGCAGGACGTGATGATGCGCGCCGCGCCCGGGCTCGCCACGATCTGCGTCACGACCGCCGTGGGCCTCGTGTGCAGCATGCTGGTGAAGGCCCAGCTCGTGAACCTCGATTACCTGCTGCCCCGGTCGCGATGAGGCGCCGGCGCCCGTACGGATTCGGGCTCTCGTTCCAGGACATGCTGATGGCGATGATCGCCGTCTACGCGTTCCTCTTTCTCATCGCGTATGCGTTGATCCGCCCCGCGGAGGCGAAGCCCGGCGTGCAGATGAAGGCCGAGTACCTCGTGAGCATGGAGTGGCCCGACGACAACCTCGACGACATCGACCTGCACCTGCTGCTGCCCGACCAGAAGATGGTCGACTTCAAGAGCCGCGAGGTCGAGCACGCGATGCTCGACCACGACGATGTCGGCACCAACGGCGTGTACCGCGGGCCGGACGGCCGCCTCACGCGCATCCGCGAGCACAAGGAGATCATCACGCTGCGCGCGATCGTGCCCGGCACCTACGTGGCGAACGTCCACGTCTACCGCGTGGCGCCCGACGGGCCCGACCGCAAGGCGGCGACCTCGCTGCCCTTCCCCGCGAAGGTGCGCCTGGTGAAGCTCAACCCGCGCTTCGAGGAGGTGGCCGTCGCCGACGTGATGCTCACGCATCTCGGCGAGCAGAAGACCGCCTTCGAGTTCACGATCCACGACGGCGGCGACGTCAGCGTCGATCGCGATGCGGACGTGCCCTTCATTCCGACGAAGCCGAAGCTGGCGCAGAACTGATGATCTCCTCGTACTGGCCGCTCGCCTTCGGCCTCGTCCTCATCGCGGGCTTCGGCAGCTGGGTCTTCATCCACAGCGACCGCAGCTACCTGCTGCGCTGGGCCATGATCCCGCTCTCGCTCGCCGTGGCGGCCGCATCCGCCAAGGTGTACGACTCCCGGCTGGGCTATGCCGTGGCCGCCGAGCTGCCGAAGCACTTCGTCTATCTCGGCCACCAGGTGGTCGTCGAGGACAAGCACAAGGCGGGGATCGAGGTGTGGGCGCAGGTGACCGAGAACCGCCTCTATCGCATTCCCTATTCCAAGCCGATGGAAGAGGCGCTCGACCATGCGCGCGAGCAGGCCAAGGGCGGCCTTCCGGTCGTGATGAACAAGCGCATGAGCGACTCCAAGCGCGCGAAGGATGGAGCGCTCGCGGACTCGGGCGTCGTGCCGTACGACTCGAACGTCGTGCTGCCCTCGCAGCTCAACCCGAAGAAGCAGGCCGGGCCGGCCTGAGCCGCGCGGCCGCTAAAGCGGCTCGTACGGCCGGCTTCGCATCTGGTACGTGTCGCAGACGTACCGGAAGCCGCGCCGCTCCAGGATCGGGCGGCTCATCGGCGCAGCGTCGACCGCGATGTAAGGCACGCCACGCCTGCGCGCCTCGGCGAGCCGCATCTCGAAGAGCCGCGAGTAGAGCCCGCGCCCGCGATAGGACTCGAGCAGCGATCCGCCGCAAAGCTGCGCGAAACGCGAGCCATGATGGAACTCGATCCAGCCGGTGCCCACGACGCGCTCGGTGGTGCGCGCGCAATAGACCTTCGCCGATCCGCGCACGGGATGCGTCATCTCCGCGAGCGAGCGCGCGAGCCACGGCATGCGGCAATTCCACACCTCTTCGCCGAGGCGGACGACATCCTCGAATTCGTGAGGCTCGGCCTCCTTCACGACGACGTCGGCCGCATCGAGACGGCGCACCGGCGTCGCCGCGACCTCGAGCACCATCAGCGCTTCGGCGTGGTGCGCCCGCAGCCCGCGCGCTTCCAACCGCTGCCGGAGATCTTCCGGCTGGTCGAAGCCATGGAGCTTCCACTCGATGGCCCATGCGCGATGCTCCAGGTTCCCGATCTCCTCGGCGACACGGCGATCCGCGACCGGCGCGGCAAAGCGGGCGAGCCACAGGATGGCCTCATCGTTGCCCGCCTGTGGAAGGTGGCGGGTGATGTCGTCCGCGACCTCGAGCGTGTAGCCCGGGATGCTGTCCGTGCGTCGAGCGGCGGCGTATTCGTCGAAGACCGCACGCCGCCACGACATCTCGTCGGCACCGCTCATTCCGCGTCGCGCGCCCGTCGCACCGGATAAGGCCGCTCACCCATCAAGCCGCGCCACAGCACGCGGTTGTAGACCTGCGCATCGACGAGATCCTCCCTCGAGAAATCCATGCCCTGCGTGGCGGCGACCCAGTAGTCGCGGCCCTGGGTCGGCTTCTCCACCTGCGCACTGTCCGAGCTCGGCAATGGCAGCCGGGTGCTGCGCAGGAGGTTCGGCACGATCGCGCGGTAGTCCCATTGCGCCGCATCGAGGTCGAACACGTCCGTCATGGGCGGCTGGGTCGCCGTGTACAGGCTCACGTGGTCGATGCCGAGGATGTCCTCCATGGTGCGAATGAGGTTCACCGTCGAATAGCGCGTCGAGACGACCGCATTCTTCTTCACGTAGGGGCCGACGACGTACGCGATGCTGCGATGCTCGTCGACGTGGTCGGGGCCGTCCTGCGCATCGTCCTCGACGATGAAGACCAGCGTGTCCCGCGCGTAAGGACTATGCGCCACGGCCTCGATCAGCTTCGCGATCGCGTAATCGTTTGCCGCCACCTGCAACTCGGGCGTGTCGACGCCGTCGAGCGCGTCCTTGAACGACCCGGTGTGATCCTGCGCGAAGCGCACGAGCGAGAGCGCGGGCAGGTTGCCGTGCGCCACGAAGTCGCGGAACTCGCGTTCCCACTCCGCCTCGCGCCACGGATCCGGCAGCGCGTTGTCGAAGCCGCGAAAGTAGACGTCGGTGCGTCCCACGAGCTCGGGGGAGACGGGAATGGCCTGGCGCTTCTGGTGCCTGAAGGGCTCGCGCTCGCGCGGGTCCACCGCGGCCACGAAGAACCCGTAGTTGCGCACCGTCTTCCCCGCGCGCAGGGCCGCACTCCAGAGATAACCGCGCTGCCATTCGCCGCCGGGCCCGTCGGGCGACGCGACGTCGCCCACGCCGGGCAGGAAGTCGTCATCATCCGGCATGCCCGGACTGGCCTGCCGGCGCTCGTTGCCGAGCACCCCCATGCCGACGTTGCGATTCTCGCCCTCCCATTCGTACGCACCGCCGCGGTGGGCATAGCTCGGCGGCAGCATCTTCACGCCGAAGTCCGATTCCCGTCCCGAGGTGCTCCACGGCCAGCCGTTGCCGCTCACCTCGGCGGGATCGTAGAAGTTGTCGAGCGTCACGAGCGCGCGCGCGATCGCGTGCTGGTTCGGTGTCACGCGCTCGCCGAACTCGGCGAGCGACGGATCGCCGTTGCCGCGCCCGAGGTCGCCCAGCACCTGGTCGTAGGTGCGGTTCTCCCGAATGATGTAGATCACGTGCCTGATTCGCCCGCGCAGGAAGCTCATCGCCTTCTGCTCCGGCGACCCGGGCTCGAAGTCGAATGTGTTGTTCGCGGCGACCTGGCGCGTGAGCCGCGCGAGCACGCCGCGGCCCGTGGGCACGGGCATCGACTGCAGTGCCGAATGCGAAAGCTGCAGCACGTATTGGTTGTACTGCTTCTTCACGATGCTCGTCTTGCAGTTGCTCAATGCGCACATGCCGGGGTTCGGGCCCGGAATGCTCTTGCTGTTCACGACGTAGAGCATGCCGCCGCCGTACGGATGCCAGACCACGTGCTGCGGATACCAGCCGGTGGGAATGAGCCCTACGGTCCGCGCGACGGGCGCGCGCAGGTCGACGACCGCGACCGAATTCGTCCCGCCGTTGGTGACGTAGAGCGTGCTTTCGTCCCCCGAGAGCGCGAGGCTGTTGGGCGCGGCGCCGCCGTACGCTTTCGCGTGCGTGATCACGCCGCCGGGCGCCACCGTCGAGACCGTCCCGATCACGCGCTTCGCGCGCGCATCGATGATCGCGACCGCGTCGGCATTGTCCATCGCGACGAAGAGGCGATTGCCGCGCCCGTCGAGGATCATCTTGTTGGGGTTGCCCCTCAGCTTGATGCGCGAGGTGATGCGGCGGGACGGCAGGTCGACCACCACCACCTCGCGGTCGCGCACGCTCGACACGTATGCGGTGTCGTTGCCGCGAATGGCCACCCAGTACGGATAGTTGCCGCCGGGCTCGCCCCGGGCGCCCCCGCTCTTTCCCGGCCGCAGGTCGATCTCCGCCGCGACGCCGCGAGCCGTCAGGTCGACGAGCGAGATCGAATCGTTGTACATGTTGGCGACGACGCCGAGGCGGCCATCGGCCGTCACGGCGAGGCCGGCGGCGACGGGCTTCACCTTGGGGCCGTTGCCCGCCGCATGGCCGAGCGGAATCGGCGTCCCCTGTTCCGCCCACCCGTGCTCGCCCCGCGCGAAGGTATGGACGTCATCGTCCACGCCACCCGCGACATACAGCGCCCGCGCATCCGGCGAGAATGCGATTCCCGCCCACGTGTTCGGCACCTGCAGCACCTGCTGGCGCACCGCGCGGCCGCCCGACACGTCGTACAGG
>Ga0157369_10002276_pt1 | contig 23093 bp, 30 predicted proteins | sample C25metaG_FD_113461 | JGI IMG/M metagenome (GOLD analysis project Ga0157369, IMG submission 113461) | Corn rhizosphere microbial communities from Kellogg Biological Station, Michigan, USA - C2-5 metaG | ecosystem: Host-associated > Plants > Roots > Rhizosphere > Soil | place: USA: Michigan... | reverse complement strand
TCACCGCCCTCGCCCACCAATCGGTGCGGGGTCACAAGACCGCATCGCTGCCCAAGTCCGTCGCCAGCAAAGGAGCCGTCTGATGGAAGAAGTCATCGCAATCGCCATCGGCGTGCTCGCCGCATCCGGCGTCTGGTTGATCCTGCGGCCACGGACGTTCCAGGTGGTCATGGGCCTGTGCCTGCTGTCGTACGGCGTCAACCTGTTCATCTTCAGCATGGGCAGCCTGTTCATCGGCAAAGAGCCGGTGATCAAGGACGGCGTCACGCAAGACTTGCTGCACTACACCGACCCGCTACCACAGGCACTGGTACTCACCGCGATTGTCATCAGTTTCGCCATGACCGCGCTATTCCTCGTCGTTCTGCTCGCCTCACGCGGCCTGACCGGCACTGACCACGTCGACGGCCGGGAGCCTAAAGAATGATGGCGATGACGCACCTGATCGCCGCACCGATTCTGCTGCCGCTGCTGACCGCCGCCATCATGCTGATGCTCGGCGAACGGCACCGGCCGCTGAAGGCGAAAATCAACCTGTTCTCCAGCCTTGTCGGCCTGTTCATTTCGGTGATGCTGCTGCAATGGACGCAAACCACGGGCGTGCCCGGTTCCATTGGCGTGTACCTGCCGGGCAATTGGCAGGCGCCGTTCGGCATTGTGCTGGTGGTCGATCGTCTGTCGGCGCTGATGCTGGTGCTGACCGGGATCATCGGCGTCAGCGCCCTGCTGTTTGCCATGGCTCGCTGGGACGGCGCCGGTTCGAGCTTCCACGCGCTGTTCCAGATTCAGTTGATGGGCCTGTACGGCGCGTTCCTGACGGCGGACCTGTTCAACCTGTTCGTGTTCTTCGAAGTGCTGCTCGCCGCGTCTTATGGGTTGCTGTTGCATGGATCGGGTCGGGCTCGGGTGTCTTCGGGGCTGCATTACATCTCGATCAACCTGCTCGCCTCGTCGCTGTTTCTGATTGGCGCGGCACTGATTTACGGCGTCACCGGCACACTGAACATGGCCGATCTGGCGCTGAAGATTCCGCTGGTACCGGAAGCCGACCGTGGCTTGCTGCACGCCGGTGCAGGGATCCTCGCGGTAGCGTTCCTGGCCAAGGCCGGTATGTGGCCGCTGAACTTCTGGCTGGTACCCGCCTATTCCTCGGCCAGTGCACCGGTGGCGGCGATGTTCGCGATCATGACCAAGGTTGGTGTGTACACGTTGCTGCGCCTGTGGACCCTTCTGTTTTCCGGGCAGGCCGGAGCCTCGGCATTCTTCGGTGGCGACTGGCTGATCTACGGCGGCATGGCGACCATGGCCTGCGCGGCGCTGGCGATTCTCGCCGCGCAACGCCTAGAGCGCATGGCCAGCCTGAGCATTCTGGTCTCGGCGGGGATTCTGTTGTCCGCCGTCGGTTTCGCCCAGCCGAACCTGATCGGCGCGGCACTGTTCTATCTGGTCAGCTCGACCCTGGCATTGAGCGCGCTGTTCCTGCTGGCTGAGTTGATCGAGCGCTCGCGTTCGGCCAACGAGATCCCGCTGGAAGACGAAAGCGAATTGCTGCCGCGCCCGCAGGAATCCCTGCAACCACCCAAAGGCATCAACCTCGATGATGAGCAGAAAGCCGTGGTCGGTCAGGTCATCCCGTGGACCATGGCGTTTCTCGGCCTGGGTTTCATTGCTTGCGCCCTCTTGATCATCGGCATGCCGCCGCTGTCCGGTTTCATCGGCAAACTCAGCCTGATTGGTGCCTTGCTCAATCCGCTGGGCCTGGGCACCGGCGCGCCGATATCAAACGCTGCATGGGCGTTGCTGGCACTGCTGATCCTCACCGGACTCGCGTCGCTGATGGCGTTCTCACGCCTCGGCATCCAGCGCTTCTGGACACCCGAAGAGCGCCCTTCGCCGCTGCTGCGCAAACTTGAATGCGCGCCGATCTTCCTGTTGCTGGGGCTGAGCATCGTCCTGACCTTCAAGGCTGAACCGCTGCTGCGTTACACCCAGGCCACCGCCGAGGCGCTGAATAATCCGCAGCAATACGTCATGGCGGTGCTCGGCACCCGCGCGGTACCGAGTCCGGAAGCCAAATCGGCGATGCTGGAGGTGCAGCCATGAAGCGTGTGTTTCCTGCACCATTATTGTCGCTGGCACTGTGCGTCTTGTGGCTGACCCTGAACCTGTCAGTCAGCCCGGGCAATCTGTTGCTCGGCGCGATTCTGGGTTTTGCTGCACCGTTGATGATGCGCAAACTGCGCCCGAAACAAGTGCGCATTCGCCGTCCCGGGACGATCCTGCGCCTGTTTGTCCTCGTCGGTCGTGACGTGGTGGTGTCCAACCTCATCGTCGCGTGGGGCGTGCTCAACGCCGGTCGTCGCCCGCTGCGCTCGGGCTTCGTCAAAGTCCCGCTCGACCTGCGCGATGCCCATGGCCTCGCGACCCTGGCGATGATCTGCACGGTGGTGCCCGGCACGGTGTGGTCGGAACTGTCGCTGGATCGCAGCATTCTGTTGTTGCACGTCTGGGATCTGGATGACGAAGCGCAATTCATCGAACACTTCAAGACCACCTACGAACGGCCGTTGATGGAGATTTTCGAATGAGCCCATTACTGTCGAACGCGATCTTGCTGACGCTGTTCCTGTTCTCGCTGGCCATGGTGCTGACCCTGGTACGCTTATTCAAAGGCCCGTCGGCGCAGGATCGGGTATTGGCGCTGGATTACCTGTACATAGTCGCCATGCTGATGATGCTGACCCTGGGCATTCGCTATTCCAGTGACACTTACTTCGAAGCGGCGCTGCTGATTGCGCTGTTCGGCTTCGTCGGCTCGTTTGCCCTGGCGAAATTCCTGCTGCGTGGCGAGGTGATCGAATGAATGCTGAATTGTCTCTGTGGGTCGAGATTCCGGTGGCGATCCTGCTGGTGCTCAGCGGTCTGTTTGCGTTGATCGGCGCGATCGGGTTATTGCGCATGAAGGATTACTTCCAGCGCATGCACCCGCCGGCACTGGCTTCGACGCTGGGCGCATGGTGTGTCGCGCTGGCTTCGATCATCTGCTTTTCGGCGCTGAAATCCGGGCCGGTCATACATGCCTGGCTGATTCCGATTTTGCTGGCTATTACCGTACCGGTGACTACATTGCTGCTGGCGCGGGCGGCGTTGTTCCGCAAGCGCATGGCCGGGGATGATGTGCCGGCTGAGGTGAGCAGCCGCCGCACCGAGAGTGGTAGCTGAACCGTTAGAAGATCGCAGCCTTCGGCAGCTCCTACATTGGAATGCGCTCCCCCCTGTAGGAGTTGCCGAAGGCTGCGATCTTTTGATCTTGCTTTTCTAGACCCAAGCCACCGCCAACAACCCCGCCCCCAACACCGCACACAACGGCGAATACACCCAGGTGTCCAGCCGAGCAAACCGCGAATCCTTCACTTCCTTGAAGAACCCGACCAGATTCGAATCACCAATCGCCCGGGCAAACATCAACAGCGCAATCGCACTGATCACCCATTGCAGTGCCTTGTGACTCACCGCTGGCATTCCCCAGCCAACCCGCATACACACCAACGCAGCAATCACCAACAACGCCGCCGCCACGATCAACGTGAGCCAGCCCGACGGCTTGAATGCCGGTCGCACCGTTGCGACAAATCCGCGCACTGGCACTTGCGGCACCACCACTGCGGCCGCCCACTGACCACCCAACGCCCAATACACGTGCATCAAGGCGATCACTGCAAACGTTGTCACCAGCCATTGAGCCAACACAAAGGTCATGGTTGAAATCCTTGGAAAGGGATTTGAACAAATCATCCTAGTCGGATTTTTTTCAAGTGCACGACCGATCAGCGGTACGGTAAAGTGCCGCCCCATGAAATTCTCCCGTTCCGATCGCTCACTGCTGGCCTGGATGCTCTATTGCTGCGTCCTGTTCAACGTGTTCGCCTGCAGCATCGGTCACGGACAAATGGTCGGCATGCAGCTCAATGGTATCGGCGGCCAGTTCTGTACCGTCGACCCGGCAACTCAAGCGCCGCTTGCCAGCAACTCCACCGAAGAACAACTGCCCACCCTGACCAAGGCTTTTGGCTGCCCGCTGTGCTCGGTTGGCGGCGGCATGGGCCCGGCGTTCAATTCCAGCCTGACCCTGGCGATCCTGCCAGAACAACACAGTCCGCCGCTGGCGCCCATCGTCAGCGCCGACCTTCCTGCCCGCTTCACCTGGCCTTCAGCCAACCCTCGCGCCCCTCCGCTCGCCTGAGTGTCCCTGCCTTTTTGATTTGTCAGCCCACTGCGCCAACGCGCGGCGTTTGCCTGTGCGCTGACTCCTAGACAAGCATTCAGGATTCAATGATGAAACAACTCACTCTGCTGGCGAGCCTGTGCGGCTGCCTGTCCGTTAACGTCTGGGCGCAATCCACCGTGGATCTGGCGCCGATCACCATCGATGGCGAGTCCGGCACGGAACCGGGCCTGAGCCTCGACCAATCCAGCGGCATGGCCTCGCGCCTCGGTTTGAGCGTGCGCGACACACCGGCTTCAGTGGCCATCGCCAATCGCAACGATATCGAACGCCGCGGCGCGCAAAACTTCCAGGACGCCGCCAACACCCTCCCCGGGGTTAACGCCAGCGCACCGCCGGGGTTCGGCGGGTTCGTCTCCTACCGTGGCTTCACCAGCAGCCAGATCACCCAAATGTTCAACGGGATCAACGTTTCCGGCGGCCTCGCGCGGCCGGTTGATTCGTGGATCTACGACCGCGTGGAACTGGTCGGCGGCCCGTCATCACTGATCAACGGCGCAGGCTCAGTGGGCGGCTCGCTGAATTACCTGACCAAACTCGCCACCCGCGATGAACAGGCCGTTGAAGGCCGGGTCAGCTACGGAACCTACGACACCACAGAAACCGCTTTCGGCCTCAATCATGCACTGACCGAGCCGAGCGCCGACGTGCAGCACTATGCGCGACTCGACGTCAGCCACAACACCAGCAACGGCTACATCGACCGCCAGGAGCGCGATGCCTGGAGCGTAGCGTTCTCGCTGCTCAGCGATCTCACGCCCGAGCTGTCGCACACGTTGGCCCTGGAATATCAGGACGAACACGAAGACAGTCCGTACTGGGGCACGCCCGTGCTCAATCCCAAGGCCGGTAAGTTGAAGATCGATAAACACAACCGCTTCAACAACTACAACGTCGAGGACGGCCGTTACGAGCAGCGAACGATCTGGGTACGTTCGATCATCGACTACCGCATCAACGACAGCACCACCCTGCGCAACACGCTGTATCACCTCGACAGCCAGCGCGATTACCGCAACCTCGAAACCTACCAGTACAACGCCGACAACACGGCCGTGAACCGTTCGACCGCGTATCAGGTACGCCATCAGGGCGAGCAGAACGGCAACCAGTTTGAGCTGCGCCATGACAACACGCTTTTCGGTCTCGACACGACGTGGTCGGGGGGCTTCGAATACAAGGTCAACCAGACCACCAACTCGCCGCTGAACGTCAAAGGTGCCAGCACGGTGGATCCGAGCAGCTATCGTCCGGGGCATTTCTACGATATCCCCGGCACTAACCCAAAACTGATCAGCGACAAAACCAACGAGGTCACCACCAAGGCTCTGTTTGTGGAAAACCGTTTGGCGCTGACCGACAAGCTGTCGCTGCTCACCGGCCTGCGTTATGACGACATTGACCTCGACGTGACCAACCATCGCACTGTAACCGCCGCCAACCCCAAGCACCTCAAACGCAGTTGGGAACCGGTCACCGGTCGCGCCGGCCTGACGTACCAATTCATTCCGTCTGCCAACGTTTACGTGCAATACAGCACCGCCGCCGAGCAACCAAACGGCACACAGGACTTTGATGTCTCCACCGGCAAGCAATGGGAGATCGGCAGCAAGTTCGATTATCTGAATGGACGCGGCTCGGCGACGATTGCCGCCTACACCATTGAGCGAAAAGACTTCGCGGTGACCGACCCGCTAGATCCGGCCGGCAGTATTCCAGTAGGCCAGCAGACGTCGAAAGGGCTGGAAATCGCCAGTTCATTGCGGATCACCGACAAGTTGCTGGCCGAAGGCAATTTCGCCTGGGTCGATGCGCAGTACGATGATTTCACCGAAAAGAATGCTGCTGGCGTGGTGGTGTCACGCAAGGGCAACACGCCGACCAATGTGCCGGATCGCGTTGGCAATCTATGGCTGACTTATGATTTTTCGCCGCAATGGCAAGGTGGGGTGGATGCGCGGTACGTGGCGTCGGTGTATGCCGATACTGCGAATACCATGACCGTGCCGTCGTACACCTTGTTTGGCAGCTTCCTCAGCTACAAGGTCGATTCGCACACCACCGTCACCGGGCGCGTGCGTAACCTGACCAATGAGATGTATGCCGAGTTTGCGCATGTGTCGCCGGCGTATTACCTAGGGACACCGCGCACCTTTGAATTGGCGGTGGCTACCAAGTTTTAAAAGCATCGCGAGCAGGCTCACTCCTACAGGGGGGACGCATTCCAATTGTAGGAGTGAGCCTGCTCGCGATGAGGCCATCAGCCTCAACCCTTTACTTCAAATCAGCCGAAACTTTCTCCGCCACATCCTTCGGCAACCAGGCCTGCCACACATCCGGGTGCGCCTTCATGAACGCCACCGCCGCATCACGCGGCGCCGTGTGCTTCTCGCTCATTTCGGCCAACGCCTTGTTCAACGGCTCGATCGGAAAATCCACTTTGCTGAAAAACTCGGCAATCTGCGGATACTGCTTTTGAAACGGTGTGGACACACCAATCGACAGCTTCGACGCCAGCGATCGGGTCGGTTTCGGATTGGGATTATCGGCATCGGTCAGCGTCTTCCACGCTTCGGCGTCAAACGGCGGCTCTTCCAGTTGCACCAGTTTGAATTTGCCCAGCAGCGGCGTCGGCGACCAGTAGTAAAACAGCACAGGTTTGCCACGACGAATCGAAGAGCTGATCTCGGCATCCAGTGCCGCTCCCGAGCCACTGCGGAAATTGGTGTAATCGTCCTGCAAGCCATAAGCCGTCAACTTTTGCTTGTTGACCACCTCTGACGTCCAGCCGATCGGACTGTTGAGGAAGCGCCCCTTGCTCGGGTTCTCCGGATCCTTGAACACGTCCTTGTACTTTTTCAGATCACTGACGCTGCGCAGATCCGGTGCCAGCGGCTTGATGCCTTTGGCCGGGTCGCCCTTGATCACGTATTCCGGCACCCACCAACCCTCGGTAGCGCCTTTGACGGTATCGCCCAGACTGACGACTTTGCCTTCTGCCTCCGCCTTGACCCACACTGGGCTACGCCCGGCCCACTCCTCGCCAATGACCTGAATGTCATTGTTGGCCAGTGCGGTTTCCAGCGTGATGGTGGTGCCGGGCAAGGTGTCCGTCGGCAAACCATAGCCCTTTTCGACAATGACCCGCAGGACATCGGTGATCAGGCTGCCGCTTTCCCAGTTCAGGTCGGCAAAATGGATCGGCGCCTGGGCGGCCGTCACCGATGGCGCTGATGTCAGCAAACCGAACGTGGCCACGCTGGCGGCCAATAACCGTCGAAATCCGTTCATGCATTGCACCTCGTGCTGTTCACAGCAATGGCAGGTTGGCCTGACAGAAGACCGCAAGCCTCTGAATACTCAGTCAACTGACTGTAGCCGAGGTTCCTGCTTTTTCCGGGCCGCGCTCCGGACGAGGTTATGAATCAGACTTTTCCTGCAGGCTTTGCAGCTCGCGTCTGACCATGCTGGCGTATTCCGCGGGACGCAACTGATAGATCTGCGCAGCCAGCCAATTCAGCCAGGCGCCTTGCAGTCCAGCCTTGGCGGCGAATAAACGCCGAGCCTCCTCGCGTGCAGTGTCGAGGTTCTGCGCATGGAAATCCGCGCGGCTCACTCGCTGGCCTTGAACGTCACCAGTTCGCCCTTGCGCCACTTGGCGGCTTTGGCGGTAACGGCTTTCAAGGTTTTGGTCAGGCCTTCCTGCAATTGCTGATGGGCGGCGAACACGGTCACCACGCTGTGGCCTTCCTTGAACAGGATCGCGTGCCCGTCGGCGGTGTCGACAAAGGCGTAATCGCCCAGTCCATAGACCGTCAGTTTGATTTCGCGAAAACGGATATCCATCTTGCCGCCTTCGCGGCTGGGCAAGACCGATGCACTGAAATGGTCGCCGACCTTGAGCTTGAGCCCTGGTTTGTCATCGACCACCAAGGCACTTTCGGTGTCGATCTCGGCCACGTAAATGCCTTCAGCGTTCTGCTCGGTGATGTAAACAAAACGCGACTGAAACAGCTTGACCAGCTTTGCACGCAAATCACCCAACACGAACAAAGCATGCATATCGAGATTACTGACTGCCAAAGAAACATCCCCACATCTGAAAAAACCGCACGCGGAAAACGCGCACGGCAAAAAAACGGCCAAGCCGATATCACTACCAATAAATCAATAAAGCCCGAATCGAGCAGAGTGCTTATTCAACGCGAGGTTCGTAAGACTACTGGATTGTCACTCGCGAAACTCATTCCGATGTCGCCAAAGCTTGAAGGAAAAATCCTCAGGAGCGGCGTGAGCAGTCTGACTACGAACTTTAGGGAAAAATCTCACGAAAAAAAGCACTTTTCCGACATATCGCTGGCGAAAAATTGCTTTAGATAAGCCCTGTCGTCAACAGGTACTGGCGATTCTAGAGCAGCGATGCTCATTCCGACTACCCGAAACGGCCGGTAAATACCGGCCAACTGATGAAAAGGACTTCATATGTGCACTCGGACCCACTTTGCCACGACGGTTGACGCTCGGATCGAATCGCCGCTGATGCTGCGTACCACCGCTATCGACGAGCAATGTCCACGCTTCCAGGTCGTACCCGCCGGCAACGCTTTTTTCCATATAAAGGAAACATCGACCGGCCGTGTAAGAGGTTTCCGCGAAGATCACAACGAAGCCTGCGCCCTCGCCCGTTCACTTGAATCGAAGATCGAACTCCTGGCGAACGGCTGCCTCAGATAAAGAGAGAGATCGACCGCGCCATACCGGCGCTCACCGAAGGAGTACACGATGGAACTGCCAGCATACGATCTGAAAACCCTGTTCGATCAACTGGGGCTGCCTTCAGAAGGTAACGCAATCGACGATTTCATCGAGGCGCATCCACTGGATGCCAACACCAAACTGATCGATGCCGACTTCTGGTCGCCGCAACAGGCGCAATTGCTCAAGGAATGGCTAAGAGCCGACGGTGAAGAAGCGGTGATGGTCGATGAACTGAATGTGCGTCTGCATCGCGGCAAGTAATCCCGGATCAGTGAAGGCTGTCACATGGCTCGGCATGCAATTGCGCGAGCCACGCAGCCTTGCACTCCTCGGCCTCATCGCGGCTGGCAAACGCGGTGCCGCGACGCTCGCCATTGAGCAAAACCACCCAGCAGACGCTACGACCCATTGCGCGCAAACCGGCCGGCACGCCACTGCCGATCATCACGGCAACATCAACTCTGCACTGCATGCAGCCCTCCCGAAATCATTAGCAACCTAACTAAGTGGTCAGGTTAATGGTTTCTTTCGGTCGGAAACAGCAAGCTCCGTGCACAGATTCATTGCACCGGAAGTAACAATCCCTCAGCGCGGACTTTCCGGTTTATAGCCCAGACGCAATCCACCCCAGTGCCGGCCCTTGACCATGATCGGCACCGACAGGTCATGCATCAGTTCACCGGTGTCGCGGGTATAGGTTTGCAACAACACTGGTTGCTGATGGCTGCCGCAGCGAATCCCGGTGCGGTCGGCAAACTTGCGTTTGGTGCGATTGTTCACCGCGTCGACCTGCGCATCGCCGGTCAACGGCTGACTGAACAGCTGATTGTGCGTCGGCACATAACCCTGCTGCGTACAGGCAATGGCAAACACCAACCCTTCGTGACGCGGCAACAATGGTTCCTGAATCGCCGGCAACACCTGATCGGTGTAACGGTCGAAACGGGTTTGAAATTTCGCCGGCTGGGTATTCGGGATCGGCTGATACTGGCGGTCGAACAAGTCCTCAAGGCTGATCCGGCCCTGCTCGACATCCGCCTCGAACCGCGCAGCAATCTGGCTCGCCCCTTCGCGCGCCAGATCGTAGATGCGCTGGTGATAGTCATCCAGCCCGACTTCGGCCAGACGCTCGCTGATGGTTTCCGCCTGCCCTTCCATCTGCACCGCCGCTTCGGCGAGGCGGCGGGTCTGTTGATCGCTGATCGCCAGGTCGCTGCGCATCTGCTCAATGGCTTTAAAAAGACTGTCCAGTTGTTCGCGATTGGTTTCCGCGCCCTGAGCAATTTCACCGACCTGACTTTCCACCCCCGCTGCCAGTCGCGCGATGTTCTCCAGATGCTGACCGGTGTGCTCGACTTGTTCGACACCGATCTGCAGATCACTCGACAACTCGCGAATCTGCTCCACCACCTGCGCCGTGCGTTGTTGAATGTCAGCGACCATCTCACCCACTTCACCGGTCGCCGAAGCGGTGCGCGCCGCCAATCCGCGAACTTCGTCCGCCACCACCGCAAAACCGCGACCATGCTCACCGGCCCGCGCCGCTTCGATCGCGGCGTTCAATGCGAGCAGATTGGTTTGACTGGCAATCGACTGAATTACCAGCGTCACACGCTGAATATCATCGCTGCGCAGACTCAAGGCTTCGATCAATTCACGGCTGGCATTGGCGCGTTGACTGAGCTGATGCATGCGCGAGATCGAATCCACCAGCTCCGTGCGCCCCGCCGCGCTGCTGTGATGCGCCTGACTCGCTGCCTCGAGCGCTGCACGGCTGAGCTGCGAAGTCGCGTGTTCGGTCGCGATCATCACCTCGGCATTGCTGACAATCTGCGCCGCCGCATCGAGTTGCGATTCGAGTTTGCTCGCCAGTTCCTTGACCGAGAATGCCACGCCAGCCGCCGACAAAGCGTTATGACTGGTGGTGTAGGAAAGGTCGCGGGTCAGGTCGGACATTGCGCTGCCAGTGTCGGCAGGCTGAACATCGGGGATAGCGCGGGAGCGCAGGCGCGGCAGCCAGACAATCAGCACCGCCAACGGCATGCCAATGTACAGCGACCATTCACCCAGCGTCATGCCGGCCAACAACAGCATCAGGGCGATGCTTTGCAGGGTCGGTGCGATCCAGCGGTTTTTCGGCAAAAGCACTGGTGCAGGCAAAGCCCCAACCAGAGATCCATCTCTCGTCATATCAACACCCCACGCTTGTTCTCATTGTTGTGACTGCATTAAACGCCACTACAACGCCATTATCCATGGTCCGTTAGTCGTGGGGTCTGTGGCAGGTCAATGGAACGGCGCGGGCTTATTGCAGACGAGCAAAAACAAAGATCGCAGCCTTCAGCAACGCCCATGTAGGAGCTGCCGAAGGCTGCGATCTTTTCAAGGTGCCCTGTTCAAAGGGTCACCCCACAGAATCAGGCCTGACGCTGGTGCTTGTCGATCTGCTCGTGACGCTCTTGAGCTTCGATGCAGTACTTGGTGGTCGGGCTGATCAGCAGGCGTTTCAGGCCAATGGCCTCGCCGCTGTCATCGCACCAGCCAAAACTGTCTTCCTTGATGCGCTCAAGGGCTTGTTCCAGTTGTGGCAGCATGCGCTGGTCGCGATCGATCGCGTTCACCAGCCAAGTGCGCTCTTCTTCAACCGAAGCCGCGTCCGCCGGGTCAGCCGGGGTGTCCAGGCTTTCGATGGCGATACGATTTTGCTCAATGCGCTCGTGGGTTTCGACTTTCATGTTCTGCAGCAGCTCAGTGAAGAAAGCGTGCTGCTCTGCATTCATGTAGTCATCTGCCGGCATGGCCAGCAACTTGTCCTTTGTCATTGATATCTCTATAAAAAAACGTGCATTAAGGCGAATTAGGGAGCGTTTCGGCGAACCGCGTGCGGTCGGCGAAAAGGCATCGTTTATTGCAAATGCCACCCGGCACTCAATTTACGAGGGGCGGCAGTCTAAGGCCCGAATGAGGCCTCAGCAACTGTAAATACAGGGAATTTGTCCGACAACGTTCGGAAACTGCTCTGACACAGGGTTCACACGGCCATCGGAGTGCGTTTATAGCAAGAAATTCAGTCGAGCGGCTGTATATAGAAGACAAACGGCTAACCACGCAGCGCCCAGACGCAATTTTTTACCACGCACTGCATCGTTTCAGCAAAGCAGACCTGCAAAAGCCCCCCTACTATCAGGCCCACCGTGTGATCAACCAGCCTGAAGGATGACCTATGCCCCGCCCCGATCTGCCGGCCACCAGCGAGGTTTCACTCGCCAGCCCCCCGATCAATGCCGAGCGCCTGCTGCAACTGATCACCGACGAATACGACGCCCTGCCGCGCCAGCTCAAACGCATCGCCAGCTACATCAGCCAACAGAGCGACCGGATCATGGTCGACCGCATCAGTGACATTGCCCGCGAGTGCGAAGTGCACCCGTCCGCCATCGTGCGCTTCTCGCAACGCTTCGGTTTTAGCGGCTTCAGCGAAATGCAGGCGCTGTTCCGCAGCGCCTACACGCACAAAGCCTCGCCGGTGCAAAACTACCAGCAACGCATCCGCAGCATGATCGCCAACCAGTCGCAGCAAGCCAGCGCCGGCGACCTCGCTCGCGAATGCATCGACGCCACACGCTCCGGCATCGAACGCCTGGGCCGCGAACTCGACGACGCCGCGTTCGAAAAAGCCGTCGACCTGATCGTCAACGCCGACAACATTTATGTCGTCGGCGTGCGCCGCTCCTTCGCCGTCGCCGACTACCTCGTTTACAACTTGCAACACACTCAGAAACGAATTCATCTGGTGTCCGGGCTAGGCGGCAGCTATCGCGAGCAAATGCGCAGCGTGCGCGCCCACGATCTGGTCATCGCCATCAGCTTCGTGCCCTACGCCAAGGAAACCCAACACTGCCTGCGCTTCGCCCGCCTGCAACAGGCCAACACCCTGATCCTCACCGACAGCCACCTCTCACCACTGGCGAAACTCGCCAACAGCGTATTGCTGGTCAACGAAGGCAGCGCCCTGGCCTTTCGTTCGCTGAGTGCGACGCTGTGTTTGTGCCAGGCGTTGTTTGTGGCGGTGGCGTATCGGCTGGAACTGAATGTTGATGAGATTCACGAACAACCCGGCTTCGACGACTGACAATTGCCTCAGCGTCGGCTAGGTTATGCCTTCCCACCGGTTTGACTTGAAGGAACGCGTCATGAAACTGATCGGCATGCTGGACTCCCCTTACGTGCGCCGCGTGGCGATCTCCGCCAAACGCTTGGGGATCGACCTCGAACACGAGTCGGTCTCGGTGTTCCGCCACTTCGAGCAATTCCAGCAGATCAACCCGGTGGTCAAAGCCCCCACGCTGATCCTCGACGACGGCGTGGTCCTGATGGACTCGACCCTCATCCTCGATTACCTCGAAGCCAGTTCCGGAAAAAGCCTGCTGTCGAGCGATCTCAAACAACGCGCCCAAGCCCTACGCCTGATCGGCCTCAGCCTCGCCGCCTGCGAAAAAGCCGTGCAGCTCTACTACGAACGCAACCTGCGCCCAGCCGACATCCAATACCAGCCGTGGGTCGAACGCGTCGAAGGCCAACTCGCCGCCGCGTTCACCGCCCTCGAGCAAGAACTGGAAAAAGCCGGCCTGCCCACCGACGGCACCCTCACCCAGGCCGGCATCAGCCTCGCCGTCGCCTGGAGCTTCACCGACCTCGTCGTCCCCGACCAGATCGACACCCGACGCTACCCCCACATCGCCCAATACACCGCCTACGCCGAAACCCTCGAAGCGTTCGTCAGCACCCCGATGACCTGACCATGAGCACCACCGAAACCGCCGCCCCGGCGTTAAAGGAAATCTTCAACGCCGAACGCCTGCAGCACATCGCCCGCGAAATGAGCGCCGTGTACCCGGCGTTCAAGGCCAAGGCGTTTCTCAAAAATGCCCAGGACGGACTTGCTGAATTATCGGTAATGCAACGCATGGCGCGTGTCAGCGAAAGCCTGCATGCCGTGTTGCCGCTGGATTACCAAGATTCCCTCGATGTATTGCGTGAACTCGCACCAAGGCTGAACAGCGGATTCGTCAGCATGTGTTTGCCGCATTACGTCGCGAGCTACGGCGGGCATGCGTTCGACACCTCCATGGACGCCCTCAAGTACTTCACCACCTTCGGCTCCTCCGAATTCGCCATCCGCCACTTTTTGCGCAGCGACCTGGAGCGATCGTTAGAGCTGATGCACGACTGGACCCGCGATGAGAACCACCACGTCCGACGACTCGCCAGCGAAGGCAGCCGCCCTCGCCTGCCTTGGTCGTTTCGGTTGGACGCGGTGCAGGCGGATCCGCAGTTGGCGGCAGGGATACTGGATCGGTTGAAGGCGGATGAGAGTTTGTACGTGCGCAAGTCCGTGGCGAATCATTTGAATGATGTGACGAAGGTGCATCCGGAGTGGGTGCTGGACACGATTGAAGGTTGGTCGTTGGAGAACAAGCACACGGCCTGGATTGCCAAGCATGCGTTGCGGAGTTTGATTAAGCAGGGGGATTTGCGGGCGCTGACGGTGATTGGTGCCGGGGCGAAGGCTGAGGTTGAGTTGTTGGATGTGCGGGTTGAGCCGGCGGTGGTGAGGTTGGGGGAAGCGATTACGTTGTCGTTTGTGGTGAAGTCGACGGTGGCGCATGAGCAGCGGTTGGTGATTGATTATGCGATTGACTATGTGAAGGCGAATGGCGGGGTTTCGAGGAAGGTTTTTAAGTTGAAGACGGTGGTTTTGGCGGGGTTTGAGAGTGTGGTTGTGGGGAGGCGGCAAGTGATTAAGGATTTTACGACGCGGAAGCATTTTGTGGGGCGGCATGGGGTTCGGGTTATGGTTAATGGGGAGGTTTGGGGGAGTGCCAAATTCGACATCGTCGCTGATTGATACCGCTAATGGATTCCGCTGATCTGGCAGTACTCGGACTGATAGGGAATTACGGATGGGGCAGCTTTCGGCCAATAGCTGACGGTGGCTACAGGCAGAAATCGACCCACAGCTGCCTTCTAGATCAGTTGGGATCTTTGTTAGAGCGGGCTTACCCACAAGGAGACTGCTTGAGCAACGCACACACTCTTCGAGCGATGTCATCTGCGCTATCCGGAATGACCACTGAAATGCCTAAATAGTGTTCAAGGTGCAGGGTAAGCGTGTGTTCATCCATCAACAGATCCCAATAGCGCTGGTCCGGGCCATCAAGCATCTCTTTCCAGCAACCGCCCAGCCCTTGCTCAATAACCCGCGCCACGTCCTCGAAAAGCTTCCAGTCGGCTTCTTCTGATACTTCAATCCTCACTATGCGTCACCTCACCACCAACAGTCCTCCGATTTTGGTGGCTCCTGCGATTGGCCGCAATGGGTCGACACCTAGCGGTGGAGGATGACCGCTATTGGCCGAATACGGACGGTCAGGGGCGACAGCTATCGGCCAGGAGCGGTCAGCCTAGTTGAGCACTCGCCCGAATTGCTTTGGTCCCCATATCAAACCCGCTCAACAACGCGGCACCATTCGTAACACCAAGAAGCTGATCGATTGCGGCGATTTTTTTGGTTGTTAGGTCGAGCTGAAAGTCAGCGTTGGAGTATGCAGCCTCTGCCTCATTATGAAGCGCTTGTGTCATATGCGCCGCGCCACGGACGCGCGTTGGCACATCTACAACGCTCCTCAAATAATCAACAGGTAACGTCCTGATCAAGCAACGCGAGGTCTAATAACCTAGTCGGGTCTGTTCAGTCTTAAACCAAGACATTCACGGTATCTGAGCGAACCAGATTTCAACGTCGTCCACACACATTCGGGAGCAAAATCGCGGCAAGACTTTTTCAACAGGATCGACCGATTTCTGTCCGTCGCGCAGATCTAAATAAGCCCAATGGGTTCTACGCGGAACACACCAATCCACCGGGATTCAACTGTCCCGCTGCTACGGGATCTAGGCAATTAAAACGCGCACGGCTCAAGCCGAGAACCTTTTGAGTGGCACTAAATTGCGTTAGATCCTCTGCATGATGGCCTTTTGGCCTTTATTGCTTCCGGTGAAATAAGTTAGAGTACTCTTCTCACGGATCAGGTAGATGACAAGGACGCAGTATGGCAGGCACTCAATGGAACGCGATTGATCAGCAACACCACTCATTTGAAGAGCACTACTGTGCTTTCCTCGACATCCTAGGCTACAAAGAGCACTCCGAGCAGTTTTTCTCCAACAGGCTCAACTTGTATGGCCGTTTCAAACGGGCTCTCGCCCACGCCCACGCCGTCAATGCGCAATCACAGACTTTCGTAAAAAACGACCTTCTCAAAGTCCGTTTTTTTTCTGACAGCATTGTTCTTTCCCATCCTGTTCATGAGCAGGTGGAAGATGCAGCTTACAACATTCTGCAGATGTGCAAGAATCTGTCGACTTTTCTCAGTTTTGAAGGATTATTCCTGCGCGGCGGCATCAGTAAAGGTAGACACTACGAGCAACAGGACCAAGAGCTTAATGCTTCATTCCTATGTTCAGAGGCCCTGCAGGAGGCATATGATCTCGAGAGCAAGCACGCCGTTTATCCTCGCATACTAATTCATGAAAAAGTGGTCGACGATCTTTCAGGCATGTGCAGGAGTTTCGTTGCCAAAGATCTCGACTACCATTTTCTACACTTTTCGCCACAGCTTGTAAATCTCCAGGGCGATAATCTAGGTGACGTAAAGAAGGAACTGGAAGATATCTATGCAATCTACAAATCTTGCACAAGCCTGCGTGTGCAAGAGAAATACAGATGGCTACTTTCGTACTACTATTGGACCATCACTTTTATTCCCAAAATTGATTTGCGATCTTTCGAAAAATACAATATTGGCGACACTATAAATTTCCGACTTCTCGACATCTGAATTCTAGAGTGAGGATATAGACAGAGAATGATAGGGGGAGTTTTTTTACCTCACCAATCCCCCAACTGCACAGAGAGCCTATTTATTTTCCTCTACAACCTTCCCTCGCTAACTATGCATTTTCGTTCGCACGAGTACATTCTAGAGCAAAGAACCAATGCAATTTTTAAACTCAAAAATCTAACCCTGGGTGATATATGACACTTGAAACAACTACTCTGATACTTGCCTTCATCGTTATTTATGTTGTAATTCCAGCATGGCTAGGATGGATGATCAAAAAGTTTGATGCAAGCTCATGCGAAATCGCTGTTATGGCGGTGGTCACACTATTTTGGGCTGGCGCAATTTTAACCGGGGCCCATGCAATTTCGCTTGGGCTGGATAAGGGAAAAGAATTTTTTGCTATTTCTACTGCATCCCTGACGTTGGCTTGCACAATTTACGGAGAGTTATTCAATACTCCCACTGAAAAAGACTTAAGGATCAAGGTCCGAAAATCCAAAATAAAAGCAAGTATCACTATTTTTAGAGCCGCAATGATTCTCGTGTTTACAATTGTTTACTTTCAACCATGGCGGTGAATCAAATTCTCCTGTAATTGCTAGCACATATCTGCCAAGCAATATCAAGCGAGAATTTAATCACGGCTTGTGGAGCCAGAATTGACAGCTCTGGCTTCGCATCGCTACAGCAGGGCAGGAGACGGATTTATTCTAGGATTGCTGCCTAAATGAACGATTCCCCAATCGTAAGTGTGCGGTCGACACGTTCGTGATTGGCGGTTTTTTTTGATCAACGAAAGGGAATACAGTTTGAGTACTATGCCTAAAAAGCCATTTAGCTTTGGACAGACCCTGAGGTTCATCCATCTGAATCACAGCTTTGACGTGATCGACGAGTTTCAGGTGCATCTGGACTCAGCATGGTCACAGAGCGAGGCACGACTTCGTAAGGAGTACGAAGGACTTAGCGCTGATGGTTTCGACAATGAACTCGACATGGAAGACTATCGCAGCTTCCTTGAGGATGATTTCTACCAACTGGGCGAGGTGAAAAAGCTCGGTCAAGCGCTGGCTCTCAGCGGCCTCTACCGTCAGTTTGAGACACAGGTGATGCGTGTACTCGGATCGACTTTCCCCAACATGGGTAAGGCCAAGAAGGCAAACATCCTGCGCGGTATTTCTGAACCGGAAATTGACTGCTCCAAGCTTGTTGGATTCGCTGCGGTGGATGAGCTGAGATTGCTCAACAACATCATCAAGCATGCCGGATCTAAAGCCAGCGCCGAATTGGCCACTAAGTATCCCAACTGGGTGGAGAACACGGAGTTGGCCGACCTTGACAAGGCCTATGCTCGGCTGAAGCCTTTGGTGAAGCAGTACACGCACGCCTTTGTGAACGAAGCCTACGACCAGTCAGTAGCGTTCGAAGCCGCGCCCGCAAAACCGGCGAGCGGCTTTTCCAAGCCTAGTTAATTCCAGCAGTTCCAGCGAGAGCTGAACCATCTGATCGTCTAGGAAATTCCCCCACTGGAATACCAAAAGCCTCGCCGTCAAACGCGGGGCCAGGTCAGTAGAAACGGCGCGATTTTGCCGCCGAGGATAACGCAGGAAAACGGCGATGAAACGGCTTGAACCGAATTGAATTGGCCAAGGAGACGCAAGAAATGAGTGAAGTTGCTGATAAAGAGTATGCGGACCGCCTGCTGGGTAAGCTGTTCGGTTTTCCGCAGTGTTGTATAGATTTTTACGTCAGCACCCCTAGCGATATTCTTCGTCGGTCAAGAGCGGGATTGCCTGGGTTGCGGTTTTGCCCCAATTGCCAATACAAGGACCTAGAGGATGTCGTCAACGACCTTGAGACGCGGCGCATCTGCCCCCAGCCATTCCCGTTGCACCCGACTGAGGCGGATTTCTCCAGCGTCGTTTCAGACCCCCGCTTCAGCCCAGAAGAGCAAACTTGGCTGAAAACCAACAAACATCGCTACATCGACAAGCCAGACGATTTCCACCAGTTACTCTTGGACTACCACCACGCTCAGAACCAACTCAACGTTAATTGCGAAGCTGGCATTGCCAAAGAGCCACATCGGACGAAGTATTTCCTGGCGGTTAAGGAGTTGAACAGTTCAAAGATGCAGGTCCTAATTTTGGATCGGCTTCACAACGCGATGTACAAGCGAGTGATCGAGCAGGTCCAGTCTGGGCATTTGAAGATCTAACAATCAGCCAGGAAGGGGGGCTCTCAAGTCAAAAGCCCGTTATCGCAGCTTCTTGGTCGTGTTCTGTTGCTTCGTTTGGACATCGGCGCATGGTGCGTCATATAAATGGGCTTAGCGTCCGATTAGAGGAAAATCATGGAAGCCACCGATGAGGTTTACCAGATTCTGAGGGACGCTAAAGTTCTTGCTCGGTGTTATTACCACCTTACAGGCAAGCCGGGTATGACGCGACGGAAATGAGGGGCGGGTTGACTCTCAGGATCCAAATCAAGGGTAGGTATTTTTCCAATCCTCGAATGCGAGGCGGTCGGGTTGGATCGATCGACTTAAAGCATTCCTTCGATATTATTCTCCTGGTGCTGCTCGATGTCGATTACAACGCCTTTCAGATTTATGAAGCACCTAGGCCTGCGGTAGAGGCACTCCTGACTAGACCTGGATCAAAAGCTAGGAACGAGCGTGGGTCAGTCGGTATCAGTCAATTCAAAGCAATCAGTTCGCTGCGCTGGGAGCGGACGGACTCAAAGGAAGAATGCAATGCAGGATGCACAAGATGATCCGATGATTCCTCTCTTGATGGAAGCTATGACACGAATTTTATGTTGGGACGGAAAGTGGCCGATCATCTGGGTGATCGACGATACATGGGTTGCTCACTTCGGTCAGGATGAATGGACAATTGGTCCTGATGAGCCAGCGACCACAGCTAAGGTTCGCGAGCTTCTGATTCAAGCGAAGGGGGTTTACGAGTTACAGGATTATTGAAGAAAAAATAGGCTCAACCTGAATAGAGCTGGGTTCTCTAGATACCTTTCAAGCTCACTGCGTAATGTTTTTCAAACTCTACCGATGACTTAAACGCTACTATTTCTCAACGAGACGGAGTGACCGCTTCTGGCCAAAAGCGGACCTTCGTTGAAACCAAAATTGACGCGGTAGCTGTCAAAGTGATTACTCAAAACAGCGCCACTGAAAGACAGGCAAGAGGGGTGTCTCCTGGGTGTCTATCACCAACTCCCGTACGGTATGCCGTGTTTCTCGATATACCGCTTGGACTTTTCGCTGACGGGATACGCATAGCGCCCTTGGTTCTTACCTTGACTAGGCCCTAGCGGTTCAATTTCTGCTTGTGCTCTGGCGACCTTGACAGGACGATGGCACTCATCCCGGACAAAAACTTGTACAACGCCCCCTGGTGCCAATCCCAGATAAATTGATGCGCTATAGCTGGCCTGTTCCTCCGGTGTTTCCGGGCAGCGCTGACTGACTGATTGCACCATCAGTTGCCTCGCCTCTTCAGGCACATCCAACCAAACCTGATAGGTCTGCGGTTCAACAATGGATTGCCAGCGCACGTAAATGCGTTTGGGCAAGCCAGCGCCAATCACTGGTGTCGCAGCCGCACCTACCGCATGCCAACCGCGCGCGGATTCTTTGCCGTTTTCTGGCTCCCCGCCAGCGGCCGTCCCTCCTCCTGTGCGCGTGAATAGCTTGCCGTTGATGTCTTCAACGGCGCTGTCCTCAACCCAAACCTTCATGTAATAGGGTTCGGTGAACGCAAGCTCCCATGAATGGGATTTCGGGTCGTTTTTTCCGGATAGAGGATAGGCAGACTGGCAGCCGCTCAGGAACAACACACATACCGCCACAATGCATTGCTTCATTGGTTTACCGCTTACCAACTCCCGTAAGGGATACCGAATTTTTCGATATATCGCTTGGACTTTTCACTGATGGGATATGCATATCGTCCTTGGGTTTTCCCCTGACTTGGTCCTAGCGGTTCGATTTCAGCTTGAGCATTAGCTACTTTGATTGGATGGTGGCAGGAGTCTCTAACCCACACTTGTACGACACCTCCGGGAGCCAATCCCAAGTAGACCGAAGATATATAGGTAGCTTTTTGGTCTGGGGTTTTCGCACAGCGCTGGTTGACTGAGGTCAGCATCAATTGTCTGGCTTCTTCGGGTATGTCCACCCATGCGCGATAGGTCTGAGGCTCCACGATGGACTGCCAGCGAACGAAAATTCGTTTTGGGAGATCAGCGCCAACCACCGCCTTCGCAGAAGCGCCCACTCCGTCCCATCCTCGGGCCGATTCTGTGCCGTCTTCAGGCTGCCCGCCCGATGCGGTTCCACCGCCAGTGCGTAGAAACGTCTTGCCCTTTATATCTTCCACGGCAGTGTCTTCAACCCAGACCTTCATGTAGTTGGGTTCAGTAAAACCGAGTTCCCACCATGGGGATTTGGGGTCGTTTTTTGCTGAAAGCGGGTCGGCATTACAGCCAGCCACAAAAAGTGTGCACAGCAGTGCTGTAAATAACTTCATTACCAAAGCGTCCAGTCAGGTACGTGTGGGTGCTTTACTCGGATTGCATCTTCCGTGGGGGCGTTGATGTAAACAGCTCTGATGCCACTTCCATCTCTCCTGCCAAGCGGATGGTTCCAGTTGGCGGACGTGTGAATGTACTTGAGTTTGAGCACTTGCTCCTCCTCTGGCGTGGTGCTGTAGTCGCCGGAGACAAAACGATCACACATGGGCTGAAGCTCTTCAGGAACGGCGAAGTCTGGTGTCTCGGGAATGTCTTCGAAGCGAACGCCTTTGGCTTTGGCGAGTTGATGCATCACGCGCAGGCTCACTCTCGACAGTAATCCACTCACCGGACGCTTGAGTTGGACGGCGGCATAGACTCGTTTGACTCGAGGACTCAGTCGATCCAGAGGGCTGACCGGCATCAGTAATGGAGGTGGTGTAACGACTTCCAGCATTTCAGAAGGCCAGCCGTTGACTAACCACTGATTTTTCACATTAACCGCATCCTGGTAGATCGATGTGGTGGTGACATCCGCGTAGTTGCCGACCTCTAGCGTTTGCATTGGACTAATGAGCACACATTCTTCAGCTTCCTCAAGGTAACCGCCACCCACATCGGAATGCACACCCGGCAAGACAATTTCCGGATGATCCATCGCTACGCGATTGAGAGCAAAGTTAGCCCTGCACTCATCCCGCGCCGCCAACTGCACAACGTCGGTGAAGTAACGTCGGTCGAGGTAGAGTTTGATCCCTGTTGCGACTGCACTTTTGATATTGCCCAAATTGGACCATCCAGCAATCGACGGCACAGTGTCGAACAAACCAATGAAGCCCACATTGATGTCGCCGTTGTATTGATCGACAAAGGTCGGACTGAGTACATCTGATTTGCTACGAAGAATCTCGCCTAAAGGGCCTTGTTTGCCACGCACGATCTCATTGGCGAAATGTCTAGCGGCTGCCGCACCGCGACTGAAGCCAAACGTGTCGAAGGTCAACGAAGCAATTTCACTACCGGGATTTTTATCCAATACCTCAGTGATACGCTGTTCGATCGACGCGAAAGAAGATTGGACGCGCCCGGCAACACCGGTTTCGCCACGTCCTGTACCGGCGCCGAATTTACTGTCTTCTTCACCTGAACGGGTACCTATGCCTTCGACGTAGACCATACCGAAAGCTTTCTTTCGTGGTCCCTCACCCTCAGCAATTCGCGGCGCCTCATACAGTTCGCTCAGCTTTTTCACGTTGCTGACATCGTTGCCGTAACTGCTATCCGGATCGCTCATGTACGGCTGACAACTAGCCGGAATATCTTCCGGCGCAATCGGATGCTGCGCCCCACACAGCAATCCAGCCGCCGTGTTGTTCGCGTTATTCCCAGTGCCATCAAAGAACACCCCAATCCTCAACGCAATCCCGATTTTCTCAGGTTCGCGCGCAGGTTCTTTCCCGTGTTTCTCATATTCCGCCCAACGCTGGGCGTGAATATCGACGGGTTTGGCTTCTTCGTAACGATAATTTTTCGGGGGGTTGGGTACGTAGCCACTCATCCGTGATTCCTGGTTCTGATCCTTGAGAACGGCCCGAAGGGTGACAGCCGAGGCT
>Ga0157369_10002274_pt1 | contig 23109 bp, 21 predicted proteins | sample C25metaG_FD_113461 | JGI IMG/M metagenome (GOLD analysis project Ga0157369, IMG submission 113461) | Corn rhizosphere microbial communities from Kellogg Biological Station, Michigan, USA - C2-5 metaG | ecosystem: Host-associated > Plants > Roots > Rhizosphere > Soil | place: USA: Michigan... | reverse complement strand
CCCAATATGACCACCTATCGGGATCTCAATGTTCGGTCGCTTCATGCCCACCGAGGGCAAGTTCTTTGAAATCTTCAACGAGCACGCGAAGTGCATCGTCTCCGCGAGCGAAGAGCTCGAGCGCCTCGTCGATAACCTCAGCGAAGCCGAGGTGCATAAGCAGCGCGTACAAGCCAATGAGAAGGCTGCGGATAAGCTAACGCACGAAACGATCGATCTGCTGCACAAAACGTTCATCACCCCGCTCGATCGCGACGAAATCCACAAGCTCATCACGACGATGGACGACATCCTCGATCTGATGGAGGACGTCGCCACCGCCGTTTCGCTGTACGACGTGCAAGCAATGACGTCGGAAGCCAGCCAACTCGCGCATATCTGCACGCAGACGGCCAAGCACGTGCAAAGCGCGGTCAACATGCTGTCCGACATGAGCCAAGCCCGCCTGATCTTGACGGCCTGCGAAGAGATCGACCGGCTCGAATCGGAGGCCGACCGTGTACTGCGCTCGGCGATGTCGAAGCTCTTCCGCGAAGAGGACGACGTCAAGACGCTGATCAAGCTGAAAGCCGTGTACGAGCTGCTCGAATCGATCACGGACAAGTGCGAGGATGTCGCGAACATCATCGAAGGCATCGTGCTGGAAAACGCGTAAAGCGGGCGGACCTAACTGATGCAATCGATCCAGATCGCTCTATGGGCGCTCGCGACGCTGATCGCCGTCGCGCTCATCTTCGATTTCATGAACGGCTTTCACGACGCGGCGAATTCGATCGCGACCGTCGTCTCGACGGGCGTGCTCAAGCCGCAGCAGGCCGTCGCGTTCGCGGCCGCGTGCAACGTCATCGCCTATTTCATTTTTCACCTGAAGGTCGCATCGACTGTCGGCAAAGGAACGATCGATCCAAAAATCGTCGATCACTATGTCGTTTTCGGCGCACTGTTCGGCGCGATCATTTGGAACATCCTGACTTGGCGTTTCGGCATTCCGTCGAGTTCCTCGCATGCGCTGATCGGCGGGCTCGTCGGCGCGGCGCTGGCCAAATCCGGGTGGTGGGCGCTGAACATCGACGGCATCATGAAAACCGTCGCGTTCATCTTCATTTCTCCGCTACTCGGCTTCGTGCTCGGCTCGTTCTTTATGACGGCCGTCTCGTGGATCTATTTCCGAACACCGCCAAGCAAGGTCGACCGGCGTTTCCGTCGCCTCCAGCTCCTCTCGGCCGGCCTGTATAGCCTGGGGCACGGCGGCAACGACGCACAAAAGACGATCGGCATCATTTGGATGCTGCTGATCGCCACCGGCTTCGCCTCGGCCACCGCCTCGGCGCCGCCCGTGTGGGTGATCGGCGCCTGCTATATGTCGATGGGGCTCGGGACGCTCTTCGGCGGCTGGCGGATCGTGCGCACGATGGGGCAGAGGATCACCAAGCTCAAGCCTGTCGGTGGTTTTTGCGCCGAAGCGGGCGGGGCCATCACGCTGTTTACGGCGTCGGCCATGGGTGTTCCGGTTTCGACGACGCATACGATCACCGGCGTGATCGTCGGTGTCGGCGCCACCCAGAAGCTATCGGCTGTGCGCTGGGGCGTGGCCGGCAGCATCGTCTGGGCGTGGGTCTTGACGATTCCTGCTTCGGCGCTGCTCGCGGCTGCAGGCTGGTGGGTCGGCCATCGCTTTTTCTGAGCGGGCGGCTACCGCTGGCGATTGACTGAGTCGCCGTTTCACCGGGGAGCGGCTGCGAGCGGCCGGCTCCCGTCAGCTTTCCTTCTTCAAATTCTTCAATCTCTTATTCGCCACTGTGGGCGAACTGAGCGATCGGATCGTCGGCGGTCGAGGTTGGGGCGCGCTGCGTGCTTGGGACCGTCGACGCCCGCATGATTTGCACGTTGGGCTCAGCCCCCGCCGGCTGCACCGGCACCGGCTGAACCGACAGCGCACCGGCTCGCTGCGCTTGCCGCGCGGCTTGCACCGCGATAGGCGGGGGCGGCTCGAAGGCATCGGCGGCGGCGTCGATAGGATCTGCGCCTGCGTTTGTACTCGCGGAGGCGGCGGAAACGGCGCCGGCTGGGGCATTCGGCGCAGCAGCGATCTGGCCACTCGGTGGGGCAGGCGGACTCGGAACGACAGCGTCATCCGGAGCTGAAGTCTGAGCTGCCTGTGCTGCCTGCGCTGCCTGTTGTGCCTGTGGTGCCTGTGACGCCCCCATGGTCGAGCTGCGCACCGGCGCTGGGGCAACCGGCACGGTAGCCGCCACCCTGGAAGGCTGCGGCATAGCGGGCGCTTCCGATTGCGCGGGCGCTTTCGATCCCGCCAGTTCCGTCGGCGCATCGAACGGCGACGGCCGCTCGAGCGGCGGGGCAACCCGACGAATGCCGTCGAACCGCTTCGCCCAATAGGCGTTGGTGAGGAAGTCGAGCCGCACGGTGCCGCCCGTCGAGGGCGCATTGACAAAGCGCAGCTTGCCCACATAAATACCGACGTGAGAATGCGGCCGGCCCGTGGTGTTGAAGAAGATGAGATCACCTGGCGCGATTTCGTCGGGTTCGATCGATTCGCCGCGGCGGCTGATGTCGGCCGTCGTTCGCGGCAAGTTGACATCTGCTGCCCGTGCCACGACATACCGCACGAGCCCGCTACAATCGAAGCCGCTGTCGGGCGTATTGCCGCCCCAGCGGTAGGGAATCCCCACCAAGCTCATCGCCTGAATCGAAATTTCTTCGCGGCCGATGCTGTGATCGACGAAATGGGGAAATCCGGGTGGGATCGTCCGCAGGGAACTCTCGCCGGACGAGGCGCCGCCCGCGCGCGCGACCTTCGGCGGCGCACTGGAGCACGCAGCCAACGACAACACGACGAGAGCGGACAGCCAAATTCGCAGCATGAGACGAAAAGCCCTGCGCACGCGGCGCTTAGGGGAGGAGCTCGCGGGACATACAAGAGCGAAGAGCGGTGCGCTGCCCGATCGTCCAAACCTCTCGGCGTGCGCCAAGCGATCGGCGATTCAACGCTCCCGGTAGCCGTTGCGGCCGATAGTAGCCCTGCCGGCGGGGCTCAGGCAAGAATTCTTCATCAACTACTTTAAGTTTCGGCGCTAAATGTTGCCTGGTGACTACGCTTCGACTGCGACAGCAACAGCAACGTCTAACGAGCGGCCCTTATGCAGCGCCCAAAAGAAAACGCCCGGCAAGCCGGGCGTAAAGCAATCTAAAGCCGTAGAACACCGTCGCCGGGCTCGGCGACGACCGCTCAGAGAATGTCCGACGCGTAATCGGCCAGCCGGGACCGTTCACCGCGTGCAAGCGTGACGTGGCCGCTATGCGCCCATCCCTTGAAACGATCGACGACGTAGGTAAGCCCCGAGCTGCCTTCGGTCAGATACGGCGTGTCGATCTGCGCGATATTGCCGAGGCAGACGATCTTCGTGCCCGGGCCCGCGCGCGTCACGAGCGTCTTCATCTGCTTAGGCGTCAGGTTTTGCGCTTCGTCGATGATTAGGTATTTATCGACGAAGGTACGCCCACGCATGAAGTTCATGCTCTTGACCTTCAAGCGCGAGCGAATCAGTTCCTGCGTGGCCGCGCGGCCCCATTCGCCGGCGCTGTCGTCGGTCCGCTGCAGCACTTCGAGGTTGTCGTCGAACGCGCCCATCCACGGCTGCATCTTTTCTTCTTCCGTGCCCGGCAAAAAGCCGATGTCTTCGCCGACGGGCACGGTCGCCCGCGTCACGATGATCTCGTTGTAGCGCTTTTCGTCGAGAACTTGCGCGAGCCCCGCGGCGAGCGCGACAAGCGTCTTGCCGGTGCCCGCTTGCCCGAGCAGCGTCACGAAATCGATGTCCGGGTTCATGAGCAGGTTCAGCGCGAAATTCTGCTCGCGATTGCGCGCCGTGATGCCCCAAACGTTGTTCTTGTGATGGCTGTAATCGCGCAACGTCTGCAAGACGGCCGTCTTGCCGTTCAGCTCGCGCACGATCGCTTGGAACGGCGGCTCGCCCGTTTGCGGCTCGAGGTACAGGAACTCATTGACGAGCAGGGAGGGACAAAGCGGCCCGGTGACGCGGTAGAACGTGGTGCCGGTTTTGTTGTCCTGCCAGCTTTCCATGCCCTTGGCGTGCTTCGTCCAAAAATCCTGGGGCAGGGCGCGCACGCCCGAGAACAGCAGATCCTTGTCCTCGAGCACTTGATCGTTGAAGTAGTCTTCGGCGGGTAGGCCCAACGCGTGAGCCTTGATCCGCATGTTGATGTCCTTCGACACCAACACGACTTGACGATCTTCGCGATCGCGTTGAAGCGCGCGCACGACGCCGAGAATCTGGTTGTCGGCTTTGCCTTGAGGCAGACCCTCGACGGGCTCGATGTCGGCCAGCTTGGTTTGGAAGTAGAGGCGCCCCAGCGCTTCGCGGCTGCCGAGCCGAGCTAGCGGCAGCCCTTCGCTGATCGGGCCCGCGTTGCCGACGATCGCATCGAGCGTGCGACTTACCTGCCGCGCGTTGCGCGCCACCTCCGACATACCCTTCTTGTGATTGTCGAGTTCTTCGAGCGTCATCATCGGCAGATAGACGTCGTGTTCCTCGAAGCGGAATAGGCAGGTCGGATCGTGCATCAGCACGTTCGTATCGAGCACGAATAGCTTGAGCACTTCGGCTTGCGTCGCGGCGCTCTTGCGGGTTCGCGCTTGCGACGAAGCGGCAGCGGCCGCGTCAGGCGCCGGCGTGGTGGCGGTGGGTGTGTTCGTCCGCGCTTGCACGGGGGCGGCGGGCGCGATCGGCTGCAACAAGGCGGCGGTCGGCTTCGGCTTGCGGGCACGAGCGGTAGAAGCCGTCTCGGTAGCGGCGGACGGCGGCATCGAGCGCAACGTCGCGCCCGCATTGGCGGCTGGCCCCATCGGCGCAGCGACGGGGGTAGCGGCAGCGGCGCCGCTGACTGCGCCGTACTCGGCCGCTTCTGCTTGCTCCCCAATCGTCCCCTGTTTTTTGGCGCTGCGCGCCGGCCTGGCTTTGGCCTTGAATTCGTCGGGCGGCAGAAGACTGCCGAGTTTGCTGGGCGGGGTAGGCAAAGGCATGGTTTCCCTCAAAGAATCGGGTCGCATCTCGTGCGTCGCCGAAGGCTGGCTCGTCGGTCGCCAAGCCCGCTCTCGATCAACGCGTTTCAGGTTTCGGTTCGCCGGTTCGCCTTAGATTTCGATCAGCTCCTTAGCAAAGTGTCGACGGCGGGCATGCGCTTGGCCGCCGAAAAACAAAAAAGCCGCCGCTCCTGTTGCGATGGAGCAAGCGGCTCGATTGCGAGCATCGCGCGGCGCCTGACGGGGAAAGCGTCGATGAGGACGACACCGCCGGCGCAGCAACGAACAAGACGAAGTGAACGGGAACTCATTGCAACGCAATATAACGCGCGTCAAAGTGCTTGTACAGCCTCGAGCGTTTCGTCCACATGGCCTGGTACTTTTACGCCACGCCATTCGCGCCGCAACACGCCTTCGGCGTCGATGAGGAAGGTCGAGCGCTCGATCCCACGCACCTCCTTGCCATACATCTTTTTCATTTTGATGACGCCGAACAGCGCGCAAAGCGCTTCGTCGGAATCGGAAATGAGCGGGAAGGGCAATTCGAGCTTGGCCTTGAAATTCTCGTGCGAGCGAAGACTATCGCGCGAGACGCCGATGATTTCCGCGCCGGCCTTCGTGAATTTGGGATAGAGGTCGCGAAATTGCAAACCCTCGGTAGTGCAGCCCGGCGTGTTGTCTTTCGGGTAGAAATACAACACCACCTTTTTTCCGCGGAGACCGGACAGCGTGATCTCGCCGCTCGTCGCAGGGGCGGAAAAATCGGGGACGGGTTGGTCGACAGCAATGGGCACGTGGTTCTCCTGTTCTTATCGCGCAAATGGTCGAGCGGTTCGGGCCGGCCGGCGCCGTGGCGAGCGGCCCGAAAGGCGGCGGCCCTCGCTCAGTCGGGCTGGACGATCAGTTCGCCCGAGCGTCCGGGAATCGCGCCCCAGGTGACAGGGTACGATGGCAGCAGATCGCGGTCTAGCGCGGCATGGTAATCGCCCATCGTCGCAAACGTGTGACCTTGCGCCTGCCAGCCCGCGAGCAGTTGCTCGAACACGGGGGCGAGCTTCTGTCCTTCGAGCTCGGCATGCAGTGTGAATACCTGGTCGTGCGGGCTGTGCTGCGTCGCCGCTAGAATGCGCCGGGCAACGTTGGTTTCATCGCAGCCGTCGACGCCAAGCAATTCGTCGAGCGTCGGCAGCGTGGTGGGCAACTGCACCTGTGCGAGCGTTTTGCCGTTGACGACCGGCCGATACGGCGAGTGGCCGCGCCCATCGGACGCGTAGGCCATGCCCCAAGCATCGATTTGCTCGAACGCGTATTCGTTCATTTGCCAACCAGCCGAGCCATGCGTGGCGGGTGGCGCGCCGAACACGTCGACGAAACGCGCGAAGCTTTTTTGCATCTCGCCGACTGTCCAATCGCGCCCGCGGGAGCGCACGTTGTCCTGCCAATAAACGTGATCCCACGTATGGATGCCGCATTCGAAGCCGGCTTCGTGGATCGCCCGCATGTCGGCTACGGCGCGCCGGCCGATATCGGGCCCGGGCAGCAGCACACCGTACATGAGCTGCTTGATGCCGTAATGCTCGACCACGGAGGTGCGCGACACCTTCCGCAGGAACCCGGGCCGCAGCACCCGACGTAGCGCCCAGCCTGTGTGATCGGGGCCGAGGCTGAACAGGAACGTGGCCCGAGCCTTGAAGCGATCGAGCATGCGCGCGAGATTGGGCACGCCTTCGCGCGTGCCGCGCAGCGTGTCCACGTCGATTTTCAGAACGATGCGGGCCAAGGGCGATCCCTAAAGCGACGCGGCGCAGCCGGGCTTACTGCTGCTCGACGAGCGCGCGCGCGTCGGCCACATGGCCGCGGTAGGCTTCGAAGATCTTGCGGAGGGCTTCGTCGAACGTTGCCTTCGGCGCCCAGCCGAGCTCGGCCATCGTGTTTTCGATCTTCGGCACGCGATTTTGGACGTCTTGGTAGCCCTTGCCGTAGTAGGCGCCCGACGAGGTTTCGACAAGCTGGACGGCCTTGGCCGAGTCGGCGTATTCCACGTACTCGGCGGCCAGCGCCAGCATCTTGTGCGCGAGCTCGCGCACCGAGAAGTTGTTGGTCGGGTTGCCGATGTTGTAGATCTTGCCCGAGGCGATGCCGTCTTTATTGTCGATAATCTTCATCAGCGCGCTGATGCCGTCGTCGATATCGGTGAACGCACGCTTTTGCGAGCCGCCATCGACGAGGCTGATGTTCTCGCCGCGCACGATATGACCCAAGAACTGCGTGACCACGCGCGAGCTGCCTTCCTTCGGCGTGTAGATGGAATCGAGGCCCGGCCCGATCCAGTTGAACGGGCGGAACAGGGTGAAATTGAGGCCTTCTTGCATGCCGTAGCCCCAGATCACGCGGTCCATCAGCTGCTTGGAGCACGCGTAGATCCAGCGGGGCTTGTTGATCGGGCCGTACGTGAGCGCGGAGGCTTCCGGATCGAATTCCTCGTCGGCGCACATGCCGTACACCTCGGACGTCGACGGAAACACGAGGTGCTTACGGTACTTGACCGCCGAGCGCACGATCGGCAGGTTCGCTTCGAAATCGAGCTCGAACACGCGCAGCGGCTGCTGCACGTACGTGGCGGGCGTCGCGATCGCCACGAGCGGCAGGATCACGTCGCACTTCTTGACGTGATACTCCACCCATTCCTTGTTGATCGTGATATCGCCTTCGAAGAAGTGCATCCGCTCGTGCTTCGTCAGATCGCCGAGGCGGTCCGTTTGCATGTCCATGCCGAACACTTCCCAGTCGGTCGTCTCGAGGATGCGCTTGGACAAATGGTGGCCGATAAAGCCATTGACGCCGAGAATCAGGACTTTCTTAGCGGAACGTTCGGTTTTGGCGGAATTCATGGATGACGGGAACGATAAGTGATCTGGGCGAACTGCTCGGGGGTGACGACGGTTTCTACCCCGTCGCGCTGGTGCCGCAGTTCGAAAATGGCGATTGCGCGGGCATCGCCGCAGACGCCGAAACACGCATTATCGCTTACGTGGAGACCTGGGGGCAAATCTGCGGGGGCGCCTGAGCCGGAGCCGCCGGCGGTGAGGCCAGCCTTAGCCAGCGCATCGGGTGCGGCCAGGCGCGCTCGCGCGATCACGAAGCGTTCGCCCGCCACCTCGGTAAACGCGCCAGGATACGGCGGGGCCACCGCCCGCACGAGGTTATAGACCTCCTGCGCGGGTTTGGACCAATCGATCCGGCCGTCTTCCGGTTTGCGGCCGCCGAAGTAGCTGCCGCGGGCGAGATCGTTCGGAAGATGCGGCGCCTCGCCGGCGAGCAGCGCCGGCAGCACGCGCCAAAGCGTCTGCTCGGCGGCGACCGTGACTTTATCGAACACTTCCTGCGCCGTGTCGTCGGGCAAGATCGGGACGCTCGTTTGTCCGACGATCGCACCGGCGTCGGGCTTGACCGACATCTCGTGCAGCGTCGCGCCCGTCTCGGTTTCGCCGTTCAGCACTGCCCAATTCGTCGGCACGCGGCCGCGATACTTGGGCAGCAGCGAGCCGTGCATGTTGTAGGCGCCGCGCGGTGCGAGCGCGAGCAGCGCCGCCGGCAGCATATGCCGGTAGTAGAACGAAAAGATGAAATCGGGCCGCGCCCGGGCGACGGCCTCGCGCAGCGCGTCGCCGGCCGGATCGGTGGGCATGATCGTTTCGATGCCGTGCTCCGCCGCCACTTGCGCGACGCTGCCGAACCAGATGCGCTCGGCCGGGTTGTCCGTATGCGTGACGACGAGCGCGACGTCGACGCCGCGCGCGAGCAGGACGCGCAAGCAGCGCACGCCGACATTGTGATACGCGAAAACGACCGCGCGCGGTTTCATCGATCGCGCTCCCCGCGGCGTTCGGCGCGCTCGATTTCCGCGGCCTGGGCGGCTGCGGAAGGCGTATCGCCGTGCCGCGCCTCCAGCACCGTTTGGACGAGATAGCGAGGCCGAGCGCGTACTTGCTGGTAGATCCGGCCGATGTACTCGCCGAGCAACCCGAGCGCGAAGATGATCACGCCGAGCATGAAGAACGTGATGGCGAACAACGTAAACACACCCTGAACCTCCGCGCCGATGACAAAGCGCCTAACGACGAGCAACAAGAACAAGCCAGCGGAGCCCATCGACAAAATGACGCCGATGAACGACAGCCATTGCAACGGCACGACGGAAAAGCCCGTCACTAGATCGAAGTTTAGGCGGATCAGGCTATAGAGCGAGTACTTCGATTCGCCGGCGAAGCGCTCTTCATGCGCGACTTCGACTTCGATGGGGTTTTGCGCGAACGTATAGGCGAGGGCCGGAATGAATGTATTGACCTCGCCGCAGCGGTTGATGGTATCGATGATCTGGCGGCTATAGGCGCGCAGCATACAGCCTTGGTCCGTCATCTTGATACGCGTGATTCGCTCGCGCAGCCGATTCATAGCACGCGAGGCTTTGCGCCGCCAGAGGGTGTCCTGACGCTGCTTGCGGATCGAGCCGACGTAGTCGTAACCTTCGCGCATCTTGGCGACGAGCTTGCCGATTTCCTCGGGCGGGTTTTGCAGATCGGCGTCGAGTGTGAGAACGATCTCGCCGCGCGATTCCTCGAAGCCCGCGAGGATCGCCATGTGCTGCCCATAGTTGCCGTTGAGCAGCACGACGCGCGTCGTGTCCGGGCGGGCGCGGAACTGCTCGGCCAGCATCGCAGCCGATTTGTCGCGGCTGCCGTCGTTGACGAAGATGATTTCATAGGCCGTGCCGAGCGCGTCGAGCGCCGGATACAAACGCGAAAACAAGGCGCGCAGCCCGGCCTCCTCGTTGTAGACGGGGATCACGACCGAGACTTCCGGTTGCGTCGAACGGTGTTCCGTGTAGCTCATGTCCGCTTATTTCCTAGATTGTTCGCAGATCTCGTTGACGGCGTCGCATACGCGCGCGACGTCACGCTCGGTCAATAGCGTGAACATCGGCAGCGTCACCGTCGACGCGCCGTAGCGCTCGGCATGCGGGAACATGCCGGGGGCGAAGCCGCGCGCACGGTAAAGCGTAAACAGGTGAATCGCCGGGTAATGCACGCCCGTACCGATCCGGTAATCGTCATGCAGCTTCTGCATGAAAGTGGCGCGATCGATCGTCAAGCGATCGAGCGGCAGCGCGATTTGAAACATATGCCAGTTGCCGTTTTCGAAATCGGCCACCGGCAAGCTCACGCCCGCCGCCACCGCTGCGCCGCCTTCGAACCCCGCGAAGTAGGCGCGCGCCAGCTTTCGACGAACCGCCGTGAACCGCTCGATTTGCGCGAGCTGACCCAGGCCGACCCGGGCGGCGACGTCTGTGAGATTGTACTTGCCGCCGAGCACGTCGCAGTCCATTCCGTCGTAACCCTTGCGCGTGACGCCCTGCAACCGGTATTTGCGCGCGAGTTCGGCTTCGTCCTCGTTGTTGAGCACGAGCGCGCCGCCCTCGATCGACGTTAAGTTCTTGTTCGCATGAAAGCTAAACGAGACGATATCGCCGAGCTTGCCGATGCGCTCGCCGCGCCAGGTGGCGCCGAAGGCTTGCGCCGCGTCTTCGATCACGCGCAGCTTATAGGCGCGTGCGATCTCGTAAAGCCGATCCATATCGACGGGTTGACCGGCCAGGTAGACCGGGATGATCGCCTTCGTGCGCGGCGTGATGGCCTTCTCGAGCAAGTTCAGATCGATATTGCGCGTGACCGGATCGATATCCACGAAAACGGGCGTCGCGCCAACCTCAAGGATGACATTCGCCGTCGACACCCACGATACGGGCGTCGTGATGACTTCGTCCCCTTGGCCCACGCCGGCGATGCGCAATCCGATCTCGAGCGTCGCCGTGCCCGAGTTGAATGTGCGTATGGGACGGCCGCCGCAGTAAGCGGATAGCTGCTGTTCGAACGCCTGGTTCTGCGGGCCCGTCGTGATCCAGCCCGAGCGCAGGACCTCGACGACGCCGGCTATCGTCTCCTCGTCGATCTCGGGGCGTACAAAGGGTAGAAAGGGCAGAGAGTCTTGGGTCATGGGCTACGCTCGAGTGCGGAAATGTTCAATTCTCGGCGGCGTGCTTGGCGGCGCCGCCTCTTTGTTGTCGATGGTCAACCGAATCGTGCGGGCGCAGCTTAGCTGCGCGCGAGCACGAACACGCCGATCAGGATGATGCCGATACCGATAAGACGTTGCAGCGTCAACGCTTCTCCGAACAGGTACCAGGCCGCAAACGCATTGACCACGTAGCCCAGCGAGAGCATCGGATAGGCCACCGAGACGTCGACGCGTGAGAGGCCGACGATCCAGACGGCCACGCTCACGACGTAACACGCCAGGCCGCCGATGATCGGCGCCTGCATCGCAAGCTTGAACCCGATCGGCACGATGTTCGCACGGGTGAATTCGAAGTGTCCAACGGCATTGACGCCGGCCTTGAGCAGCAACTGCGCGCAGGCGTTCAGCGAGACGCCTGCCAGAATGCAAAAAAGAGAAATCGGATTCATCGAATGAAGGTTCAGTGGGCCGGTGTAGGCAAAGGGTGGATCAGGGCTTTTCGACGACCACCCGCCGCTCATCGCGCGCGATCACGCGCATCGGCACGTGCTGTGCGGCGAGGTCGGCATAGCGATCGGGCCGCATCACGGCGAGCGCATGCGGATCGGCATTCCAGCGCGCGATCCACTCCTGAACGGTCGGCACCCACTTCGACGGTTCTTCGGAAACGCCGAAGGCCAGTTCGTCGGGGTTCTCGACCATGATCGTCGTATGGCCGACATAGAAAGGCAGTGTGTGGTCGAGGTAGCCGACCGCATAGAAAGGCGTGTCGGCAGGCAGTTGTGCGAGCGCCGCTTTGACGGCGGGAGCCAGCAACGCCCCCGAACTTTGGCGCCCGAATGCGTCATGCCCGGTACCGGCGATCGTGCAAAGCATGACCCAGGCCGCCCCGAATGCGACGGCTGACGGCAGCACGCCCTGCTGCGTGCGCCGCAGGACGGCGAGCGCTACGAGCGTCAGCGCCAGCGCCACACCGAGCGCGGCGAACACCCAGAGACGAAATTCGCGATAGAGCGCGTTCGGCGTGCGGGCGTCGCCGAAGCGCGCGATGAACACTGCGCCGATGGCGGCGATTACCAGAAACGCGGCATAGCCGAGCAGATGCCGACGCCACGCGAGCCGTGGGACCCGCGGCAGATACGCGCCGATGACCAAGGCGAGCGCCGGCGCGATCGGGAGCACGTACGACACCAGCTTCGAGTGCGACGCGCTGAAGAAGACGAAAATGAAGCCGGACCACACGATCAGCAGCTTGCCGGGCGCGAAGCCGTTCAGTTGACGCGGCTCGGCAAGTGCGCCGCGCACGCTCCGCCCCGCTATCGACAGCCAGGGCAAAAAGCCGACGAGCACGACCCAAACGAAGTAATAGACGGGCCCGGGCCGGTTTTGCGCGGGCGTTAGATACCGATCGAATTGCTGGACGATGAAGAAGAAATTCAAAAATTCCGGATTACGCTGCTGAACGAGGACGAACCAAGGCGTCGCGATCGCAAAGAAGACGACGAGCCCGCTCGGTAGGTAGAGGCGCTTCCACAGCGCCCAATCGCGCGTGATCAGCGAATACAGCACCAGTACGGCGCCAGGCAGAATCACGCCGATAAGCCCTTTGGACAGCACGGCGAGCGCCATCGACGCCCAGCACAGCCACATCCAGCGGCGGGCCGCGGCGGGAGCCAGGCCGACCCGCTGGGCCAGCAGCATCGTGCATAGAGTCAGCTCCATCCAAAACGACAGACCCATGTCGAGCGTGTTGAAGTGCCCCATCAGATACCAATAGGGCGCGCTCGCCAATACGAGGGCCGCGGCGAAGCCGGCGGCGGCGTTGAACACGCGCGCGCCCGTATAGCCCGCCACGAGGACGCCTGCAAAGCCTGTCAGCGCCGTGTAAAGCCGCGCTTGCCAAGCGCCGATACCGAACCAGGCGAACGTCAGCGCGTTCATCCAAGTTTGCAGCGGCGGCTTTTCGAAATACTTGTAGCCGTTGTAACGCGGCGTGATCCAGTCGCCCGTGACGAACATCTCGCGCGCCATTTCGGCATAGCGGCCTTCGTCGCTCGGCACGAGATGCCGCCATCCGAGCGGAACGAACCAGACGAGCGCCAGCGCGGCGATCAAGAGGGCGATCGTGACACCGCTGACGGGCCAGGACGCGCCGGCGCCGCCAGCAAGGGAACCGCCGGCGGGCTCTACGGCGCCGTCGGCGCGGGAATAGCGTTGAAACGGCATGGAATCGGCGTATTGGTTTATCGGTGTGGGTTGAGCGCAACGCCGCGGCGGCGTGGCGGATGCAAGCGGGGCGGCCGCGCGCTCATCGTTCGATGAGCAGCGCCGCGGCGACGCGCCGGCCTTCGGCCATCAAGATGTTGTAGGTGCGGCACGCCGCCATGAAATCCATCGTCTCCACGCCCACGCGCCGGGCGGTGAGCGCGGCGGTGAGGCGCGGATGCGGAAAACGCAGGCGTGCGCCGCTGCCGAACACGACGACTTCCGGCGCCTGTTCGAGCAGTTGCTCAAAGTGCTCGGGCCCGAGCGCATCGAACGAGGAGACCGGCCAGTCGACGACCGGCGTATCGGGCAGCAGCAAGATGCTGCTTTCGTGACGCACGAGATTGACGTCCACGTAATCCGCGCCGTAACCGGTGACGGTATTGAGCGCGCCGCTAGAGTCCTGGTGTAATTTCAAATCCGTTTCCGTAGTTCCGTCGGACGCGGCCTGACAGGGGCCGCGATCGCATCGAGGCCGAAAGGGGCTTGTCGCAGCGATTGTGCATTGCGAAAGTCGGCCAAAATCCGCTAAATTATAACTTTTTAGCCGCCCTGCGGCGCCCAGCTTCGTGTCGGCGCGCAAGCGGCTCTCACTTATCGCCCGCCGCGCGCCAAAAGCGCGCCGTCAATCGGGGCGGTCGTGCTGCGTGCCTTACCGGCAATCCCATCGTCCGTGGGCGCGGCAAACGCTTCAGCGCAGCATGCCGATCGCCGTGCGGTCGGCCCGCGCTCCCCGTATCCGCGCTCTCCCCAGGAACCGTGTCCGTCGTGAAACCGATTCTCAAATCGAACAAACTGCTCAACGTCTGCTATGACATTCGCGGGCCCGTGCTCGAGCACGCGAAACGCCTCGAGGAAGACGGGCACCGCATCATCAAGCTCAATATCGGCAACTTGGCGCCGTTCGGATTCGACGCGCCGGACGAGATCATTCACGACATGATCCGCAATTTGCCGGAGTCGTCGGGCTATTCGGATTCGAAAGGCGTGTTCGCCGCCCGCAAGGCGATCATGCATTACTCGCAGCAAAAAGGCGTGGCGGGCGTCGAGCTCGACGACATCTATATCGGCAACGGCGCGTCCGAGCTCATCGTCATGTCGATGCAGGCGCTGCTCAACGACGGCGACGAAGTGCTGCTGCCGGCTCCCGATTACCCGCTGTGGACGGCGGCGGTGAGCCTATCGGGCGGTACGCCGGTCCACTATTTGTGCGACGAATCGAACGCTTGGATGCCCGATCTCGACGACGTGCGTGCGAAAATCACGCCGCGCACGCGCGCGCTCGTCGTCATCAACCCGAACAACCCCACCGGCGCGCTGTATTCCGACGAGTTGCTGCTGGATCTGCTCGAAATCGCGCGCGAACACGGCCTGATCGTGTTCGCCGATGAGGTGTACGACAAGATCGTCTATGACGGCAAGAAACATACGTCGGTCGCCGCGCTGTCGGAAGATGTCCTGACCGTCACCTTCAACAGCCTTTCGAAGAGCTATCGCTCGTGCGGCTACCGCGCCGGCTGGATGTATGTGTCGGGCCTCACGGGCGAGAACCGCCGCCGCGGCAAGGATTACTTCGAGGGGCTCGGGATCCTCGCCTCGATGCGGTTGTGCCCGAATGTACCGGGGCAGTATGCGATTCAGACGGCGCTTGGGGGCTACCAGAGCATCAACGATCTCATTGGGCCCGGCGGTCGGCTGCATAAGCAGCGACAGGTCGCCTACGAGATGCTCAATGCGATCCCCGGCGTCAGTTGCGTCAAGCCGGAAGCGGCGCTGTATATGTTCCCGCGGCTCGATCCGAAGATTTATCCGATCGAGGACGATCAGCAGTTCATCCTCGATCTGCTCCTGGAAGAGCGCGTGCTGCTCGTACAGGGCACGGGCTTCAATTGGCCGCGCCCCGATCATTTCCGCGTCGTGTTCTTGCCGAACGTGGATGATTTGACCGATTCGATCAACCGGATCGGACGCTTTCTCGAAAGCTACCGGAAGCGTCACGGGACCTAGCAGGCTGCTTGTCCGCGCCGGGCGCGGCACGGCGCCTAGCGCTTCGCTTTTTCAACGATTTATCTCACTAGAACACGCTGCATGGAACCGATCAAAGTTGGCTTGTTGGGCTTCGGCACGGTGGGCAGCGGCACCTTCACGGTGCTGCGCCGCAACCAGGAAGAAATCAAACGTCGCGCGGGCCGCGGGATTGAAGTCGCGCGCATCGCGGTGCGCAATCCGGCCAAGGCGCTCGCCGCGCTGGGCGATTGCGCGAGCGAAGTCGAGGTCGGCAGCGATTTCGCATCGGTCGTGGACGATCCGGCCATCGGCATCATCGCCGAAATGATCGGCGGCACCGGCATTGCGCGCGAACTCGTTTTGCGCGCCATCGCGCACGGCAAACATGTCGTGACGGCCAACAAGGCGCTGCTCGCCGTGCATGGCACGGAAATCTTCGAGGCCGCGCGCGCCAAGGGCGTGATGGTCGCGTTCGAAGCGGCCGTGGCGGGCGGGATTCCCATCATCAAGGCGCTGCGCGAAGGGCTGACGGCCAACCGGATTCAATCGATCACGGGCATCATCAACGGCACGACGAACTACATCCTGTCCGAGATGCGCGAGCGCGGGCTCGATTTCGCAACGGCGCTGCAGGGCGCGCAGGCGCTGGGCTACGCGGAAGCCGATCCGACGTTCGACGTCGAGGGCGTCGACGCCGCGCACAAGCTCACGATCATGAGCGCGATCGCCTTCGGCATTCCGATGCAGTTCGACCGCGCGCATGTCGAGGGCATCAGCAAGCTCGCTTCGATCGACATCAAGTACGCCGAGGATCTCGGCTACCGCATCAAACTGCTCGGCATCACGCGGCGTACCGAGCGCGGCATCGAGCTGCGCGTGCATCCCACGCTGATCTCGGCGAAACGGCTGCTCGCGAACGTCGAGGGCGCGATGAACGCCGTCGAAGTGCATGGCGATGCGGTGGGCGTGACGCTCTACTACGGCAAGGGCGCGGGGGCCGAGCCGACGGCGTCGGCCGTCGTCGCCGATCTCGTCGATGTTACGCGGCTGCATACGGCCGATCCGGGCCATCGCGTGCCGCATCTGGCGTTCCAGCCGCAAAGCGTATCGGATACGCCGGTGCTGCCGATGGACGAGGTGGAGAGCGGCTACTATTTGCGGCTGCGCGTGGCCGACGTCACGGGTGTGCTGGCCGATATCACGCGCATCTTGGCCGACAGCGGCATTTCGATCGACGCCTTGCTGCAAAAGGAATCGGAGCAGATCGCCGACAACGGCGAGACCGACGTCGTGATCATCACGCACACCACGCTCGAAAAGAACGTGAACGCGGCGATCGCGCGCATCGAAGCGCTCACGACCGTCGTGTCGGACGTCACGAAACTGCGGATCCAAGCCGACAGCTGACAGGCTGACAGGCTAACAACCGACAGCGTCCCGCAAGCCAACTCGAATCGAAGCAATCGAACATCAAGCCGACCATGAACTACATTTCGACGCGAGGCGCCGGCATTGGCGAGCGCCATACGTTCTCCGACATCTTGCTCACGGGCCTCGCCAAGGACGGCGGGCTCTATTTGCCGGCCGACTACCCGCGCGTGAGCGCCGATGAGCTCGCCCGCTGGCGTTCGCTTTCTTACGCCGATTTGGCGTTCGAGGTGCTCTCGAAGTTTTGCGACGACATCCCCGCCGATCAGTTGCACGAGCTGACGCGCCGCACCTATCGCGCCAATGTCTATTGCAACGTGCGCCCCGGCGAGGACGCGAGCCAGATCACGCCGCTCACCGCGCTGGGCGTGGAGGGCGGTGCGCCGCTATCGTTGCTCGCGCTGTCGAATGGGCCGACGCTCGCGTTTAAAGACATGGCGATGCAACTGCTCGGCAATCTGTTCGAGTACGCGCTCGCCAAGCACGGGCAAACGCTCAATATTCTGGGCGCCACTTCGGGCGATACGGGGAGCGCGGCCGAATATGCGATGCGCGGCAAGGCCGGCATTCGCGTGTTCATGTTGTCGCCGCATCGCAAGATGAGCGCGTTCCAGACGGCCCAGATGTATAGCCTGCAAGAGCCGAACATCTTCAATTTGGCGATCGAAGGCGTGTTCGACGATTGCCAGGACATCGTGAAAGCCGTCTCGAACGATCACGCCTTCAAGGCGCAGCATCGGATCGGCACGGTCAACTCGATCAACTGGGCGCGCGTCGTCGCCCAGGTCGTCTATTACTTCAAAGGCTACTTCGCGGCGACGCGCTCGAACGACGAGCGTGTCTCGTTCACGGTGCCCTCGGGTAATTTCGGCAATGTGTGCGCCGGCCATATCGCCCGCATGATGGGGCTGCCGATCGAAAAGCTCGTCGTCGCCACGAACGAGAACGACGTGCTCGACGAATTCTTCCGCACGGGCGCGTACCGCGTGCGCGGCGCGGCGCAGACTTATCACACGAGCAGCCCGAGCATGGACATTTCGAAGGCGTCGAACTTCGAGCGTTTCGTGTTCGATCTGCTGGGCCGCGATCCGTCCCGCGTGTTGCAACTGTTTCGCGACGTCGAAGAGAAGGGCGGCTTCGACCTCGTCGCAAGCGGCGACTTCGCGCGCGTGCGCGAATTCGGCTTCGTGTCGGGCAGCAGCACGCACGAAGACCGTATCGCGACGATTCGCGACGTCTTCGCGCGCTACGGCCAAGTCATCGACACGCATACGGCCGACGGGTTGAAGGTGGCTCGTGAGCATTTGGACGAAGGCGTGCCGATGGTGGTGCTCGAAACGGCTCAGCCGATCAAGTTCGGCGAATCGATCCGCGAGGCGCTCGGGCGTGATCCGCAGCGTCCGCCGGCGTTCGCCGGGCTCGAGGCGCTGCCGCAGCGCTTCGAGGTGCTTGGCGCCGATGCAGCGGGCGTCAAGGCGTTCATCGCCGAGCACACGGCGGACTGAGCGGCTCACGAGAGAGCGGCTCACGAAAGAGCGGCTCACGAAAGAGCGGCTCACAAGAGAACCGCTTACTAGATTGAGACCGGTCCCCACGGGCCGGTCCCCAGGAGCGACCGCGTCAGCGCCGTCGCCCCCGATCTCTTGTGCGGATGCGCGACTTGCTTCGCCGCATATGCCGTATCGGCGGGGCCTCGCTACAATGAGGGTTTTCGCAGCGAGAATCGCTTGCCGATGGCCACGTCCCCCCCATCCACCCCCCGCGCACCGCTGTTGTCCACGGCAGAGGCGCTTGCCGCCTTGTTGGACGCCGCGGTTCCCATCGCCGAAACCGAATCCGTCTCGACGCTCGATGCGCTCGGGCGCATCCTCGCCGCCGATATCGCTTCCGCGCTCGACGTGCCGCCCGCCGATACGAGCGCGATGGACGGCTATGCGGTGCGGGTCGCCGATTTGACGCACGGCGATCGGCGTTTGCCCATCTCTCAGCGCGTGCCGGCCGGCCTGTCTCCGCAGCCGCTGGCGGCCGGGACGGCGGCGCGTATCTTCACAGGGGCACAACTGCCGCCGGGCGCCGACGCGGTCGTGATGCAGGAGCAAACGGAAGCGGACGGCGATGCCGTATCGATCCTGCATACGCCGAAAGCCGGCGAGTGGATCACCGCACAAGGCGCGGATATCCGCCGAGGGGCGGTCATCTTACCGGCCGGCACCCGGCTGTCGCCCCAGGCGCTGGGGCTCGCAGCTTCGATCGGCTGCGCGCGGCTCGAAGTGACGCGGCGCTTGAAAATCGCCGTTTTCTTTACAGGCGATGAACTGACGATGCCTGGCGAGCCGCTCGCTCCCGGTGGGATTTACAACTCCAACCGCTTCACGTTGCGCAGCCTACTGGCGCGCTTGAACTGCGACGTAACGGATCTCGGCATCGTGCCCGATCGCTTGGACGCAACCCGTGCGGCGCTGGCGGCCGCCGCGCGCGAGCACGATGTGATCCTCACGTCGGGCGGCGTATCGGTGGGCGAAGAGGACCACGTGAAGCCCGCCGTGGAGTCGCTCGGGCGCCTGTCGCTCTGGCAGATAGCCATGAAGCCCGGCAAGCCCTTGGCGTTCGGCGCAGTGCGCAGACAAGCCGAGGGCGCTCACGCGGCGCCGGCCAGCCCCGACAGCGAAGCCCATTTCATCGGGCTGCCGGGCAATCCCGTATCGAGCTTCGCGACCTTTTTGCTGTTCGTCAGGCCGTTTCTGCTGCGGCTGTCCGGCGTGCGCGACGTAGCGCCGCGCGCGTTCTCGCTGCGGGCGGATTTTACGCAGGCCAAGCCCGATCGCCGTAACGAGTTTCTACGGGCGCGGGTCAACGCGGCGGGCGGGCTCGATCTGTTTCCCAATCAAAGCTCGGCCGTGCTGACATCGACCGTCTGGGGCGACGGCCTCATCGACAATCCGCCGAATCACGCGATCAGCGCAGGGGAAACCGTGCGTTTCCTTCCATTTTCCGAATTGCTCGGTTAAGCGCCGGCTTGACCGGTCTCGAATCTAGGCGGCGGACCCGATGAAAATAGAACTGCGATATTTCGCCAGCGTGCGCGAGGCGCTCGGCACGGCTCAGGAAGCGGTGGACGTGCCCGAGGGGGTAGCCACCGTGGGCGACGTCCGCGCCTGGCTGCGTACGCGCGGCGGAGCGTGGGCCGAGACGCTGGCCGAAGGGCGCGCCTTGCGTATGGCGTGCAACCATACGATGACAGACGCCGCAACCCGCCTAACGGACGGCTGCGAGGTGGCGTTTTTTCCACCGGTCACGGGGGGCTGAGCCCCTCTCATCATGACGACGATGGCGACGATGACGACGAGCGAGGGGAACCCATCATGACCGTTCGCGTGCAAACCGAAGATTTCGACCTATCCGCTGAGATCGCCGCGCTGCGGGCGGAGAACGCCGGCGTCGGCGCCGTCGTCGCGTTCGTGGGGACGGTGCGCGATTTGAACGAGGGCGAGGCCGTGGCGGCAATGGAGCTCGAGCACTATCCCGGCATGACGGAAAAAGCGCTGCAGGCGATCGTCGAAGACGCGAAGCGGCGCTGGCCCGACAGCGACATCCTGATCGTTCATCGCGTGGGTAAGCTCTATCCGCGCGATCAAATCGTGCTGGCTGCGGCCACGTCGAAGCATCGGCACGATGCGTTCGACGCCTGCTCGTTCGTCATGGACTACCTCAAGACGCAGGCGCCGTTCTGGAAGAAGGAGACCACGCCGAGCGGGGAGCGCTGGGTCGATGCGCGCGTCTCGGACGATGCGGCGCTCGCGCGCTGGGGCGTTTCGGCCGCCGGGCTCGCGCCGCGCGACGAATGAGCGGCGCGGCTTAGTGGTCGTCTTCGGGTTCCGTCTCGGACATCGAGCGGCCGATGATCTTGGCCGGAAACGGCTCACCGCGGCGGGCTGCGCCCGACTGCGACGTATCGGCCCCGGCGGCGGAACTGCGCTTGGGCGCAATCCGATCGAGCAGCGCTTGTTGCTCGGGCGGAATCGTATAGTCCCAGCCGAACCGGCTCAGTTGCAGGCTTTGCGCGATGCGCAGCGCGGGCTCCATGAAGCGCACCGCGGCGGCCGGTTCATAGCGATCGCAGACCGTATCGAGGAACAAATGCAGCCATCGGCTGAAATGGCGCGGTTCGAGGCCCTCGAGCGGTTGGTGCGCCTGTTGCACGTTGCCGCGATAGCGCTTGTCGCCGAGCACGAGGCTGCCCCAGAACACGCACATCTTCGGCAAATGGTCGTCCCATCGGCCGGCGAGGACGGTATCGAAAACGGGCCCGAGCAGCGGATCCGCTCGCACGCGATCGTAGAAGGCGTAAACGAGCTCGCGGATGTTCGCTTCAGTCGGTTCCGGGTAGCGGCGCGGGGGCTGAGCGGTGACGGTATCGGTAGAGGTAGGCATCGAAATGCAGTCTCGCCTGTTGCGCTTGGGCCGGAACGAGCGGGAAATCGCGCGCAAAGCAGGCTAAATTATCGGAATGCGCAAATTTAGCCAGCAGACGCCATACCTGCGCACCCGATGCATGTTATGGTCAAGCCGCCGTCTATACAACCCTTCGTTCGGTGCGGTTTTGCCGGCGGCCACCCTCCGCCGCTCGAACGCCCATCGAGCCCCAATCGAACTGTCGCCTGCCGATGAGACTCACCGACTACACCGATTACGCCTTGCGCGTGCTGCTGTTTCTGGCCGTCCGCGAAGAGGGGCTGACGACGATACAAGACATCTCCGAGGCCTACGGGGTGTCGAAGAACCATCTAATGAAGGTCGTGCAGCGGCTGGGAGAATTGGGCTGGATCGACACGGTGCGCGGCCGAAACGGCGGTCTGCGGCTCAACGAGCGGTCACTCGCGCTGACGATCGGCGAGGTCGTGCGCGGCACGGAAAGCGATTTTGCGATCGTCGGCTGCTTTCCGCGTGAGGGGGCGGAGCCGCGCAACTGCGTCATCGAGCCGCAGTGCCGCCTGAAGCATGTGTTCGAATCCGCCCGCGGCGCGTTCCTTGCGGAACTCGACAAGCACACCTTGGGCGAGCTGGCGACGCCGCAAGCGCCGTTGGCCGCTCTGCTCGGCCTGAGCGCGCCGCCTTCCACGCAGGCAAGCGCCCGGCCGGTGGTGCCGATCGCGGCCTCGTAACGTCGCCTTGGGACTGCCGCACGATGCCTGCGAACCCGCGCGGCATCGGGGCCACGGCGTTCGGTAGACGAGCAACGTTAAAAATCTGCTTGAAACGAGCCGAGAGCGCCTCATTTTGGTGATAGTCAAAAGTTGGAGGTCTCTTCATGAGAATCGACAAGCTCACCACCAAATTCCAAGAAGCGCTCGCCGATGCCCAGAGCCTTGCGGTCGGCCGGGGGCAGCAGTACATCGAACCGGTGCATGTGCTGGCGGCGCTGGCCGCGCAGCAGGACGGGTCGGCCCGCTCGCTGCTTTCGCGCGCGGGCGTGCATGTTCAGGCGTTGCAAACGGCGCTGACCGAGGCCATCTCGCGCTTGCCGCAAGTGCAGGGCACCGACGGCAACGTGCAGATCAGCCGCGAGCTCAACGGCTTGCTGAACCAAGCCGATAAAGAAGCGCAGCAACTGAACGATACCTACATTGCGAGCGAGATGTTCCTGCTCGCCGTGGCCGACGACAAGGGCGAAGCGGGGCGGCTCGCGCGTCAGTATGGCCTCACGCGCAAATCGCTCGAAGCGGCGATCGCCGCCGTGCGCGGCGGCGCGCAGGTGCATAGCGCCGACGCCGAAAGCCAACGCGAGGCGCTCAAGAAGTACACGATCGATCTCACCGAACGCGCGCGCGCCGGCAAGCTCGATCCGGTGATCGGCCGCGACGACGAAATCCGCCGTTCGATTCAAATCCTGCAGCGGCGCACCAAGAACAACCCGGTGCTGATCGGCGAACCGGGTGTCGGCAAGACAGCCATCGTCGAAGGGCTCGCGCAGCGCATCGTCAATGGCGAGGTGCCCGAATCGTTAAAGAGCAAACGTGTGCTGTCGCTCGATATGGCGGGCCTGCTCGCAGGCGCGAAGTATCGCGGCGAGTTCGAAGAGCGGCTCAAAGCCGTATTGCACGACATTGCGCGCGACGAGGGTCAAACGATCGTTTTCATCGACGAGATCCACACGATGGTGGGCGCGGGCAAGGCCGAGGGCGCGATGGATGCGGGCAATATGCTCAAGCCCGCGCTCGCGCGCGGCGAGCTGCATTGCATCGGCGCCACCACGCTCGACGAGTATCGCAAAT
>Ga0157369_10002272_pt1 | contig 23114 bp, 19 predicted proteins | sample C25metaG_FD_113461 | JGI IMG/M metagenome (GOLD analysis project Ga0157369, IMG submission 113461) | Corn rhizosphere microbial communities from Kellogg Biological Station, Michigan, USA - C2-5 metaG | ecosystem: Host-associated > Plants > Roots > Rhizosphere > Soil | place: USA: Michigan... | reverse complement strand
TGCGGGCCGGAGTCACTCATCTGCAGCCCGGCGGCCCGGCATCCCGGTCAGCGTCGCGCGACTCCGAGAGCGACTGCGGCGAGTGCCCGAAGTCACAGCCATCTGTGGGCAGGAAGACCCGCTAGGGCGAAGAAGTGGGCGCTCGTCCGCCGACGAGGAGATCGCCGCCCCATGCCCCTTCGCCGCCGATACCTCCTGCCCCAAATCCGGTCGACGGCCCTCGGCGTGGTGCGCGCCAGCAAAGGCGGGGCGGCCGTCGCCCTGCTCGCCGGGCTGGTCGCCGCGCTCGTGCTCACTGCACCGCACCACGACACCGTCCGAGCAACGGCCTTCACCTCGCCGCACACGATCGTCTCGGCCTCGCGCACCCCGGCAACCGCATCGGTGCCGGATGTGACGTCCGCGATGCGCCTGTTCGGGCTCGGCGCCGACGATCGTCAGCTGACTCGAGCGACGCGATCGTCGGTGCGCCAACCGCTGCATCGCTGGGTGCGGCCCAACTGGGGGCCGCTGTCGTCACCGTTCGGTTACCGCTGGGGACGCCTGCACGCCGGCATCGACTTGGCCGGCCCCTGGGGGTCGACGATCGTGGCCGCCACGGACGGATGCATCAGCTACGCCGGACCGATGGACGGCTACGGCGAGGTCATGCAGATCTCCGACTGGGACGGCACCGAGACCGTCTACGGGCACATGTCGTCGTTCATCCGCCACTACGGCTGCGTGCACGCAGGCGAGCCCATCGCGCGCGTGGGATCCGGCGGCGACGCGACCGGCCCGCACCTGCACTTCGAGATCCGTGTCGGCGGCGTGCCGGTGAACCCGATCCCCTTCCTCGCCAAGCGAGGGCTCTACGTCTAGAGCTTGGCGAGCGGTGCGTAGCGGAGCAGCAGCCGTTTGATGCCGACGTCACCGCCGAAGTCGACCTCCGCCTCGGCGCTGTCGTTGGCGCCGCGCACGGCGACGACTCGCCCGAGACCGAACGCGTCGTGATTGACCCGGTCGCCGGGTGAGAGCGCGGGGATCGGGCGGAGGCCAGGCCCGGCGACTCGGCCACGCCGCATCGTGCGTTCCGCCGCGAGCTGCGACGGTGTTTGCTCCGTGTGGCCCTGCCACTCCACGAGCTCCGGCGGGATGTCGTCGAGGAAGCGCGAGGACGGGTTGTACGACGGCGCGCCCCATGCCGAGCGCACGTTGGAACGGGACAGGTAGAGCCGCTGCTCGGCGCGCGTGATGCCGACGTAGGCAAGCCGGCGTTCCTCGGCGAGCTCCTGCGGATCGGACAGCGACCGCATGTGCGGGAACACACCGTCCTCGAGGCCGGTGAGGAACACCACCGGGAACTCCAGCCCTTTCGCGGTGTGCAACGTCATCAGCGTGACGACCCCCTGGCCGTCGTCCTTCGCTGACTCGTCGGCGTCCGGCACCTCGTCGGCGTCGGCGACGAGCGCGACCTGTTCGAGAAAGTCCGCGAGAGTGCCGTCCGGACGCGCTTCCTCGAACTCACGTGCCACCGACACGAGCTCTTCCAGGTTTTCCACTCGGCCTTCGTCCTGCGGATCGTCCGATGTCTGGAGTTCGTTGACATAGCCGCTGCGGTCGAGCACGGCTTCCAACACATCACCGGGTGAGGATCCGGCCGCGATCGCGACAAGTTCTTCGAAGAGCGTGACGAACTCTTGTACGGCGTTGATCGAGCGCGTTGCCATGCCAGGTGCTTCCTCGACCGAGCGCAATGCGTCGATGAACGGCAGCCGTTGCCGCTCGGCATGAGCATCGATCTGCTCGATCGCCCGGTCGCCGATGCCGCGCTTGGGGACGTTGATGATGCGACGCAGCGAAACTTCGTCGGCTGGGTTGACGATGGCGCGGAGATAGGCCAGCGCGTCGCGCACCTCACGCCGCTCGTAGAAGCGCACGCCACCGACAACCTTGTAGGGCAAGCCGACGCGGATGAACACTTCTTCGAAGACGCGGCTCTGCGCGTTGGTCCGGTAGAAGACCGCGACATCGCAGGCGCGAATCTTGTGCTCGTCATGCAACCGGTCGATTTCTTGCGCGACCCATGCCGCTTCGTCGTGCTCGTTGTCGGCGACGTAGCCGACGATCTTTGCGCCGTCGCCCTGCTCGGACCACAAACGCTTCGGCTTGCGTTCCGGGTTCTTGGCGATGACGGCGTTGGCAGCGGAGAGGATCGTCTGCGTCGAGCGGTAGTTCTGTTCCAGCAACACAACCGTCGCGTCCGGGTAGTCCGCTTCGAACTGCAGGATGTTGCGGATCGTCGCACCACGAAATGCGTAGATGCTCTGATCGGCATCACCGACAACACAGAGCTCCGATTGGTGCTCGCCGGCACCGACGAGCTCGCGCACCAATATGTATTGCGCGTGGTTGGTGTCCTGGTATTCGTCGACGAGCACGTGGCGAAACCGACGGCGGTAGTGCTCCGCAACGTCGGGAAACAGCTGCAACAACGAGACCGTTGTCATGATCAGGTCGTCGAAGTCGAGTGCATTCGCGCGTCGCAACCGCGATTGATAGCTCTCGTAGGCCTCCGCGACGGTGCGCTCGATGTGATTGCCGGCTTTGGTCTTCGCGTCCTCGTAGTCGATGAGCTCGTTCTTGAGATTGCTCACCTGTGCGGCCAGCGAGCGCGGTGGATGGCGCTTGGGGTCGAGGTCGAGATCCCGGGCCACTGCGGTCATCAGCCGACGTGAGTCGTCCGCGTCGTAGATCGAGAACGACGACGAGAAACCGAGACGCTTGGCCTCAGCCCGGCAAATGCGCACGCAGGCCGAGTGAAACGTCGACACCCACATCGCCTTGGCGCGCGGGCCGACGAGCCGCGCGACCCGCTCCTTCATCTCGCCCGCCGCCTTGTTGGTGAACGTGATGGCAAGGACGGAGCCGGGCGATGCCTCGCGTTCGGCGATCAACCATGCGATCCGGTGGGTGAGCACCCTGGTCTTGCCCGAACCTGCACCGGCGACGATGAGCAGCGGTCCGCCGTGGTGGAGCACCGCAGCGCGCTGTTGCGGGTTGAGACCCTCCAGCAGAGTGTCCGGATCAACCGCTAGTCGGGGTCGCCGCTCCGGCGCCCTGGCGGCGTCGGGAAGATCCTCGGGCAAGCTCGTCATCGGTACGCACGAGACTATGTCGCGCGTCGGACTTTTCTGAGGGAGCTCTTGTGGACCTGTTCAGCGTCAGCGGCAAGGTCGCCGTCGTGACGGGAGGCAGCCGAGGAATCGGCTTGATGATCGCCAGGGGACTGCTCGAGGGAGGGGCCAGGAAGGTCTACATCTCCTCGCGCAAGGCGGACGCCTGTGCTGCGGCGGCGCAAGAGCTGTCGTCGCACGGCGACGTCGCCGCCATCCCGGCCGACCTCTCCAATGAGGCGGAGTGCCGGCGGCTGGCCGAGGAGGTCGGCGCACAGGACCCGGCGCTGCACATTCTCGTCAACAACGCGGGCGCGACGTGGGGCACACCGCTGGCGGAGTTCACCGAAGAGGCCTGGGACAAGGTCATGGACACCAACGTCAAGGCGCCCTTCTTCCTCACCAAGGCGTTCCTGCCGATGCTCGAGAAGGCTGCGAGCGACGACGATCCGGCTCGCATCATCAACATCGGCAGCATCGACGGTCTGCACGTCAACCCGATGCCGCACTACCCCTACTCGGCGAGCAAGGCCGGCATCCATCACCTGACCCGAGTGCTCGCCCGGGAACTTGCTCCGAAGCGGATCACCGTCAACGCGGTCGCGCCCGGGCCGTTCCCGTCGAAGATGATGGCCTTCGCGCTGGACAACCCGGCCGCTCGTGGCGCGATCGAGAAGAGCAACCCGCTCGGTCGTATCGGCCGCCCGGACGACATGGCCGGCATCACACTCTTCCTCGCGAGCCGAGCGGGCTCTTATGTCAACGGAGCCGTCATCCCCGTCGACGGCGGAATCAGCGCCGTCATCTAGGAGTTCACCCGCTTATGACCGTAGAGCGCGCCCTCGCCGTGATGGCACATCCCGACGACGTCGACTTCGGCGCGGCCGGCACGATCGCGCAATGGACCGACTCAGGCATCGAGGTGACCTACTGCATCATCACCGACGGTGACGCCGGCGGTTTCGATCCGTCGATACCTCGCAGCGAGATCGGCACGATCCGCAGGGCCGAGCAGACGGCCGCCGCGAAGCAGGTCGGCGTCGACGACGTGCGGTTCCTTGGTTATCCGGACGGGCGGCTCGAAGTGAGCTTCGATCTGCGTCGCGACATCGCCCGGGTCATCCGTGAGGTGCGACCACGGCGCGTCGTGTGCCAGTCACCGGTGCGCAACATGAACCGCATCCCGACCAGCCACCCGGACCACCTCGCCGCGGGTGAGGCAACGATGTGTGCGGTCTACCCGGACGCCCGCAACCCGTTCGCGTTCCCCGATCTCGCCGAGCTCGAAGCGTGGTCGGTTGCCGAGACATGGGTGCAGGGCATGGAGCGCAGCAACCGCTACGTCGATGTCACCGAGACCTGGGACCGCAAGATGGCAGCGCTGCACTCGCACGTGAGCCAGCACCCGGAGCCGGACCGCCTCGACCCCATGATGCGCGGCTGGAACGGCAACAACGCGATCGCTGGCGGGCTGCCCGCTGGCAAGCTGGCCGAGGCCTTCTGGGTGATGACGACCGCCTAGCGGCCTACAAAGTCAGCACCATGCGGGTGTTGCCGAGGATGTTGGGCTTGACGTGTTCGAGGCCGAGGAATTCCGCGACACCCTCGTCGTAGGAGCGAAGCAGCTCGTCGTAGACGGCCGGCTCCACGGGCGCACCGTCGATCTCCTTGAACCCGTGCCGGGCGAAGAAGTCGACCTCGAAGGTCAGGCAGAAGAGCCGGCGGATGCCGAGGTCGCGAGCCCGTTCGAGCAAGCGGTCGAGCAACGCGTGGCCTACCCCCTGGCCGCGCACTGCCGGGTCGACGGCGAGCGTGCGCACCTCGCCGAGGTCCTCCCAGATCACGTGCAGCGCACCGCAGCCGAAGACGCGTCCGGACTGGTCGACGGCGACGACGAACTCCTGCACGTCCTCGTAGAGGGTGACGGTCGGCTTGTCGAGCAGGATGCCGCGCGGGGCATAGGTGTCGACGAGACGGCGGATCGCGGTGACGTCGTTGGTGCGGGCCGACCTGATCTGGACAGTCACGCGCAGCTGGGGCCGGGACAGTCGGCGGTGAGCGGCTCGAGCGCCTCGCGGATCGCCGCCAGCTGCTGCACGGAGAGCCGGTCGATCAGGTGTTCGCGCACTCCGCGCAGATGGGTCGGATAGGCCTGGCGCACCCGGTCCACGCCCGACTCGGTGACCGCCGCATAGACGACCCTCGCGTCGGAGCCACATCGCTGCCGTTCGACGTACCCCTCCTTCACCAGCCGGTCCACCACGCGGGTTAGCCCGCTCGGGGTCAGCACCGACACCGCGGCCAGATCGCTCATGCGCAACCGGCCCTCCGGCGCCTCGGACAGGTGCGCGAGCACTTCGTACGCCGGCAGCGTCAGCTGCTGCTGGGCTTCCAGCTCCGCCTCGAGCAGGCGGACGACGCGGGCATGCGCCCGGATGAAGGCGTGCCAGGCGGCCATCTCGGTGCCCGAGAGCGGAGCGGCCTCCTCCGCCGCGGCGGTGCCCGTGCTGGTCGTCACGAGAAATTGTACGACGGAATACTTGCGCTCGCAATCTTCTTGGAGGTAGTGTCGGTCGCAACAGTTGCAGCGACAACATTTAGCGGAGGTAATCATGACCAGCAGTGCCACCGAGACCAGCACCCCGACCTTGACCGGCCACTACGACGTCGACCCGACACACAGCCGGCTCGGCTTCGCGGCCAAGCATGCGATGGTCGCCACCGTGCGCGGCGGCTTCAACGTCTACACCGGCGAGGTGTTCCTCGACGAGGAGCAGCCGGAGAACAGCTGGGCCAAGGTCGAGATCGACGTCGCCAGCGTCAGCACCGGCAACGACGACCGCGATGCGCACCTGCGCACGCCGGACTTCTTCGACGTCGCCAACCACCCCAAGATCACGTTCCAGAGCACGAAGGTCGAGAAGGTCGACGACGACGTCTACACGTTGATCGGCGACCTGACCATCAACGGCAAGACCAACCCCGTCTCCATCGACTGGGAGCTCACCGGCACGTCGAACGACCCGTGGGGCAACTTCCGGGCCGGCTTCGAGGGCAAGGCGACGGTCAACCGTCGTGACTGGGACCTCGCGTGGAACCTCGCTCTCGACAAGGGCGGCGTCCTCGTCAGCGAGAAGGTCAAGCTCGAGTTCGACATTGCAGCCGTGAAGCGCGCCTAACAACCTCGTGACAGGGTGAGGACGTGCAACCGCTCGTCCTCACCCTGTCATGTCCGGACCGGCCCGGCATCGTGCACGCGGTGTCGGGCTTCTTGGCGCAGCGCAACTGCAACATCCTCGACGCTCAGCAATACGGCAGCCCCCGGACGCGGCGGTTCTTTCTTCGCATCCACTTCGACTCGCCGATCGAATGCGAACCGTTGAGCGCGGAATTCGCCGACGCTGCAACGGTTTTCTCGATGGACTGGCAGTTGCACCGCAGTGACGACCGACCCAACATCCTGGTGCTGGTCTCACGCGAAGGACACTGTCTCAACGACCTGCTTTACCGGTGGCGCAGCGGCTACCTGCCTGGTCGCATCGCCGGTGTGGTCTCCAACCATCCCGACATGGCGGCACTGACAGCGCCGTACGACGTGCCCTTCCATCACCTTCCGGTGACCTCCGACACAAGAGCCGCACAAGAGCAACAGATCCTCGATCTCGTCGACAAGCTCGACATGGAACTCGTTGTGCTCGCTCGTTACATGCAGGTGTTGTCGCCGAACTTTTGCGACGCGTTAGCCGGTCGCGTCATCAACATCCATCACTCGTTCCTGCCGAGCTTTCGCGGCGGGCGCCCCTACGAGCAGGCCTACGCGCATGGCGTGAAGCTCATCGGAGCGACCGCGCACTACGTCACTGCGGACCTCGACGAAGGCCCGATCATCGAGCAGGAGGTGGCGCGCGTCGGCCACGCGCACGAGCCGGCCGAACTCGCCGCAGTGGGTCGTGACCTCGAGTGCGTCGCCTTGGCCCGCGCCGTCCGCTGGCACCTCGAGCATCGGGTGCTGCTCGACGGCCAGCGCACGGTCATTTTTCCTTGACGGTGAGATCGGCGACGACGGCATCGAGGGCGGTCAACGCAGCGGCCGCGTCGACCGCGACGGCGACTCCGTGCGCGCCGCCGCCCAGGGTGATCTCGCCGTCGATGCGCTCGTCGGCGTAGACCGGCCATGGCTTCGAGGAGCCAAAAGGCGTGATCGTGCCGCGCTCGTAGCCCGTCGCGTCCCGGGCTTGCTCGGCGTCCGGCAACGACAACCGGCGCTCGCCGACAACTGCCCGCAGCTTCGGCCAGGAGATCGTGCGGTCACCCGGCACCAGGACGAAGAGGTAGTCCTCGTCAGCCCGGCGTACGACGAGGGTTTTCACCACCGCGGCCGGAGCGACCCCTCGTGCCACGGCCGCCTCGGCGAGGCTCCGCACCGGCCCATGCCGGATGACCCGGTAAGCGATGCCCGATTTGTCCAGGGCCGCGTGTGCAGCCTCTTCGCCCATGGGGAACAGTTTGACCGTGGATCCCACCAGCGACCTGACCCGACGCATCCTCACCGACTTCGACACGATCACCGTGGTCGGGCTCTCCGCCGACCCGGTCAAGTCCGCTCACTCCGTGCCGGCAGCGATGCAGGCCTATGGCTGGCGGATCATTCCGGTCAACCCGCACGCCGACGAACTTCTGGGCGAGCGCGTCTACCGGCGGCTGGCCGACATCGCCGAACCGGTGCAGTTCGTGAACGTGTTCCGTCCGTCGGACCAGACGCCTGATGTCGCTCGGCAGGCCGTCGCCGTCGGCGCGAAGGCGCTCTGGCTCCAGCTCGGCATCGTCTCCGCCGAGGCCCGGGAGATCGCTGAGACGGCGGGTCTGCTGTATGTCGAAGACCGGTGCGTGGCAGTCGAACGCGCTCGACATGCATTAAGACGCCCGCTCGCGGCATAACTAGTTCCTCAGGGTCACCCGGGAAAGTGCCGATGACTCGAACTGCCCGGGGTATGGCGGAGGTGCGCAGATGACGTTCTGGACCGGTGTGGCGATGACCTACTGCGTCATCATCGCCATCGGCCTTTCACTCGGCTGCTTCCTCGCGACCCGCTACCGCCGCGATGGCGGCGGCGGTCAGGAACCACCCGTGCCGGCGCCGGCGCCAAGTGGTCCCTCGCACGCCCTCGAGGCGTGCCCACCGCTCGGCACGGCCTTCGACCGGGCGTTGCTGCCCGGGGTGTTCGACTCGGAGCCGGTCAGCGCGATCTAGGCGAACACGTCCAGCCAGTGCCGGGCGCCCTGGTCGTCGATCCACCCGCGAGTGTTGCGGTCCGGCCCGTCGGGCTGCGGTCGGCCCGAAAGGGACATCCAAGCGGCGGGGTGGACGACGGTGCCGTCGGCGAGCTGGATCGCTGTCGCGATGCCGTGTGACGTGTCGAACACCTGGTTGACGGAGCAGCCGATCGAGCCGGGCACTCCGAGTGGGTCTCGCGAGAGCGTGCCGTCACCGAGCACGTAGCGGCCCTTCTCGATGTCCTCGGCCGGCTGCGCCGCAGTCGATCCCAGGTGGTCGAGCAGGCCGACCGCCGCGTCGCCGAGGACGTCGCTGGTGGCGGAGCTGGCCGACTCGGAGTCATCGGAGTGACCGCAGCCGAACTGGTCGGTGGCGTCGGCGGACGGGTTGTTGGCCGGGTATTCGCCGGGCACGCCGATGCCGTTGCCACACGGGAAGATGTAGCCCGTCATGTCCTCGCCGAGCCCGTCGATGAACCGGTACGGCGTGTGCATGTGCGGCATCAGCCACGGCGGTAGCGGATAGGGATTGCCCTGCGCACAGCTCACCGTCGGGCTGGGTGGGCCGGAGCAGTCGCTGCTGCCAGGACACGGCATGTCTTGCGGCCCCAGGAAGCTCCGTAGGTAGGTGAAGGGGAAGACCTCGCCCGGGATCGACACGAAACTGCCGTCGCCGATCCGGAACGCCGCCACCTGGGTCTGCAGGAAGGCAGCCGCGGTGTTGCCGGTCGGTGGCAGCGGCTGCGCGACGGTGCAGTTGGGATCGGCGTAGCTCGGACGCTCACCGAAGACCCCGGCGGCGCCGGCTGCGGCGAACAAGGCGTTGGTGTCTTGCAGGCACACGTTGGCGCGGCTTCCGTCGATCGTGGTGCTTTGCGACGGCGTCGCGTTGCCCAGCGCGTCCTGCACGGCGGATGCGAGCTGGCTGCCGAGGGCGACGTCTTCGCTGTAGTAGCCGAGCTTCACGGTCGTCGACTGGTCGCCGGTGAAGGTGGTGCGGCAACCGGCCGGATGGCTCGCGTCGACGAACTGTTGCGGGGTCCGGCTGACCGGCTGCGGGAAGACCTGCGGGGTCTCGACGCTCCCGACCGAGCCCGCCATCTCGATCGCGACACCACCGGAGGTGTCCTCGATCGAGTGCCGGAACCAATAGGGCCAGTCGCCGGTCAGCCAGGTCTTCTCCTGGTCGAGCGTCGTGGGGGTCGGCGCGCCCGGGTCGAGGTCCGCACCGCCGTTGAAGCCGAGGGTCTCGGCGTGCTGGCTGACGTCGGCGAGAGTCACGATCGTCTTGCCCGACTTGGCGTTCACGGCGCGCAGGATCGGCACCAGCTGATCGTCGACGAACGGGTACGACGACCAGCACTGGCGGAACGTCGCCGGCTCGATCGCCTCGGCGTAGGAGATCCGCGCCGGCTTCATCCGGGCGTAGGCCTCTTCGATCGCGAGCGCCGAACGCTGCTCCATGAAGGAGATCCAGTAGGGGTTGGCGCTCGACGTGACCGGGGTCACGCCGTACAAGCCGATCGAGTCAGGCGCGGATTCGTCGTGCGTGGAGGAGATGAAGATGTCGTCGGGTGACAGCTCGGTCGCGAGCTGAGTCGTCGCCAGCTGGCGGATCGCCTGAAGGTAGACGTTGAAGGCGCCCTCGTTGTCGAGGACCTCTACGCCGATCGTGCGGCTGCCGTTGGAGACGACCAGGGCGCGGGCGCCGGGCGGGTCGGCGACGTAGTCGTAGTAGCGCGGCGCGTTGCTTCCGCCGCCGATGAAGTTGCCGTCCCAGCGGCCGTCGCCGTTGCAGTCGACGTATGGGTCGCCGAGGTCGTAGTGGCCGCTGCTCTGCTCGTCGGCGTAAGGCTCCTCGAAGGCGAAGAGCCGGCGTCCGCTGAACACGTCGAGCGGCGTGCCGGCCGGGACGACATTGGTCACCGCCGCAGTGCAGTCAGCCGGGTCGGTGAAGCCCGCCGGCGGCAGGGTGCAGTTGTTGGCCGTCGGGGTGCCGTCCGGCCCGCACGGGGGCGCATAGCTCACGGTCGCCGCGCCGACCTCGAACGGGGCGCCGCTCCTGCCACCGGCAGCAGCGTGCGCCGAGGCGCCGGCGGTGACCGCCGAGAAGACGACGACGACGGCCCAAAGCGCTGGCTTGGAGCGCGCGAGACGCGCGTATCCCATGGACGAAACCCCTCCCGCAGGACATCCGATTGGCCGGAAATGGCCGGAGTTGGCCATGCCGGTCGGACCGATCACTAGTCCTTCGCGACCAGGCGCTGGATCCCTTGGAGCCATCTTCGACCAGAAACGGACTAAAGCGGTGATTTCGACGCTTTAGTAAGCGCATCCGCCACCCGATCCGTAAGGAAATGTCAACAGTGATCAAGACCCGCTTCGTGGCCGCCGGCGTCCTCGTCGCAGCGGCCGGTTCGCTTGTCAGCGCGACCGCGAGCCAGGCCGCGACTGTGACGCCTCCCGCGTCCTGCCCGCTCGTCTTCACCCGGGCAGTCGACGTCGCCAGCGCGTACGAACTGCGGACCGCACTTTCGCAGGCCCTGCCCGGCGACGAGATCCGCCTCGCCCCGGGCGCCTACGTCGGCAACTTCACCATCGGTCACGGCGGGACCGCGACCGCTCCGGTCGTGCTGTGCGGCGACAGCGACGCAATCCTTGACGGTGGCGTCACCGCCACGGGCTACACGCTGCACGTGTGGAACGCGCCGTACTCGGTCGTGCAGGGCTTCACCGTCGAGCACGGGCAGAAGGCCCTGATGATCGACAACTCGACCAACGTCACCGTCGATGACCTCACCGTGCAGTCGACCGGCTACGAGGGTGTCGTCTTCCGCCACGGCAGCAGCTACGGCGTCGTTCGCAACAGCACGATCACGGACACGGGACTCAATGCCCCGCAGTACGGCGAGGGCGTCTATGTCGGCAGCGCCGACAACAACTGGGTCAACGGCGTGCCCGACCGGACCGATGGCGTGCAGGTGCTCGACAACCACATCGGCCCCGGCGTCACCGCCGAGGAGGTCGACGTGAAGGAAGGCACGACCGGAGGCGTCGTCCAGGGCAACGTCTTTGACGGTTCCGGCATGGTCTCGGTCACGGCCGGCGCCCAGTCATGGGTCGACGTCAAGGGCAACAACTGGCTGGTCTCCGGCAACGTCGGTCGCTACACGATCCGGCACGGGTTCACCGACAGCCTGGCCGTGACCGGTTGGGGCAACAACAACGTGTTCACCGCCAACCTCGAGTACGTCAACGCCATGGGCTACGGCGTCAAGGTCGTCACCGGCGTGAAGGGCGTGAAGGTGACGACGAGCAACGTGGTCGTCGGCGCCTACTACGGCGTGAGCAACATCAAGCTCGTCAAGGCGTAACCCGCCGAGCGAGCCCACCGCCTGAGCTTTGGCCGGGGCTTACTCCCACTCGATCGTGCCGGGGGGTTTGCTCGTCACGTCGAGGACGACCCGGTTGATCTCGCGCACCTCGTTGGTGATGCGCGTCGAGATGCGAGCCAGCACGTCGTAGGGAACGCGCGCCCAATCCGCTGTCATCGCGTCCTCACTCGACACCGGCCGGAGCACGACCGGGTGACCGTAGGTGCGCCCGTCACCCTGCACACCGACGGATCGCACCTCGGCGAGCAGCACGACCGGGCATTGCCAGATGTCACGGTCGAGACCAGCGGCGGTCAACTCTTCACGCGCGATCGCGTCCGCCTCGCGGAGGATGGCGAGCCGGTCAGCCGTGACGTCACCGACGATCCTGATCGCCAGTCCGGGCCCGGGGAACGGCTGCCGCCACACGATCTCCGGGGGCAGGCCGAGCTCCTCACCAACACGGCGGACCTCGTCCTTGAAGAGGGTGCGGAGCGGCTCGACGAGTGCGAACTGCAAATCGTCCGGAAGACCGCCCACGTTGTGGTGCGACTTGATGTTGGCTGCACCCTCGCCGCCGCCGGACTCGACGACGTCGGGGTAAAGCGTGCCTTGCACGAGGAACTCGACCGACTCGCCGTGGGCTTCGGACTCCGCGACGACGTCGCGCGCGGCCGCCTCGAAAACGCGGATGAACTCGCGCCCGATCGCCCTGCGCTTGTCCTCGGGATCAGTCACGCCCGACAACGCCGAAAGAAATCGGTCGGTGGCATCCACGACTTTGAGTCGCACCCCGGTCGAGGCAACGAAGTCGCGCTCGACCTGCTCGGCCTCGCCCTTGCGAAGCAGACCGTGATCGACGAAAACGCAGGTGAGGCGGTCGCCGATGGCGCGCTGCACCAGCGCCGCCGCGACGGCGCTGTCGACGCCGCCGGAGAGTCCGCAGATGGCCCGCTTGCCGCCAACCTGGGCGCGCACGCGTTCGACCTGCTCGTCGACGATGTTCACCATCGTCCAGGTCGGCCGGCACCCCGCGACGTCGTACAGGAAGTGTTCGAGCACCTTCTGGCCGTGCGGCGTATGGATCACCTCGGGATGGAACTGCACGCCGGCGAGACCGCGCTCAACGTCCTCGAAGGCGGCGACCCGGGCGCCATCCGATTCGGCGGTGACGAGGAAGCCGGTCGGCGCGGACCAGACCGCGTCGCCGTGGGACATCCACACCGACTGCTCGGTCGGTAGGCCGTGGAAGAGCGTCGACCGCGGCTCGATCACGCGTAGCGGCGTCTGACCGAACTCCGAGAGCCCAGTGCGCTTGACCTCCCCGCCGAGCGCTCGCGCCATGGCCTGGAAGCCGTAGCAGATGCCGAACGTGGCGATGCCGGCCTCGAACAACGACGGATCGACCTGCGGCGCGCCTTCGGCGTAGACCGACGACGGCCCACCGGAGAGGATGATCGCCTTGGGCCGCTTGGCGAGCATGTCGCTCACCGGCATGGACGACGGCACGATCTCGGAGAAGACCCGGCACTCGCGCACCCGTCGCGCGATCAGCTGTGCGTACTGCGCCCCGAAGTCGACGACGAGAACGGTGTCGAAGGGCTCGGCCGCCATCCTCAGATGCTAGCGACGCCCACCATCAGGAGCCCTCTTCCGCCGATCGGCGGACGGCGCGTCGTCGGTTGTGTCACTCTCCGCTCGGCGCATGGCCCAGGGAGCAGCCGTCATGGACGTTCACTTCTGCGGGGTTCGCGGCTCCACGCCGGCGCCCGGCCTCCCGTTTGTCCGCTATGGCGGACATACGTCCTCGGTTGCCATCGCTCACGACGGCGCCGCGCCCACGCTGGTGCTCGACGCGGGCACGGGGTTGCGCCGCGTCACGGACTTGCTGAACGGCCGGCCGTACGACGGGACGATCCTCCTCGGCCACCTGCACTGGGACCACGTGCACGGCCTTCCCTTCTTCCGCGGCGGTGGTGCCGCGGGTTCGCGAGTCTCGGTGGTCTTGCCGGCGCCCGAAGGTGACCCGCTGGCCGTCCTTGGCCGAGGTTTGTCGCCGCCGCACTTCCCGATCGAACCGCAGCAGTTGGGCCCGGGGTGGAGCTTCGCGGCGATGACGCCCGGATGGCACGAGTTGGAAGGCTTCTCCGTGCTGGCACGAGAGATTCCCCATAAGGGCGGGCAAACCTTCGGCTTCCGGGTGAGCGACGGTCACGGGTCGCTGGCGTATTTCTCCGACCATGCGCCGCTGGGAGCGGGCCCGGGCGACGACGGCCTAGGGGCACTGCATGACGCGGCCCTGGAGCTGGCCGACGGCGTCGACCTGCTGATCCACGACGCACAGTTCACGGCGTCGGAGTTTCCGGGCGTCGCCTACCTCGGTCACTCCGCCGTCGAATACGCGATCTCTCTCGCGCGCGCGGCGCGCGTCGGGCGGCTGGCGCTCTTCCATCACTCGCCGGATCGCACCGATCCGGAAATCGACGCGATCGTGGCAGCGGCCGAGGCGTCGTGGCCGGGGGTGCTTGCAGCGGCCGAGGGGATGTCCATGCATCTGCAGGGATCGGCGCCAACTGCTCCGCAATTGCTGCGCTGATCACGATTGACCACGCCAAGTGATTAGTTGTGACCTCGCCGCAATCGGCGGTCTGGACAAGACTCCCCGACAGCGGCTAACGGGGGTTATTTGTGTCCAACGGTGGTCCGTCGTTCCGGAGCGCGCTGCGCAATCGTGACTTCCGGCTGCTCGCCGGCGCGCTCACACAGTCCTCGATGGGCGACTGGGCGTACAACGTTGCACTTGTCGTCTACGTCTACGAACACACGCATTCGGCCGCGTGGGTGTCTGCTGCGACGTTAGGTCGGATGATTCCGAAGTTCCTGGCTTCGCCGTACGCCGGCGTCGTCGCCGAACGCTTCGAGCGCATCCGCGTCATGGTGACGGCAGACCTCATGCGGTGCGCTTCGATGTCCGTGATCGCCATCGCGGTGGCGCTGAATGTCCCGGCGTGGACCGTGATTGCGATTGCTGCACTCAACACGATCATCGGCAGCGTCTACGACCCGTCGACCGCCGCGATGGTGCCCCAGTTGCTCGGTGAGGAAGATCTCGCCGCCGGCAACGCCGTCACCGAAGGCATCAACAACGTGGCCATCGTCGCCGGTCCTGGCGTCGGCGCAATCGTGCTCGCGCTCGGCAACGCCGCGACCGTCATGGGGCTCGACGCACTGACCTTCCTTATCTCCGCAATGCTGGTATGGCGGATCAAGGCGCGCAGCACGCCGACGGATGTGACCAGCGACGGCGGCGCATTGAAGCAGATGAGCGTCGGCATCCGCGCAATCGCCAAATCGCCCACGGCCATGCTCCTCGTGTCGTTCCCGTTCTTCACAACCCTCCTCTACGGCGTCGACACCGTCCTCTTCGTCTACCTGAGCAAAGAGAAGCTCGGCACCGGCGCCAGCGGTTACGGATACCTGCTCGTCGCGCTCGGCGTCGGCGGCGTGATCGCAACGGCCTTCGTCAACCGCGCTGCCGCACTACCGCGGCTGTCCGCAGTGATGACCGTCGGCATGGTCGCCTTCACACTGCCGACGCTGCCCTTGATCTGGGTTCACTCCCCGGCCGTCGCTTCGCTGCTGGAGGTGGTGCGGGGTATAGCGACATTGATCGTCGATGTCATCGCAATGACCGCGCTTCAACGGTCGCTGCCGCAGGAGCTCATCAGCCGCGTCTTCGGCGCCTTCTGGGCGCTGATCATCTTCGGGCTGGGGCTCGGCGCCTTCGTGACACCGATCCTGCTCGACACGACCAGCCTCAACCTGACCATCGCGCTGGACGCGCTCGTGGTGCCCGCCTTGGCGATCCTTGCGTTTCCCCGGCTTTCCTCGCTTGACCGGATCGCAGCGGAGCAGAACGTCCGCTTCGCTCCGCGGATCCGCTTGCTGGAGTCGTTCGACATTTTCAGCGCGGCTTCCCGACCGGTACTCGAGCGACTGGCCCGCGTCTCGACGGAAACCATCGTCGAGCCTGGCGTTGTCATCATTCACGAAGGCGACCGGGCCGATGCCTTGTACGTCCTGGTCGACGGCGAGGTCAATGTCTCGGCCCGCGGCGAGGGCGCGCGCACCCGCCACATCCGGACCATGACGGCGCCGGCGTACATGGGCGAGATTGGTCTGCTCGAGCACGTCCCCCGCACCGCAACCGTCAAGGCGAAGAGCGCCTGCAAGTTCTGGCGCATCGATGGCGACGACTTCCTCGCCGCCCTGACCGAGTCGACACTGTCGCCGGCCTTCGTGTCCGGCATGAGCATGCGCCTGCATCGCACACATCCATCCCGCGACGTCACCGTCCCGGCGCAACGAGGTGCGGACACGTCGCTTACAGACGCGTCGACAGCCCCCCAACTCGAGGAGCAGCGCTCATGAACCGTCCTTCCCCCTTGCGCCTCGTGTTGGTCGGCTGTGTTCTCGTTGGGGCTGGCGCAAGCGTCGTCGCGCCAAGCGGCATCGCAGGTGCGCCCAAGAAGCAGTTCCACGTGTTGCTAACCGGCACATATGGCGCGACCACTGTTGGTCCGGCGACCACCGTGCCGCTGCCAGCGAACACTACGGTCGCATTGACCTTCGCACTGCAGAACGCCAGTGCCAGCAGTGCGCCATTCGGGTCGGCAAGAATCGCGCCCCCGCCGGGGATCACCCTCGACTCCGTAACGACTCCGCCCGATGGCTACCCGAATTTCTCGGTCTCTATCAGTTCGGGGACGCTTCTGGTGACCAGCACTGGCCCGACAGGAACCGGCGTAGCACCAGGCAGCACTCTTACCATCAACGCGCAGGCAGACGTCGGAGCCGGTGCGTGTCCGCCAACCTGGTCCGTCCAGGTCAAGCAGTCCAATGACTTCAGCGGTCCGCCGGGCAACGCCTTCTCGACATCGGACGTGATCTCGACGCCGACAGGCGACAACAAGCTGGTGTACACGACGCCACCGTCGGTCACGGAGTGGGACGTCGCCATGAGCCCGGCACCTGTGGTAGGCGCAGTCGATGCTTGTGGCAATCCAATCGCGTTGACCGGCAGCGTCAACATCTCGGACACGAAGAGCCAGATCGACGCCGGTGGTGGTGACGTCACCGCTGGCACCAATGGCACTGTGACGGTCAGCGGACTCACGTTCCTGGGCTTCGGTTTCTTCGACCAACTGGTAGCGATGAAAGACGGCTTCGACACTGCCACCTCGAGTGAGTTCACAGTCGCCCAGGTCAAGGAGACGTGCACATCGACGTCGAGTTGCCCGAAGCTGACAATCCCTGGCACAGATACGTCTGCCACCGTGACCATAGGAAGCGGGACCAAAGGCGATCCGGTGAGCGGCTCCGTAACGCCGCCCGGAGACGTCCCAGCCGCCTGCCAGGAACCTACCGATCCCACAGCCCCACAGATCGGCGACACCGTTACGGTCGACACGCCTCGCGGGAAGACAGTGACGGTCATCATTCCCAAGGCCGTCGTCGAATCAGACCCGAACAACGGTGCACCCTTCTATGACGTCTGTCTCGTCATCCCTCCGGAACAGCAGACTCTCGACAACAGCAACACCTTCACCGACAAGGCCGGGAACCAGGGTGTCTACGTGGGGCTGCTTCCGGACTGTGCGTCGAAGACAGACACCGGGCCATGCATCGTTAGCCGTCAGAAGAAGAACGGCGACGAATACATCATCTTCAACCTGCCGCCGGGCGACCCGCACGGGCTCGTCCTCTAACCCGCAGGAAAGCGCGGCGACGAGTCAGTCGTTGTCCGCGGCTCTGGCAATGAGATGTGAGCCGGCTCCAATGCCAAAGGTACAGCGGGAGAGCCGAGGATTCCGAGCTGGTCAAATATGTGGTCGCGCTCGCGCGCTAGGTCATCGTCGCGATCTAGCCAAACCAAGCCATCCATCGCAAGGGCAGTGTCACGAAGCGACTCGCGATCTCGTGCGACGCTCAAACTGCTTTCGAAGCTCGATCGAGCCTCCGCCGATTTTCCAAGTTGGCCCTCGATGTAGCCCTCCAATCGCAGGATGTACGCCGACTGCGCACAGTTCAGCCGCACGTCTAGCGCGGTCACCCTCTCCGCACCGTTGCTTCCGTTCGCGACAGTCAGCGCTTTGGTTAGTGCCGTGATCGCCTCGTCCAAGCTGGTGCGCGCAGTGCCGGGCTGACCTTGTAGGATTGACAGGTCGGCCGCCTGAAGGCGCGTTTCGGCCGCAGCGATAGCCGCGCCGGAGGCGGTGTAGTTGGTCAACGCCTCGTCCAGGAAGCCGGCCGCCTCGACGAACCGTCCATCCCATGCGCAGGCTCGCGCCATCAGGGTGGCGGCAAAGCCGATGTCGCCCGGGGTGCCCAAGGCGCGCCAGACACGCAGCGCCTCGCGAGCGAGTGCCTCGCCCTCGGCATGCTTGCCCTGGTCGATCAAGATCTCCGCCACGTTGGCCGCACCCACGAGCGCGCCCCACTCGTCGCCAACCCGCAGTCGCAGCTCTCTCGTGCGCTCGTAGCACTCCACTGCTCGACTCCACTGGCTTTCGTAGTAAGCGTGAATGCCGAGGTGGTTCCATACAGCTGCCTGCCACGAGAAGTCACCGCAACGCTCGAACAAGGCGAGGGCTTCCCAAAGTCGCCCGCCCGACGCCGCTCGCCCGAGTGCGACTTCGTTTGCGTCGAGCAGATGCAGCGCTCGGCCGAACACGAACTCAGCGCCTTCCACCTGGGCGACCTCGACTGCGTGCTTGCACAGTGCGATCGACTCGGCGTGACGCGACTGCCGATATCTGAGAGCCGCTCGTTCGACCATGGCGCGACCACGAAGAACCGCGAGCGCGCCGTCCTCCTCGGCACCAGACCCGATCCCGGCGTCACGGTCGGCGATGGAGAACCACCTCAAAGCCTTGCTCGGCGCCGCGCCTTTGGTGGCCGCGAGCGCGATGCCGAGCGCTGCGCGGGCGCGCAGCGCGGGCTGGTCTGGCGCTAGCCGCCTTGCTTCCCGATAGGCAGCAACCGCTGCATCCATCTCCGCGAGCCTGGCATGCACATCGCCCATCGACTCGAGCAGTTCGGCGAGAGCGATCGCAGGGAGCCCGGGTACCTTGCGAGCGGCGACCCGAGCCCGCTCTTGGAATGTAAGAGCTTCTGTGTTGGCGTACTGGCGCCGCGCGCGGTCACCAGCAAGTCGCGAGTAGTGCCAGGCATCGCCATATCTCTGCGCGGCCAAGCAGTGCAACGACAGGGCCTCGGCCCGATCGTCGCCGTCAATGCGCGATCGCGCCTCCAGCGCAGATGCCGCCAGGCCGTGCAACTCGACACGCTGACGGAACGGCAAGCCTTCGTAGGCAACGTCCCGTGCAAGCGTAGTCCGAAAGCGTCGGCTGCCGTCGGCATGCCGCACGAGGAACTGGGCTACGGCTTGCCACTGAAAGTCGGATGGAGACTCTCCCAGCAACTCCGTTACGAGCTGTTCGTCGAAACGCACGCCGAGGACCGAGGTCGCACGCAATAGTCTCCGTTCCATTGGCGCCAGAGCATCGATCTGCGCCGAAAGGATCTCCTCGATCGTGCTTGGAAGATCTTCAACTTGCGACGACATCGTCGCACCGGTGAGGGCATGCAGGAAGAGCGGGTTTCCCTCACCACGCTCGACAATCGCCCGCACGACGTGCGGCACCAGCCGCTCGCCACCAGGAGCCCCCAGAACCAGTGTCTCTGCCTCGTCCGGGCTGAGAGCCGGCAAGGCTCTCTCATCGAAGGTGCCGTCGTCCAATGAAGGCGGCATCGAGCGCCCGACCACGATGACCAGCCATCGTCGAGACTTCGCCTCTGTAGCCAGGCGCGCCACCATGCCGGCGGACGCGTCGTCGGAGTTGTGCACGTCGTCGACCAAGAACACCGTCGTGCCCTTGAGCACCGCAGACAACAATTCCACGACGAGCGACTGCGTGCGGGCCGGCCGAAACTGCTCTTGGATGTCTCGCGTCTCGGCGGTATCGGTAAGTTCAGCGCCGAACGGGACGACCAACAACGGCAACCAGGGCAGCAGATGAGCCGCCTCCCTCGCCACAAGTCGCCGAATCCGGTCGATCACGCGCTCCTCGGAGGCATCAGGTTCGAGCCGAACCGCGGCACGCAGCAGTCGACGAACAACGAAGTAGGGAGTCGCCGACTCGTAGGGATCAGCAAAGCTGCGCAAAACGAGAGTCGAGTCGGCGAATCGGGAGCTGGCGTGGTCTACGAGACGACTTTTGCCGATGCCCGGATCGCCCGTGATTGCTACCCCACCCCCGGTGCCGTGATTGGCTGCGCGGACGGCATCAAGGAGCATGTCCAGCTCGGCTCTACGCCCTGCAAACAGTGTGGCGGAGGCCACGTCAGCGCGGCCTGCCTTGACAGCGAGAAGGACTGCCGCACGCACCGGGTGACGCTTGCCCTTGACCATGAACGGCGGCAGCAACTCCGCCTCTACGGTGCAGCTGACGCGCCGCAACAGCGCCTCGGTGGCGACCAACGTGCCGGGTTGCGCTTTTCCCATGACGCGCGCAGCGAGATTGACGGCGTCGCCCTTCACCGACCAGGTGCGCCGGAAATACGGACCGAAGCCACCGCTGAAGACGCGCCCGCAGTTGACGCCGATGCGCACCCGGACGGGGCCGTCGTACCGGTCGAGGATGGTGCGGGTCGCGCGAAGCATGCCTTCCTCGTCGTGACCGGTGCTGCGCGGTGCGCCGGCGACGAGCATGATCTTGAAGCCATCTGCGGAGATGTCGGTCTCCCAGAACGTGACGGCATGGTGCGCGCACTCCTCTTGCACGATCGCGATGAGGTCATGCAGTGCTGCGCCGACCGCACCTGGTCCCTGCCGCGCGAGCAGGTCGTCGACGCCGCTGATCTCGACGAAGCCGACCGCGACCTGACGGTGCTCACAGTCGCCGACTTCGGTGAGCAACTGGTCGCGGATCGCCGGGTCGACGAAGTCCCCCGGATCGGCTGGTTCGGACGACGGCACCCAAGCGCGAGAGCGCCGCGCAACCTTCGGCGCCGACCGCAGCAGGACGCCGTCTCCCTTGACGTCGCCGAGACACGACGACGGCAGGAGCTCGGCCGTTGCACGGCTGACCACGATCTCGCCGGCCTCAGCGGCTTGTTCCATCAGCGCGGTCGTCGTTGCGGCTGGTCCGCCGGTCAGCAGTTCATGGTGGCGTTCGCCCGCCATGAAGAAGTCGAACTCGCCAGAGTTGATGCCAACCGACATGCGCAGCTGCACGACACCGACCGACGTGCGCAGCCGTCCGATCTGGCGCATCGTGCGTCGCATCTCGTACGCCGCACGAGCGGCCAGCGCCGCGTGCTCCGCATCCTCGAAGAGCAGAAGCACTGCATCGCCGCCCCACTTCACGAGCGACGCGCCGTAGCCGTAGGCCTCGGCCAACAACTTGGCAAAGGTCGCATCGAGGAGGTCGCTCATCTCCTCCGCGCCGACCTTGCCTTTGCTGGCCAGTCGCTCGGTGAGCGCGGTGAAGCCCGAGATGTCGATGAACGCGAGCGACCCAGGCACCCGTCGGTGCCGCGCCGTCGGGGTCGTCTCCAGCCACTGCAGGGCGAGACCACTCACATACGGGCGCAGCCGGTCTCTGGCCGGGCGCTTCGCGCTGTCGGCAGTCATGTCGCTCCGCTTCACTTGCAAGTGACGGTAACGACGAACCGGCCCGTGCGCCGGACGACGGCGGAACGCGTCGCTTGGTGCGCTTTTGCCGTGATTACGACGAGACGATCAGGCCGACCTTCTGGAACTCCTTGATGTCCGAATAGCCGGCCTTCGCGATCGCTCGGCGCGCACCACCGAACAAGCTGAGGTATCCCTCGGGCGACGTCGACGGCCCGCGGAGCACTTCCTGCAGCGTGCCGAGGGGCCACTCGGGTCCCGCGTCGGCGAAGCGACCCCGGGGCAGCTTCGGGTGTGAAGCGGCCACATGCCACCACGCGCCATGCGCTGGCGCCTCAGACGCCATCGCCAGCGGCTCGCCCAACATCACCGAGTCAGCGCCGCAGGCCAAGGCCTTCGCGATGTCGCCACTGGTCTCTATGCCGCCGGCGGCGATGACGTGCACGTAGCGCCCGCCCGTTTCGTCGAGGTAGTCGCGGCGTGCCGCTGCGGCGTCGACGATCGCGGTTGCCATCGGCACGTCGATACCCAGCACCTCTGACGTGGTCGACCACTCGTCGGCGCCGATGCCGACAAGCACGCCCGCCGCACCGGTGCGCATCAAGTGCAGAGCGGTCTGATAGTTGGTGCAGCCACCAACGATCACGGGCACATCGAGGTCGGCGATGAAAGTCTTGAGATTCAACGGGGGCTCCGTCGCCGATGCAGCGACATGCTCGGCCGAAACGATCGTGCCCTGGATCACGAGCAGATCGACACCGGCCGCCAGGATGGCGGGAGCGAGCCGCAGGGTGTGCTGTGGCGACACGCGTACGGCGACGACCGCCCCGGTGTCCCGGATCTCCTTGATCCGCTTCGCGATCAGCTCGTCGCGAACCGGTTCGGCATAGACCCGCTGCAGCGTGAGAGTCGCGTCGTCGGAATCGAGCCCGGAAAGTTCGTCGAGAACGGGCTGGGGGTCGTCGTACCTCGTCCAAAGCCCCTCGGCGTCGAGGACACCCAAGCCACCGATGCGCGAAATCTCGGCGATCGTCGCCGGCGACATCGTCGCGTCGGAGGGAAAGCCGACCAAGGGGAGTTCGAACCGGTACGCATCGATCTGCCACGCCAGTGACACGACATCGATGTCGCGGGTTCGCCGCGACGGCACGATGCCGATCTCGTGCAGGTGGTAGCCGCGTCGGGCCGAACGTCCGAGACCGATCTCGACGGCGTCGTTCATCGTGGACCGACCCTCATCGGGTCTGGTAGTTGGGCGCCTCGACCGTCATCTGCACGTCGTGCGGGTGGCTCTCCTTGAGCCCCGCGGACGTGATGCGGATGAGCGCCGCCCGCTGCATGTCCCCGATGGTCCGGGCGCCGACGAAACCCATGCCGGCCTGCAGTCCACCGACGAGCTGGTGGATGACGCCGGCGAGCGGGCCGCGGTAAGGCACCTGGCCTTCGACTCCCTGTGGCACGAGCTTGTCGTCGGAAAGCACATCGTCCTGGCCGTAGCGGTCCTTCGAGTAGGACCGGTGCTGGCCGCGGGACTGCATGGCACCGAGGGAGCCCATCCCCCGGTAGCTCTTGTACTGCTTGCCGTTGATGAACATCAGCTCGCCGGGCGTCTCC
>Ga0157369_10002270_pt1 | contig 23117 bp, 19 predicted proteins | sample C25metaG_FD_113461 | JGI IMG/M metagenome (GOLD analysis project Ga0157369, IMG submission 113461) | Corn rhizosphere microbial communities from Kellogg Biological Station, Michigan, USA - C2-5 metaG | ecosystem: Host-associated > Plants > Roots > Rhizosphere > Soil | place: USA: Michigan... | reverse complement strand
TCCGGACCACCCGCTGGCCACGCAGATGGGAGATATCACGTTCGGACGCGCTATCGCCTACCCGTTTGCGACGATGCCGGCGTTGTACGGACTTGGGCGCTTGATCGAGGCGGTGGCCACCGCTGAAAACATGCGCTTCACGCCTGTCATGCAAGCGAATACGCTGGACCTGTTGATCCGCTTCGCCCTCGCCGGCCGAGGCGTGGCGATGGTGACCGATTATGCTGTGCGCGAGGAAGTCGCCGATGGGCGCCTTGTCGCCCGAACGATCGACCACCCGATGCTCGGTAATCAGTATGCAAAGGTCTTCGTCAATTCCGAGAGGATGCTTACGCGTGCGGCCAGCGAGCTCTTGCACTGGATCGAGACGCGCATGTCGGTATTCAACGTTCCGATGACTGCCGAATCCCTCTAGCTCAATGGGCCGCGGCGCTCGAATATCACGCGTTGCTCGCCCTTGATTCTTGCCCCGTGCGAACAGCGAACGCCAGGCAAATCGACAGAAAAGTCTCCTTGACCACTGCCGAACGAATGCCGTGATGCAGTGTTGTAGTTGTGGCGTCCACGCAATGAGGAAATCCCGCACGGGGCCGAATTGCACTGGCCGCAGGTAAATGCTGTGTGTGCTGTGTGCGTGTCGCGCACTCGCGTGGCGGCTCATGGCAGTTTTCAAGAGGGGTAGCTGCGTGCGGCGCGATTGCCGACGCATGAACCGGACAGATTCGATGCCAGGCGTTCTTATCGGATGCGTCTGAATTTTCGATGCCGGTTGACGCAAACCGCACGAATGTCGCTAACGCTTCCGGTTTCCGCCGCATGTCGCGCGCAGGCGCAGCACAAATGTTCGCAGGCGGCGAGTTCGATGGATGAAACGGAAAGAGAGTTATGGCGCGTTGGTGCGCGCAATGAATCTTGTCGAGATCATCGGCTTCATCGCGCGCGAGAATCCTGCGGCAGCGCGGCGCCTGAAGGAATTGATCGACGCCGCTACGAGCCCTCTCGCCGAGCATCCTTATCTGTTTCGGCGAAGCGAACGGGTGCCGGGCACGTGCGAAGTAGTAGTGCATCCCAGCTATGCGGTGGTCTATCAAGTGAGTTCGACGAAGGTCGAAATCGTGGCAGGGGTTCACACTCGCCAAGCCTTTCCGGAAACTTGTTAGCCCGCCGTCACCACGATCAGCGGCCGCAGACCGGAGGACGGCCGCACACATACGGCCGGCCCAACGCGGCTCGGGTTAGCGCCTCTTCAACGCGGCGCGGCGCGAGCCGAATACGAAGCCGAGGGCGAGCAGCACGAGCGAGGCGCTCAGCACGAGATCGTTCCCGACGGTGATATACGGCGTGCGCCCCGTCATCCCCTGCACCTGCGTTTCGATCTGCCCCGTCGTGAACGGCTGCAGGCGTGCGGTCACCCGTCCTTGCGCATCGATCACGGCCGACATGCCGGTGTTGGTCGCGGCCACTAACGGCCGGCCGGTCTCTAGCGTGCGCATGCGCGCCATCTGCAAATGCTGATCGAGCGCGATCGTATTGCCGAACCACGCGAGGTTCGAGGCGTTCACGAGTATGCCGGCCGGCGTCGCCGCTTCGCGCAATCTACGCGCGATCTCCTCGCCGAAGATGTCTTCGTAGCAGATGTCGACATCGATCGGCTGGTTGCGCACCGTGAACGCTTTTTGCACCGGCGCGCCGCGCGCGAGATCGCCGAGCGGGATGTTCATCAACTGCACGAACCAGTGAAAGCCCAGCGGGACGAACTCGCCGAACGGCACGAGATGGTGCTTGTCGTACCGGTAGAGTTGGCGCGCGTTGGGCGTCACGCCGAAAAAGCTGTTCGTCTCGTCGGTGTACCGGCCTTCGGGCGTAACCGTTGCGCCGAATGTGCCCAACAACAGCGACGAACCGGTGTCGTCGGCAAACGTGCGCAGCGTCCGTGCGAACGTTTCGGGGAACTGCTGCGGCAACAGGGGTATCGCCGTTTCGGGCGTGACGATCAGATCGGCCGCGCGCGCCGTGATCATCCGCTCGTACAGATCGAGCGCAGCGCGCACCCCCGCTTCGTCGAACTTCATTTCTTGCTTGACGTTGCCTTGCAGGATACGCACGCTCAGCGGGGCGTCGTTGGGCCGCGTCCAGCTCACGCGGGAAAGCAGCATGCCGGCCGCAACGAGTATCAACGCGACGCAGACCGGCAGCACCGCGACCACGCGCGGGCGCGATCGTGCCACGCAGGCGTAGACGCCCTGGACGACTAGCGCCGCAGCGAGCGCCAAGACCCAGCCCACGGCGTACACCCCTCCGATTGCCGCAAACCCGGCGAATGGCCCATCCACCTGCGCATAGCCGCTGGCGAGCCAAGGAAAGCCCGTGAAAACCGTACCGCGCAGCCACTCGCCGAGCGCCCAGGCGCTCGCGAAGGCGAATGCGCCATGCCATGTCGGTGAAACGGTGCGATGGTCGCGAGCCGTGCTCGAAGCACGCCCCGCGCAAAGCGACCACAACCCGGCCGACAGCGCTGGATACAGCGCCAGGTAAAGCGAAAACAGGATGAGCGCGGCGCCTGCAAGCGGCGCAGCCATCTCGCCGTAATGATGCATGCTGACGTAGAGCCACCAGACGCCCGTGACGAGATTGCCGAAGCCGAATGCGCCCCCCGTCAGCGCCGCGCTTTTCCATCCCGTGGTTCTCAGGAGCCAGGCATAGAGCACGGCGAAAATTGCCAATTCGAGCCAACCGCCGTGCGGCGTCGGTGCGAAAGAGAGCGTGTTCAGTGCGCCGAGCGCCAGCGCGGCGAGGTAATGCCAGCGGGAGAGCGGCGCGGTGCTCGCGTGGGGGGAAGCGGCGCCGCGCGCGCGGGAAGTGATCGTTTCAGCCATGGATAGGCAGCGTGGGAATGCGATGAAAGTTCAGTGCTCGGCTACATGCCGGCTCGGGCGCTTTAGCGCGGTCGGAGTGCGGCGCTGGCGCATATCGTTCGGGCGCAATGGGCACACGAACTCCTCAGCGCGCGGGCCGGCCGCGCAGTCGTTTGCGCTCAAGTCTGGATGTGTTGCGCGTCGCGCTCGCGTTGGCCGGCCAGCGGATCGCGCCGCACGAGCAGCACATGCACCTGGCGCGCGTCGCCGCGCAGAATTTCGAAAATGAGATCGTCGATGCGCACGCGCTCGCCGCGATGCGGTACGCGGCCGAAGTGATGCGTCACGAGGCCGCCGATCGTATCGACTTCCTCGTCGGAAAAATCGGTGCCGAACACCTCGTTGAATTGCTCGATCTCGGTGAGCGCGCGCACACGGTAGCGGCCGTCGGGCGAAGCGATGATGTTGCCGCTTTCCTCATCGAAATCGTATTCGTCTTCGATGTCGCCGACGATCTGCTCGAGCACGTCTTCGATCGTAATGAGTCCGGCCACGCCGCCGTATTCGTCGACGACGAGGGCGATGTGATTGCGGTTCATGCGAAAGTCGTGCAGCAATACATTCAGCCGTTTGGCTTCTGGAATGAAGACGGCTGGCCGCAGCATGCCGCGCACATCGAACGATTCCTCGGCGTAGTAGCGCAGCAGATCCTTGGCGAGCAGCACGCCGATGATGTTGTCGCGGTTGCCCTCGTAGACGGGATACCGCGAGTGCGCTTTCTCGAGAACGAACGGGATGAACTCTTCGGGACTGCGCTCGATGTCGATCGCATCCATCTGCGCGCGCGGGATCATGATGTCGCGCGCGCACAGATCGGACACCTGAAATACGCCCTCGATCATCGACAACGAGTCGGCGTCGATCAAGTTGCGCTCGTGCGCGTCTTGCAAGATTTCGAGCAGTTCGGCCCGCGAATCGGGCTCGGGCGAGATGAAGTCCGTTAGACGCTCGAGCAGCGAGCGTTTCTCATTGGGCTTGTCGGTATGGCGTCGACTGGGATAGGCGTCGTTCATGGCAATGCGTCCGGCGCGGCTGGACGCGTGGTAAGCGGAGAGTAAAGGATACACCACGCAAAAGCGGGACCATGGCGTAAGCGGTCCTGCTACAGTGCGATTTGGCTTTATTACCGCTTTCTACCTCGTTTGCGCGAAACAAATATGTCGGAAGAGTTTGAAGTGCGCGGGCCGCACGAAGAAGCGCTCGAACATGCCGGTCACCATCACCACGCGCCCGGCCACGCCGGAGCGCCGGTCGATCCGTTCGCCGGCCGTATCGCCGTCATGACGGCCATACTCGCGACGATCGGCGCCGTGTTCTCGTACCAAGGCGGATCGACCGAAGGACTCGCCCTCTTTTATAAGAACGAGGCGGCGATCCGCAAGACCGAAGCCGCCAATCAGTGGAGCTACTACCAGGCCAAGGGCGAAAAGCAGAATTTGGCCGAGCTGGGCGCCGCCCTCACGCAAGCCGATCCGAAGGCGAGCGCCAAATTCACGGGCGACGTCGCCAAATACGCCCAGCAAAAGACGGTCATTCGCGCGCAGGCCGCGGCGCTAGAGAAAGCCGTGGAGAAGGCCGATGCCGACAGCGAACGGCAATTGCACCTGCACCACCGTTGGGCGCAGGCGACCACGCTCACGCAAATCGCCATTTCGCTCGCCGCCATCACGCTGCTGACGCGCCGCCGCTGGCTGCTCGGCGCGGCGCTCGGTGTTGCGGGACTCGGTGCGATCGTCGGTGCGGTGGCGTTCTTGGGTTATTGAGTATCGACCGGTTCGAGGGCGCGCCGCCAGCCGCCGCGGTGCCCGCACGCGCTATAGGCAACGCTCCAGCAACGCTTCGAGCGCCCGGTCGGGCATGCCGCTTTCGCGCAGCGCCGTGACGGTGCGCCAAACATAATCGAGCGTCGTGCCGTAGCGCCCCTGCGCGCAGCCGAGCACCGTTTTGATGATTTCGTCAGACAATCTGCCCGTGTAGGTCGGCACGTCGCGCCGCATCACGAACGCGAGCGCCTCGACGCGGCGTCCGTCGGCGAGCCAGCACGGAAGCCAGGCGGGCCGATAGGAACCCATCGGCATTTCCCGCTGCCACAGCGCCTGTAGATGCGGTGCGGCGCCTTCGCCGACGAGCCGGAAAGCCATGCCCGTACACGAGCCGCCGCGATCGAGCGCCAGCACGAGCCCGGGTTGCTCCGGCGTGCCCCGGTTCACGCGTGACCATAAGTAGAGCCCGCGATGGTAGCCGCGCACGCGCGCACGCACGGTTTCGGCTGCGGGCATGCCCGGGTTCCAGATCAGCGAGCCATAGCCGAACAGCCACAGGTCGCTGCGGCCGTCCCAGTGCCGCATCGTGTCGGCCAGCGATTGCGCCATTTCGGCGTCGGTGAGCAGCCGCGCCTCGCCGAGTGCGGGCGGATAGCCGCAGCAAATAGGCTCGACGGGGGTGAGGGGCGGGCTCGTATCGGACATCGCGCGCGCAGAGTGTTTAGCGGGGACGGTCTCCGTAGGGATCGGCAAAGCCGAGCCGCCCTAGGATGTCGGTTTCGAGCGCTTCCATTTCTTGCGCCTCGTCGTCGGTTTCGTGGTCGTAGCCCTGCGCATGAAGCGTGCCGTGCACGATCATATGTGCGTAGTGCGCCTCGATCGATTTGCCTTGTTCGGCGGCTTCGCGCTCGATCACCGGGCAGCAGAGCACGAGATCGCCCGAGACGGGGTCGTCCTCGTTTTCGGCGTAGGCGAACGTCAAGACGTTCGTCGAATAGTCCTTGCCGCGGTACGCGCGATTGAGCGTACGGCCTTCCTCGGCATCGACCAAGCGCACCGTCAGTTCGCCGTCGGCAAAGAGCGCAGCCTTGATCCAACGTGCGACGCTCGCGCGCGAGAGCAGCGCCTTGTGGCCTGGGAACGCCTTCGCGGCCGGAAACTGCAGCGTCAACTTCAATTGCGGCGTATGGGGCTTCTCGTTCATGCGTTCGCTTGGCTGCGCGCTATGGGTGTCATCGCCCATCGGCGGGCGTGGGCTCGTCTTTTTTCGCGTGCTGGTCGTAGGCCTCCACGATGCGGGCGACGAGCGGATGACGCACGACGTCGGCGCTCGTGAAGCGCGTGAGCGCGATGCCGCGCACGTCGGCCAGCACTTGTTGCGCTTCGATCAAACCGCTTTTCGCGCCGCGCGGCAGGTCGACCTGCGTCGTGTCGCCGGTCACGACCGCCTTGGAGCCGAAGCCGATGCGTGTGAGAAACATCTTCATCTGCTCGGGCGTCGTATTTTGCGCTTCGTCCAAGATGATGAAGGCGTGGTTCAGCGTGCGTCCGCGCATATAGGCGAGCGGCGCGATCTCGATCATCTGGCGCTCGAACATCTTGGCCGTTTTGTCGAAGCCGAGCAGATCGTAGAGCGCGTCGTAGAGCGGGCGCAGATACGGATCGACCTTTTGCGCGAGATCGCCGGGCAGGAAGCCTAGACGCTCGCCGGCTTCCACGGCCGGGCGCGTGAGCACGATGCGCTTGACCTGATCGCGTTCGAGCGCGTCGACGGCGCAAGCGACGGCAAGGTAGGTCTTGCCCGTGCCGGCAGGGCCGACGCCGAACGTGACGTCGTGCGAGACGATTTGCTTCAGATATTCGCGCTGAGCGGGCGTGCGGCCCCGCAGGTCGGCGCGGCGCGTATAGAGCTTGGGGCCGAGCTCTTCGACGTTTTCGTCGTCCAGGCCGGCCGGTTCGTCGAACGGATGGTCGGGGTCGTAGCGGCCCGAGCCGCCGTCGTCTTGACCGGCGCCGCCGCCGCCGCGATTGCCCGCGTGCCGGGTTTCGACGAGCGCGAGTTGGATGTCGTCGACCGAGAGCGGTTCGCGCGCGCGGTTGTAGAACGTCTCGAGGGCGCCGAGCGCGACTTTCGCACCGCGTCCGCGGATCGAAATGCGATGGCCGCGCCGCTGTAGCGTGACGTCGAGCGCTTGCTCTATCTGACGCAAGTTTTCGTCGAGCGGGCCGCAGAGATTGGCAAGGCGCGCGTTGTCTTCGCGCGGGGCGGTGAATTCCAGGTGCGGGGCGGTCTTCAAGGCGAGGGAGCGTTCCTTAGGCGATGGGTTCCGCGTGCTCCGCGAGCACCAGCTCGCCGCGCAGCGAATGCGGGTAGGCGCGCGTGATGCGCACGTCGATCATCTGGCCGATCAAGCGCGCATGCGAGGCCACCGGCGCGGGGAAATTGACGACCCGGTTGTTGGCCGTGCGGCCTGCGAGTTCGTTCGGATCCTTGCGCGCCGGGCGTTCGACGAGAATGCGCTCGACGTTGCCCACCATCGCTTCGCTGATGCGCACGACGTTGGCGTCGATCGTCGCTTGCAAATGTTGCAGGCGTGCCAGTTTGACTTCGCGCGGGGTGTCGTCGGCCAGGTTCGCGGCCGGCGTGCCGGGGCGCGGGCTGTATATGAACGAGAAGCTCGTGTCGTAGCTCATCTCGTGCACGAGCGCCATCGTTTTGTCGAAGTCGCTTTGGGTTTCGCCGGGGAAGCCGACGATGATGTCCGTCGACAGCGACAGGTCGGGCCGGATGGCGCGCAGGCGGCGGATGACCGACTTGTATTCGAGCACCGTGTAGCCGCGCTTCATCGCCATCAGGATTCGATCCGACCCGTGTTGCACCGGCAGGTGCAGGTGCGAGACCAGCTTGTCGACCTTCCCGTAGACGTCGATGAGCCGCTGCGTGAACTCTTTCGGATGCGACGTGGTATAGCGGATGCGCTCGATGCCCGGGATATCGGCCACGTATTCGATCAGGGTCGCGAAATCGGCGATGTCGCTCGAACCGACCGTCAGCGCGCCGCGATAGGCGTTCACGTTCTGCCCGAGCAGCGTGACTTCGCGCACGCCCTGGTCGGCGAGACCCGCGATTTCGGTGAGCACGTCGTCGAGCGGGCGAGAGACTTCGTCGCCGCGCGTGTAGGGCACCACGCAGTAGCTGCAGTACTTGCTGCAGCCTTCCATGATCGAGACGAACGCGCTCGGGCCGTCGATGCGCGCAGGCGGCAGGTGGTCGAACTTCTCGATCTCGGGGAAGGAAATGTCGACCTGCGCGCGCCCGCTCTCGCGGCGCGCATCGATCATTTGCGGCAGCCGGTGCAGCGTTTGCGGGCCGAATACCAGGTCGACATACGGCGCCCGGGCGACGATCGCCGCGCCTTCCTGGCTCGCGACGCAGCCGCCGACGCCGATCAGCAAACCGGGTTTGGCTTCCTTGAGCTCGCGCACGCGGCCAAGATCGGAAAACACCTTTTCCTGCGCTTTTTCCCGCACGGAGCAAGTGTTGAAGAGGATGACGTCGGCGTCTTCGGGGGAATCCGTCTTGACGAGTCCTTCAGCGGCACCGAGCACGTCGACCATTTTGTCGGAGTCGTACTCGTTCATCTGGCAGCCGAAGGTTTTTACATAAACTTTCTTGGTCATGAAGCTCGCCGTTCGCAGTGGTTGACCTGGGGGCGTAGGTAAATCGCGGGGCCGGCAAAGGACGCCGCCCCGAACAGGGCGCTGCCGGGGACCGGGCCCCGAACGTCGTTCGGATGGCCTGAGCAGGCGCGGCACCGGCCGCATAACCCGACATTATAGCTGGCCGCCGCTATCACGGTGTTCGTTTGGGGGATCGCCGCGTTTGCCACCGTCCCCCCGCTGCAAATGCGTGTCGTCGAAAAAGCGCGGCATGCGCCGCATCTGGCGCCGTGTCGCGAGCAATCGGCTGCGGCAACGAACCCGGGCGGGGCGTCGCCGATTGCCCGCGACACGGCGAGGGGCTTGCGCGCGACGCGTCCGCGCCTCGTGTATGCTCCTTCGGGCCGGCATGGTGCCGGCGTTCTTAAATGAGTGCGTCTTCAGGGCGGGGCGAAATTCCCCACCGGCGGTAAGTCGGCAGCGGCGGTGCGCGGCAAGGGCATCGAGCGTCGGCAAGCCCGCGAGCGCCCGCATCGAGCGGCCACGGTTCGTGGCGAGCTCGCGCGGGGTCAGCAGATCTGGTGCGATGCCAGAGCCGACGGTCACAGTCCGGATGGAAGAAGATGCGCAAGCAGTGCCGCTCTTTGCATGAGGCTGGGGAAGGCGTTTCGCGTCGCCCTGGGTTCGACCGCACCCGGCTCGGCATGTGTCCGAACGGGTGCTTGCATGCTCGCGTTTGTTTGCGATGCCCTGAAACGTTTTTCGCTTTTTTCTCTCGCGAGGAGCGTTTCACATGTCTTTCCCGTTTTCCACGGCGTTCGCCGAAGTCCCGTTTCTCCCTTCATACCCGGTTCCGCCGCGTATCGCCCGCGCACTCGAAGCGTTGCGCGAAGGCCGCGCCGTCGTTTTGCAGGACGATCACGATCGCGAGAACGAGGCCGATCTCATCGTTGCTGCCGACCGCCTGACGGTTGAGACGATGGCGTTGTTGATCCGCGAATGTAGCGGCATCGTGTGCTTGTGCCTGCCCGACGAGAAGATTCGCGCGCTCGAATTGGCGCCGATGGTCGCTCACAACGAAAGCCGTCACGGCACGGCGTTCACGGTGTCGATCGAAGCGCGCGACGGCGTCAGCACGGGCGTGTCGGCCGTCGATCGCGTGACGACGATTCGCGCCGCGATCGCGCCGCACGCGCGGCCTCACGACATCGTGCGTCCCGGGCACGTCTTTCCGCTGCGCGCACAGCCCGGCGGCGTGCTGGCTCGCCGCGGCCACACCGAGGGCACCGTCGATCTGACGATTCTCGCGGGACTCGCGCCGGCGGGCGTGCTGTGCGAACTGATGAACGAAGACGGCACGATGACGCGCGGCGCCGATGTCGAACGCTTCGCCGTCAAACACGGCTTGCCGATGTTGACCATCGAGGAACTCGTGGCGTTCCGGCTTGGCTTGGCTGCCGGTGCCGCTAAGGCGGGCGAGCGCGAATGCTGCGCGAACGACGCCTGACGCGCCCCGCTGCTGGCGCGTTGCAAGCCCGTTATGCGCGTGAACAGGCCCTAGGACTGCAATTGACCGAATTCGCCGCGCAGCCCGGCGGCGATGAGCGCGGGCAGTTGTTCCATGCGTTCGACGATGCGGGTCACGCCCAAGTTGCGTAGCACTTGCGCATAGCCTTTGGGCACATGGCTCGCACCGACGAATGCGATCGTCTTCATTCCGGCGGCGCGGGCGGCGGTCAGGCCCGTGACGCTGTCTTCGACCACGAGACAGCGCGCCGGCTCGACACCCAGTTCTCGTGCCGCATGCAGATAGACGTCGGGGTGAGGCTTGGGCCGCTCGACCTGCTCGGCGCTGAAAACGCGCGGGCCGAATAGATCGGTGAGCCCGACGCGCTCGAGCGACGCCGCGATTCGCGTGAGGCGGCTGTTCGAGACGACCGCCGCGGGCAGCGTCACGCGGGCGAGCGCATCGCGCACCCCGGCGACGGGCGCCAGCGTGCGCTTGAGCTCGGCGTCGATCTCTCGTTCCACGGTAGCGAGAAAGCCGGCCGGAATCTCGATGCCGAAGCGCGCTTCGAGACCGGCGAGAAAGAGGGATGTGCGCTGACCGAAAGCCAGATGGGCGACGGCCTGAAAGTCGATGCCCGGAAACTCGGCCGACAACGCGCGCAGCAGCATGCGCTCGGCTATCACTTCACTGTCGACGAGCACCCCGTCGCAGTCGCAGATCAGATGGTCGAACATGAAGATGAGGCGCCGCTCGGTGGCCGGTCCAACCCCGTCGCGCGCATTGTCGTGTAGTAGACGCCAATGATACGGACATTGGCGCGCGTGCGCTCGGCTTCTTCGGTTCGTTTTGCCGCAGGTGAGGGCGTCCGGTCATAGACCCCGGCGCCCTGTCACGCCGCGCGGCATAGGGCCGCGCCTATGCAGTTTTCAATGGGCGTGGACGTACACCCACGACGCCATGGCGCCGCCGGCGAGCGGGCCGAACACGGGCACCCAGGCGTAGCGCCAGTCGCTGCCGCGTTTGCCCGGAATCGGCAGGAGCGCATGCATCAAGCGCGGCGCGAGATCGCGCGCGGGGCTCATCGCATAGCCGGTCGGGCCTCCCAGTGAGATGCCGATGCCCAGCACGAGCAGGCCGACGGGCAGTGCGTCGAGCGCACCCAGGCCCACTTGCGGCGAGGCGAGATAGAGCACGCCCAGAATCAGCACGAACGTGCAGATCATCTCCGTGAGGACGTTGTGCGGCACGCTGCGGATCGCCGGCGCCGTGCAGAAGCAGGCGAGCTTGATGTCGGCGTCTTCCGTCGTCGAAAAATGCTGGCGGTAAGCGAGCCAGACGAGGAACGCCCCCGCCATGCCGCCGAGCATCTGTGCCGCCACATAGCCGGCCACTTTGCTCCAGGCGAATTTGCCGGCCAGCGCGAGGCTGACGGTGACGACCGGGTTCAGATGCGCGCCGCTGAACGAAGCCGTCACGTAGACGGCGACGAACACGGCCATGGCCCAGCCCCAGACGATGACGATCAGATCGGCGCCTTTGCCTTTGGTGCGCGCGAGCAATACGTTGGCGACGGCGCCGTTGCCGAGTAGCACGAGCAGCGCCGTGCCGAGAAATTCCGCGATTAAAGGCGACATGGTGTTGTCTCCGGAATGGCTATTGTTGAATGCATTGGTTGATTGAATGGAGCGAATGCGCGCACGCATGGCTGGCCGGGCTCGTGGGCATGCGCGCAGAGAGATCGGGCGGCGCTCGGGATCAAACGGCGCCGGCGTCGGCCCATGCTTTGGCGGCATTGATGGCGCGCTGCCAGCCCGAGATGCATTGGGCGACGTCGGCTTGCTGCATCGCCGGCGAAAAACGCCGATCGAGTTGCCATTGGCTTTCGAGTTCGCCGATATCGCTCCAATAGCCCACGGCGAGGCCGGCGAGGTAGGCGGCGCCAAGCGCCGTCGTTTCGCTCACGCGCGGGCGCACGGTCCCGACCCCGAGCAAGTCGGATTGGAATTGCATCAAGAGATTGTTGGCGCAGGCGCCGCCGTCCACGCGCAGCTCGCCGATCTTGATGCCCGAATCGGCTTCCATCGCCTTGAGCACGTCGAGCGATTGATAGGCGATCGAATCGAGCGCCGCGCGTGCGATATGCGCGCTCGTCGTACCGCGCGTCACGCCGAACAGCGTGCCGCGGGCGCGCGGGTTCCAGTGCGGCGCGCCCAACCCGGCGAATGCGGGCACGAGGTAGACGCCGTCGCAATGGGCGACGCTGCTGGCCAACGCTTCGATTTCAGCCGCGCTCTTGATGATGCCCAGGCCATCGCGCAGCCATTGCACGACGGCGCCCGCGATGAAGATGCTGCCTTCGAGCGCGTAGTTGACCTCGTCGCCGATCTTCCAGGCGATCGTCGTCACGAGGTTGTTCTTCGACTCGATCGGTTTTTCCCCCGTGTTCATGACGAGGAAGCAACCGGTGCCGTAGGTGTTCTTGACCATGCCCGACTTCGTGCACATTTGGCCGAACAGCGCCGCGTGCTGATCGCCCGCGATGCCGCCGATCGGGATCTTCGACGCGAACACGGTGGTGACGGTATTGCCGTAGATTTCCGACGACGCCCGCACTTCCGGGAGCATGCTGCGCGGGATGTCGAGCGCCTCGAGCAAATCGCTGTCCCACTGCATCGTATGAATGTTGAACAGCATCGTGCGCGATGCGTTCGTCACGTCGGTGATGTGCAGTTGATGCTTCGTGAAGTTCCACACGAGCCAGCTATCCACGGTGCCGAACGCGAGCTTGCCCTGCTTGGCCTTCTCTCGCGCGCCCTCGACGTTGTCGAGAATCCAGCGGATCTTCGTCGCGGAAAAATACGCATCGATCGGCAGCCCCGTCTTCGAGCGCACTTGCGCTTCCAAGCCTTGCGCCTTGAGCGTGTCGCACAGGCCGGCGGTGCGGCGGTCTTGCCAGACGATCGCGTTGTAGATCGGCTGGCCGGTCTCGCGATCCCAGACGATCGTGGTTTCGCGCTGATTCGTGATGCCGATGGCGGCGATCGACGTGCCGTTCACGCCCGCGCGCGTCACGGCTTCCGCCGCGACACCGGCTTGCGTCGACCAGATCTCTTGCGGATCGTGCTCGACCCAGCCCGGTTGCGGGTAGATCTGCCGAAATTCTTTTTGTGCGACCGAGACGATGTTGCCCTGGCGATCGAACAGCATCGCCCGCGAACTCGTGGTGCCCTGGTCCAGCGCAAGGATGTATTGATCCTGCATTGTCTCTGCTCCATGTGTTGTCTTGATGTGCCGCGCGGATCGGGCGCGCGGGGCGGCTAACTACGGCTGGTCCTGCTGGTGCTGCTTTGCCTTCTTTGCTTTTCGAATTTCGTTGCTCGATTGCGTCCGGCTCGTGCCAGCGCGGCTTGCTTCGAGCGCTTCGCCAAGTGAAGCCGCGCGTCAACCCGCCAAGGCGGACCGAGCGCGCAGGGCGTCCGGCGCGGGGGCGCGGGCGAACCAAGCGTCCACCTCGCTCGTCACGTGTTGCGCCGTGTCGGCGGGCAGATGGAGCCCAAGCTTGGAGCGGCGCCAGAGAACGTCCTCGGCGCAGCGCGCCCATTCGACATCGCGCAAATAGCGCAGCTCTTGCTCGAATAACCCCGGCGCGAATTCACGCCCGAGTTCGGACAGTGCTTTGGCGGTGCCGACGAGCATGCGAGCACGCGTGCCGTAAGCACGTGCATAGCGCCTGGCCAGCTCCGCCGGCAGCCATGAATGTTCCTTCGCGAACGCGGCCGCGAAAGGCTCGAACTTCGCTTGAGCGATATCGCCGCCGGGCAGCGGCACGCCTGCCGTCCATGCGCCGTTGGCGATCGGCGCGACGGTCGCCAGCCGGTCGACGGCTTCCTCGGCCAGCTTGCGGAACGTCGTGATCTTGCCGCCGAAGACCGACAGCAACGGCGCCTCGCCCGCATTCGCGTCGAGTTCGAGGCGGTAATCGCGGGTGACGGCCGAAGGGTTGTCGGCGCCTTCTTCTTCGAGCAGCGGACGCACGCCCGAATAGGTCCAGCAAACATCGCTCGGCGTGATCTTGCGTTTGAAGTAGCGGTTGATCGATTCGCACAGGTAGCGCGTTTCGTCCTCCGTGATGGCCACCTGCGACGGATCGCCGTGATATTCGACATCGGTCGTGCCGATCAGGGTGAAGTCGCGCTCGTAGGGGATGGCGAAGATGATGCGCTTATCCGGGTTCTGGAAGATGTAGGCGTGATCGTGATCGAACAGGCGCCGCGTCACGATATGGCTGCCTTTGACGAGCCGCACGCTGTGGTGCGCACCGCGACCGAGCGCGTCGTGCAGGAGTTGGCCCACCCAGGGCCCGGCCGCATTGGCGATCGCACCGGCGCGGACATCGAGCTGTGAGCCGTCCGCGCCCCGCAGCTGCGCATGCCATTCGCCGCCCGCGCGGACCGCGCCGACGAGTTTGGTGCGAGTGAGCACCGTTGCGCCGCGCTCGCGCGCATCGAGCGCGTTGAGCACGACGAGGCGCGCGTCGTCGACCCAGCCGTCCGAATAGACGAAGCCGCGCGTGATCGAATCGACGAGCGGCGCGCCGGCCGGGTGGCGCCGCATATCGATGCCGCGCGAGCCCGGCAACAGTTCGCGCCGCGCCAGGTGATCGTATAGGAATAGCCCCGCGCGGATGAGCCACGCGGGCCGCAGATTAGGCATGTGAGGCATGACGAAGCGCAGCGGCCAGATGATGTGCGGGGCTGCGCGCAACAGCGTCTCGCGCTCTTTCAGCGCCTTGCGCACGAGGCCGAACTCCTTGTACTCGAGGTAGCGCAGCCCGCCGTGGATCAACTTGGTGCTCGAGGAGGAGGTATGCGAGGCCAAATCGTCCTGCTCTACGAGCAGCACCGACCAGCCGCGTCCCGCGGCGTCGCGCGCGATGCCCGCCCCATTGATCCCGCCACCCACGACGAGCAAATCGTATCGACTGCCTTGCGTCACTTGCTCTGTCCCCTCTAATGCCTGCGACTATCGTCGGAATAAAACGAACCTATCAATGTTCGTTTTCGAAATTTAATGAACATTTTCGAAAAAGTAAAGCGCGCGTTTAGGGTTCGAATTCGAGCGGCGCATGTGAGCGCGGTGACGGGCGATAGCCCCCAGCGTGCATCGGCTACCATCTCCAAAAATCGAGGAAGAGGTGGGCGATGCGTGGATCGATAGCGGGTTGGGGTGCGGCGGCGCTGACGGGTGTGGTGCTGTTGGGAGGTTGCGCCGGTATGCCGGGCCTCGGGGGGCCCGCGGGAGCGTCGCGGTTCGCGGCGTTGCAGACGATGTGCGGTGCGCAGACCGATTACGGGGCCGACGCGCAGTCCGTCTACGGGACGCTGTTCGACGCCTATGTGGCGTATCGCCACGGGAAGCTAGCGCAGAGCGACTATTGTGCGTTCGAAGCGGGCATTGCCGAGCATTACCGCCAACGCGCGGGCGGCGGGGCCGACGCACAGCGCGCGTGGGCGCAGTACTTCAATGCGCAACGGGTGAAAGCCATCGATTGGCGCGAGCAGGTCGACCCGACCTTGCGCGGAGGGTGATTTCAATTTCAATTTCAATTTCGGTTAGCCGCGAGGACGCGGTTCCCGGTGCGAGCGCTGACAGGGCTTAGTGCTAGCAAAGAGCAAAGCGGAGGCTAGGCGCTCTTGCGCCTTGGCTAAGCTCGGCAAGCGCAGCCTAAAGCCTGCGACCGGAACCCGAACGGGCTGCACCAGCCGCGCGCAGCCGCGCGCAGCCACGCTGCCGGCACAGGCCGACAGCCGGCGCGGCAACGAAGCAGAGCTAGGAAAAGCGTTTGATAGCGCGAATCGCCGAGTCGCCCGACTCGGTCAGGCGCCATTGTTGATGTCCCGAACCGAGGCTTTCGAGCTGCACGAGTTGCTGTTCGAGCAGCGCGTCGAGTTCTTCACGATCCATATCGACTTGGTTGGGAGCGTCCTTGACGAGTAGCAACGTGGCGAATTCATGCGGACTCAGCATTGTTCTCTCCATGGGGCAATCGGATTGCCTCGGCGGGCGATGTTCAACTGCCGCCGTGCGCTCGACCTATTGGGAGTAGGAAAGCGATCGCCTCGGCACGCGCTCCTACGCACGTGCGTCGGGGAACTGCAGTGTAGTCAAGCGATTGTTCTTATCCAAATCGTTCCCTGAAAATATTCCCTTTGACAACTTCGGGCACGGGAAGCGGTCCGGTCGCCGCGGCAACTTCGAGAATCGACTTGAACTTTCGCGTGCAATGCAGCATGGAATAAAGCGGGCCACGGCTCAGTCGGCAGGCGCTACATAGACTTGCGTCCCGGCGGCGGCGAGCGTCTCGGCCATCTCGGGGGGAGCGTCCCGATCGGTGAACAGCGCATCGATTTGACTCAGATGCCCCTGGCGCACGAGGGCGGGGCGACCGAATTTCGAATGATCCGCGGCGAGAAAGACCGTACGCGCATGTTCGATGATGGCCTCCGAGACGCGGACCTCGCGCGTATCGAAATCGCGCAGCGTCCCATCGGCTTCGATGCTCGACGTGCCGATGATCGCGAAATCGACCTTGAACTGCCGGATGAAATCGATTGCCAATTCGCCGACGATACCCTTGTCCCAGGGACGCACGATACCGCCCGTCACGAGCAGTTCGCACTCCGGGTAGCCGCTCATCATATTGGCCACGTTCAGATTGTTCGTGATCACGCGCAGCCCCCGGTGGCGGTTGAGCGCCCGCGCGACTTCCTCGGTGGTTGTGCCCAAATTGATGAAGAGCGACGCTTGATCCGGAATGTGGGTGGCGACGAGGGCCGCGATGCGCCGTTTTTCGTCGTGGAACATGCGTTGGCGCGCCGTGTAGGAGACGTTCTCCGAACTGGTCGGCAGGCTCGCGCCGCCGTGATAGCGGCGCAGCAGGTTCATGTCGGCCAGCCAATTGACATCGCGCCGGATGGTCTGCGGCGTGACGGCGAAGTGCGAGGCTAGATCGTCGACCGTGACGAAACCGTCGCGCTGCACCCAATCGAGCAATTCTTGTTGACGGGCGTTCAGGCTCAGGCGGGGGTCTCGGCTCATGGCTTGCGGCGGCGGGGCGGTCAAAGTAGCGCTATTGTAAGACCTTCGTGCAATAGCCTTTTTTGCAAAAGAATCCTTTTCAGAACGGGAATGCGACCTATGAATCGATTCGACTGGCACAACCCCTATCCCACGCCGCGCCTGCCCGTTTTCGCACGCAACGTGGTGTCGACTTCGCATCCGCTGGCGGCGCAGGCGGGGTTGCGCATCCTTTGGCAAGGCGGCAACGCGGTGGATGCGGCGATCGCGGCGGCGGCGGTGCTGACGATCGTCGAACCAGTTTCCTGCGGCTTAGGGGGAGATGCGTTCGCCCTCGTTTGGGACGGAGCGAAGTTGCACGGATTGAACGCCTCGGGCGTGGCGCCGGCGGCTTGGAGCGTCGACTATTTCAAGCAGCGTTACGGCGAAGCGGGCGGGGTAGCCCAGCAGCCGAAGCGCGGTTGGGATACGGCTACGGTGCCGGGCGTCGTGGCGGGCTGGGAGGCGCTGCATGCCAAATTCGGCGCGCTGCCTTTCGGCGATTTGATGGCCAGCGCCATCGATATCGCCGAGCGCGGCTACGCTGTGGCGAGCGTCGTCGCGCAGAAGTGGGCGGCGGCTGTCCCCGAGTTGAAGGATCAACCCGGTTTCGCCGCGGCATTCATGCCGCACGGGCGCGCGCCGCTCGTCAGCGAACTCGTGCGGTTGCCCGGTCATGCGAGCACGCTCAGGTTGCTGGCCGAGCAAGGGCCGCGAGCGTTTTACGAAGGCGAGCCGGCGGCGAAGATTGCCGCGTTCGCGCGCGAGGGCGGTGGGGCGATGACCGAAGCCGATTTGCGCGACTATCGGCCGATGTGGGTCGAGCCGATCGGCAAGGACTACCGCGGCTACACCGTCCATGAAATCCCGCCGAACGGGCAAGGCATTGCCGCATTGATCGCGCTCGGCATTCTCGAGCGATTCAACCTGCGCGATTTGCCACGCGACGGCATCGATTCGCAGCACTTGCAGATCGAGGCGATGAAGCTCGCGTTCGCGGACGTGTACCGGTACGTGGCCGATCCGGGCGCGATGGAGGTAACGCCCGAGCAGATGCTGGACGATGACTATCTCGCTTCGCGCGCCACGCTGCTCGATCCAAAACGGGCGACGCATTTCGCGTTCGGCATGCCACGGGCCGGCGGCACGATCTATCTCACGGCGGCCGACGAGCGCGGCATGATGGTGAGCTTCATTCAATCGAACTATATGGGCTTCGGCTCGGGCGTCGTCGTGCCGGGGACGGGCATTGCGCTGCAAAACCGCGGCTGCGGTTTTTCGATGGATCCTCGTTCCCCGAACGTCGTCGCGGGCGGCAAGCGCCCCTTTCATACGATCATCCCGGCCTTCGTGACTGAACGCGTGGACGGACGGCAGTTGCCCGTGATGAGCTTTGGCGTGATGGGCGGCGATATGCAGCCGCAAGGTCACCTGCAATCGATCGTCCGGATGCTCGACTACGGCCAGCAGCCGCAAGCCGCGTGCGATGCGCCGCGCTGGAAGGTCAATCGCGATTTCACGCTCGATATCGAATCGACGTTCGATCGCGGCGTGGCGCAAGCGCTCGAGGCGCGCGGGCACAAGATCAAAGCGATTGACGATCCGTATATGGATTTTGGCTCGGGCCAATACATTTGGAAGCTGTCGCATGACGAGCCAGATCGCGGGTACGTGGCGGCGAGCGATACGCGGCGCGATGGGTTGGCGGCAGGGTTTTGAGTGGCGACGCGGCACGCGAGGCGGTATGCGTCGCACCAACGTGTGTGCGGAACGCGGCGAATTATCGTCTTGCATAAATAGGCGACGGGGAGTTCGGATATTTCCGAATATGCTGAATACGGATTGACATTGCTTTGTCGGGGCGGGGTTATCGGATAGAATCGTCCGCGAAAAAAATTATTCGAATAAACGAGGGCTGCGGAATGAGTTTTACCCCGCTTTTCGATGCGCTGTTCTATGGGCATGCGCAACGCGATCGTTTGATCAAGCTCGATACGCCGCTCGGCGGGGATTGGCTTGTGCCGTTGCAGGCGAAGGGCATGTCTCGCCTTGGGCGAGACTATGAATTCATCGTAGACGTTGTCTCGTCGCGCGGTGAACAGATCGACGTGAAAGCGCTTATCGCGCAACCGGTGACGCTGTGGATTCAGCAAGCGAACCGGACTTATCTTCCCCATCACGGCTATGTGAAAACGTTTTCGAGGTTGGGCAGCGATGGTTTCTTGACCGTCTACCAATTGCGATTTTCGTCGTGGATGGGTTTCTTGCCGCTGCGTCGCGATATGCGCGATTGGCAGGAACAGACGGGGGAGCAAATCGTTTCGGATGTGTTGGACCAGCATCCGCCAGCACAGGGGGCTTACCGCTTCGATCTACGCGAAGCTATGCCGCGATATTCGTATCGGGTGCAATGGGAAGACGATTGGAATTTCGTGCATCGCAGCTTGGAGGAAGCGGGGGTGTTCGGCCGCTTCGAGCAGGCGGAGGATGGCAAGTCCCACACGCTCGTGCTGATGGACGATGTGTATTTCGTGCCGCAGCTCGAGCAGAAGACGGTGCGCTTCATTCGTACCGGCCTGCGTGAAGAAGTGGAAGGCTTCACGCAATGGAAAGAGCAGCAACAGATTCAGAGCGCGAAGCTGACGACGCGCACATTCGATTACAAGCGGCCGGATCTGCATAAACAGGTCAACAGCGCGATCAGTCCGCGGGACGATATTCCGGCGCAAGGCGAGGTGTACGACTACACGGGCGCCTTCACGTGGGAAGAGCGGGAGCGGGGCGAGCACCAAAACGCCGTGCGCGTAGAAGCATGGGAATCGCAGATGAAGCGGTTTCACGGCGTCGGTAGCCTGCGTTGCGCGAGGCCGGGTTATTGGTTCGCGCTCGAGGGACATCCGGTGCACGATAAGGATGCGGCTCAGGATCGCGAGTTTGCGATTTTGGCGACGACCTGGATGATCCGAAACAATCTGCCGGGCATGAACGAGTTGTCGGACTTTCCGGAAAGCTTGCAGTCGGAAGTATTGGCGGCGGCGCGAGCCAATGCTGGCGGGGTCAAAGTTCGGCATGCCGACGGCAGCGAAGGGTACTTTCAAGTCGAGATCGAAGCGCAACGGCGGCGGCTGCCGTTCCGTAGCCCGCTCGAACATAGGAAGCCGGGCATCCAATTGCAGACCGGCATCATCGCCGGGCCGGACAGTGAAGAGATTTACACCGATGCGCTCAATCGCGTGAAGGTGCTGTTTTCGTGGAATCGCCGCAATGAGGGCGATGAGCGGGCTTCGGTATGGGTGCGGGCTGCGTTTCCCGATGCGGGTTCGAAGCGTGGCGGCCACTTTCCGCTGCGCAAAGGCGATGAGGTGATCGTCGGTTTCATGGGCGGCGATTGCGATCGGCCTGTGATTCTGGGCCGCATGCACGGCGGGCCAACGCCCCCGGTTTGGCACACGAATGGTTTGCTCTCGGGGTACCGGTCCAAGGAATACGGCGGCAGGGGTTTTAATCAACTCGTGATGGATGACTCGACGGGGCAGAACCGAGTTCACCTGTATTCGACGAGCGCCGATTCGCATCTTCACCTGGGGTACTTGGTCGATCACACCGGAAATACGCGTGGCGGATATTTAGGCAGCGGCTTCGATTTGAAGTCGAACGCGCATGGAGCGATTCGCGCGGAGCAAGGGCTGTATGTGTCGAGTCACCCGGCGTCGGTCAAGCAGCCGATGGATGTGCGGCAGGCGAGCAGTCAGCTTGTTAACGCTGAGAGTGTGATTGAAGCGCTATCGGATGCGAGTGCGACGCATCAAGCGGAAAGCTTGAAAGACGGCTACGACTCGCTGAAGGCGTTCACCGATGCGACGCAAAAGAGCGTGGCGGGTGACGCGTCGGGAGCGGGGCGCACCGCGGGCGGCGGCACCGGCAGCGCCAATGGGTTCGCCGAGCCGATCATGCTGATGGCAAGCCCATCGGGGATCGCGCTGTCGACACAGCAATCGACGCAGATCGCCGCGGACAAGCACGTGAACATCGTTAGCGGCGCGAGTACGCACATCGCGAGCGGAAGATCGTTGATCGCTTCGATTGGCGAAAAGCTGAGCCTGTTCGTGCAGAACGCGGGGATGAAGTTGTTCGCGGCGAAGGGCAAGGTGGAAGTGCAGGCGCATTCCGATGGGATCGAACTGACGGCGCATAAAGGCGTGAAGGTGATCTCGATCACGGAAGCGGTCGAGATGGCGGGCAAGAAAGAGATACTGCTGACATCCGGCGGCGCGTATATCCGCATCAAGGACGGCAACATTGAGGTTCATGCGCCAGGGAAGGTGGACGTGAAGGGAAGCCGTCGGGTCTTCGATGGGCCGACGCATATCTCGCGAACCACGCCGTCACTGCCTTCATCGGAAGGAGCCTACGACCAAGCGTTCGTTGCGCACTGGCATGGCACGGATATTCCGGCTGCCGGCGTGCGCTACCGGATATTTTCCGGTGACAAGCTTCTTGGCGAAGGGGTGACGAACGAACGCGGGGAGACGTCCCTCGTGCAAAGCCATGTCCCGCACGATGCGCAAATTCGCTTTTTGGAGAACGAATGATGGCGGAGAAGGATCCACCCATCCTCGGGGAAGGCAGCGCAATGCTTACCCCGACCGATCACAAGCTCCGGCCTACAGTCCAAATTGGACGTTGTATCAAGGAGGTGCCGCCTGCAGCACGGTCGATTCTCGGGACGTGCCCGTACTACTATCAACCTCTGCATGGTGAGTACCTGGAGACGGTGGAGAAGGTAAGCGTCTCGAGCGTTTGGGAGACGGTGAAGGCATTCGCGACGTCGTGGGACCCGTGGAAAGATAAGGAGATCGCGCGTCGCCTGCTGCATCGACGTGAGCAGTTGATTGCGCCGGAGAGCACCGACTCCGACTGGTCACGTCACGGAAACTTTATGATGAGGCACATAGGGTGCGGGCATAAGCCGCCGTCTTACTACGTCAGTTACGGGTATTACTACTGTTCTACTTACGGGGCGAAGCTATATCCGAGGTTGAGTCAGCAAGGGCAGGCGTGGCTTGAGAGCGCTCGGTGGTACTTGCAGAAGAACATGGAAGACGGCTTAAGTCAAAATATGAATGGTTCGAAAGTCGCAATTAACAGTGTGAAGCCGGGAAATGGTCGCTTCAGTATGGAGGTCCTTCAATACGAACTCGAAATCAATGACGAAACGTTCAAATCGTTTGCGTTCAAGACTCATCCGCTCGCTTATCTGGACGGAGGCCTCTCAGACCTCCCGCTTTCTGATCTGATGAAGATAGCGGGGCAACCGAATATCGAGGAGTGGGGTGACAAGCGAACCTGGGAGCAGGCGATCGACAGCGGCAAGGTCGTCTTGCCGAATATGATCAACAGGTCCGATGTGGACGATCCAGTCGGTAAGGCGCTGGGGCGCTTGTTGGAAAAATGACATGAAAGTGGGAAGACGCTGGAAATCTCTATTGGCCGCGGCAGCGCTGCTCGGCGCTTTTATCTACGGATGCTACAGCATGACAACTGGCTGGGAAACGATCACGACAACTTTTGCCAAGACCGAAAAACCGTATGGCGGGGGCGCGTTTCGTGTACGCGACAACGGCGTCATAAGTTTAAAACTTGCTGAGCAGCCCATCACTTTCAAGCCGCGTGGCGAACAGAAGAGTCCAGGAGTGGCGGAGCCGACGGAGGCCTGGATGAACGATTCCTCCGAAAGGCTAAATCGGCGGTCGGTAGTTTTTCTGAAGGGAACGCTCACCGGGGAATTGGCTCGGACCTTCGAGCAACCAGGCCAGGATGCAGCATGGTGGTATTCAAACGATTGGCGCACGATCTTCATTAGCACCGGTTGGATGGACTATAAGGCACCCAAGCCGAACGGGCTTGCGCCGCAATTCACGAAGCTGTGGCGCTCCGGCGATGGCGGTGAGACATGGACACAACTGCGTTGGCCGGAGGATCACGAGATCGAGCAACTGATGTTTCTCGACCCACAGCGCGGTTACGCCGTCGGATGGGGTCCCCACGTATGGCGCACCGCTGACGGCGGGCAATCATGGCACGAAATCAAAACGCCTCCGCTTGCCGCCGATGCCGGAAAGCCCCGAAAAACCTTCAGTGCGGTGAACCTCG
>Ga0157369_10002269_pt1 | contig 23117 bp, 21 predicted proteins | sample C25metaG_FD_113461 | JGI IMG/M metagenome (GOLD analysis project Ga0157369, IMG submission 113461) | Corn rhizosphere microbial communities from Kellogg Biological Station, Michigan, USA - C2-5 metaG | ecosystem: Host-associated > Plants > Roots > Rhizosphere > Soil | place: USA: Michigan... | reverse complement strand
GGAGCGAGGGCTCCACGCGGGTCACCTTGGCGAGATAGATATTCCCCTTGAGCTGCTTGTGCTCGGCGGATTCGAAGTCAAGCTCCTCGATCCGGTTTCCCTTGACCACCGCCACCCGGGTCTCTTCCTGGTGGCGCGCGTCGATCAGCATGCGCATTGTCATCGATTAGTCTCCACGCGCGCCGGGCCGTCCCCCGGGGCCGGCGATGCGCGCGCTCGAAATGGGACGAAGGCGCGGCCTCACCGGCGCGCGCCCTCATTGTCCGGGTTGAAAGTGGGTGTGTCGCCTCTGCTGCGAAGAGCCGCCCGGCGATGAGCGCGGGCCGCACTGCCCCCGACGCGGCGCCGATCCCCGGAGGGAGGCGGAGCGGAACGGGAGTGAAAAAGCTCATGCAGCGTCAACCTTGGTGTCCGGCGCGTGCTTCGCGCCGGCGCATTCTTCACGGCTCGAGATGGGGAGGATCGTCAAATCCTTCAACTTGATGCCGATCATGACTGCTAGCATCGGTCCCCGCCAGCGGCAACCGGCAAAGGGCGGTGCGCCGCGGATTTCCGCTGGACCCGGGGCGTGCAGGAAGGCGAGATAGAGGCGTGCCGCGCCCGCCCCTCGCCTTGCTCGCAATCGCGCTCCTCGCCGCCTGCAACGGGCGCAGCGGAACCAGCGAGGACGGCGTCACGCTGGACCTCGACAAGGCGAAGGCGGGCCCCTCCGCTCCGCTTCCGGCGGTCTACGGCAGCCGCGATCCGTCGCGGCCGCTGGTGGTGCTCGATCCCGGCCACGGCGGCCACGATCCCGGCGCGATCTCCCCGTTCGGCGGGCGGCAGGAGAAGGACGTGACCCTCGCCCTCGCCCGCTCGATCAAGGACGCGCTCGCCGCCTCGGGCCGGGTTAGGGTGGCGATGACGCGGGAGGACGACCGTTTCCTCGTTCTTCGCGACCGCTACGAGATCGCCCGGCGGCTGGGCGCGCAGCTGTTCATCTCGATCCACGCCGATGCGGCGCCCGCCGGGGATTCCGCGCGGGGCGCGACGATCTACACCCTTTCCGAAGTGGCGTCCGACCGCGAGGCCGCCCAGCTCGCCCTGGCGCAGAACGGGGGTCTCGCCGGGGCGCCGGGCGATTCGGGATCGGGGGTCAGCCGGATCCTGATCGACCTCGCGCAGCGCGAAAGCATGGAGGTCTCCGCCCAGTTTGCCGGGCTGCTGAAGCGGGAGGCGTCGGCCTATTTCCCGTTCCGGTCGGATTACCACCGCTTCGCGTCGCTGGTCGTCCTCAAGGCGCCGGACGTGCCCTCGATCCTGTTCGAGACGGGCTATCTCACCAATCCGGCCGACGCGGCCTATATCGAGAGCGCCGAGGGGCGGAGCCAGATCGCCGCGGGGATGCGGAGCGCGATCGAGACTCACTTCGCGCGGCGCCGCTACGGGGTCGCGGCGGCGGCGCACTAGTTCCGGCGAGCGATTTCGCGTCGAACCCGCGGGCGCGCCTTCAGCCCACCGCCCTCGCCAGCAGCCCGCGCACAGCCTCGTCGCATCCGCCGAACCGCTCGGGCGGGCGCAGGTTCGGGACTTGGTCCGAATACCAGGCGCCGTCGCTGGCCCAGGCGTAGCCGACGAGCGCGCCCTTGTGCCACACCTCGAGCAGGGGCTCGATTCCGCGCATCCCGAGGAAGGCGGCGGCGTCGATCCGCTCCAGATACCATTGCGGTGCGGCGGGGTCGCTGTCGTGCACGTTTACGGCGTCGCCGCTTTGCAGGCATCGACGCACAGGCGCTGAAGGGCCCTGCGGATGACAGGCCCCGCAAGGTGCGCGTCGACGGCTTCGTGGTGCTCGCGCTTCAGCAGCGCGGCGATCTCCAGGACGGTCCGGCAGGCGCCGGAGCGGGCGAGGGTGAAGGCGCGCTCGACGGTTCCGGGACGGATGAAGGCGGCGTTGGGTGCAACGGCGTTCATGCCGTCGTATCCCGCCTTGCGGCCTCGACCCGCAGCCTGGCGTAGCGGGTGGCGGCGTCGAGATGCTCACGCCGCTCGTCGGCCGCGAGGGCCTGCGAGGCCAGCCAGCGGGCGCCCGTCTCGAGCTGCTCGTAGCGGGTCGCTTCGGAGCCGCTGCAGTCGGCGGCGGGCGCGGCGGAAGCCTTGACCATGTAGCGGCCGGCAAGATCGAGATGGATCAGCCGGGTCTTGCCGTCTGCGGCGGAGCGGGCGTTGCGCGCCGACGAATCGCGCCGCGCGATCCAGTACGAACGGTCCATGGATCACCTTTCCGGCTTGCAAGCGGGAGCACGCGGGGTCTCTCTGTCACAGGATGCTTGCACGAAGGATCAGGTGATCCCCCGGCGCTAGCAGCATTCCGCGCCGATAGATACCCGTGGCGGGTCCCCGGCCGGCTTCCGGCAACGCCGGGCGCCGCATCGGCCCTTAGCGGCTTCACCCCCCGCGACGCTTCGGCTAGAGCCTTGCTCCGTGACCTCCGAGACCGTCCAGCCGACCCGCTTCACCCTCTATCGCGACGCCGGCGGCCGGGCCGGCGGCTTCGTCCGGCGCGCGTGGCGGCGGCGGTGGGTGCGGATCCTCGCCATCCTGCTGTCGATTCCGATCGTCCTTTATTTCCTGCTGTGGCTGATCTTCGCGCGCGGCCTCCCGTCGGCCGAGACCCTGCTCACCTACCAGCCGCCGCTGCCGACCCAGGTCAGGGACATTAACGGCCTCCCCGTCCAGAGCTTCGCCCGCGAGCGGCGGGTCCAGCTCTCCTACAACGAATTCCCGCAGCAGCTGATCGACGCCTTCACCTCGGCCGAGGACAAGACCTTCTTCACCCACGGCGGCATCGACTATCCCGGGCTCCTCGCGGCGGTCGGCGACTATATCAAGAAGGTCGGCTCCGGCACCCGGGCGCGGGGCGGCTCGACCATCACCCAGCAGGTCGCCAAGAACCTCCTCGTCGGCAACGAATATTCGATCACCCGCAAGATCCGGGAGGCCTTCCTCGCCCGCCGTATCGAGCATGTGCTGACGAAGCAGCAGATCCTCGAAATCTACCTCAACCAGATCTTCCTCGGCCGCAACGCCTACGGCGTGCAGGCGGCGAGCCGCGCCTATTTCGACAAGGACGTCGACCAGCTGACCCTGCCGCAGGTCGCCTATCTCGCCATCCTTCCCAAGGGCCCGAACAATTACGACCCGGACGAGGCGCCGGAGCGGGCGCTCGAGCGGCGCAACTGGGTGCTCCACGAGATGGAGCGCAACGGCAAGATCACCGCCGCCCAGCGCGCGGCGGCCCAGGCGGCCCCGCTCGGCACGGTCAGCGGCCCGCGCGAGAACGTCCGCAACATCGGCGGCTATTTCATGGAGGAGCTGCGCCGCCAGCTGATGGACCGCTACGGCGAGGGCACCGAGAAGGGGCCGAACGGAGTCTATACGGGAGGGCTGTGGATCCGCTCGTCGGTCGACCCCGACAAGCAGCGTGCGGCCGAGCAGGCGCTGCGCGACGGCCTGGTGCGCTACGACAACGGCCATGGCTGGCGCGACCCGGGCCTCAGCGTCGACGTGAGCGGCGAGTGGCGCTCGGCGCTGGCGCGGGCGCCGTTCGGAACCGGCTATCCCGACTGGCGGCCGGCGGTCGTGCTGGCGAAGCAGGGGCCGGTCGCGAGCCTCGGCTTCGTCGACGGAAGCAAGGGCAACCTCCCTTCCTACGCCGCCTCGATGCCGAAGAACGGCACCGCCACCGCCGCCTTCGATGCGCTCCGCCCCGGCATGGTCGTCGCGGTGAAGCGCAGCGGCGCCGACTGGGCGCTGAAGTCGATCCCGGCCGTTCGCGGCGCCTTCATCGCCGAGGAAGTGGCTTCGGGCCGGATCGTCGCCATGCAGGGCGGCTGGGACCTGAGGGGCGACGACTTCAACCGGGCCACCCAGGCGCAGCGCCAGCCCGGCTCGACGTTCAAGCCGGTCGTCTATTCCGCCGCGCTCGACAACGGCCTCACCCCGGCCTCGATCATTGTCGACGGGCCCTTCTGCGTCTGGCAGGGGGCGGGGCTCGGCAACAAATGCTTCAGGAACTTCTCCGGCAGCAATGCCGGCCCGCAGACGATGCGCTGGGGCGTCGAGCAGTCCAGGAACCTGATGACGGTCAGGACCGCCAACCAGATTGGCATGGACAAGGTGACCCGCCGCGCAAAGGATCTCGGGGTCGGCGAATATCCCAATTATCTCGCGGTCGCGCTCGGCGCCGGCGAGACGACGCCGATGAAGATGACCAACGCCTTCGCCATCCTCGCCAATAACGGCCGCGCCGTACGGCCGACGTTGATCGACTATGTGCAGGACCGCAACGGGAAGGTCATCTACCGCGCCGACACGCGGCCGTGCGAGGGCTGCAACGCCAAGGACTGGGACGGCAAGCCGATGCCGCGGCCGCCGCTCAGGACGAAGCAGGTGGTCGATCCGCTCACCGCCTACCAGATGGTCCACATCTTGGAAGGCGTCGTCCAGCGCGGCACCGCGACGGTGCTCCGGGACCTCAACCGGCCGCTGTTCGGAAAGACCGGAACGACCACCGGCCCGACCAACGTCTGGTTCATCGGCGGCTCGCCCGAGCTGATCGCCGGCATCTACATGGGCTTCGACCATCCCAAGCCGATGGGCGGCTACGCCCAGGGCGGAACGCTCGCCGCGCCGATCTTCAAGCAATGGGCGCAGGTCGCCTACAAGGACGCGCCGGCGATTCCGTTCCGCGCCCCGTCGGGCATCCACATGGTGCGGATCGACCGGCGTTCGGGCCGGAAGGTGTTCGGCACCTGGCCGACCGACGACCCCAAGGCGGCGGTGATCTGGGAGGCGTTCAAGCCCGAGAGCGAGCCGCGCCGCTCGATCCGCCGCGACGAGATGACGGCGCCGGACGACGACGAGGCGGCGAAGCGCCCGGTCCGCCGCGCCGCCGCCCGCGCGAAGCCGGCCGCCGCGCCGGGAGCGCCGGCGCCGACGCCGGCTGCGCCCGCGCCCGCTCCGACCCCGCCCGCCGCCGGCGGCTTGCAAAATCAGGCCGGGACCCACTAACCGGCACGTCGCTTTCGTAAGGATTTGAAATGCGCGCAGAAGCGCAAGCCTATGTCGACCAGGTGCAGTCGGCGCTCGCTTTGCTCCGCCGGTTCCTCGATTGGGACCGCGCGCTGGCGCGCCTCGACGAGCTCAATGCGCGGGTCGAGGACCAGTCGCTCTGGAACGATCCACGCCAAGCGCAGGACGTGATGCGCGAGCGGCGGCGGCTGGAGGAGGCGATCACCGCCACTCGCGCGATCGAGCGCGAGCTCTCCGACACCGCCGAGCTCATCGAAATGGCCGAGGCGGAAGGCGACGACGGCCTCGCCGAGGAGGGCGTCCGCTCGCTCGGCGAGCTCGCCGAGCGCGCCGAGCAGGACAAGGTGAAGGCGCTCCTTTCGGGCGAGGCCGACGCCAACGACACCTATGTCGAGATCAACTCCGGCGCCGGGGGCACCGAGTCGAACGACTGGGCCGGCATGCTTCTGCGGATGTACACGCGCTGGGCGGAGCGGCACGGCTACAAGGTCGAGCTCATCGACCACCATGCCGGCGAGCAGGCCGGGATCAAGTCGGCGACCATCCTGGTCAAGGGCGAGAACGCCTACGGCTATGCGAAGACGGAGAGCGGCGTCCACCGGCTGGTGCGGATCAGCCCCTATGACAGCTCCGCGCGCCGCCACACCAGCTTCGCCTCGGTCTGGGTCTATCCGGTCATCGACGATTCGATCGAGATCGAGATCAACGAATCGGAGCTGAGGATCGACACCTACCGCTCGTCGGGCGCCGGCGGGCAGCACATCAACACGACCGATTCCGCGGTGCGCATCACCCACCTGCCCAGCGGCATCGTCGTCCAGAGCCAGGCGCAGCGCTCGCAGCACAAGAACCGCGCCGAGGCGTTCAGCCAGCTTCGCGCCAAGCTCTACGAGGCCGAGCTCCAGCGGCGCGAGGCGGAGGCAAACGCGCAGAACGCCACCAAGACCGACATCGGCTGGGGCCACCAGATCCGCTCCTACGTGCTCCAGCCCTATCAGCTGGTGAAGGACCTGCGCACCGGCGTCACCTCGACCGCGCCGTCCGACGTCCTCGACGGCGATCTCGACCGCTTCATGGCTGCGGCCCTCTCCCAGCGGGTGACGGGCGAGAAGGTGGACGTGGAAGATGTCGACTAAGCGCGCGCTCCTCGCGGCTGCCCTCGTCCTCGCCGCGTGCGGGAAGCAGGCGCCGAAGGATCCGTTTCCGGCGCCGCACCGGCCGGTGTCGCCGATCGTGTCGCCGCGTTATTCGAACGAGGATGCGCGCGACCGGCTGAGCGAGGCGCAGACCGTGATGCGGCTCGCCGACGTCCAGCCCGGCATGTACGTCGCCGACATCGGCGCCGGCGAAGGCTATTACACAGTGCGCCTGGCGCCGCTCGTGGGCAAGAAGGGCAGGGTGCTGGCCGAGGACATCGTTCCGCAGACCCGCGACAATCTCGCCGCCCGAGTCCAGCGCGAGAGTCTCGACAATGTCGCGGTCCGCCTCGGTAAGGAGAACGACCCGCTGCTCCCGGCCGGATCGTTCGACCGCATCTTCATGATCCACATGTATCATGAGATCGAACGGCCGAGCGAGTTCCTCTGGCACCTGCGCGACGCGCTGAAGGCGAAGGGGCGGGTGGTGGTGGTCGACGCCGACCGTCCGACCGACGGTCACGGCACCCCGCCCAAGCTCCTCATCTGCGAGTTCGCGGCACTGGGCTACGGCCTGACCCGGTTCGAGCGGCTGCCCGAGGATGCCTATTTCGCCCAGTTCGAGGCAACGGGGCCCAAGCCAGAGCCCGCCAAGATCCCGGCCTGCAGCTGAGCCGGGCCTAGAGCAGGCCCATTTCGGCCATGCTCCGGCTTTCGGCGCCGGCGGCGAAGATCAGGTGGTCGACGAGGCGGATGGCGAGGGCGCGGCAGCCTTCGGCGAGGCGCCGGGTCGCGTCGCGGTCGGCCTCGCTCGGCGAGGGGTCGCCGCTTGGATGGTTGTGGGCGACGACGATTCCCTCGGCGCCGAGCCGGAGCGCGGAGACGAGGATGGTGCGGACCGGCATCGGCACCGAATCCGGTTCGCCGGAGAGCTCGTGGGTGACGCCGATCAGGCGGCCTTCGCCGTCGAGGTGCAGGACGGCGACGCGCTCTTCGTCGGCGCCCTCGAAATAGGGGGCGAGGATGGCCGCCGCCTCGCCGGCGCTTGCGATCCGCATGCCGCCCTTCTGCCACCGGCGTGACCGCACGGCGGCGGCAACATCCTCCGTTTCGGACTTGAATTCGGACCGAAGCGGCAGCGCTTGTCAGCCCCGCCCGCGAGCCGCCATAGAAGGGCGATGCAGCCCTATCACGCGCTCCTCCGCCGAATCCTCGACGAGGGGGTGCCGCAGGCCGACCGCACCGGCACCGGCACGCTTTCGGTGTTCGGCCACCAGATGCGCTTCGACCTCGCCGACGGCTTCCCGCTCGTCACCACCAAGAAGCTCCACCTGCGCTCCATCGTCATCGAATTGCTGTGGTTCCTGCGCGGCGACACCAACGTGCGCTGGCTGCAGGAGCGGCGGGTCAGCATCTGGGACGAATGGGCGCGCGAGGACGGCGATCTCGGGCCGGTCTACGGCAAGCAATGGCGCGACTGGGAGGCGCCGGACGGCCGCCATATCGACCAGATCCGGGAGCTGATCGACCTCATCAACCGCGATCCGGCGTCGCGGCGCCAGATCGTCTCCGCCTGGAACCCGGCCGACCTGCCGAAGATGGCGCTGGCGCCCTGCCACTGCCTCTTCCAGACGCAGGTCGCGAACGGACGGCTGAACCTCCAGCTCTACCAGCGTTCCGCCGACGTCTTCTTGGGGGTGCCGTTCAACATCGCCAGCTACGCCCTCCTCACCCACATGCTCGCCCAGCAGGCGGGGCTGGAGCCGGGCGTGTTCGTCTGGACCGGCGGCGACTGCCACCTCTATTCGAACCATCTCGACCAGGCGCGGCTGCAGCTGACGCGCGATCCGCGCCCGCTCCCGAAGCTCGTCATCAAGCGCAAGCCCGAGGCGATCGACCGGTACGAGTATGAGGATTTCGAGATCACCGGCTACGACCCCCACCCGCACATCGTCGCGCCGGTGGCGGTGTGAGCATCGTCACCCTGGTCGTCGCGCGGGCCGAGAACGGGGTGATCGGGCGGGACGGCGGCCTGCCCTGGCACCTTCCCGAGGATTTGAAACGCTTCAAGGCGCTGACCATGGGGACGCCGATGGTGATGGGCCGCAAGACGTTCGAGAGCCTGCCGAAGCTGCTTCCCGGCCGCCGCCACATCGTCCTCACCCGCGACGAAAGCTGGGCCGCGGAGGGCGCGGAGCGCGCGGGGAGCGTCGCCGAAGCGCTCGCGCTCGCCGGGGAGGCGCGAGTCTCGGTGATCGGCGGGGCCGAAATCTTCCGCCTCTTTCTTCCCGTTGCGGACCGGATCGAGCTGACCGAGATCCACGCGGCGGTGGAGGGCGACACCGTTCTGCCGCCGGTCGATTCCGTGCTCTGGCGCGAGACGGCGCGCGAGACCCACGGCGCCAGGGACGGCCGGCCTGCCTACAGCTTCGTGACCCTGACCCGGGACTAGAAGGGCCTCCCGCTGCCGTTTGCCGGGAGGACTGGAGTCCTCGCCCCGCCCCTCCTATAGGCGCGCCATGGAGCGGCTGGACGGCGGCTCGGCGGTTCCGGCGCCTCTCGGGGGCGGCATCGTCGCGCTCGGCAATTTCGACGGATTTCACAAAGGGCATCAGGCGGTCGTCGGCCGCGCCGTCGCGCGCGCCCGCGCCGAGGGACGGCCGGCGCTCGTCGCCACCTTCGATCCGCACCCGATGCGCTTCTTCCGCCCGGACTCGCCCTGGTTCCGGCTGAGCACGATGGACCAGCGGGCGCGCTGGTTCGAAGCGGCGGGAGTCGATGCAACCTACGTCTTCCGCTTCGACGCGGCCTTCGCCGCCGCCTCGCCCGAGGCGTTCGTGGCGGACTGGCTTGCCGCGCGGCTCGGCGCGGCGGGGGTCGTCACCGGGGAGGATTTCACCTTCGGGCGCGGCCGGGCGGGCGACGTCCGGCTGCTGGCGGAGCTCGGCCGCGGCCACGGCTTCGCGGCCGAATGCGTTCCGCCGGTGCTGGACGAGGGGGCGCCCGTCTCCTCGACCCGGATCCGCGAGGCGCTTCGGGCGGGCGATTGCGAGACGGCGGCGCGGCTTCTGACCCGGCCCTTCGCGATCGAGGGCGTGGTCGAGCATGGCGACAAGCGCGGCCGCACCATCGGCTATCCGACCGCCAACCTCAGCCTCGACCGCTACCTGCGCCCCCGCTTCGGCGTCTATGCGGTGCGCGGGCGCTTGCCGGACGGGCGGGTGCTGGGCGGCGCCGCGAACCTCGGCATCCGCCCCACCTTCGCGCCGCCGAAGGAGCTGCTCGAACCCTATTTCTTCGACTTCGACGGCGATCTCTACGGGCAGAGGATCGAGGTCGAGCTCCATTCCTTCCTGCGCGACGAAGCCAGGTTCGAGAGCATCGACGCCCTTGTCGCCCAGATGAACCGGGACTGCGCCGAGGCGCGGGCGCGTCTCGCCTAGCCCCGGGGTGCCAAGCGCCCGCGATTGACAGACGGCCGGGCTGACGCGCACATTCGGCCGGCCGGCCCATCATGCTTCCGCCGGCGGCCTGATACCGGCCGAGAGGGCACCCGCCCCCGGCCAGGGAAGGGGGGGACGGCATGGCGATCAATCGGCAGAGGGCCGCGGCGGCGTTCGCCGGCCTCGCGGCGGCGATTTCCGGGCTCGGGCAAGGACCCGCGCAGGCACAACCCGCAAGGATGCAAGGCGCGCGCGCGGCAGGAGAGGACCCGGCGCGGATCGTCGCGCCCTCCGCCGCGGCGGTGCCAAATGGGGTGACCTTGCGTCCCGGCGGCGCCGAGGCCGTGCTCCGCTCGGTGCCGGTGCTGCGGCGGATGAGCGCAGCGCAGCTGCGCGCCAATCCGCGCCTGCAGCTCGGCCGCACCAGGATCGACCTGACGCCGGTGCTCACCCGCCGGGGCGCTCTGGCGAACGTCGCTCAGCGGCTGCAGGAGTCGCCCAACGTCGGCCGGGTCAACGTCGCCGACGTGCAGGTGAGCGAGATCGCGCAGGGCCTCGTCGTGCGCAGCTTCCTCAATTATCAGCTGAAGATCGGCGCCTGCACCGACGCGCGCCGCCGGCAGGTCGAGACCCTGGGCCTGCGCTGCGTGTCGAGGCTCAGCGACACGGAACGCGGCGCCGCCTTCTCGACGCCGGGCAACGTCCACTACATCGCCGACCCGCGCCTGCGAGTCGCCGCGCTCGCCAAGGCGCGCGCCGCGGCTGCGGCCCAGGCCGCCGATTTCGCCAAGGACGTCGCGACGCTCCGGGCGCAGCTCAAGGATCCCGTCCAGCGCAAGCAGATCGAGGCGGAGATCGGCGCCGCCGAGGCGCAGCGGCTCTCGCTCCTTCCCGACGAGGAGCTTGCCGGCGAGCTCGTCAACGCGGCCGAGACGAAGGTCGAGCAGGTGATGTTCCTGCCCAAGCTCGACCTCGTCGAGAAGATGGACTGGAAGGCGCTGCAGCTGGCCGTCGCCACGAAGCCGCCGGCCAAGGCGGCGCCGAAGACGGTCTCGACCGACACCACGCTCGATCCGGCGACCTATCTCACCGGCTTCACCCTCGGCCGCGACTATGAGTGGCAGCAGCGCGTCGAGACCACGATCAAATGGTGCGTCCTCGGCTGCAAGAAGCATTATTATGCGGAGGTCCATGCCGGCTTCAGCTACGGCTTCGGCCTGCGCTTCCCGATCCGCGTCGGCGGCAATTTCCACTATCAGCAGGACGCGTCGGGCGAGCACGGGCTCTACACGGCGAATTTCCACCCGATCGACGGCAGCCCCGCCGATTATGCGGCGGCCGGCCTGTCGGGCGACAAGATCTTCGCGGGCAAGGAGCTGGTCGCGCAGGTGCAGGCCCATGCCGGGTTCAGCGCCCACGTGCCGATCGTTCCCGATCCGCCGTCGCTCGACTTCACCGTCGGCAAGGATTTCACCGAGCTGCTGCCGGCGCCGTTCGCGAACGGCCAGATCGCGCCGCCCGCGCCCCATTCCGACACGCCCAAGGCGCAGTTCATCTTCGACAAGTTCGACCTGCTGGGCGGGCGGATCAACTTCGGCTTCGCCGGCGCGCAGGTTTTCCCGGCCGTGGAGGTCGGGCTCCATTCGGACGAGCTCACGTTCGACCTTCGCGACGACGTGTCGAACGCGGTGACGAAGCTCACTGCCAACAACCAGCAGGTGCCGTTGGCGGTGAACGGCGCGCACACGAGCAGCTTCACCATCTCGAACCCGGTCTACAATGTCGGCTTCGTGATCACGCCGGGCATCGTCGCGCGGCTGTTCATCGACATCGAGGTCTGGTCCCACACCTGGGACTTCCCGGCCTGGTTCCCCGAGCTGACCATCGCGTTGCCGCCCGGCGGGGTGAATTTCGCCTGCCACGAAGGCACGATCTGCGGCCGCACCTGGCAGTTCACCACCCTCGGCGGCACGACCGTGCAGGGGCCGAAGGGCGTTGCGCTCGGCGCGCTCCAGTCCTGGGGCACCGCGTTCGACGCCAAATGGCTGTCCCAGTGCGTGGACGACACCTGCACGCTCGGCGTCCGGCTCGTCCGCCTGGGCACCGTGCTCTACGGTCAGGAGCAGCTCGGCGGCGACGATCAGGCGACCGACGCCAAGATGAAGGCGCTGAACCAGCTGATCGACGGCGCCGAGAAGCAGGCGGACAAGCTTGCCGCGCTGCTCGTCCAGCAGGCCCAGGTCCGCCACACCGGCAAGACCACGGATGCGATCTCGGCGCTCGCCGAGGCGGTGTGGGACAAGAAGTGCAAGGACAAGGACTGCCTGCTCGACGTGCACGGCATCGCGGTGAAGATGGGCCCGCGCGCCAAGCAGGTGCAGACGCAGAACCCGGATTATTCGACCTTCCAGGTGCTGGGCGTGATCGGCAAGGAATTTTCCGCCCAGTTCCAGGACGCCATCGACCGCTCGCAGGCGCGGGCGAACGTCCAGGCGGTCGGACAGCTCGCCGAGGCGGTCTGGAGCAAGCAATGCCTCGACGCGCTGTGCCGCACTCACGTGTCGCTGATAGCCGGCCAGATGATCGCCGATGCGCGTCAGCTCCAGAAGGCGCAGCCGGACCTGTCGTCGCTGGCGCTGTCCAGCAAGCTGGGGCCGCCCTACGGCGCCCGGTTCCAGAAGGAGATCGACGCCTCGAAGGCGCGGAACCGGCGCGTCCGCTAGATCGGCGTGGACAGGCGGCTTCCCGCTCGCCTAGCCTCGCCCGATGAACGTGGAAGAGGAGGGTGCGGGGGCGCCGCACCGTCGGGGCAGGGCATTGCGATGGGGGCTGGCGGGGCTCGCCGGCGCGTCCGTGCTGCTGTCGCTACTCAACGCTTCGTGGATCGCCGCGCAGCCGCCGGGGCGGCTGATCGTCGTCGCGCGCCACGGCATCGTCCAGCAGGCCGCGCCCGGCAGCGGCTGCGAGGCGGCGCGGATGCGGGCGAGCGAGGGCAACGATTATATCGAGAACACGCTGCCGTCGCTCTACCGCGCGGCAAAGCTCGGCGCCGACGCCGTCGAGGTCGACGTCCAGGCGAGCGCCGACGGGCGCGCACTGCTGTTCCGCGACGCCGACCTTTCCTGCCGCACCAACGGCGCCGGCGCGGTGCGGGAGCAGAGCCTCGCGGCGCTGAAGGCGCTCGACGTCGGCTACGGCTACACCGCCGACGGCGGCCGCACCTACCCGCTGCGCGGCCGCGGGCGCGGGGGCATGCCGACGGTGGAGGAGGCGCTCCGTGAGCTGCCGCGCACCGAGATCATTTTCCGCTTCGTCCGCGACGATACCGCCGAGGCCGATGCGCTCGTCGCCGCACTCCGGCGGGCGGGGGAGCCGGATGCGTCCCGGCTGGGCTTCGAGGGCCCGCCGTCCGTCACGGGACGGGTGCGCGCGCTGCTTCCCGGCGCCTGGACCTTCGCTCCGGAGCAGGGGGCCTGCGTGCCCGCTTACTTCCGGGTCGGCTGGATCGGCGTGGTCCCCGGCGCGTGCCGCGGCGCCACGGTCGCGCTCACGATCGGGGATCGCTGGAAGCTGTGGGGCTGGCCGAACCGCTTCCTCGATCGGATGGCCGCGGCCGACAGCCGGGTGCTGATGTTCGGCGAGGCGAAGGACGGGAGGCTCGTCGGCATCACCGATGTCGCCCAATACGACAAGGTGCCCTCGGGCTTCCGCGGCCGCTTGTTCGTTGAGGATTTCTACACGGTGGGCGCCGCGCTGAGGCGCTGAATCAACGCTTCAGGTCGCGCTCGATGCGGTCGAGGAAGACGGCGGTCGACCAGTCGGCGTCCGCGACGAGGATGTCCGGCCGGTAGACCTCGCCCGACTTGCGAGGCCGGCCGACCCACATCTTGTTCGGGATCACGATTCGCCCCTCTCCGGACGGGAGGTCGGTCACGCGCACGTCCATATAGGTCGAGTCGGCAGAGGTCGGGGCGCCGATCAGCTTCACGTTGGCGAAGCGCTTGAACACGTCAATGGCGTCGAGGCAGGCGCTGGCGCAGCCGCCGGGCGTGATGACGTAGACCGGCGTCCGGAAGGCCGATGCGGCCGGCTTTCCGCCCTGCTTCGGGGCCTCCTCGTCGCGCTCGACGAAATAGAAGTCGCCGCGCGCCAGGGACGCCTTCATGCCTTCACCGACCTTGCGGATATCCTCGGCGCCCTTCGTGTCGCCGTTCCTGCGCATCTGCGCCTCCATGTCGGCGATGTAGTCGGTGTTGCCGCGGCTCGCCCGCCACCAGATCGAGACGTTGCGGAAATAATCGTCCATCGTCCGCTCGACGAGCGCGTCGCCCCAGAGCGCCTTGGCCGTCTCCTTGCTCCAGTAGGAGGAGCCGCCGTTATTGTAGCGCAGGTCGAGGACGACCGCGCGGGCGCGGCGGAGGTCGGCCGCGCGCTCGCGAAGCGTTGCGAACAGGGCGCGATAGGCTTTCACCCCCGCCTCGTCGGGCTGGAAATCGGGGAGCCCGACGAGGAAGAGGCCCGGCCGCGGCTCGCTGAGCCCGATCGGGGTCTTCTCGCCGTCGCTCGCCCGGCGCAGCTTCGCGGAGAGGTCCGCCGGTGCCGGGGCCCAGGACAGCGGCATCGTGAGAAGGCCTTGCGGCGTCCGGAAGTCGCACCGTTCCGGCCGCCTCGCACGCGATGCGGCGGAGGAGGTGAAGGCCTGCGCCGCGCGCGCCCACCAATGGCCGGCCTCATTCGGCCTCAGCCCGCGGGTGCGCATCCGCTCGAGCACGACGTCGCGGACCGGCCGGCCGTCGCAGGAGACGATCGCCGCGCCCGCAAGAGCCGATGCGCCCTCCTCCGCCTGCGTCACCACCATGTGGTCGCCGCGCCAGGCGGCGATGAAGCCGGGCCATTCCAGGGTCGCGGGAGCCGTCGCCGGAGGAGACTTTGCGTACACCACCGCATGCCCGTCGGAGAGGCCGGCGGTGAAAAGCGCCAGCGCGCGGGAATAGTCGTCGCGGGTCATGGCTTTCTCGGCGACCGCCATCGCCTCGTCGCGCGCCCGCTTCAGTTGCGCCGCAAAGGCGGGATTGCCGCGGTCGTGCATGCCGGGATGGTTCTCGGCATAGATGTCGTAGGCGGCGAGGACGTCGCGCACGGCGGTCGCGCGCCAATCCTGGGGGGAGGCCACGGGCGCGGGCGCGGTCGCGGGCTGGGGCTGGGCGGATGCGGGGGACAGCGCCGCCGCCGCCAGCGCGGCCGCCGTGAACAGCTTCATCGAACGATCCCTTCGCGAATCAGGCGAGCCGGATCGTGCCACATTTGTAGCAGGAGGCAAGGCCTCAGTGCGGCAGGGCGAGCAGCCAGGCGATGGCGGCGCCGCCAGCGACGATCCGGTACCAGGCGAAGGGGCCGAAGCCGCGGCGCGAGACGATCCCGACGAACCAGCGCACCACCACCAGGGCGACGACGAAGGCGATCACCGACCCGAGCGCGATGCCGCCGAGGCCGACCTCGGCGCCGCTCGCAAGCTCCTTACGGTGGCTGAAGAGCTGGACGGCGCTGGCGCCGAACATGGTCGGGATGGCGAGGAAGAAGCTGAATTCGGCCGCGGTGCGGCGGTCGACGCCGAGCGCGAGCGCCCCCATGATCGTCGCGCCCGAGCGGCTGACGCCCGGGATCATCGCCAGGCACTGGAGGATGCCGATCCCGAGCACCGTGCCGATCGATAGATCGGAGACGCCGTGCGTGTGCTTGGGCTTCGCGACCCGCTCGATTCCGAGAATGGCGATTCCGCCGACGATCAGCGCCACCGCGACCGTCATCGGCGAAAGGAGCAGGGCCTCGATCTTCTTGTGGAGGAGGATGCCGAGGATCGCGGCGGGGAGGAAGGCGACGAGCAGGTTGCGAACGAACCGCCACGAGGCGGCGTCGCCCCGGAACAGGCCCTGGAGCACCGCCCAGAAGGTCCGCCAGTAGAGGACGACGATGGCCATGATCGCGCCCAGCTGGATGACGATGTTGAACACCTCCCAGCGGACCGCGTCGTAGTGGAGCAGCGAGCCCGCCAGGATCAGGTGCCCCGTCGAGGAGACCGGGAGGAATTCGGTGATCCCCTCGACGATGCCAAGCAGGATGACGGTGAGGAGGTCGCTCATAAGGCTCCGGGCGTTCGGCGCCCCGGCCGGGGCGGCGGCTGAAAGGGCGGCTCAGTAAGGCTGCTTGGCGGCGAAGCGGCCGTGGCGGCGGTAGGCGGTGAGCCAGCCTTCCGCGACCGCGATCATCGGCGTCTTGGGAATCCCGAACGCCTCAAGGCCTGCGGCGCCTTCGGAGACGACGCTGTCCTTCTGGAGCATGAGCCACTGGTCCCAGGTGATCGGCGCGCCCGGAAGCCATCCGAGGCCGCGGGCCAGGAGCCGCGCGACCGGGTCCGGCACGTCGATCAGCGGCCGGTCGCGCTCGGTGGTACGGCAGACCCACTGCATCAGCTCGCGCATGGTCAGGACCTGCGGGCCGCCAAGCTCGTAGGTGCGGCCGGCATGGGTGGCGGGGCCGAGCGCCGAGGCGGCGATGGCGCGGCCGACGTCCGCGGCATAGACCGGCTGGATGCGCATCCCCCCGCGGATCACCGGGAGCACGGGCGCGATCCGGGCGAGACCGGCGAAGCGGTTTACGAAATTGTCCTCGCGCCCGAAGACGAGCGAGGGACGGACGATCGTCGCGCCGGGAAAGGCCGCGCGCACCGCCGCCTCGCCTTCGCCCTTGGTCGCGAGATAGGCGGATTCGGCCGCCGGATCGGCGCCGATGGCGGAGACGTGGACGAGCGCGGCGGCGCCGGCCGCCGCGGCGGCTTCGGCGACGTTGCGGGCGCCGTCGACGTGGATGTCGCGGAAGCGGCCCTTCAGGATGCCGACGAGGTCGATGACGGCGTCGCTCCCCTGCGCGGCGGCGCGGACCCGGGCCGGATCGCGGATGTCGGCGGCGACGAACTGGATCTGGCCGAGCGCGGCGAGCGGCTTCAGGAACACGGCGGTGCTGGTGTTGCGCTGAACAATGCGGACGCGCGCGCCCATGTTGAACAGCGCCTGGGCGACGTAGCGCCCGACGAAGCCGCCGCCGCCGAACAATGTGACCAGACGGTCCATTCCGGATCCCTTGAACCAAGCGAGAATTCGGCGCCTCCTTGCCCGCTCGCTCCCGCGTTGACAAGGAGCGTCGCCGACCCTAGTTCGCGCCGCCTACCGACTGTTCTCCCTCATGTGCCCAGGTGGCGGAATTGGTAGACGCACCAGCTTCAGGTGCTGGCGCTCGCAAGGGCGTGGAGGTTCGAGTCCTCTCCTGGGCACCATGATTGGGCAAGCGGCGCCCCGCGCCGTTTAGCCCTGCCCGGGGGGAACGCAGCCGAGCCGATCGTCCGCCGCGCAAGCGGTGCCGCTCCAGCCGCTGCACTTCCCCGCAAGTCGTCACAAATCGTCGCTGAACCTGTCGAAGAGCGAGGATTGACACCACGGGCTTTGCACCTAGTCTCCCCGTCATCCGGCACTACTCAGTGCCGGAAACCAGGCAATCCGGGGGGAATGCCAATGACGGCGAGGAATTGGGGCTATTCCGCGTTACCGCTGCTCGCAGGAATCGCGCTGCTGATCGTCGGGCCGATTTACTGGCCTCAGGCACGCGCCATTCTTTTCCTGGTGCTGATGGCACTGATGCTCGGCGAGCTCATCCTGATCGGCTGGCTGATCAACGAGCGGCCGGTCGGGGCGTTCATCGACAACCGCAACCGCATCAGCCTTTCCAAGCTGCAGGCGGCCGGCTGGACGGTCGTGGTCCTCTCGGGCTTCGCGACGGCGGCGGCCTACAACATCGCGGCCTCCATCTATCAGGATAGCTCGGTCACCGCGCTCGCCATCGCCATACCGGGCGAGCTGCTCCTCGCCATGGGAATCTCGGCGACCTCGCTGGTCGCGGCGCCCGCGCTGCTCAGCATGAAGTCGCAGCAGACCCCCAGCGTCGACAATCTCGCCAACGCCGCCGCCAAGCTCGGCACGCCCGTGGCGAGCAACGGCAAGGTCTTGCTGCGGACGACTCCGGACGCCGCCAGCTGGGCCGATCTCGTCACCGGCGAGGAGGTGGGGAATGCCGGGTCGCCGGACCTCGGCAAGATTCAGCAGGCGACGATCACCCTGCTGCTGCTCGGCTGCTACATCGCCTACGTCTACGCCGATCTGGCGGGCACGCAGGAGACGGTCCGCACGCTTCCGACGCTCGACCCTTCGTTCGTGTGGCTGCTCGGCATCAGCCACGCCTCCTACCTTGCGTACAAGGCCGCTCCGCACACGACATAGGCGAGGCTCCGCGATGACCGATGCGCGACATCCACCGAAGCGGACGCCCAGGCGCCCGTCTACGCCCGCCGCAGAACCCAGGCCTCGCCGCCGCGGAACGATGACTCATGCCGCGTGGCCGCTCGGCGTCATCGCCGCGCTGTCCGCTGCGGCCGGAACGCTGACCAGCGGCAACTCGGCGGCGAACACTCCCCAGACGGTGTCCGCAGCCGCGCTTGCTCCGGCCGCGCCGACCGGCGATGCGCCGGTGCCGCTCGAGGCGGCCGGCAAGCCGGTCAAATGGTGGTTCGCCTACAAGTTCAGCGCCCAGTCCTTTCCCGGCGACCCGACCGACCCGAGCCGCGCCTGCGCGTTCGGCGGAGCGTTGCGCCGCGACGGAAAGAACTTCAGCCAGCATTACGCTTACGCGACCAGCGCGGACCCGACGCTGCGGGACGGCGCGGGCCTCATCGGCACGAGCCCCAACGACCCGCTCGGGGCGACCTTCGGCAAGGTCTATGGCGGCCATTATTATTACGTGGTCTGGAACGACCAGTTCTACGGCGATCCGGCGCGCAAGGGGTCGGACTGCGACGACAAGCAATGCGGCAAGCCGTGGGGCCACGCCAAGGGCGTTCTCGCCTGGAACCAGGACGGCAACGGAGTCGTCATCCAGGTGACGACTCCGTCCTGGCCGGGCGGCGCGAGCAGCACCCTGCCGCGCAAGGACGGCAATACGCTCGGCTGCATCAGCGACGACAACAACATCTCCAACGCCCAGCATTTCTTCGCCCTCCAGCTCGGCCGCGAGGACGTGAAGACGGTGCTGCGCGCGCTTGCCGTGTCGAGCGTGTCGACCGACATCAACAATCCGCAGATCGTCAACCGCCGCCTCGCCGGCGTGGCGCCGCCGCAGGACATCGACCAGCTCGTCGCCAGGCTGGGCAACGTCTCGGGCGACAAGGCCTATCTGAACGAGGTGCTTTCCTCGGGCGTCCGGCTGATCGCCAAGCCCTCGGCTTTGCACGTGCCGCCCTGGCAGTTCGTCTCCTCGCTGCTCGGAAGCGAGAACCTGCTCACCGCGACCTGGTGGGCGACGCCGCGGATCGCCTCGACGCGGTCCGCGGGCGACGTCCATTGCTGGGATCCGACGCTGCCGACGCCGCCGGGCGAGGTCGACGTCGCGGTCTCGGCGCAATGGGGACAAGTGCCGGTCGCCTTCACGGGCGGACCGAACCACGCGAAGATCGGCATCTCGCTGCCGGGAGGACACCGCTACTCGATCTTCGGCGATCTCAACCAGCAGGGCCAGCTCGGCGATGCCTCCGCGCCGAACGGCGCCCAGTGCGGGAGCAGCCAGAACGGCCGCGGCGGCATGTTCTTCGTCCTCGCCGAACCGAAGCTGCAGGCGGGGATCGCGAAGCTCGTCGCCAACAGCGGGAAGATCGCGGCCTATCCGCAATAGCGCTCCGGGGCCGGGCGACGAGGATCGGCCGTTCGATGAGGAACCCGGTATCGATCCCAGGAAGGGCGGCGATGTCCGGACGCTCGCGCATCGCCGTTTCGCCGGCCCTGCCCCCTTGGCTGCGGTGATCGGGCCCCTCGACATCGGCATCGCGGGTTGCGGACCGGCGGGACTGGCGGCCGCCTTGCTGCTCGCGCGCGGCGGCCATCGCGTCCGTCTCTACGACCGGTTCGACGTCCCGCGGCCCGTGGGGTCCGGACTGATGCTTCAACCGACCGGGCTCGCCGTCCTCGAACGGCTCGGCCTCGCCTCGGCCGCCGCCTCGCAAGGTGCGCGGGTCGAGCGCCTGTTCGGGAAGGTGATGCCAGCCGGCCGCACTGTCCTCGACGTTCGCTACGAATGGCTGAAGCGGCCCGGCGCCTGCGGAATCGGGATTCACCGCGCGGCGCTTTTCGCACTCCTCCATGATGCCGTCCGCGCCGCCGGCATCGCCGTCGAGACGAGCCGCGCCGTCGTGGGCGCCCCCACGGAGGGGGGCGGCCGCCGGCTCGCCTTCGAGGACGGCACCGTCTCCCCGCGGCACGACCTCATCGTCGATGCGCTCGGCAGCCGTTCGCCGCTTGCCGGCGCGGCGCCGGCGCCTCTTCGCTATGGCGCTCTTTGGGCGAGTCTCGATTGGTGCGGGGACTTCGACCCGACGACACTCGAACAGCGCTACGTCCGCGCCAGCCGCATGGCCGGCGTGCTCCCGCTGGGCCAGGCTCCCGGGCGCGAGCGGCCCCAGGCGGCCTTCTTCTGGCTGCTTCGCGCAGACCGTTTCGACGAGTGGCGGGAAGCCGGCCTTGAAGCGTGGAAGCGCGAGGTGCGCGCGCTTTGGCCGGCCACCGGGCCGCTGCTCGACCAGATCGTCTCGCACGACCAGCTCACCTTCGCGCGCTACTGCCACCGGACGCATCGCGCGCCCGCGGAGCCGGCTCTCATTCACCTCGGCGACTCGTGGCACGCCACCAGCCCGCAACTGGGCCAGGGGGCCAATATGGCGCTGCTGGACGCGTGGGCGCTCGCCCGCGGCATCGAGCAGTCCCGGGACCTGAGGCGGGGTCTTGCCCACGCCGTGGCGCTGCGCCGCCGCCACGTCCGGCTTTACCAGGCCATGTCCGCTTTGTTCACGCCGGCTTATCAATCGGACAGCCGGCTGCTGCCGTTCGTCCGCGACCGTATCGTGCCGCCGCTCGGGCGGCGCTGGCCGGCGACGTCGATCCAGGCGGCGATGGTGGCGGGAACGTTCGGCCGCCCGTTGCGAAAACTCGGCCTCGACGCTGAGGCCGACGCTCAGCCCGTGTCGGTATCGCCCTCGCCGGTGAGACCGGTGAAATAAGGCTCCACCTCGCCGGACAGCTTGATCGTCAGCGGGCGGCCGTGGCGGTCCATGGTGCGGCCGGCCTGGACCCGGATCCAGCCTTCCGAGACGCTATATTCCTCGACATCGTGGCGGTCGCGGCCCTTGAAGCGGATGCCGACGCCGCGGCGCAGCGTGTCGGCGTCGAAATGCGGGCTCCTCGGATCGAGCGAGAGGCGGTCGGGCGGCGTGTCGGCCATGGTCTCGAGTTCCTGAAATGGGGTCGGCTTCCCCTCTAGCGGATGAGGCGCCTTCGTCCAGACGGTTCCAAGCGGGCGCGGCGAAGGCTAGGGCGGCGGCGATGTCCGACCGGCCGCGCTTCTCCTTCGCCATCTCTGCCACCGACGGCCGCGCCCGCACCGGCCTCCTGTCGATGCGCCGCGGCGACATCCGCACGCCGGCCTTCATGCCGGTGGGGACGGCCGCCACCGTCAAGGCGATGAAGCCTCAGGACGTGCGCGCGTCCGGGGCCGACATCCTGCTCGGCAACACCTATCATCTGATGCTCCGCCCCGGCGCCGAGCGGGTCGCGCGGCTCGGCGGGCTGCACCGCTTCATGGGCTGGGAGCGGCCGATCCTCACCGACAGCGGCGGCTACCAGGTGATGAGCCTGTCCGACCTCACCAAGGTCACCGAAGAGGGGGTCTCGTTCCGAAGCCATCTCGACGGCTCGAAGCACATGCTCTCGCCCGAGCGGTCGATGGAGATCCAGCGCCTGCTCGGCTCCGACATCGTCATGGCCTTCGACCAGCTCGTGCCGACGACGTCGAGCCGGGAGGCGCAGGCGGCGGCCATGGAGCGGTCGATGCGCTGGGCGCGGCGCTCGCGCGCGGCGTTCGACGACGGCGGCGCGCACGCCGAAGGCGCCGCTTTGTTCGGAATCCAGCAGGGGGCGCTCGACGAGGGCCTTCGCAAGGCCTCCGCCGACTCGCTCATCGACATCGGCTTCGACGGCTATGCCGTGGGCGGGCTCGCGGTCGGGGAGGGGCAGGAGGCGATGTTCGCCTGCCTCGACTTCGCGCCGGGCCAGCTCCCCGCCGACCGCCCGCGCTACCTGATGGGCGTCGGCAAGCCCGACGACATCGTCGGCGCGGTCGAGCGCGGCATCGACATGTTCGACTGTGTGCTTCCGACGCGCTCCGGCCGCACCGGCCAGGCCTTCACCCGCACCGGACCGATCAACATCCGCAACGCCCGCTTTGCCGAGGACGAGGCGCCGCTCGACCCGGAATGCGGCTGCCCGGTCTGCGCCGGCTGGTCGCGCGCCTATCTCCACCACCTCGTCCGCGCCGGCGAAATATTGGGCGCGATGCTGATGACCGAGCACAACCTCACTTTCTACCAGGCGCTGATGGCGGACTTGCGCGCCGCGATCGGCGAGGGGTGGCTCGGCGCCTTCGCGGCCTCGTTCCGAGCGCGCTACCGGGCCGGCTCTGCAGCCGCAAGCAGTTGAAAAGACAGCAAGAACAACCATCTATTCGAAGGCTTCCCGATCCCGTGCAAGCTGCCTCCGCCGCCCCTCCGGTTGCGGAAAAAGCCGGCTTCGACTAAGGGCCCTGCCTTCCCGGAGTTTCGATGCTGTCCGACGGTCTGACCCTGTCTCGCCCGCACTGGCGCCTGCGCCTGTCCCGGATGCCGCACGCGCGGCACTGGGCGGCCTCGCTGATGCTGGCGACGACGGCGCTCCTCTATCTGGTCGCCGGGCTCAGCGTGACCGCGCTCCAGCCGGTCTCCACCATCGCCCGCGCCAACATCCCGCACGGCCTCCGGCAGGCGATCCCGAACCTCGGCACGCCGCCCGCGCCCGAGCCGCTCCAGTTCCGCACCGACGTCTCGCCCGAGGACGCGGTGGCGATCAACGCCTCGATCCCGCTCTCGGCCGAGCCGAACCCGCCGGCGCGCCCGTTCCGTGCCAGCTTCGCGACACCGGCGGACCGGGTCCGCGCCGTCGAGTGCCTGACCGCCGCAGTCTATTACGAATCGGCGATGGAGCCGGTCGACGGCCAGCGCGCGGTGGCGCAGGTGGTGCTCAACCGCGTCCGCCATCCCGCCTATCCGAAGAGCGTCTGCGGAGTGGTGTTCCAGGGCTCCGAGCGCACGACCGGATGCCAGTTCACCTTCACCTGCGACGGCGCGATCGGCCGGGCGCCGGTGCCGGTCCTCTGGGCGCGCGCCCGCCGCGTCGCTGAGGAGGCGCTGGCCGGCCAGGTCTATGCGCCGGTCGGCTGGTCGACCCATTACCATGCCAACTACGTCGTTCCCTATTGGAGCGGCACGCTCGCCAAGGCGGCCAAT
>Ga0157369_10002267_pt1 | contig 23122 bp, 19 predicted proteins | sample C25metaG_FD_113461 | JGI IMG/M metagenome (GOLD analysis project Ga0157369, IMG submission 113461) | Corn rhizosphere microbial communities from Kellogg Biological Station, Michigan, USA - C2-5 metaG | ecosystem: Host-associated > Plants > Roots > Rhizosphere > Soil | place: USA: Michigan... | reverse complement strand
TTGTTATTTCCATTTTTGTAAGACTAACTTTCATTTCTTTACCATATGTACTGTAATTACCGTGGTAAAACACCCATGCGTAAAAAACTATTGTGAATACTATTCCTGCCGCTCCTATATATCCTCGCGTCTTATCCTTTAAAATGATGCCTTTTCTCAGTAATAAAATGCCAACAACAAATCCAATTAATGGAATTATTACAAATATTGCATGCCAATAATTTTTTTTAATTAGCTTTTCTTTGCCCATTATATTTTTTTACTTAGGAAGAAATTGTTTAATCGGCCATAATAAGAAGCCTCCTATAGATGCTGTCGCATCGCCACCGGACTGCCCATATTCATCGGAATAACTAGCCCCAAGTGTTACTCCTCCAAGTAGTGTTCTACCACTATGAAATTCGAACCCTCCAAAATGAAAACCTACCTTTAACGACAAATCCTGTAAATTACCTGTAAAAGTAACTGTTTTTAGAATTGTCATAGAACCACCTGACAATATGTTATCAAGATGGCTTGAGTTCAACTCCACCAATCCAACTTTATTTGGTGTCGCATCATGGTAACCGGCATAAGAAGATCCGCTTATTATTCCGTAATCATATTTAGAGTTTGTATAATTCTGGTCAGAAGATATAGCTAATGGCACAATATTATGATCCCCAACAACAAAATCAGCTCCCATAAAGCATATGCTGGACCGGCGGTCGAACTATTGCTTTCTCCTTAATTCAAACTGAAAAACTCCCTTGTTACTTTAGCCTCTGCTAAAGTCTCTCCCTTGGCACCTTCACCGGGAATACTTTTACCTACCCAAAAGCCAGCCTGTCCATTATTATATCCTGCCTTTACTGTAGCTCCTCCCCAGCCACCACCGTTCTGGCCTCCGGAATTTCGCTGGGTCATTATATTAAATTCATCCTCATAACTATACGGTACACTTTCTAAACCCGAAATACCATGCAACACTCCGGGTGTATGCCATATATTGCCCCACCTATCCATATATCTTTCCGGTTCTCCGCCATACCTTGCCTGTAGTCCGGTTGGGTCATTAAATGAAAGAGGATTATTATTGCCAAACTGGTAAGCAGATAAGCCGATTGCCTGCTCTTCCATCAACGCCACTAAACCTTCCCATATTGCCTCAAAAGACACCGCGAGCCAATTGTTTCGGTGGAAGGTTTTGCCGACCGTTTAGGAGGAATTAATTTAAATTTTCTGACTTTTAAAATCATTAAAGCTTTTTTCAAGTATGGTTTTAAGATCCTTATAATTAATTTTAAGACCATTCGCGGAAATTCCAATTGGAGTACCCAATATCTTGTAGTTGATCTGCCTTGCTCTTTTCTCCAATATATTTTTTCCACTATTGATATAAAATTCAGGATTTTTCACAACTATGGTTATTAATTTTTGGTTTGCAACTTTGCTTTCCCTAATCACAATAATATCTGTCCATGGAATAAAACCCGCGCTTACTCCGCTTGAGTTATCAGTAATTCCTTCTTTTGAGATTACCAATCCGTAAGATTTGTCATTAAGCTTTTTAATAAGAAAAAAACCGATACCCCCAAAAAAGATGACACTTGCCCACCCAGCAATAAATATAAAAGTTGGACTCCTCATAATAAAACTCTTAAATTCCGCAGGATTCCTAATAAATGAAACACCCAGAACTACAAACATTACACATGCTAAAAACATTAAAATTAGCTTTGCTTTGCTCAGTTTAATTTCTATGGGTTTAGAATTAGTCATTTTAATAATTACAAGATATTTATTAATAATCACAAGATATTTAGCAAAATTAATTTCTTATATCTCTCACTACGTCCTCTCCTGCTTCGCCACCGGCCATGCCTCCTATTACCCCATCTGGCGCAGATATGCAGCTTGGGTTTTGTGCAAGGCGTATCTGTGCCTGTGAAGTTATCATACAATTAAAGTATCAGCCTCATAATTTCTAAAAGCCTTTCCCTCCAAAGTAATCAATAGCGCTACTATATTTCCATTCCTCCGGCTTTGTAACAAATCCTGCTTCGACAGGATTATAATATTTATAATCCAATTTCTGGTGAGCCATCTTAATATTGATTAATTGTACCGGATGGCTTTCCGGTTGCCATAATTGAAACTTTGCAGCATTTTATTTTTCTTTGCCGCTCTTTCGAACATTCACAATATCCACTCTCTCCTGGTTTCACTGTAATTATTTTGAATACTTTTATGTAAAACTTCAGAAGTGCGACGTTTTAAGTCTCTCATTATATTTTGTAATGTATTCCCTTTTGTACCAATAATCATATGAACATGACTTGTCATGATACACCATCCATATAAGTCCAGTCCTTTCTTTGCCAGGCAGTATCTTATACTTTTTAAAATTTCTTCTTTATATATTTCCCGAATAAAAAGATCAATCCAGTTAGTAATTGCAAAACTTACAAAGTATAATTTGTCGTTATCTGCAAATTTATATTTACTACTCATGTTGTAAAAACAATAAAATGGCTTTTACCAAATAGCAAATCACGGTAGGCACAGATACGCCAACGCCACTTTTCCCTTTGCTGCATATCTGCGCCAGCGTGGGGCTCGTTAGTTACATAAACAAAACCTCCGAGATAAGTCGTTGTAGTTTGTTTTGTTGGTTGGTAGGCTGGTAGAAGTACCTTCGATACTTCTCTTTTCAAGTTTATTGCTTGCAGTACAAAATACATGGCTCTCTGATCTGTTATTTTATAGCCGCCTGTGCTCATGATTTTTTAATGAAGATACTGTATTGTCCTGAGGCAAACTCAGGACAGCAATCTACAATTTTTTGGAACCATTCTAAGAATAGCAGGGATAAAGGTACAATGGTATTTACGCCTCGACAGGAGTATTTTAAAGTAAAGAGATAAAGGCTATCCACTGTAAAACAAAAGTTATAATAGTTATGAAGCCCCATAGTTTTCTTTTGTTAACTTGTTTCTTCTCAAACGCTTTAATAATGATTTCTACTCTTTCATCAGAAGAATAATACCTCCAAAGTAGTCCTAAAAAACTAAGACCAAAAATGAGAAATAAAAATTTGTATTGAGCTAAGGTTGAAAAATTGAGGAAGAACACCTTCTTTACTAGTGCTAAAATTAATGCAAAAGAAGCAAGCATATAGACGAATACAAAAGAAGCTGCTTTATATCTTGGAGACTTATCATACTTATCATAACATTTGTATGCTGAAGCAAAAATATTATTGTAAAATTTCATTATCAAATTTTATAGAAAGGTAAACCAATATTTTCTATTACCAGACATGCCCATGGTCTTGCGCAAAGTTTACGTCGTCTTGTATATGTTCACTAATACTTTTCCCAGTAGCTATGGTTGTTATTGCATTAACACCATACCATATAGGTGCCCATACTTCGCCAACAACTGGAATTAAGGAAATAGTAGCGGCAGCTATATCAACAGCAGCCTTGGTTTTGTTACCGGGCGCATCAGTTAAAGCACTTGACACAGCTAATAAGGCCCCCGCTGGACCAAGTACATTTTTTTCTATCCCTTCAGCTGTCTCAGCTAATGCAGAAGAATTTGTTGCCACACCTACAGCTCGCGCTCCCATTGTAGCGCCTTCCTCAACTTGAAGGACGTTTTCGCCTCCTTCTACTCCTTTATGAAGATCCGCGCCACCTGTAGGTTCTGAACTTGCAGCATCGGCTGTTGTTGTAGTTGGTTTAATCTCCGTAGTACTTCCATCAGCATTTAATTTCCAACTTTGGGTAGCACCGTTAGGATTTAGATTACCATTAACATCGGCATTCGAAGTCAACGTTCCCTCTTTACCTATATCTATTGCTCCCTTTCCATATGCCGCTTGGGCCTGTTCCTGAGTGGTTACACTCTTATCAAATTTAGTTTGAGTGACTCCATTTTTATCATTATATTGAACCCAGTCATCTGGCTTCATTCCATCTTTATCAATAAATCTAATCGGATTATCATATGCATAATTATAAGGCGAAAACCTACGCATCAAATCAGCCTTCGGGTCAACCGTCCACCACCTTCCCAACTGCGGGTCTTGCATCCTTGCACCAAAATCATACAGATCTAAGCCAGAGTTATCACTAAACTCCTTATGCTGTAATTCCTTCCCATTGTATTTATATTTATTTTCTAATCCTAATGCAGCTTGCGAACTAATCCCCGCCATTGTCACGCCGAATGGATAATAATGTGTCTCCTCCGTCAAAGGTCCATGTATATGCGTTACCTGCAAATTATCAAAGAACACATCTATGTTAGGTGTTTCATTGCTAACATACACGTAAAGATAGCCGTTTTTATCTATTGGCAAATTGCTTTTTATGTGATTATACACTGTTTGATTCGGTACAGTTCCAAAGGCACTTTCATCAGGTACCTGCTCTGCACCGCTGCTGCTGGCTACATACTTAAATTGCTCATCAAACAGTATCCAATTCAGGTATGCTTTCGGCCTGCTGTTTACCGGATTTATTTTATTAGGATCAGTTAAAAAGCTATTTATGTTTGGAGATAGAACATCATTGTTTTGCAACACTGTTTGTGTAATTCCATGCTGGGCCGTATTTGGTATTGCTAAAACAGCATCCATTAAAGAAGTTACTAAACTGGATAAAGGACTGGTAGGAGCATCAGGATTGACCCCATTACTTTTATACCAACTGCTCACTTTAATATTAAAGTGATCCCCTGCCATTACTTTTAAAACAATGGACGGCCCTAGTATTTTTCCACACCCACTGACTTTTGCTACTTTAACATTAGGTGAGGTTGTGTTGTCTGTAGGATATCCGGTCACAATAGATTTATCGGTTCTTGTTTCCGGAAGATTTGCGTACAAGCTTTCTTCTGTGGCCGCCTGCGCTGTTTCCATAGTGGCGGCTGGATACATGTCCGTTTTCTGCTCTTCTGTAAGCACCATTCTCACATTCCCCAAATGATCTTTTAGGAAGTAGTCATATACAAAAGCATTCGCCCCATTAACTAATGTCCACCTTACCCTTCCTTCTTCATGCCTAAAGAACTGCAGCACATTATTTTCATAAACAAAACCACCAAGGTAAGAAGTAGTAGTTTGTTTTGTTGGCTTGGTAGAAGTACCTTCGACAACTCTCTTCTCAAGTTTATTGCCTGCTGCATCATAAATGTACGTAATGGTACCTTTACTGGTTCCATCAGCGTTCTTTACCGTTATTACCGAAGGAAGATTTAAAAAATTATACGTAATAGCGCCACCACTTGTAAGATCAGTGCCGGTGGTTCCGGTCAACCGTTTATTGAGGTCGGTTACCAGGTTGCCATTTACATCGTAACCATAATCATTACCGGACTTGTTATTATCGGTAAAATCTCCAAGCTTGGTATCGGCGGTTGGCGCTACATCATCCACGGCACTCAATTTATTAGAAGTGCTATAATAATGGTAGGTAAGGTCGTCAACTGGTCCTTCCACTACTCCAAGAATACCTTTCTGGGACATCTTAATAATGTTTCCATTTTCATCATAGGTATTTGTCGATACACCGTCTCCAATTTGCATACTAAAATCCACTACAGGATCAGTACCCCATCCGTTGTTATCTTGAGTAAAATCTCCCTTCAGCAACCTGTTGGCTTTATCATAAGCAAATCCGTATGCCCGTTCCTCCCCATCTCCGGCTGTTTTCCACCTGGTACCACAGATATTTCCATTATACTGGCTGGCATTGTTATTAAATCCCCAGTCGTAGCTAAGATCCATACTAAACCATTTATTAATAGCAGGGTCAATATTCATCTGGGATGCATAGGAGCCGTTGGTGCTATACCAGTTTATGTCTTTCAGCCACCCTCTGATGTTATAATTGTAATTGTCATCCTCCATTGCCGTTTTATCGCTTACGCTTTTCTGGCCGGTCTTCTTTTCTTTTAGCTTCCCTAAGGCATCATATGTATCGTCGGTAATCTTTCTTTTGTTTGCTACATCGTCATTAATCGTTTTGGTAACGGTTTTCAGCCTTCCTACATGATCATAGAGCATGCTGGTGAGTACCCTTAAATTATTTACATTTCCTGAAGCATTGTTATGGACAAGATAACTGCTTACTACTTTGCCGGTAAAATCATAACGGCTCGTAGCGATGTCATTACCGCCTTTATAGTTGGTGCTTTGCACCTGTATTACTCTTCCCTTGTCATCATAGAAATTGTCGGTTTCAAGCCATTTGCCTAAGGTAAGATTATTGGGATCTTCTATCACTCTTACTTTTGTTACCGTTACCATTCCCTTTGTTTGGGTGCTGTTTATTGAAGGCAGTGTTTCGGGATAGGGATTGCCGCCATCATCCAGTTTGGAGTTATTGTCGGGGCTGTATGTTTTTGTGCTGGCCGCGTAATTGTCGTAATAGGTATAAGTAAGTGGATACAATGTAGCGCCTGAAGGTATTGCATAGGTGTTTACAGTAACATTATTATCAGTAAAATTGTTTGCAGCTTCAGTGGCAATCTGTGCCGTAAAAGAAGCATTGTCTTCACTTGTAAAGCCATTATCAAAAACGATGCTGTTGGTGCTTTGGTATAAAGTTCTTCCTGTTTCCCTACTGTTGATATACATATCGGCCACGTTAATGGGTTGGTTGGTCCCGGTATTGGTGATACCGGTTGAGCCTGATGTTGTTGGCATGGAAGCTGCTAAATTCTCGCGAGAGATATTATAGACCATAATACCGGTTTGTATGGGCCGGTTGAGGTCATCATATAGTGTGTACATCCACTGCGATTTGGCTCTCATATTTCCATCCTGTGAAAAGGCCAGCCGGTCTCTTAGATCATAGACCATATAAACCCATGCGGCTCCAGGAACTTTTTTTGCAATCATCCTTTGACGGTAGTCATATTCATAACGAAAACATAGTTCGTTCAAAATATTTATATCGGTTTGCCTCATATCCCAGTTGTTCGCTAAAATTAACTGTGCCACTCCTTTTGGTTGTATTACAGTGCGCAATTGGTTCAGATCATCATAAATATAATACGTGCATAGGAAACCTGAGTAACCACTAAAATCTGTGGCAATAGGTCCTATCTGTACTTTCTTTAAAATTACCTGCCCTTCTTTGTCTTTATATTCTACAGTGGCATTGCCCGCTTCATCTATCGTTACCGTTTTATATAACTCGCCTGCATCATAAATATCTGTGGTGCTACTATACGGTATGTTATCTTCTATTGTTGTATTAAAATCTATGTGCCATATCCGTACTGCGTCGGCTGCGGTATTTACCAGGTATTGCATACTTACTTTTTTTGCCGCACTGCCTCCTTCACTACCGGCCCAACTGTTGCCCGGAGCATAGCTTTCTGATACCCTGTTTAAAGGGGATGGCTCAAAATTGGTTTTACTGTAAAAGTATTTTTCATTGGCAAGTGCCGGTTGCTCGGTTTTATAAGTGTTTGTATAAAAATTGCTTTGTTCGCTAAAAGGGTACATTTTAAAGTCTCCGGGATTACCGGTTGCGGAAGCTGTTGGTGAAGTATAGGGCAAAAATTTATATTGCTCTCTTCCAAAATCATCATATTCCACGGGAGCTACTATATCCTGCTTCCCGGGTGATGCCTGCCAGTTGACTGTTTGCAATGGCCTTCCCAATCCATCAAAATACTGCGTTGATACATTTACCTGGTCAACCGTGCGGCTTGATGAAGTAACATAAGTTGCATCTGTGGTTGGCTGTTGGGGTTCGTAGGCGCGCACATAATTTAACGGGATACCACTGGTATAGTCCTGACCGGTATGAACAGCAGTATTACCGGTTAGAGCCGGTACTGCCGTTGTTCCATCCGGTGTTATTATTTGTGCATTTAAAATGCTTACATTCATTAGCAGGAAAATGCTGATTAAGCCCGCTCTTTTGTAAGCAGTACAATTACAATCTGCTTTCGTAAGGAATAACGTGCGTACGGTAAAAGGCAGTCTTTTCATGATGCTTTGTTAGTTGGTTATGATGCTAAGCAGTTATTTTCGGTTTATTATTTTGAAGGTTGTCTTGAAAGGATCTTATCTGTTAGTGTGCTTGTAAGCTTCAACTGAGGCCCCATTACTGCATACAGCTCACCTGCTTCATCCACAAAAAACTTGCTTCCTACTTCCTGTTGAACATCCTGATCAAAATGATGGTTTTTATCTTTACTGGTCAGCCATTGCAATAACGGTGATTGTCCTGCGCCTTTTTTTACTTTCATACCTTCTGTAATAATGATGTTAGTACCGGCATCGTTGTATATATTTTTGAAGGTAGCGGAATCCTGTGTTTGATACCCGGCCTCCTCGGAAGGAATGCCAATTATTACCAGTGAGCCCTGATATTTTGTTTGCAGCCGTGCTATATCCTCTATGGAGGCTGTGGTATCCTGACTTGAAAGTGGAAGCAGCATAAACAGCAGCTTCTTTCCCTTGTATTGGCTTAACTCTATTTTATTGCCATCGATGCTTGTTAAGGCAAGGTCATATATTCCTCCTGCCTGCTGAAAGGAAAGCAGCAGCAAACAAGTGATCAGACTGAGAAGGTATTTCATAAAAAAAATTATTTAGTGGTTTATTTTAATTCAATTAATCTATTGAGATACTGCTGCAACCGGTGCTTATGTCCACACCATAAAACGTAATGCCATCTCCACTATCGCTATAATAACCACATCCAACCGAATAATAATAGTAACCAGATTGGCTCGGGGTTAAGGTGATATCATAATTACCCGGAGGAACACTACCCACTATGCCATCAACATGCGCAAAGGCCGTAAACGAATAATCCTGTCCGGAACCATTATTATGCAATTGTATAGTAACTGGTATTCCGTGACTATTTTCAACGTATATCGATGCATTAGTTACCTGGCAGGTGCCATACTGGTTAGCCTGGTTTTGTGCATATTGCTGCGCCAGTTCGTTGGCAGTTGGCAAATCAATATATGAAGTAAACATTCCCTGAGGGACAGAGACATGATAAGGAACAGCGCTTTCGGAACCACAATTCCGAGAATCGTAATCTGCATTTATGGCATCACTTTCATAAAGGTTACATTGCCCCGCCTGCCCCGCATAATTATAGCAGTATTTTTTTAAAATGTTCCCATCCTGGTCTTTTACGAGCATCAATCTTCCAAAGGGATCGTAATCATAATATGTGATTCGGCTGTTAGGATCACATTGCGAAGTCATTCCAATTAAAGGTTCATAGGTATAGGTGGTCATTTGCGCAGTGGTTGGGTATAACCTTAACTCATCAATTATGGAGTTTCCTGAAATAATAACACTTGAAATGCCGGTAAGCGTATTTTTGTATAATGTCCAATCCCCCTTTGCTAACATAGCTTCCCCCGCTGCACCATTTGCATAAGCAGAACCTCCTTTAGCCCAATAAGTGACGATATATGTAGTGCCTGAAACTAGGCCGCTTTTGGATATACTATTAGAACCAGAAAGCTGCATTACATATTTTCCAGTTGGTGCATCTGCTACAGGTTGTGATGTTCCACTGAAACTCCAATTACCTTTGTCATCAGCTTCAAAACTGCTATATGCAATATCTGATTGTATTGCATTTTCAACTATTGCAACCGGGTACTTATAATTATAATCCCACAGATAGGCTTTGTTATTATCGTTGAATTTGTGCTGCTGAAACAGATTGTTGTAACTACCGTAACTATCAAACTGAATTTCAGGTTTATAATTGCTATTCATAGTAACAGATGTATTGCTAATCGTAGTTGGCAAAAAAGAAGATAAAGGGGATGAGGACTGTAATTTATAAACCACATCGGGTAATGATACAGTGGGTTTGTATGTATAAAATAAAGCTTCAGTCGTAGTCAAAATTGACCCATTAAGTCTTTGGGAATATTTTTCTACTACAGGGGCGATAATATGGTTATTTTGCAAATTTTGAATACCCTGCGCGATAGAATTGGTTATTGAGCCGCTGATAGTATAATCAAGCGGGTATCTCATGTTTTCAATTGAACTCGATCCATTGCTTTCAGTCACGGTTTGTTTTTCAACAAAATGGTGATCAGGATAATCGCTGCCAAAAGCATTTGCATAGTCATATTTAGTTGTTTTTATCAAATAATCGTCAGGGTTTGTTGGATAAGTTTTACCAAATGTAATTTCATTCTTTTGAGTAAGGTAAGAATATCCCGTACTTTCACTTAAAGATAAAGTCCTTTGAATACAAAATGGTTGAAAAAGGATATAAGCATTCCCACATTCCACTAATTTTTCGTTTTTTTCATAAGTAAAATCATTTTCTTTTATTGCATTGCCATTATTGTCCTTATATATTTCCTTGATTAATTTACCTGCATTAAGTAGAGGATACGTGCTGAAAGCAGGATAATAAGAATTATTGAAATCAGTTGTCTCTTCGTTAAGATCATCTACATTATAATAAGATTCAACAGAGCCATTATTACTGTTTTTTTCAGTTACTTTTCCATAATAGAGATACTGCGAGGTAACTTGACCGAACGTAACTGTAGGTGAAGAAAAGGCCCAATATTTTCCAGATAGGAATTGGCTTGAGTTCTCGTTACAATTATTGTCAGGAAAATAATCACTCACACTACTGTTTACGCCATTTTCTCCATCTGATATTACTGCAGTAAACTGAGGATAACCGCCAATTATAACCGGATTTTCATAAACGAAATCAGTGATTATCGGTAATCCTGAATTACCCGGAACTCTTTTAATTTCCTTAATCCTTAAACCACCAAGATCAGGAGATGTTGCAGTTGCTTTGTTTCCTTCATAGAAAAACGATGTTACCCCCCCTGTAGGAAAAGTGATTTCATCTAAAATAAATGCCTTAGAATAATTTTCGTCGGGATCTTTAGTGTTAGGATAAAAAGTATAAAGAGTTGTGGCACCATTAGGCGTTTTTAACTCAGAAGGGAATAGATTTATGTTATTCCACGCTCCATTAAAATATCCCCACACATCCTGGGTATAAGACAGGCGGTCTGGGAGCCAGTTATTGGGAGTTGGATTATTTTTATTGTAGAAAAATTGATATGGTGGTAAACAAGATCCATTTTTACCACATTCTTGTATAGCATCAAGCCTTAATCTCTTTTTTTCATAATCTTCAACCCCTGTTATTGAAGTAGAAGGTTCATTACTTATAAAATAACTCGTTGTAAAATTAAATTGCTTTATCAATGCGCCTGACTTATTATTTTTAATCATAATATTGTTTAAGGCTGTAGCTGTACTTAATGCGCCGCTCGCATTTCCATAATCCTGTCGTAAAGTTGTTGAGTAATTAAACTCAACATCAAGTAAATCTGATTTAATACTTTTTATTTTGTTACCTATCTTATCTTCTGTAAAAGTGGGATGCGGTGTCCAGTTCAGATATCCTTGTCCTACGATTGCTGAAGGATGACTTAGCACTTTTTGCTGCAACCCTCCATCTTCTACGTAAGTAAATAAAAAAATTCTTCCGCTTGGTGAAATAATCTTATTCAAGTACCAACCATACACCCAAGCATCTGTGTAATCGCCACTGTACTCCTCATAAGTATCCTTGTAAGACGAAGAAAAAAAATATTGTGAACCGTCAGCTGTAGTAATTTTCCAGTTATTAAAATCGTTATCTAGTACTTCGACTTTTATATCTTGTTCCGGAATAAGTCTTGCGACTCTATTAATATCAAAAACAAATTTTCCAGAGTAGCCAGGAATGTTAAAGTAAAACAAATCAGGTTGCGTATCTGAACAAGTGCACATTTTGTTTTCATAGGCGGTCATATTACCGGATTCATCAAATTGCTCCACTTGTACAGGAAAAGGAACGGGGCCGCGGTTTGAAAAATAGCCCATTTCATCAGGCCAACCTTTTATTTGTCTGGAAATTTCACCTCCCGCATTTAATGACCAGCCAAGGCCAACATTACTTGCCATTTCTTCCACTTTTATCCCCGCGCTATGGTAAGAAACAGAAATAGGAATTTTAAAATCTCCATCTGTTATGGTGTATAAAGGTATATCTATGTCGGGAACGCCAGTACTTTTATCAACAGGGAAATCTATAAATTTATTAATTGAAGCTTCATTTGGAATTAATACTTGTCCGTTGTGCAGATTCTGGGAAAAGCCCTTGCCTCCCCATAAACTAATTATCAATAAGCAGAATTTTCGCATGTGATCTTTGTCTTTTATTCATTTAAAATTTTGAGTATGTTTATTTGCCCATAAATCGTATAAATATCTAAAGAGAAATTTGCAGAATTTATTATGGTTCGTTTTTAAAAGAACTATTTTCTGATTCCAACTTTTCTATCCGTTTGTTTTGTTCTTTTATTTCTTTATTTTGCTCAATCACAATCAATGTTAGTTCCTCGATCTTTTTGAGAAGCAAAGCCTGATTTTTTCCTAAATCAATTCCGTTTTTTGCTACCTCTTCGGCAGTTGGCATTTCCGGCAAATGCCCCTTCGATTTAAGAAATTGTTGCAATGAATCAATTTCTGGAAGTTGTATAAGATTTAATTTATTGATTCAATTTGTTTTCAAGTTCATTTAATTTCTTTTCGAGTTCTGAAATTTTTTCAGATTGTACTCGATACTTTTGATTTTGTTCTTCAATTATCTTTTGCAAATTTTCACATTGTTTTGCCTGTTCTTCTGTAATGTTCCTTAGTTTTTCAGATTGTTTATTTTGTTCAATTGCAAAAAGTGTGAGTTCCTCTATTTTTTTCAATAGCAGAGCCTGGTTATTGCCTAAATCAATTCCGTTCTTTGCAACTTCCTCCGCATTAGGCATTTCTGGTAAGTGGCCCTTGTGCATTATAAACTGTTCGAGTGAATCTAATGGAGTTAATTTATATGAAGGAGAAAAAACATAATCAGGCCAATTTCCATAAAGACTTACCTTTGCTTTATTAAATACTGCAGTACCATTTACCGCCAATGAATAATCAGCGATTTGAGTTGCCGTATTTGCATCAGACGTACCGATAAATACGTTACCATTGACATCTAATTTCGCGTGTGGAGTTGAAGTGCCTATTCCTACGTCTCCAGTTTGTGCCAAGATTCGCATTTTTTCAGTTGAACCGCCAAATGCTGTATTAAATACTAAATCTACCTGATCCCAACCTTGTCCATTCGTTTTCCCTGTAATACCTGCCCATGCCGCAGGCCAAGCGGGGTATGAAAACTTTATACTTCCATATTCGAAATTTCCATATTCGCCTGAAAAAAGTAAAGTACCCGCACTTATATTTAACTTTTCTGTCGGATTTGTTGTTCCTATTCCTACATTTCCAGTAAGTATTGTATTAGTTTGGGCGAATACTCCATTGATAAAAATAAACGCGCTCATTATTGAGAAGACAAGTGTTTTCATTGCTTTTATTAAATTTTTTTGTTGGTTTACTTCTTTCATTTGTTTGGAATTGGTTTTTATTTTTATGGTTTATCAATTATTTTACTAACTTTTATTTTGCTTTTTTGTACTATTTTTAAAAATTATAACCTAACCTAAAAATGACCGGCTGAGAAACCGGCACATGGCTGTTTGCCAAAAAATCATATAACAACTGCATATTGCCTTTTACTTTTTTACTGATCTTGTATTTTTTACTTAACCCAATTAATGCACTCCTTTGCCAGGCATTATAATCTCTCAACTGCTCTATATTCTTAAAAGCGCTGTTATAATTCATTTCATAGCCTCCTGTTATATAAATCTGTTTCTTAATTTTCCAGTCTAAATAGCTTCTTAATCCAACTCCCTCGCTGCTAAATGAGATATGCTGTATTGTTCCTATTCCTACACTATAATCCGCCCCGACTCCAATAATTCTTTTATCGTCCACTTTGTAGCCGATGCCTAACCCGATGTTAGCGGTAGAAGGCAAAAGATTACTTGATTTGGCAAACTGTACATTAGCAGAATATTCTAATCTTTTCCATAGCGGTTTTGTCTTTTGAGAGTTTGGCCTAAAATCAGGGATTTCCAGATCACCACTCCCCCCTCGCAACTGATTAAGTTTATCTTTAAGCTTATTTATCTCTGCATGGGCCACTGATAGGTTTTGCTGTACCTGCGCCATTGCATTTGGCCCTCCTGCAGCTACTCTCTGCTGTATCATTCCCTGTACAGATGCACGGGTTTGCAGGCCCACCAGACTCTGGGCAGTGCTGCTGCCGCTGTTATCCGGCAACCGGAACAGGGAAGCCAGCTGGCTGTTTTCTTTCATAAACTTTTGAAAGAAGGGCATTTGGTTCAGAACACTTAAGGCTTTTTCTTCAATTTTCTTCGGGTCTTTGAGCATATCGCGGTATTCCTTCACCTGTGCGGAATAATAATAAGCAGTCTTTTGAATATCAGCATACTGGTTTTTGAGAGAGGAAGGAATATGGATATATTTTGATAGTTCCCCTTTTAGCTGTTGTTTGCGCTGTTCAATAAACTCTTTTATTTTATCTGTTTCATTCAGCTTGCTTTTCAGTTGGTTCAAAGCATCGGTTGGCGTCTTTATTTTGTCCTCCAGCCCTTTGTATTTTTGTAAGAAGGCAAGAGAAGTAGAAAGGGTATCTATATATGCATTGTACTGATTGAGATGGACGACCCGCGACTGGCTAGCAGCAACCGAACTCCCACCACGTGATGAAAGCCTGCTGGTAAAAGCAGAATAAACGGAATCAATATTTTCATGGGGAATAAAGCCTGAATCAGCTTTTGCTGCTTTGCGTTGCAGCTTCTTTTCCTGCCGCTGCATTTTAGCTAAATATTTCGTGGTCTTTTTGGAAAGGTTCTTTTCTACAGAGGCGTATTTCTTTTGGATCTTTGACAGAAAATTACCGGGAAGATTTTCCAGTTTTCCTTCAAGACTATCTATATGTTGAGCTATGCAGCTTTCGGATGCAAGAAACAGAAGAATCAATGTTTGGCAAACAATCTTTCTCAACTTTTGGTATTTTTTGATCAGAATAACGATGCTTTGGCGCCATCATTAAAAAGATCGTTGTTTTAGAATCGCAAATTTCAACTGTCAAGTAACGTGGAAAAAACTTTTTAGAAATTCAAATCAATTTGAAAACTATCTGATGGATGAGATCTTGCCTTACCATTTTTAGAATTAACGCTTCTGACCTGTCTGTAGGCGACATTCCGCGATCACAATTCATCCCTCCAAAGATTATCCTTACCGGATCACCAAAAAAATATTTTCGACAAATAAGCCAAATCAGCCGGTAATTAGAAGGATTCCCACGGTATGCGGATCACAATTGATTAACAAACCAAGGATTGCAGACCCGGTTTCCAAAAGCAGCACTAAAATAGATGGGATCATTGTCCGGGCATGCCTTAATCGAAGATGAGGTTCTGCAAAAGATTGATTTTATAGTCGCCCGAAATCGGAAATATGCTTGTGGAGAAACGAGTATTGATAGTGAAATTCGTCATTGCGGGAAGCTAATTATTCGACTCTTTTATCCTATCCTCTTCCTTCGATCAATTCAGTTATCAAGCCAATCAACAGGAACGATTAAATCGTGAAAACGGGTGTTTTCTTTTCACCTGAAATAGCTGTTCGCTGGTATTTCATGATTTTTCCATTTTAGATAAGCATGAATATCTATCCATTTAACCATTTTTTATTCAGTCATGCTATAAGCAGAGGTGATTTTCCATTAAAAGTATAATTCATCTAGTACCTGGATTTTGGTGTGGTTAGGAACGCAAAATCTAAAAATTAGTTGCCTTTTTGCGGGTAAGATGTTATCTTGTATTTTTAAAACTGCACTGCTTATTTTAAAAATGTACTGCTTATTTTTCTTTTAGATTAAAAACGGTGACAGTTATTTAAACAAACTTTTATGTAATGGAGAAGTTATTTAAAGATTATGGGAAAATTTTTGTCCGCACACCGATGTATTCATACACAAGCCTTTTCAATGCTCCTGATGAAACAAAAAATTTGGACGACCTCGTTCATTTACGACTGAACGACGCTGTTTTTTTGGAGGCATTATATTGGAGCTCGCCTCAATTATTTGAAGCTGTTTTAAAATTTAAGGAAGGAGGGGTTAAAGGAGCTAGAGAAAAGAAACTGATGCAAACCTTGAAAAAATACATCATAAGGGCAAGCACAAGGTGCACCCCTTATGGAATCTATGCTGGCACCGGGATCATTGATATAGGAGTTCACCAAGAGAATCAAAACAGTGAAATGGAACGGAAGGTGCGTATAGATATGGGATTCCTGCAAAGCCTGAAATCTGCTATAGAATCGGATCCTGCTGTTTATCCTCATTTATTTTATTCACTGAATAATTCACTCTATCCTATTCCGGGGCAATACCGGTTTATCGAAACAATTATTGAAAATGGTGCATGCCATTATCAGTTAAGTTCACTGGAGCAAACAGCTTTTTTGGATGAAATCATAGCTTTGACAAAGGGACGATTTTTGGGAACCGATGATATTTACAGTTTCGCAGAGAAAGATATATCCCGGTCGGAATTTGATACTTTTATAACGGAACTTCTTAAAACGCAATTTCTGGTTAGCGAATTACAAATAGGATTAACTGTTAAGGACGATTTAGAAAGATACATAGAAATACTGAAACGATTGATAGAAAATGGAGTTGTTGAAGCGAAAAAGTATTTGAATATTTTTATTTGTATTGAGAATATTCTGATCCATTTTCAGGAACTGACAATTGGTAATTTACCTTTAAAAGAAATAAAAGAGTTGCAATCACTATTGACCAGGAGTGGGATTGAAAACCAACAGGAACACTTCTTTCATGCGGATTTAAAGCAGCCTGTTCAAAAGAAATTTATTTTTCAGAAAGAAAAGCTGAAGGAGTTGGAAAATGCTATTTCTATTTTAGGAAAACTTACTACGAATACTTTGACACATCAATCACCACTTGACCGCTTTAAAAGCCTGTTTCTAGAGAAGTATGAAACCCAGGAAGTGCCATTATCACAAGTTTTGGATCCGGAATCAGGAATCGGATTCCCGCCTTTGGAAAAAATTGGTGACACAGCATATAATTCGCTATTGGAAAAAGTAGGTTCATCCAAGAAAAGAAAAAACAACCAAGGAACAGAAACGTGTCAGGCTTGGTTACAGGATAAGGCAGAGTCATTAGATAGAGACACTTTAAATGAGGGCATCCAGGTATTTGAACAAGATGTGATAGGTTTTGATAATAAAATTGAACAGCTTGCAACCAGCTTTTCAGTTATGGGCACTTTATTGCCTTCCGGAAAGGTATTGCTTCAAAGCGTGGGCGGTTCTCACGCTAATTCCTTGCTTGCAAGATTCGCTTACCTGGAAGATGAAATCGGCAAATTTTGTAAACAATTTTCGAAAACAGAACAGGAAGCTAATCCGGAAGTTATTTTTGCCGAAGTACTACACATTCCAGAGGGAAGAACCGGAAATATAGCCAGAAGGCCTGTTCTTTCTGATTATGAAATCCCCTTTCTGGCATTCAGTGAAGTAAAAGCTGAAAGGCAAATTTTAGTAGATGACCTTTTAGTATCTGTACGACAGGACGAGATCGTACTCACTTCCAGGAAAATGAACAAACGGGTTATTCCACGACTTTCTAATGCACACAATTATGCCAATAGCCCCGTGCCTGTTTATAAGTTTTTATGTTCGATTCATCAGCTTGGAAAAGCGGAATTTGACATTAATTGGGGAGAATTTGCCTCTAAAAAACGCTTCCTCCCGCGTGTTAGTGCGAAAAATATTATTTTGCAGAGAGCTAGCTGGTTTTTGTATAAAAATGATATAAGCACAATTATAAAAGCGGAAGATTCTATTGGTAAGCTTCGGGATTTCTTAGCAAAATGGCAAGTGCAAAGATTTGTCTGTTTTGTTGAAGGCGATAATGAATTATTTATTGACACTTGCAATAATGGTTATTTGGAAATTTTGTTAGAGGAAATAAAAACAGTTAATTCTGCAAAGCTTGTTGAGTGGCTTCATGAAAGAGAAATTAAAGATGAAGAAAAGGACGTAACGATTCAGCAATTTATATTGCCTTTAGCGAAAAAAAGACCGGTTCGTTTAACGGGAGGAGGCGCTGAGCGTATTACAAATAACCTGAAGCGTACTTTCATGCCAGGCAGTGAATGGGTTTATTTTAAGTTTTATTGCGGAGCAAAATTATCAGATAGTGTCCTATTAAATGTTATAAAGCCAGCAATTTCCTTGCTTTTAGATGAAAAAATAATAACAGAAGCATTTTTTATTCGTTATACGGACCCCCATTATCACATTCGTTTCCGTTTACATTTATGTGATAATTTACATCAGTATCAATTTGCTTCAGTAATAAGTTGTGTGTATGATCTACTAAATTCTTTCAATTCTAATGCTTTAGTGTGGAAAGTACAATTAGATACTTATCAAAGAGAGATCGAACGTTATGGTGAGGTGTCAATATTAAAAAGTGAGATGTTTTTTTTTCACGACAGCCTGTTATATCTGAATTGTTTAGCTGATGAAGGATTTAGAACTGATGAACAAGTGAGGTTTTTACTCGCACTTAAAAATGTTGATAGATGGTTGGACTTGTATAATATGTCTTTGGAAGAAAAAGTGACGTATTGCAATGAAATGACCAATGTTTTTGTTACCGAATTCGACAAATCAGTAAAAATACAATTAGATTTAAAATATAGAGAATTGAGAAATTTAATACCTTCTTTTTTAAATTCCGAGATGTTTGAAGGAGAGTTTGCTAAACGAGATAAAATCCTAAAAGGTATGATTTCTCCGGGAGAAGATGTTTCAAGCTATATTCACATGAGTATGAACAGGTGGTTTATTGCTGAACAACGGCTTCTGGAGTACATGTGCTACCTTTTTTGCAGCAAACATTATAACGAGAAAATACATACCAATACAAGGTAATTTTAAATTTTCTTTTTCTAATTTACAGGATGGATAATATATGAACAAGAATAAAAAAAACATTCGAACACATACTATTATTGAAAAAATAACGACTTTTGATTTTGATAAGTATTATACTCCAACGGTGCGACTTATGTGCCACCTTGCCATGTGGATACTGTTTACTTTTTTCATTCAAATCAATTTGTTGTTTGACTACAAGTTGCCTTTCACCGTTACACTTTTATTTGCTGGTAGAAGTTTGTTGTGTAATATGGCAGTTTTTTATCTTTTTTTTTATTTGATTGTTCCTCATACTCTATTAAAAAATAGAGTGGTCTTAGCAATTTTATCCTTACCTCTTTGCCTGGTACTTTGGATAATTCTCAATCATTATTATCTCCTTGTACTTGGTGAAAATTTGATGTCATCTAATCCATATCTAAAAGTTGTAAACGAAAATCAACGTGAAACTTTTGCTCAGGTTATTTCTTTTAAAAGTATCCTTGTTAACATAATAGTAGTATTTTATTCCATTTCATCTTTTTTCTTCATAAAAATTGTTTTTGATATTATTCGTTTTTATTCAAAATGGTTTAAATCCGAAAGAAAGTCTGTACAACTGGAATTGGACAAACTAAATCTTGAAAGGGATTTTTTAAAGGCGCAATTAAACCCGCACTTTTTATTTAATACATTAAACAATTTATATGGTCTTTCGTTAATAAGTGATCATCGAACTCCTAATGCTATTGCGCAACTATCTCAAATGATGAGATATACATTATACGAATCAAATGCAGAATTAGTGCCTCTTACAAAAGAACTTGAATTTTTGGAGAATTATGTTATGCTTGAAAAAATGCGCTACAAAGAAAATAAAAATATCGTTTTTAACCTGAATAAGTCAAATATCGACGTTCAGATGATTGCGCCTTTACTTACTTTTACCTTTGTTGAGAATGGCTTCAAGTATGGGTTGAAACCAAAGAATGAAGGGTTTCTGAAAATTGATGTTTCTATAAAAAATAATGTTTTTCATTTTTCCATACTGAACGACAAAGAAGAGAATGTGGAACAAAAGGAATATAGTGGTATAGGTACAGTTAACATCAGGAAAAGACTGAAACTTTTATATCCGGCAAAGCATGAATTAAAAATAGAAGATCGCGGAAAAAGCTTTTTTGTTGAAATGAAAATAAAGCTCTAATACCTTGAACAAGACCATTAAATGTTTAATTGTAGACGACGAGCCAATAGGGCGCCAGATAATCGAAAGATTGGCAAAACAAGTTAATTATCTTGAAGTGGCAGGAGTATGTGAAGACGCTTTTGAAGCGATTACGATTCTACAAAACAATGATATAGACCTTTTGATCAGTGACATACAAATGCCAAAGATCAATGGTTTGGAATTTGTTCGTTCGTTACCGTCTCCACCGGTTATTATTTTTATTACAGCTCATGATCAATTTGCAATAAATAGTTTCGAATTGGGAGTCGCTGATTATTTACTAAAGCCGGTTACATTCGAAAGATTTTTAAAAGCGGTCAATAAAGCGAGGTTGCAAGTAGATTTAAAAAAAAGTAGATATGCAGGGGGATCCGATTCGGACACCAAAGCAACAGAATCTTTATTCATAAAAGCCAACAATAAGCTGAATAGGATCAACTATAAGGACATTTTATATATAGAATCAAACAAAGATTATATAAAAATCTTTACCACTGAAACAAGTTTTTTAACTTATTCCAGAATGAAGGCAATGGAAGAAAAATTACCTTCAAGCCTATTTTGCAGGATTCACAAATCCTACCTGGTACAAATAAGCGCGGTAAAAGCAGTTATGGGTAATACTGTAGAATTAACCAATGGTGTATCCTTACCCATAGCTCTAAGCCACAAAGATTCTTTGTTTATTGCCTTGAAACTCAATAACAGCTAATATTTTCCTTTTTAAATTTTAATTCAAAATTTATTAATTCCCTTCAATCGTCGAGCATTTCATACAGATGGTCGAAAAAATTTTGTGACTGTTTTCACAAAAATCATTTTTGACAGGTAATTCTTTTATCAGACAAAAAATTAAGTATGAAACAAACTGCTGTGACTCTAAAATCAAAATTACTTATTAAGAAAAACATTGTTGCAAAATTTAATAACTTGACTCAAAATAATGTAAAGAATCATTCCGGTACCTTCCCAACAACGATTACTTCAATTGTTAAAACAGCGGTATTCTAAAAGGAGAAAAACTAACAGGTTATTTAAGATTAGTTTTAAAAAGTGAAATAATTGCAAAAAAAATCAAAGGGATTTGAAGTGTGCAAAGAAAATAGTGAATGTAAAAAATAAAATCCGGGCACGGCGTATGAACAGCGGCTGCCTTTAGACACATTTTCGTTTCATGAAATGCAATGGAGATACCGGTAAAGTGATTGATCAGCCATATAATACCTTTTTTAACTATTAATATCAATTTTTATGAAAGTTTACATTGAGCCAAAACCAAAAGCCAGAATTGAAAGTGCCGCAATCGAGCATTATGAAATTGAAAAGGATGGCGGAGGTTCTGTTGACAACAGGCAATACAAAACGCAAAAGGAAGCATATGAATCTGCCAAAAGGCAAGGGTATAATCCAATTTTATGCGCCAGGGTTCGAGTTACAGATAAAGGAAATCCTGATCACTGGAGGAATTGCGGATAAAAATGGGACAAATTTATGTGCGCTCTGGTACGAATTGCCTATGCAAGTTAACATGCCTTACTTTAAAATGGTCGGTAATAGGTGTCTTACAAGAAAAAACATTTGTAGCCCCCTTATCATTTTCCTGTACGGCTTCTATTGCCTGATGAGCGCTTTTCAACGCACGATAACCATTAGAGTTGCTACAAGACGTAATCAAAAAAAAGGTTTATGCAACTACCTGTTTCAACTAACAATGCCCATTTAAAACCTTTAGTTCTGAAAAAAATATCATTGCAAAATTTACGGCGGTGAAAAGTAAAGCGAAAAATAGACGAAACGAAGAAACATTAATGACACGGAAACTACCATTACCACACTTCCAAACACTACTGTCATATACACGCTACCCTATTAAAAAGGCAAAAATAACCAATACCTTGAAGTTGGCTTGAAAAGACATTATTTATGTAAATTTCTTTTTTATGGCTGAAACATATAATACAAACACTATTAACGTGTCTGCGTGCTACCTTAAATCACTGAAGGTTCGGGTAACTGAGTCAACGCTAAAACAACAACTGCAGGAACACCCTTATTATCCAAGCCTTTATTCTTTGGGCATTGTCTTTGATCGGCTTCACGTAGCCACGACTGCTTTGAAACTTGACAAAGAAAATTTTGATAAGCTGCAACCCCCTTTCATCGCATATATAAGCGGACAAAATACCGGAAAAGACTTTGTCCTGGTAACTGCTGTTTCACAAAGTGAAGTTGAATTTATCGCAGAAAACAAAAAGCCAAAGAAAGTTTCGAAAGAAATTTTCTTAAACCATTGGCAGAAAATCGTGTTCCTTGCCGAAGCGAATGAAAAATCCGGAGAAGCAGATTTTAATCTCAGAAGAAGAAAGGAAATCTTAGCAAGAAATAAAACCAGCGCATTGATTGGAGCAAGCGTTTTTATGCTTGCTGCAACCGTTTGTTTCTTCCTGCATTCTTTGCCGACAGATTTCATAATGAACGCTACCCTATTAGTTTTAATAAAAATAGCAGGAGTAGCTGCTACCATACTTTTATTAACTTATGAGATTGACAAATCAAATGCTTTTGTAAAAAGTATCTGTACGGCAGGAAAGCAAACAAATTGCGCGGCAGTATTGCAAAGCAAAGCATCCAAAATTTTAGGTGTGAGTTGGAGTGAAGCCGGATTCTTTTATTTCGCTTCTACTTTTTTATTCTTACTTTTTCCAACAGTTTCTTTTGCTGGCAAAACGTTTATACTTGCTATTGCCAATCTTGTTGCCGTTCCATACATTGTATTTAGTATTTATTACCAATGGAAAGTAGTAAAACAATGGTGTCCGTTGTGTTTGACAGTACAGGCGGTTCTTGCCCCTGAATTTACCTGGAGTATTGTAAATTTTTGGCCGCATTCTTGGGCCTTTAGCTTTCAGCCGTCAGCATTTACCCTTTTATCA
>Ga0157369_10002266_pt1 | contig 23125 bp, 20 predicted proteins | sample C25metaG_FD_113461 | JGI IMG/M metagenome (GOLD analysis project Ga0157369, IMG submission 113461) | Corn rhizosphere microbial communities from Kellogg Biological Station, Michigan, USA - C2-5 metaG | ecosystem: Host-associated > Plants > Roots > Rhizosphere > Soil | place: USA: Michigan... | reverse complement strand
GTGTCAGACACCCCGGCGCACGCAGATAGCCACCGTCCGCACTGTCAGACACCGCGTGTGGCAACCGGCTTACAGCGATCCGGCCGGCGCGAGCCAGCGGCTCTCGAAGTCGAGCACCTCTGCGTGTAACACCTCGGCGACGGATCCAACGCATAACATCGTCTAATTACAGGTATAGTCGTAGACGTGGACTCGGCTGGCCACACCTTCGACGTGCTCGTGATCGGCAGCGGCGCCTCCGGGCTCGCCGCGGCCGTCGCGGCGGAGCGCGCCGGCGCGCGTGTCGCGCTCGCGACCAAGGGCTCGCTGCAGGCCAACAACTCCTCGAAGGCGCAGGGCGGCATCCAGGCCGCGTTCGGCGCCGACGACTCGCCCGAGCAGCACGCCGCCGACGTGATGCGCTCCTCGCACGACACGGCCGACCCCCGGCTCGTCGAGGTGCTGACCAGCGAGGCGCCGTCGGCGATCCACTGGCTCGAGGAGCTCGGCGTCGAGTTCACGCGTGAGCACGGCGGCTACCGCCTCGCCCGCTGCGGCGGTGCGAGCACGCAGCGCCTGCTGCAGGTCGGCGACCGCACGGGTCACGCGATCACCAAGCAGCTGCGCGACGCCTGGGAGGCGTCGACCGGCACGAGCTTCGTCAACGCGCCGCTGCACGAGCTCGACCGCGGCGACGGCCACTGGCGCGCGCGCATCGGCTCGCACACGATCGAGACGGGCACCGTCGTGCTGGCGGCCGGCGGCCGCTGCTACGCCGAGGCCGAGCAGCGCAACGAGCTCTCCACCAACCACCCGAACGCCACCGGCGAGGTGACCCAGCTCGCGCTCGAGCTGGGCGCCGAGGCGCGCGACCTCGACGCGCTGCAGTACCACCCGAACGGCGGCGCCTGGCCGCCGAACATGCAGGGCTACTCGATTCCCGAGACGACGCGCGCCTACGGCGCCGTGCTGCTGAACGCCGACGGCGAGGAGTTCACCGACTCGCTCGGCGCGCGCGACACGGTCAGCCAGGCGATCTTCGACGAGGTCGAGCAGGGCCGCGGCGTCGACACGCCCGACGGCCGCCCCGCCGTCTATCTCGACACGCGGCGCATCGCCGAGGCCGACGCCGAGGTGTCGCTGCCGTACATGCTCCGCCGCTACCGCAGCGCGGGCATCGATCCGCTCGAGGAGAAGATCCTCACGTACCCGGTCCTCCACTACCAGAACGGCGGCCTCGTGATCGACACCGACGCGGCCACCACGGTCGAGGGCATCTACGCATGCGGCGAGATCGCCGGCGGCACGCACGGGCGCAACCGGATGATGGGCAACTCGCTGCTCGAGTGCGTCGTCTTCGGCCGCCGCGCCGGCTGGGCCGCCACCGCGAAGGTCGGAGCATGAGCACGGCTGCGCGTCTGAATTTCGGGCCGCTCACCGTCGGCATCGACGCCCACGGCAACAGCCTCTACCACGACGTCCACACCCGCGCCCACGCAAGACTGGAGGAGCTCTATGCCCGTCTCTAAGCCCGACCTCGGTGTTCAGCGCGACGGCGGCCTCACGCACGTGCTCGACAAGGGGCTCGGCCCGCGCGGCTGGGCAGACGTGCTCGAGACGAGCGGCGACTACATCGACATCGTCAAGCTCGGCTGGGGCACCGCCTACGTCACGAACGGCCTCGAGCGCAAGCTCGAGGTGCTGAAGGACAAGCGTGTCGTGATCGGCGGCACGTTCTTCGAGGTGGTCTACGCGCGCGGCGCCTTCGACGACTACAAGCGCTGGCTGAACGAGCTCGGGATCACGCACGTCGAGATTTCCGACGGCACGGTCGACATCCCGCGCGAGCGCAAGCTCGAGCTGATCGCCGACTTCGCACGCGACTTCGTCGTGCTCTCCGAGGTCGGCTCGAAGGACTCCGAGGTCGTGTTTGCGCCGTACGAGTGGGTCGAATGGATCAAGGAGGAGAAGGCCGCGGGCGCCTGGAAGGTGATCACCGAGGCGCGCGAAGGCGGCACCGCCGGCATCTTCCGCCCCTCGGGCGAGATGCGCACCGGCCTCGTCGACGAGATCGCGCACTCGATCGACTTCCGCGACCTCGTCTGGGAGGCGCCGACGAAGGCGTCGCAGGCATGGTTCATCCGCAACTTCGGCCCGGGGGTCAATCTCGGCAACATCCCGCCGGACGAAGTGATCCCGCTCGAGACGCTGCGGCTGGGTCTGCGCGGCGACACCTTGAAGGAGGTCTTGCTCGGTGGTTCGGCACAGCCCGATGAGCCGGTTCGCGCTTCCTGACCCGGCCGCGGTCGAGGCGATGAGCGCCGAGCAGGTGCTCGCGTTCGTGCTGCGCGAATTTCCGGGCAGGGTCTCGCTTGCCTGCTCCTTCCAGAAGGAGGAGTCGGTGCTGCTCGACCTGCTCTTCGCGCTCGAGCCGGCCAGCCGCGTCTTCGCGATCGACACGCACTACCTCTTCCCCGAGACCTACGCGCTCTGGAGCGAAGTCGAGCGCCGTTACGGTACGAAGGTGGAGGTGTTCGAGGGGCCGAGCCGTGAGGAACTGGCGGCCGCCCACGGCGACCGTCTCTGGGAGCGGAATCCCGACCTCTATCTCGCGATCGCGAAGGTGGCGCCGCTGAACGGCGCGCTCTCCGGCCTCGACGCCTGGATCACCGGGATCCGTCGCGACCAGGCCACGACGCGCGCTGACGCGCCGAAGCTCGGCTGGGACGAGCAGCACGGGCTCTGGAAGGCGAACCCGCTCGCCGACTGGAGCGACGACGACTGCTGGGCGTACATCCGCGAGCGCAACCTGCCGTACAACGCGCTGCACGACCGCGGCTACGACTCGATCGGCGACACGCACTCGACGACGCCGGGCTCCGGCCGCGAGGGCCGCTGGGCCGGCACCGAGAAGACCGAGTGCGGGATGCACGTGCAGGAGCCCGCATGACGGCTGCCGCCGAGCGCCGCACGCTCTCGCATCTCGACGAGCTCGAGGCCGAGGCGATCCACATCATGCGCGAGGTGGCCGCTGAGCGCGAGCGGCCGGTACTGCTCTTCTCGGGCGGCAAGGACTCGATCGTGATGCTGCGCCTGGCCGAGAAGGCGTTCCGGCCGGCCAAGTTTCCGTTCCCGGTCATGCACATCGACACGGGCCACAACTTCCCCGAGGTGGTCGCCTACCGCGACCGCCGGATCGCCGAAATGGGCGAGCGCCTGGTGGTCGCGAGCGTGCAGGAGTCGATCGACAAGGGCCGCGTCACCGAGGAGACCGGGCCGCGCGCGTCGCGCAACCGGCTGCAGACGACGACGCTGCTCGACGCGATCACCGAGCACGGCTTCGACGCGGCGATGGGCGGTGCGCGCCGCGACGAGGAGCGGGCGCGCGCGAAGGAGCGCATCTTCAGCTTCCGCGACGACTTCGGCCAGTGGAACCCGCGCGCGCAGCGGCCCGAGCTGTGGAACCTCTACAACGCGCGCATCCGCAAGGGCGAGCAGATCCGTGTGTTCCCGATCTCGAACTGGACGGAGCTCGACGTGTGGCAGTACGTGGCGCGCGAGCAACTCGAGCTGCCGAACATCTACTTCGCGCACGAGCGCGACGTGTTCCGTCGCGACGGGATGCTCTACGCGGTCTCCGACTTCGTCGAGCGCTACCCCGACGAGGAGCCGTTCAAGGCGACGGTGCGCTTCCGCACGGTCGGCGACATGTCGTGCACCGGCGGCGTGGTCAGCGACGCGGCGACGATCGACGAGGTGGTCACCGAGATCGCCGCGACGCGCATCACCGAACGCGGCGAGACGCGCGCCGACGACCGCGTCAGCGAAGCCGCGATGGAAGACAGGAAGCGCGTTGGCTACTTCTAAGTCGTTTCTGGACACGGAGCTGCTCCGCCTCGTCACTGCCGGCTCGGTCGACGACGGCAAGTCGACCCTGATCGGCCGGCTGCTCTTCGACACGAAGCAGATCCTGGTCGACCAGCTCGAGCACATCGAGGACGCCTCGCGCCGGCGCGGCCACGACTACGTCGACCTCGCGCTGCTCACGGACGGCCTGCGGGCCGAGCGCGAGCAGGGGATCACGATCGACGTTGCCTACCGCTCGTTCGTCACGCCGCGCCGCCGCTTCCAGCTGGCCGACGCGCCGGGGCACGTGCAGTACACGCGCAACATGGTCACGGGCGCGTCGACCGCCGACGTCGCCGTGATCCTGGTCGATGCGCGCAAGGGCGTGATCGAGCAGACGCGCCGCCACTCGTACATCGTCTCGATGCTCGAGCTGCCGCACGTCGTCTACGCGGTCAACAAGATGGATCTCGTCGAGTTCTCGGAGGAGCGCTTCGACGAGATCGCCCGCGACCTGGCCGAGCTCGGGGCGCGGCTGAGCCTGCGCGACTCGAACGCGATTCCCGTCTCGGCACTGAAGGGCGACAACGTCGTCGACCGAACCGACTCGATGCCGTGGTACTCGGGCCCGACGCTGCTCGAACATCTGGAGACGCTCGAGCTGACGGGCGACCGTAACCTCAACGACCGCCGCTTCCCGGTGCAGTGGGTGATCCGCCCGATGACCGACGCGCATCGCGACTACCGCGGCTACGCGGGCCAGGTGGCCGGCGGCGTCTGGCGTGCCGGTGACGAGGTGGTGGTGCTGCCGTCGGGCGCGCGCAGCCGTGTCGCCTCGGTCGACAGCGCCGGCGACGAGCTCGACGAGGCGTTGCCCGGCCAGTCGGTGACGATCCGCCTGGAGGACGACGTCGACGTTTCGCGCGGCGACCTGCTCTCCGACCCTGAAAGTCCGGCGGTCGCGACGCGCGAGCTGACCGCGCGCGTCTGCTGGATGGCCGAGAAGCCGCTGGCCGACGGAGCGCGCCTGCTCGTGAAGCACACGACGCGTACCGTGCCGGCGCGGGTCGACGAGATCGTCTCGGTGATCGAGATCGAGACGCTCGAGGACCGCGCGACCCCGGGCGAGATGGGGCTGAACGACCTGGGTGTGGTGCGCTTCCGCCTGGCCCAGCCGCTCGCGGTCGATCCGTATGCGCGCAACCGCTCGACGGGCGCGTTCATCCTGATCGACGAGTCGACGAACGACACCGTCGGCGCCGGCATGGTCGTCGAGGCGACCGCATGACCAGCGCCGCGCCGGGTGTGGTGTCAGACACCGCACGCAACCGTGTTCTTCCAGGGAGCACAGGTGTCTGACACAAAAGCGGTGTCAGACATCCGGCCGACCGACGCCGCACCGGGTGTGGTGTCAGACACCGCACTTGTGTCTGACACCTTTTCGAAGCGCCGCAACGCATCGAACCTGGTGTCAGTCCTTTCAGGGAGCACAGGTGTCTGACACCGTGTCGAAGCGCCGCGCGCATCCCTACCGCGACACGCACGTGATCGACGAGCGCGCGCCGCGCACGAACCAGGCCGTCGTCGGCATCGTCTCGGTGCTCGCGCTCGCGACCGGCTGGTGGTGGCTGCTCGCCCTGCTCGCGCTGCAGCTGGCTGTCGGCCTCACCTTCGGCCGCCGCTTCTGCCTGCCGTGCGTCACCTACTTCACGCTGATCCAGCCGTGCTTCGGTGAGGGCCGGCTCGAGGACTCGCGCCCGCCGCGCGCCGCGAACATCGTCGGCCTCGTCTTCCTGACTCTCGCGTCGCTCGCGTACGTATTCGGCCAGGACGGTGCAGGCCTCGTGCTCGGCGCGATGGTCGCCGCGCTTGCGCTGCTCGCGGCGGTCACCGGCTTCTGCACGGGCTGCGCGATGTACAAGCTCGGTTGCCGCCTGACCGGCCGCCCGTTCGTCTCCTGCCCGATCCCGCAGGCACCAGCCACGTCATGACCTGGCAGTTCGTGATCGCGGGCGCCGCGATCGGAACCCTCGTCGGCATGACCGGGATGGGCGGCGGGTCGCTGATGACCCCGATGCTGATCCTGCTCTTCGGGTTCGACCCGAAGACGGCGGTGGGCACCGACATCCTGCACGGCGCCGTCTTCAAGTCGTTCGGCGCGTTCCGGCACCGGCAGCTCGGCAACGTGCACGTGCCGCTGGCGCTCTGGATGCTCGTCGGCTCGGCGCCGCTGTCGCTGGTCGGGGTGCAGATCGCGAGCTCGTTCTCGGCGGCGACGCAGTCGCAGATGGGCCGTGTCGTCGGCGGTGCGCTGATCCTGGGCGGGATCGGCTTCGCGTTGAAGATGTTCCTCCGCGGCAAGTCTGTCGCCGCCAACCTGCATCTCTCGACTCGCGACAAGCTGTTCGCGGTTGCGATCGGCGCGGTCTGCGGGCTTGTCGTCGGCCTCACGTCGGTCGGCTCGGGCACGTTCTTCGGGCTCGCGATGCTGCTGCTCTATCCGCTGGCCGCGCCGCGGATCGTCGGCACCGACCTGTTGCACGCCTCGCTCCTGCTGTGGGTCGCGGGCGCCGGCCACCTGCTGCACGGCAACGTCGACCTGCACGCGATGGCCTGGCTGCTCGTCGGCTCGATCCCGGGCGTGCTGCTCGGTACGCACCTTTCGATCCGCGTGCCCGAGAAGGCGCTCCGCACCGCGTTCTCGTTCACGCTGATCCTGTCGGGCATCAAGCTGGTCGAGGTGCCGGCGGCGACCACGATCATCGAGGTCTGCGTCGTCGTGGCCGCGCTGGCGCTCGCAGTCTGGTCGGCCCGGCAGTTGCTCGCCCGGCGCCCGGCGCCGCTCGCCGACTGACCCCACGTCTAGCGACCTGCTCGGCCTAAGCCTTTCGGGTTATTTCGTTGAGGGTCACCCTTTCGGCGCTTGAACGAGCGAGCTTTCCCCGCCAAGCTCGGCAGCGAGGAAGCACGGTAATCCAGTTTCCTGCAGCGCTTGTGTCCCCATGTTCGGTGAGGAAGCGGAATGCGCGGCAACGGGAAACTGGATCGTGACGGCGGGCTCGATCGCGACTGTGGCGGCGATCGGGCTTTTCGCCGTCTGCCTGGGCCAATCCGGCCGCGCTCGCCGCAGCATCGCAGCGCTCCACGATTACCGTCGGTCCCGGGACGTACACCGACGGCTACGTCGCCAATGCCGATGGCTCACTCGTCGCCTACACGCGCCACGCGACCCTGTTTGGCCAGGTGCCCGACACCGAGGCGCTGGCCAAGCCGACCCTGCATTCACGGATCGACCACGGCAAGCTGCACCTGCTGGTAGACGCGAAGGACAACGTGCGGATCGGGCACTCTCTGGTGCTCTTCAACGGCCGTGCGGTCAAGCAGACCAGGCATGCGTATCTCGCGCTTTTGGCCTGGGCAGGACGTTTCGAGGGTGTAGCTGTCGACACGGCAGGCAACCGCGGGCGCGCGAGCGCTCCGGTAGTTGTCGCAGTCTGATGAAAATCACCCGAAAAGCACACTCAAGGTGGAGAAATACCCGCTACCGTCCGTAGGCCCGTCGTGAGGCGCCGACCTCGGCACCGGACTCTGTCCGACCCGAGGTAGATCGGACTACGATCGACTGGGACCAGACCTATTTACAGGTAGGTCGAGGGACCCATTGCTGCTTCAGCCAGGGTCGGTGACAATCGACCTCCCGCGCGATCGCGCGGGAGGAGTTGGGAAGAGGAGAGGGTTGGCTTGAGCACGGATACTGCGGCTCCACAAGCGTCGACGCTGCGCGACTATCTTCAGGTCGCGCGGCGGCGGAAATGGATCATCGTCCAGGTCGTCGTCCTGGTGCCGCTGGCTGCGCTCGTTTTCTCGCTCTTCCAGACCGCCCAGTACCAGGGCTCGGCGCAGGTGCTGCTCTCGCAGCAGGACCTCAGCAGCCAGCTCACGGGCACCCAAGCGGCATCGACCGATCCGACTCGCGAGGGGGCAACCCAAGCGGCACTTGCACGCGTCCCGACGGTGGCTCAAGGCGCAATCCGAACAGCGCATGTCACCATGACGGCGGGCGGGTTCCTCGCCGCGTCCTCGGTGTCGGCATCCGCGACCTCCGATCTTTTAGCCTTCAACTACACGTCGGCTGATGCCAACCTCGCGTCGAGGCTCGCAACCGCCTATGCCCGCGCGTATGTGCGCTACCGCCTGGCGAGCGAGACGGCGCCGATCATGACGGCGCTGAAGGAAGTGCAGGCGCGCATCGCCCAGACGCCAAGCGGCGTTCTCTACAACACGCTGGTCGCACAGGAGCAGAAGCTGCAGGAGCTCGCGACGCTGAAGACCTCCGACGCGAGCGTCGTGAAGACCGCCGGCCCAGCTGCCCAGACCGCGCCGAAGACGTCCCGCAACGTGATGCTTGGCATTGTCCTCGGTCTCTTCCTCGGCATCGGGCTTGCATTCCTGCGCGAGGCGCTTGACACTCGCGTCCGCTCTGCGGAGGTGATCGGCGAGCGCCTCGGCTTGCCGCTGCTCGCGCGCCTTCCGGAGCCTGCACGTGCTTTGCGCGCTGAGAGCAAGCTGGCGATGCTCGAGGAGCCGAAGGGCGTCAACGCGGAGGCGTTCCGGATGCTCCGAACGAACCTCGAGTTCGCCATGCTCGGCAAGGACGTGCGCACGTTGCTGATGACGAGCGCCGTCGAGCAGGAGGGCAAGTCCACGACGATTGCCAACCTGGCCGTGGCGCTCGCGCGCGCGGGCCAACGGGTGATCCTCGTCGATCTTGATCTGCGTCGCCCGTTCCTCGATCGGTTCTTCGGCCTCCGCGACCATGTAGGACTCACGCAGGTCGCGATTGGCCATGTGCCGCTCTCGGATGCCCTTGCCGAGATAGAGCTTGTGCGCAGCCCCTCGTCGCTCATCGGGAACCTCGAGGCGTCGGAGAATGGACGTGCGGCGACTGCCGGTAACGGAAATGGAAAGCTCCGGCACGGCTCATTGCGCGTACTGCCGTCGGGACCGATTCCGCCCGATCCGGGCGAGTTCGTCGGCACTGGGCGCCTCGCGGCCCTCCTCGAGGAGCTGCGTCGGGATGCCGACATCGTGCTGATCGATGCGCCGCCGCTCTTCCATGTCGGAGATGCGATGGTGCTGAGCGCCAAGGTCGATGCGGTCATCGTCGCGACTCGAATGGAGATCCTTCGCCGGCCGATGTTGGCTGAGCTCAATCGGCTTCTCGAGACTGTGCCAGCGATCAAGCTGGGCTTTGTTGTTACCGGCGCTGAGGCGGACGAAGCCTACGGCTCAAAGTACGGGGGCTACTACTACAGCCGTCCGTCTGAGTATCTCTCCGTCGAGAGGCCGCTTTCTTGAAAGCCTGCGCCGGCACGGTCGATGATCTGCCTACGTCATACGCAGTCTCGGCTGGTCTACAAGGCTGGTATCTGGCTCACCCAGGCCGACCTGGCGTTGCAGCCTGCGAACCAGTTCTCGATGGCGAGTGGTGTCGGGAGAACGTCGACTTATCCGCCCTAGCTATCTGGAATGTGGCGCTGAAGGCGATTCGCAGGCGGGGGGCAGGGACCTGACAGTGTCGGTTGTCGCGGGAGAGCTTTACCAGGTCATCGACAATCGGACGCGTGCGGTGCTCGATCTCCATCGGCGCACCGGGATGGGTAGGGGTCGCGGCTGGCTTGTCCGTCGGGCCCTCCTCCTAGCTGATGTCCTCGGATTGACGGTGTCCTTTGGTCTGGCCGACCACATTTATATTGGCCAACCACACCGACCCGGCGCGTTTGGCGGTATTGCCGAGTTTGTTGCGTTCCTCGTGTCGTTGCCCGCCTGGGTCGTGGCAGCGAAGCTGTACGGTCTTTACGATAAGGACGAGGAGCGGACAGACCATTCGACGACGGACGACTTCGCCGGGGTCTTCCACCTCGTCACGGTCTGCACCTTTCTACTCTTTGCCCTCTCCCGCGAGGCACGTTGGTTTGATCCGCAGTTCGGGAAGCTTCTTCTCTTCTGGCTGCTCGCGATTGTCAGCGTGCCGATCTGTCGTGTTGGTGCACGCACGTACTGCCGACGCCAGATCCACTATCTCCAGAACACAATCATTGTCGGCGCGGGAGAAGTTGGGCAGACGGTGGCCCGGAAGCTGCTGAAGCATCCGGAGTACGGCATCAATCTGGTGGGTTTTGTCGACGCCGACCCGCGGGAACGAGAAGCCGGGCTCGAGCATCTGACACTGCTCGGACGGCAAGACGATCTTCCCGAACTGATCGACCTGTTGGACGTCGAGCGTGTGATTGTGGCCTTCTCGAACGACCATCACGAGGAGCAGCTTAGGCTCATCCGGAATCTGAACGCGCTCGGGATCCAGGTCGACATCGTCCCGCGCTTTTTCGATGTCCTGAGTGCAACTGTTGATTTCCACGCGATCGAGGGCCTTCCGGTTTGTAGTCTCCCGCCTGCCCGACTCTCGCGCTCGTCGCGGCTCATCAAGCGCTGTATTGACCTCGCAGGCGCCTCGATCGGTCTACTCCTCCTATTGCCACTTTTCGTGGTGCTTGCGGTTGCTATCAGGCTCGACTCCAAGGGACACTCGTTTTTCCGACAGACGCGCGTGGGTGAAGGCAGGCGCGTCTTCCGAATCTGGAAGTTCCGTTCGATGACGGCGGACGCCGACGCGCGGAAGGACGAGTTCGGGCATCTCAACAAGCACCTTCTTCCCGGCGGCGATCCGCGTATGTTCAAAATCGACTGCGACCCGCGTGTGACGCGCGTCGGATATTGGCTTCGACGCACGTCGCTCGATGAGCTCCCGCAGCTCATCAACGTTCTTTGCGGGGAGATGTCACTCGTCGGGCCACGGCCGCTGATCCTTGATGAAGACCGCCACGTTTCGGAGTGGGGCCAGAGACGGCTCGATCTTCGCCCGGGGATGACGGGGCTTTGGCAGGTGCTTGGTCGTGACCAAATCTCGTTCGACGAGATGGTACGGCTCGACTACCGCTATGTGACCGGCTGGACGCCCATGAACGACCTCAAGCTCATTGGACGCACGATTCCGCTGGTTCTCGGTTTGCGCGGCCCGGGTGACTTCGGTCACTCGTTGTGATCCGGCCGCAGTCAGGAATTCCCCACCGTAAGCGCGTCGGTGTGACCGGTGTGTTGGGGGCGCCAGGATGGTATTACGGCGAGTTAGACGGAGCGGTGACGCAGGTAATCGAGCGAGCCTGCCATGGACGTGGAGGGTATGCCTGCCTCGCTAACGTCCACGTTCTGGTCACGGCCGAGCGTGAGCCAGGACTGCAGGAGGCACTCGAGCGGGCCTGGCGAGTTTTTCCTGACGGGTGGCCAGTCGCATGGCTCGGGCGGCGATTAGGCGCACCAACCTCGCGCAGAATCCCGGGTCCCGACCTGATGCCGCGGGTGATCGATCTCGGGCGCCGCCATGGGCTGCGCCACTTCTTATTCGGATCAACCGAAGAAACGCTGGCACGGCTCGAGGAGAGGCTGCTCGTCGACTATCCGGGCGCAAAAATCGTTGGACGCCTATCACCGCCGATAAGTGCCATTGCCGCTGAAGTTGGCGAGGAGGCTCTAACTCAGATTTCCGCAGCACGGCCGCATCTCGTCTGGTGCGCTCTCGGAGCCCCCAAGCAGGAACAGTGGATGCATGCGAACTCAACTCGACTGGCGCCCGCACTCGTGCTAGGTGTAGGCGCCGCCTTCGACTTCCTTGCGGAAACAAAGCATCGCGCCCCTCGTTGGATGCGGCGAGCTGGCCTCGAATGGCTGCACCGACTCATTTCCGAGCCGCGCCGCCTTAGCTCCCGATACCTGCGCACCAACACGTCGTTCCTGCTTCTGGCCGCGCGAATGCTACGCCAGGGCGACTGCGTGGTCGAACAAGTCGACGGCTCGAATGGACATCTACCGACCGACAGTCCCATCGATCCGATCCTGCCCCTGCTTGGCCATAGCGCAGCGGTGCTCCACGGGATTGCCGGCAGCGAAGGCGAACCCGGCGGAGACTTCGACTGCGTTGTCAACCAGCTCGACCCGTTGTGGCCGCTTCGGCTGCCCGCCGGCTGGACGCTATGTCAACGGCTGCCCTACGACGTCAAGTCGACCCACTGGATCCTTGACCACTACGGCTCCGCCGTCGCGGTGGACACGATCGACGATCCACATGGCATTGGGAAGTACGGATTCCCGACAGGGCAAGCGGTTTCGCCGGCCGTTAGGGGCGCGTACCTGACCGCGAAGCGAATTCGCAAGAACGACCGAAATCCGAACGAATGGGGCGCAATTCGGAGCCTCGCGTCAACGGATCCGGCGGTTTACGCTCGGTCGCTGCGGCTGACCTTCGGCCGGAGGCTAGCGCGCCCACTCGCCGCGTCCGTCTTACGCGACGCCGCTGTGCCGGACTCGCTGTGGCGTCGCGCGCACCGTTACCGACGGCAATCACTGCTGCTTCGTCCTGACCGGCTCGTTCATCTCGCATTTTTACAGGCGTTTCGTGTTGCTGACCGCATACGGCATCCGACTGGGTTTCACGTGGTAGTGGCTGGTCCTGACGGGTCCGGAAAATCGACGCTGGCGGATGAGATCCCGCATATCTGCGAGGGGTTCTTCCGACGTACGCTGCGCCTCCACTGGCGGCCTGGGCTTCTGCCGAGAGTCGGTTTGTTCCTGAGTCGCGATGATGGCGACATTACACATCCCCACGACCGCGCTCCCCATGGGCGCATGATGTCCTCGGCGTTGTTGTTGTACTACTGGCTCGATTTTGCCTTGGGTGGCGTCCTGCGCGTGCAACGGTTCAAGATGCGAACCGGGCTCGTGATCGTCGAGCGGGGCTGGTGGGACATCCTCGTCGATCCGCTCCGTTACCGCTTAGCGCCGTCGCGAGTTCTGGTTCGTTTGCTCGGTCGGTTGACTCCGCAACCCGATCTCATCCTTCTTCTCGACGCACCCGCGGCCGAGATTCGCCAGCGGAAGAACGAGCTCACGGCTCAGGAGATCGCCAGGCAGCTTGTGGCATGGCGATCGGCAGTCCCCGCACACACGCGCGCGAGCGTGATCAGCGGAGACGTCGCCGCGATGAAGGCCGCTGCCCGCCGCGAGATCGTGGCGGCTCTCGAAGAGCGGACGATCTCAAGGCTGGGAGGCGGATGGTTTTCACTCCCTTTGCGCTCGGAGCCGCGCTGGACTCTCCCCCGAAGCCCTCGCCGCCTCGCGCGCGCGGCGCTCCGTGTGTACAACCCTGTTACCGTGCGGGCGCGGGTCGGCTGGCAGGCAGGGCGGGCCGCCGCGTCTGTCGGGGCTGGTCGGACGATGCCAAGGAGCACCCTTCCCTTGCGAGAGATCCGGGCCCTCGTAGGCCCGTACCTGCCGCCAGGCGGGTCATTCGCAGTGTCCACATCGGTCACCCACGCGAATCGTCATGTCCTCCTCCTCCTCGACGATCGGGGTCACGAGCGCGCAATTGCTAAGGTCGCGCTCGACGAGGTGGGACGACGCCGGCTGAGTGTCGAGCTAGCGTCGCTCGAACGATGGGGCCATCTGCTGTCCGCTCCCCTTCGCGCGCCGGACGTGCTGGCGTCGGAGGAGCAACTCCTGCTCCTCGAGGCGGTTCCGTGGCGGGTGCGCGTGAGTCCTTGGCGTCTCGAACCTGAGGTAGCTGAGGCGCTCGGCCGCTTCCACGCGCTAACGGGCGCCGCCCACGGTGATTGCGCCCCGTGGAACCTGCTTCGTACGGCGGACGGATGGGTGCTCATCGACTGGGAAGACGCCATAGAGGCGGCGGCGGCCTTCCACGATCTTTTCCATTTCCTTCTTCGATCGTCGAGGCTCCTCGGGAGCCCTTCCGCGAAGACAATCGCCGCTGGACTTTCCGGAGCCGGTTGGGTCGGTCGCGCGATTTCGGCGTATGCCGCGGGCGCTGATCTCGATCCGCATGGCGTGACGGCGGCGTTCATCAGGCACCGAGTCTCTGCCTCACTCTCGTCCGCGAGCGAGCCCTACGGGTGTGACTTCGATCATGAAAGCAGGGACGCACAGTGAGGGTTGCCGCTTTTGCTTACTCGTGTGAGCCTGGGAAGGGATCGGAGCCCGGCGCAGGTTGGACGTGGGTGCGGATGATCGCGCGATCGGCAGACGTCTGGGTGCTTACGCGGGCGAACAACCGTGCTTCGGTTGAGTACGCCCTTTGCGACCTTCCGGAGCGGGAACGTCTCCACTTCGTCTACATCGACCTGCCGACCTGGGCCATGCGCTGGAAGCGCGGACAACGCGGTGTTCGTTTGTACTACGTCTTCTGGCAGTTCGCGGCGCTTCGCGCAGCGCTGCGGCTCCACCGAACTGTGTCCTTCGACGTCGCGTGGCATCTCACACTCGCGAACGCGTGGTTGGGTTCAGCCGCCTCCTTTGCTCGTCTGCCGTTCATCTACGGCCCGGTGGGGGGTGGAATCGGGATGCCGTGGCGGCTCGTGCCCGTGTTGGGCTTGAAGGGAGCCGCTTACGAGCTTCTCCGCGCAGCGGCGCGGGCTGTATCCCGCTATCTGAGCCCTCTGCCCCGCGCATCGTGGCGGCGCGCGAACTTGATTCTCGTTCAGAATCGGGAGACGCTAGACTGGCTCCCTGCACGTCATCGCACTAAGTCCCGAATCGTGCAACATGCGGTTGTCGCGGGTGTTGAGCGCTGTCGCGATTTCGGGAACGCGGGTCCTGTCGCTCTCTTTGCAGGGCGCCTAATTCCGTGGAAGGGCGGAGAACTCGCACTGAGGGCGCTCGCGGACGCGCCTCGGTGGCGTCTTCTCGTCTGTGGTGAGGGGAATGACAGAGTGCGACTGGAGGGAATTGCTCAAGAACTGAGCATCCTGGACCGCGTAGAGTTCTGTGGAAACCTCTCGCGGTCTGACTTGGCTGACCTCATGGGCCGGGTAGATGCCTTGCTGCACCCCAGTCTGCACGACGATGCGCCGCTCGTAGTAACCGAAGCGCTGAGCCACGGACTTCCGATCGTCTGCCTCGACCGGGGTGGCCCGCCGGTACTGGCGGGTGATGCTGGGCTCACAGTTCGCTCCGCACACAATGCTTCGACGGTATCCCGCGAGCTCGCAGCGGCATTGGAGAAAGCGCTCGCTCCGGGAGCTCGGGCGCGAGCGTGGGAGCGTGCGGCAGAGCTGACGTTCGAGAGAATGTCCGTCCAAGTGGCCGAACTTCTTGCCGCGGTGACAGCCAATCCCCGGATCTCAAGCCCACCGCCGATGCTTGCTCACGGCGAGGACGCTGCGTGAAGATCCTGGTCGTACATAACCGCTACCGAAGCGGTCAGCCGAGTGGCGAAAACTCCGTCGTCGACGACGAGTCGTTCCTGTTAGCCGAAAATGGCTGCTCGGTAGAAAAGCTCATAGTTAAAAGTGATGAGATAGCGACGTGGTCGCGATTGCGAAAGCTGTCGCTGCCGGGAACGATCGTCTGGTCTAGACGCGGTACCCACCTCGTTCGTGATGCAATCAAAAGAGTTCAACCCGACATTGTGCATTTCCATAATACGTTTCCGTTACTCAGTCCAGCGGCGCTTCGGGTTGTCAAAGAAATGCGAATTCCGGTCGTGCTGACGCTTCACAACTTCCGACCGATTTGCGCAGCGGGAACCTTTCTCCGCGACGGTCGAATATGTGAGGAGTGTCTCACTCGGCGCCTGCCCCTGCCTGCTGTACGCCACGGTTGTTATCGCGATTCTCGTGTTGCATCGGTACCGCTCGCGGCGATGATCGCCATCCATCGCGAGTTAGGGACATGGACAGATCACGTTGACAGGATCGTGCTTCCATCCATGTTCACGCTTGGTAGGTACCGAGCCGCAGGATGGCCATCCGAGAAGCTCGTGGTGAAGTACAACACGACTCGGATTCGTGCAGATGTCCGAGTTGGAGCGGGTGCAGGGTTCGTCGCTGTGTCCCGGCTGACGGCCGAAAAGGGGATCGACGTACTGATTGATGCTTGGAAGTTGGCGTTCCCAGATGGCAGCCAGACCCTGTCAATTATCGGTGCGGGGGACGATGCGCAGGCGCTCAGAGCGCAGGGTGAGGGCGTCAAAGGGTTGGAATTTCTCGGTCCCCTCCCGATGGAAGAGGTCGTTCGAAGACTGGCCCAAGCGCGCGCACTCGTTATGCCGTCGCGCTGGTACGAAGTCTTCCCGCGAACCGTGGTCGAAGCATACTCCGTTGCTGTCCCGGTGGTTGCATCAAGGTTCGGAAAGCATTCCGAGGTGGTTCGTCACGGGCAAACAGGCCTCCTCTTCGAACCCGAGTCGGTGGACGAGCTTGCGCGTAACTTACGGTTGCTCGCCGCGAACTCGGAGCTTGCTGAGACTCTCGGCCGACGCGCGCGGGAGGACTACGAGGAGTCTTTTGGTGCGCGACCGACTACGATCGCGCTTATCGGTATCTACCGCGAGTTGCTGAACACCCTGACCCCAGGGCCTGGTAGGTAGCGCTGAGATGACCGAACCGTTCCCAGCGGACCGCCTCGGCGCCCGACCCTTCACCAATCGCGGCATCGGGTCTGTTGGGGTCACGGGTTCCCTCAGGTGGTGGGGCGCCCTGGTTGTCGCTGCGTCCCTCCTCGGTGGATTTGGCGTGGCCCAGGCGCCTACAGTAGTGCTTGTTGCGGCGCTGACTGTCGCTGTGGCGACGTGGTGGACACATCGGCCAAGCCTTGACCGGTCCTTTGACCTGTTCCTCCTCGTCTTCGCCGGGGTCATGATCTTTGGTTACGGTTTCGCAAATCTCGGCATCGCCGGTTCGGTGCCTTTGCCTCTTGCTGATGTTGTACTGGTCGTGCTCGTCCCTTTCGTTCTTCGTACGCGGATGTCGGCGGGTAGCGCTCGTGCGCCATTCGTACTCGCGGTGGCCTTTGTGGGCTTCGCGTTCGCGAGGCTGGTGTTTGACCTTCCAACGTGGGGCCTGGACGCGCTCCGCGACTTTACGCTTCCGTTCGAGATCGGCTATTTGGCGGTCGCATACCAACTCGCTAAGGCAATCAGTCTCGACCGAATCCGCCGTGCTCTAGCCTGGATTCTCGGTGTTGTGGTTCTCTACAACGCTCTTCTGACGGCATTCCCGAGGTTGGTTAACGTCTCACCGACCGTTGGACTGTCGCACTCGGTAAGTCTGCTGAGCGGCGCCAATGGCCCGGCTCTTGTTGCAGCATTCTTGTTTTTCGCGATCGTTCGTCCCTTCGGGCGCGTGTCGTACCCGCTCAGCGCGATCGCACTCGCGCTTAACGCGGTGTCGGAGAGTCGCGGACTCTACGTGGGGTTGCCGATCGTGCTCCTCCTCGTTTGGATCACTTCGCGACGATCTGGAAATGCACGGCGAGGACTCAGGGCCTCGCTCGTTTGGGGCGTGATCGCACTCGCCCTTCTGTTGCTCGCGGCCCCGCAAGGTCGTCTGGGCCGGGTTACCCCATCTTTCATTGTCGCGCAAGCTTCTACTTTGTGGGGCCGCCAAGGCCCTGGTGCGGGTTCGTTGGTGTCTAGGGAGAAGTGGATCGGGACGGTTCGACAAGCGGTCGACGCCACTCCAACGGGGTGGGCCTTTGGTGTTGGTCTAGGTCCGGATCTTGCCGGTGGTGCCCGCTCGGCAACAGGTGTCTTGATCCGAAAACCCCATAATGACTTTCTCGAAATATTCGGTCGTTACGGCGCACTAGGGTTCATCCTATTTACGGGGTTCCTTCTAGTCTCGTGGGTTAGACTGACTCGTCTCTCCCGGACCGCCGATGAGCAGATCGCTGATTTCATGCTCTGGACAGTGGGGACAGGCGTGATTTACGCCGTGATTGCTATGACCCAGCCACTGCTCGCCTTCCCTTACGGGACCGTGCCGCTCTTCGGGGTGCTGGGTTTGGGTCTGGGGTACGCGGCCCGCATTGAGTGTTCCGAGCCTCGGGCCAGGTTCGTAACCCTGACCCGGGTTCGGTGACTCCGTGACTAGCTTCGAAGCCTTGCTGCGTGGGGTCGTGCGTCCGAGTCCGCTCCCGGGGCGTGAGCGTTATCGTAGGGCGATTGCGACAGGGCTGGTGTCGCTGGCGGGGCGCGGTGTCGGAATTCTTGTTGTATTGGCGTCGGTTCCGCTCACACTCCCCTATCTGGGCGCAGAGCGCTATGGCGCTTGGATGACTCTGTCCTCAATTCAGACGATGGCGAGCTTCAGCGACTTGGGAATCGGCAATGGGTTGATCAACGCTGTGGCTGAAGCAGACGGTCGGAGCGACCACGTTGCCCTGACCCGCGCAGTCTCCAGCGCGTTTGCCATGCTCCTTGGTGTTGCAGCTGTTCTGGGCATCGTCTTAGCTGTCGCCTTCCCCTTCATACCTTGGGCGGCGGTTACAAACGTTCAGGACGGGATGTCGGGCGAGGTGACCCGCACGGCTGCGGTTGTGGGTTTCACCTTCGTGGTGGGTCTTCCTCTTGGCGTGGTCCAGCGTGTTCAAATGGGTCGCCAACAGGGCTTCATCGCATCTGCGTGGGCGATTGCGGGGTCAGTTCTCGGACTCGCCGGCATGGCCCTGGCGGTGAGCGCGAAGGCGACGCTGCCTTGGGTCGCATTTGGGGCGGCGGTGGGCCCCCTACTCGCCTCACTTGCCAACACGATTCTGACGCTCGTCAAGTCTGGAACGGTGCGCCCGCGGATTTCAGCGGTCGACCTCGGAACCGCGCATCTTCTGTTTCGACTCGGTGGCCTGTTCTTCGTTCTCCAATTGGCATCTGCTGTTGCATACTCCGCAGATAATGTTGTCGTAGCGCAGGTCATCGGCGCACAGGCGGTCCCACAGTACGCGGTGCCCATGAAGTTATTCGGGTTCATATCCGTACTCGTCGGCTTGGCGGTCACTCCGCTTTGGCCTGCCTACGCTGAGGCGATCGCTAGCGGCGACGCTTGGTGGGTCAAGGGCGCACTCCGACGCTCGCTCGCGGCCACATGCATCTTTTCCACACTATTAGCGACCACCCTACTCATCGTCGGGCGTCCAGTCATTCATCTATGGGCAGGATCCATGATCTCGGCCCCTACGGGGCTCCTCGTCGGCTGTGCCGCGTGGGCTGTCCTCGGCTCAGCGGGGAGCACATGCGCGATGTTCATGAACGGTGCGAGAGTTGTACGAGTTCAGGTGATCGCTTCCGTAGCGATGGCTGTCACGAATCTTTTACTAAGTGTGTGGCTTGCCTCGAAAATTGGCATCGCAGGAATAGTCTGGGGAACCGTTATTTCTTACGCCGTGTTCGTCGCGATCCCGTATGCAGTGATTTTACCGCGTATTGTTGACGACATTTGCAGCGCGCATCCCCGCCCGGTGGCAGAAGGTGCATAGGCGAGGATCCAGGCGGTGCGCTCCACGAAAAATGGCGACGCTTCTTTTCTTCGTGGCGGCGAGTAGACCCAGGCCGCTTTCCGGACGCCTCGTTACCGTGGGGGCAGTGGCCCGTGCGGAGAGGGGTCGGGCCTCTCGTCAAGTACGAAGTCGCCGGCAGTTCTCTGGTCATGCCCCTCTCGCACGACCCGCCCCTTCGTCTCAGCGGTTTCCGAAGTGTGGCCTCAATCAAGCGATCGTTGCACGATGTGTCCTTGATCGCTACCCGGACATGACCGTAATCGACATCGGTGCGAATGTCGGCGACGCCGTCGCTCAATGGCGCTCGGTCGGAGGGTTCAAGATACTCGCCGTCGAGGCCGATCCCAGCTATTACGCGCTCCTCGAAGAGAACGTCCGGCAGTACGACGGAGCCGAATGTGAATGCATGTACGTCGGGGCCAGGGACGCTCAGTTCGCTGTCAAGAGAGATCGCGCCAGTGGCACTGGGATGCTCGTGGCCGCCGAAGCGTCAAAGGAGGCGGTCAAAATCGAAACGCTAGACAGCCTCACGAAGCGACGCAATATGTTCGCGGATGCCAAGCTTGTGAAGATAGCCACCGACGGTTACGACACGGCGATTATCGAGGGGGCGGAACGGTGGTTGCGGACGGCACGCCCACCGATCTTCTTTGAGTACTATCCGGCGCTCGTATCCTCTGGCTCGGATGGGGCGCGTCGACTGTTCGATCTCTTGCAGAAGGTCGGTTATGCGTGGCTCATTTTCTTCGAGCACACAGGTTCCTCTCTCGTCTCCGTCGCGAGCATCGACAAGCGCCTGATCGACGACCTGCATGAGGGAGTGCGACCGGGACGGACGCGACCCTACTGTGACGTCTGCGCGATCCATTTCGTTGATGCCGGGCTCGTGGACCGTATTCGGGCAGGGATGTTGGCCGCGTATGTGGATGTCGGCCCCGGTGCCTGATGGTGCGCGCCGGCTGTCGGGCCGTGATGGCGTTCTCCGCGTCGGTATCGACGCTCGTCTCCGCGTCGGTACCTCAGGTGGGGTTGAGCAGGTCGTTCGGGGTCTTGCTGACGGGCTCTCGCGGCTTGAACAGGGGAGAGAGGAGTACGTCTTCTTGACGCTGCAAGGCGAGAACGACTGGCTCCATAGTCTCGCCCCGGAGACGTTCGAGATCGTGGAAGTGGCTTCTCCGTCGTCGGGTTGGGAGCGAGGACGGCGCGTCGCCCGGTGGGCGTCGCAGCAGGACTGGCTGCAGGACGTTCCGGGTCTTCGTATTCCGCCGCCGCCCGCCGAGCCTAAGTTCGTCGGGCAGCTCGGATGTGACGTCATCCATTTCACGAAACAGGGAGCGTTCCTGACGTCACTGCCGAACATCTATCAGCCCCACGATCTCCAGCACCGCCACTATCCGGAACACTTCACGGTGCGGGAGGCCGCGCGTCGCGAGAGCTGGTACGGCGCGTTCTCACGACAGGCGAATGTGGTGGCGGTGATGACACACGCGACGAAGGATGATGTCGTCTCTGCGTACGGGGTGGCGGCGGGGCGCGTTGCCGTTATTGGCTGGCCGCCGGCCCTTGCGGCATACGCCCGGCCCACCTGTAGCGACGTAGACCGAACAAGGCGGCGCTTCGGACTGCCGGAGCTCTTCGCCATCTACCCCGCTCGAACGTGGCCACACAAAAACCACCTAACGCTCGTCAAGGCGCTGCGGCGGCTGCGAGACGAGCACGGCCTTGAAGTGCCGGTGGTTTTTACCGGTGGCGAAACGGAGTCGGCTTCTGAGATCAGATCATTGGCGGAGCGGCTCGGGGTCGCTTCCCTCGTGTATTGGCTAGGTTTTGTTCCGCCGTCTGAGATCTTCGCCCTGTATTGCGCAAGCCGTTGCGTCGTCTACCCGACGCTCTTCGAGGGCTGGGGCCTCCCTATCCTAGAGGCGTTCTACGCGGGGACGCCGGTCGCCTGCTCGCGCGGCGTCGGCTTCGAGGAGTTCGCCCGGGATGCACCGACGTACTTTGACCCTCGTTCCGACAAGGAGATAGCGGCTGCGGTCGCGCAGGTACTACGCGATTCAGAGGCCGCTAAGCGTTCAGCGGTGCTCGGCCGGGCGATCGTCGCTGAGTACGAGTGGATTCACGTCGCCCGGGCCTTTCGAGCCCTGTATCGAGTCCTTGCACAGCGGGAGCTTGATGAGGACGATCGGGCGTTGCTCGTTCGCCACGACCTCTCGCCGGACATGCTTGCGAGGAGTGCCGGTGGCCGCTGACGTCTCCGTCCTGACGCCGTCCCGCAATTACGGGCGGTTCCTCGGGGACGCAATCGAGAGCGTTCGACTTCAGAGGGGCTTTGACGTCGAGCACATTGTCCAGGACTGTTGCTCGACGGACGGCACCGTCGCATACCTCAAGACTTGTCCCGACGTGGATTGGCGGTCAGAGCCCGACGCCGGACAATCCGACGGCCTGAACCGCGCGCTCTTGCGGGCGAGTGGTCGCTGGATCGCATGGCTGAACGCCGACGAATTCTACCTGCCGGACTCGTTGCGTCTACTCGTTGAGCGGGGCGAGGAGGTTGGCGCGGACATCGTCTTTGGTGACGCCGTGTTTGTCGATGAGCAGGGCCGGATGCTGCGGTTACTTCCACAGCATGCATTCAGCCAGAATGTCTTGCGATCTTACGGTGCGTGTATCCCAAGCTCTGCTGTCATATTTCGCCGGAGCGCGCTTGGCGAGGCGCCTTGGAGCGTGTCCTTTCGGCGTCTGATGGACTGGGCGCTATACGTCAGGCTGGCCGATGAGGGAAAGATCTTCGACCATGTCGTCGCCGCGATAGGGGCCTTTCGTGTCCACCCAGGGCAGTTGACGGCGAGCGAGCCAGCACTCTTCCGGTCGGAGTACGACCGGCTCCTCTCAAGGCGTCGGCCCGCTAGTCGCGCCGCTGTCAGAAACCTTGGAGCGCTCCTTCACGCAGCGCTAAAGGCGTCGAACGGAGCTTACCTCCGACAGATTCGCACCCGACATCTGCATGGGGCGTGCGCTCGCTGGTTTGCGGACGGCGCGAACCCGGACGCTCGGCTGGTGTGCGATGAGATCGCCCGGCTGGCAAGTGGTGGTCATGTAGCGAAGCGCGGCCGCGCCGGGGCCTTCGGACGGTCTGAAACGTGATGCTGTCCGGGCGCGCATGCTCCGCGTTCTGTCCAATCGCCGAGCCTTGGTCGGCGGCCCTCGCCGCGGCACCTGTTCCTTGCGTGGGGCCAACCGTAGCGCGTAAATGCTCTCACGCACGTTCGTACGAAGGTCTTCTTGTCCGCGGTTGGGGCGCCCCCACCCCTACGATGACTGCGGCCACATTCGCTGCGCGAGTCACGCCGGCGTGACTGATCCGCCAGATCTGATCTCCGCTGTGCTTCCACCGTACAATCCCCAAACCGTTGCCCCGGCTCATCTCCACGGCGGTCGTACTCGCCCTGCTCGCGGCAACCGCAGTTGCGTTCGCGATCACTGAGGGCGCGAAGGTCGAGAAGTCGCCGATCTACGGCACCGACGTCACGAAGGTCTTCTCGCCGAACTGCCCGCAGCCGTGTAAGAACGGCGGCCAGGTCACCGCAGACGTGAAGTTCCGGCTGCGCAAGCGGGAGCGGGTCGAGGTGACGATCCAGGACAGCGGCGGCAACCGGGTGGCGACACTGGTCTCCGGGCGCACGTTCGCGCCGCGGAAGAAGCTCGACTTCGTCTGGAGCGGCATCACTTCCGCTGGCCTGCTCGTGCCCGACGGCGTCTACACGCCGATTGTCAAGCTCCCGCACCGCACCTTCGAGCTGCCGAACCCGATCCGGCTGGACACGAAGCCCCCCGTCATCACCGTGCACCACCAGTTCCCCGTCTTCTCGCCCGACGGCGACGGCCACAACGACACGGT
>Ga0157369_10002265_pt1 | contig 23128 bp, 21 predicted proteins | sample C25metaG_FD_113461 | JGI IMG/M metagenome (GOLD analysis project Ga0157369, IMG submission 113461) | Corn rhizosphere microbial communities from Kellogg Biological Station, Michigan, USA - C2-5 metaG | ecosystem: Host-associated > Plants > Roots > Rhizosphere > Soil | place: USA: Michigan... | reverse complement strand
GGCGCCGGTTTCGGCGGCGTGATCGAGGCTTCCCTGCGCGGCGTCTCGCGCTTCGGCGGGGTCAGAATCTGCGCCGGCACGACAGGCTGTGTCGCCGCGGGCGACGATGAATCTTCCGGCGCTGGCGCCGGTTTCGGCGGCGTCGTCGAGGCCTCCTTGCGCCGTGTCTCGCGCTTCGGCGTGTCGGATTTGGCCGCTTCGCGTTTCGGCGGCGTCAGAATCTGCGCCGGTGCGACGGCGGGCTGCGTCACTGCCGGCGGCGATGCGTCTTGCGGCGCAGGCGCCGGTGCTGGCGCCGGTTTCGGCGGTGTGGCCGAGGCTTCCTCATGCGGCGTCTCGCGCTTCGGCGGCTTCACAATTTGCGCCGGCGTGACGGCGGGCTCTTTCTTCGCTGCGGGCGGCGCCGGTGGGGGATTGGCCGGAAGCCCAAGACTGCCGGGATTTGCCGCCGCTTCCGAGATCGTCTTTTTCGGTGGCGGCGGTGCTTCGGCCGGCACGCTCTTCGGCTCGGGCGTTGCGGCGATGTCTTTCGTGGGCGGCTGATCGCCCGATGCAGGCGGGGTCGCGGCGAGCGGCGAGGGGGTCGATCCCGTGTCCGATCCCTTGTTCGCATCGGTTGTCGGCTGTGTCGGCGTCATGTAGCCGGTATTGCCGCGCGACGCGAAGCCTGGCGGCTCGAACAGACCGGTCGGCGCCGGGCGCGCCATGAAATTGTGCCAGGCATAGGCGGCGCCGACCGCGACGACCGCGACCGAACCGAGCGCGGCGATCCAGCCGAAGCCGCGACGGCGGCCCTCCTGCTCCTCGAAGAGATGGTGATAGAGCGGCCGCTCGGAGCCGGGGGCGCGATCGTCCAACGCTTTCTCGTGGCGCGCGCGCGGGTCGAAATCGTCGTTGCGCTCAATGCGCGGGCCGGCGTTGCCATCGGCGGACATACCGAATTCTTGGGCATCTTCGCGGTCGATGCGGGGTCCCCCTTGTGAGCCGCGCATGAAGGACGGAATGGGATCGTTCTGCGCATCGCGTCCGAGCCGCGAACCGAATTCTTTCCCATCCTGGCGCTCGACGCGGGGCCCGGCTTGCGGCTTGCGGTCCACCGGTAGCGCGGGCTCGTTTTGCGTGCCGCGCGCGCCCGGACGCTTGGGATTGAAAGACAGCACCGGCTCGGCGCGCAAATCGTCGTTCTGCCGACCCGTGCCGCGGCCGAAGCGATTATTGGAAGATGACATGGTTCGATTCCTTACTCGCGCGAAGCTTTACGCTCCGTTACATCCAACGCCCCAATCCGATCGCCTATGTACGGTTGCGTTGGGCGAAGTCGCTGACCCCCGCCTTCGCTTTCGCAAGCAGCCCGAAAATCACCGGCCGGGGGTCTTTCTCATAGTCGCTGTAAAGATAATAGGAAACAAGACGGCCGTTAACCGCCGTCATCGCCATGACACAAGCCTGGGTAAAAGTGCCTTCGGCGCCCTGGGCTTTTGACAAATAAGCGAAATAAACTGCCTGCGGGTCGCGATCGATCGCCCCCAGCGCGGAGAAGCTTTGCAGCGCCAGCTTGCTCTCGGCCCCGGCGAGTCGCTGATCCAGCGTTGCTTTAACGCTCGTCTGATCCGGCATCGACCCCGCGATCTGATCGATCATCGCGCGATCAACCGTTTTGTTGAGATCGACTTTCGGCGTCATCAGCAGGCCGAAATCGCGGATGCGCGATTGATTGGTGACGGTGTCGCGCAGCTGGTTGCAATCGCCGAAAGCCATGTCGATGACGTTGTCGGGATTGAGCTTTCCTTGCTGCAAGCGCACGGCCTCGAGCAGCGGCGCGGGATAGAGGCAACTGCCCGATGGCGGCGCGAAAGCCAGCGTCACGCCGCCGATGGTTATCGAAGCGGGACCGGTTTCGGTTTGCGGTGATGTATCGGCAACAGCCGGCGCATCATTTGTCGCATTCTCGGGCGCGGCGGGCGGCAGCGGCCGATGCTGATAACCGACGATCGTGTAGAAGGCGGTGGCAAAGAGCACGATTATGATGCGCACCGGCCAGGGTCGTGCGACCAGCGGCACGCGCGACATTGCCGGGCCGGTCGTGGCGGCTGCCGGCCGGCGCATCAGACGGAAGCTCAGCTCGAGCGCAAACGCCGCGGCAATACCGATTGCCGCGCCGGTGCCGATCGAGAAGATCCATCGCATCAAATCCATTCCCTCAGCGTACGAAGAAACCCGGCAGCTTTGTGGCGGTGTTGCCGCAAAAGCGAGGACTGTGCCGTAGGCAATAACGGATGAGGCGGCAATTTTCAGCCGCGGCAAAATGTAAGCGGGCAAGATTTGCCGGTTCATTCGATGTTTCGCGTAAAACTGCCTGATTTTATGAGGTTTTTTCTGGCACGGCCTTTGCGAGACGAGCGGGCATGAATCGCTTTTTCGTGATCGGCGCGCTTGCCGCTGCGAGCCTTCTGGCTCAGCTCCCGGCAGCGCGCGCGGAGTTTTTTAGCCTCGACGGCCGGTTTCAATGCCTCGAAAGCGCTGCCGCGGTCTGCGGCGACGCGCAGAGCGTGGTGGTACCTCTTCCGGCGCCGGTGCCGCGGGCCGTTGCGCAAGCTGTCACATCGGAGCCGGTGGAAGTTGCGGCGCCGATGCCAATCGCTGTGCCGGCTGCCACGCCAGCCCAGGCTTCCACGCCGGTCCCGGTTGCTGCGCGTCCGATCGATCCGCTGCAGGTGGTGGCCGCGCGCATTCAGGCGCGCCGCCCCACGCACAACGATCTCGTCTGGCTTGCGCAAGCGGCGCACAATGGCGATCCGCGTGCGATCGAGCTGCTTGCCTGGTGTAAGCTCAACGGGATCGGTATGGCGCGTGACCCGGTCGAAGCTTTTCTGCTTTATGGCGCCGCCGCGGCGCTCCCGAACGCACGCGAGAATCAACGCCTCATTTACGAGCGCGATCTCGATTCCAATCAACGCCAGCATGTGCTTGATCTCGCCAATGAAGGCGTGGCGCTGGCGCGCATCGTGCCGAGCGCGCGCTAGCGGTTCACCCCCTAGCCGTTCGCCCCATTGAATCGGCGCGGCGTCTGGGCGATCCTATCACCATGCCTGCCGCTAGCGCGCCGCCGACCTCGCCGCGTCCGAAAGAGCGCGAGCTCGCGCAATGGAATGAGCGCTTCGATCGCGCTGATTACTGGTTCGGCACCGAGCCGACGCCGTTTCTCCAAGAACAGGCACATCGCTTGAAGCCGGGCATGACGGCGCTCGCGATTGCCGATGGCGAGGGACGCAACGGCGTCTGGCTGGCGCGGCAGGGGCTCAAAGTCACGACCGTCGATCTGTCGTCCAAAGGCATCGCCAAAGCGAAGCTTCTCGCGAAGCGCTTCGGCGTGGCGATCGAGACGATCTGCGCCGATCTCGAGAGCTGGGATTGGGGGGCGCCGCGTTTCGATCTCGTGGTCGGAATTTTGTTCCAGTTCGCGGGGCCGGCGTGGCGCGACGGCATCTTCCGCCAGATGAAAGACGTGCTGAAGCCCGGCGGGCTCGTGATGATCCAGGGTTACCGGCCGGAACAGGTTGGTTACGGCACCGGCGGTCCGCCCTTCGTCGAGAATATGTACACGGCGGAACTGTTGCGTGCCGCCTTCGCCGAATGCGAGATACTGCACCTCGCCGAATACGATCGCGAGCAGCCCGAGGGCATGCAGCATCGCGGCGGGATGTGCGCGCTGATCGATATGGTGGCGCGCAAGCGCTGATCCGTTTCTACTACTCCCTATTGCGCGTGCGCCAAGCCGCAGTTTCGGGTTCCGGGTAATACGGCGCTGGCCGCGAAAACCCTCCAAAATTGCCTTGGATTTTAGCGGTTTCGCGAGGCCGCGAGAGGCCGTTTTCGGCCTAAATTAACCTTTCGCGCCGAGCCTGGATGCGGGCGCGCAATGCGGCGTCGCCCGCGTTTTGCGAGCACGAGAAAACGGACGAGCGCGTGACCCGTCTCAGACAGACGCCCGCGGCGATGCTGATCGTCGGAGCCGCCGCAATTCTTTGCGGCGTTCTCGGCTTGACCAGCTGGCGCTTGCTCGATACGCGCGAGATGGCGATCGAAAGCGCCTATCAGGTTTCGCATAACCTCGCTTCGACGCTCGAAGTCGAGATCCGCCGCGACCTCGAAACCTATGCGCTGTCGCTGCAAGCCGTGGCGGAAGGGCTCAACATGCCCGAGATCGAGACACTCAGCCCGAGGCTGCGCGACGCGGTCCTCTTCGACAATTCCGCCCGCGCGCCGCAATACGGCTCGATCCTCGTGCTCGATGAGCGAGGCAAGCTGAAGCTGAGCTCCACCGCGCGCCTCCCGACGGGCTACGATTTCGTCGGTCGCGACTTCTTCGAGATACATCGCGACAATCCGGATCTCGGCATCAAGATTACCGCGCCTTACTACCAAACCCTCGATGGCGACGCGCTGATCGTGCTCAGCCGTCGTATCGATCATCCCGACGGCACCTTCGCCGGCGTGGTCGCCGGCGCGATGCGTCTCAAATACGTCGAGCAACTCTTCCGCGGCATCAAGATCGACAACGGCATGTGGATCACGCTGCTGATGACCAACGGCACGATTATCGCGCGCACGCCGCATCGCGACGGTGATCTCGGCCATACCATCAAGAACGGGCCGATCCTCGATTATTTCGTTCGCGCACGGGCGGGACAATTCGAAGCCGCAAGCCTTCAGGGACCCGGGACGCGGCTCTATGTCTATAAGCAGGTCGGCGACTTGCCGCTGCTCATCAGTGTCGCCGTGCCGAAAGCGGCGGTACTCGTCGATTGGCGGCATAAGGCCATCATCATCTGCGTGCTCGTCGCCTGCTTCATGGGCCTCGTCAGCGCGATCGCCTTGATGCTCCATCGCGAGCTGACCCGCCGCGCGCGTGCCGAGCTGCGCGCACGCGAAAACGAGGAGCGTTATCGTCTTCTCGCCGACAATTCCTCCGATCTGATCGTCCTGACCCACGATGGCGAGACCGTTTACGTGTCGCCGGCCGCGCGGCGCATCTATGGCTGCGAGCCGGAGGAGCTGATCGGGACCAAGCTCGAAGACCGCGTGCATCGCGACGACCTGCCGGCGCTCGCGGAGGCCGAAGAGGAGGTGCGCGCCAAAGGCGAGGCGCTTGTCGTCTATCGCAGCCGCACGAAGAAAGGCGAAATGATTTCGGTCGAGGCGAGCTGGCGCCGTTCCTCCGAGACCGGTGCCACATCGACCGAGCTCGTGGTCGTCGCACGCGACATCACACAGCGCGTCAGAAACGAAGAAGCGTTGCGCGCGGCGAAAGAGCATGCGGACACGGCGAACCGCGCGAAATCGGCTTTCCTCGCCCATATGAGCCACGAGATCCGCACGCCGATGAACGGTATTCTCGGCATGAATCACCTGCTGATGGCGACGGGCCTCAACGAGGAGCAGCGCGACTACGCACGGACGATCGGCGATTCCGCGTCGTCGCTCTTGCGCATCATCGACGCCATCCTCGACGAATCGAAGCTCGAAGCCGGCAAGGTCGAGATCGAATATGCCGATTTCGATCTCAACAAGACGCTCGACGACGTCGTCTCGATCCTGCGGCCGCGCGCGGCGCAGAAAGATGTGCGACTCGGCATGGCGGTCAATCCGGCGGCGTATGGCTGGTTCCGCGGCGATGCGGTGCGGCTGCGCCAAGTGCTGCTCAACATCGCAGGCAATGCCGTCAAATTCACCGATCGCGGCCATGTGGATATCGATGTCTCCGTGCCGCGCGAGCTCGGCGATCATGCCGTCGCGCATTTCGAAATAGCGGATACCGGCGTCGGCATCGACCCGGCGGCGCAAGCGTCATTGTTCGAGAAATTCACCCAAGCGGATGTTTCGATCAGTCGCCGCTTTGGCGGCACCGGCCTTGGCCTCTCGATCTCGAGGCAGCTCGTCGAGCTGATGGGCGGCACGATCGGCTTCTCGAGCGTGGTCGGCGAGGGCAGCGTGTTCTGCTTTGAGATCCCGCTGGAGCGCGTTGCGGCGCCGGCGATCGAAAAAATGCCCGAACCCTCGTCGGCGGCGCCCGTCACCGTGCCGCAGCGTCCGCTCGATGTGCTGATCGCCGAGGACAACAAGGTCAATCAGCATGTGGCGCAGCTGATCGTGTCGCATGCCGGCCATCGCGTCGATCTCGCGGATAACGGCCGCCAGGCGGTGGATGCCGTGCGCGCCAAGGATTACGACGTGATCCTGATGGATTTGCAGATGCCGGAGCTCGACGGCATCGCCGCGGCGAAGGAGATCCGCCAGTTCACCGGCCGTGCCGGCCAGGTGCCGATCATCGCGCTCACCTCGCACGCCATGGCTGGAACGCGCGAGGAGGTGATCGCCGCCGGCATGGACGATTACGTCTCGAAACCATTCGACGCCACTGTTCTGCTCGCAAAGCTGCAGCATCTCGCCGCTTTCCACAGCGCCGGCGAAGCACGTGTGGTGCCAGTCGCCGAGCGGCAGGAAGCTAAGGGTGATGCGCGGTTCGATCGCGACAAGCTCAATCAGCTGAGCGCGGCGACCAGCGCGGCTACTTTCGTGCCGCTGCTCTCGAGCCTCATCGATGCAGTTCAGCAGCGTGTCGCGCTGACGCTCGGACTTATCCGCGGCGAGGAACTCGGCCAAGCGGCACGTGAGGCGCATGATCTCGTCGCGATTGCCGGCAATGTCGGCGGCATGCGGCTGAGCGCGCTGGCGCGGCAGTTGCAGTACGCGTGCCAAGCCGGCGATGCCGAGAAATCCCGCGCCGTGGCCGCGGAGCTCAGCGCCGAGACCGAGGCGCTGCTGCCCCTGATGCGCGATTACCACGCGGCAATAGCCGCCTGACATCGAAATTAGTGGAGGACAAAACATGGCTGCTGTCATCACCATGGAAAAGCCCGTCATCGTCGCGGTGGATGATTCGCGCGAGATGCTGGACATCCTCAAAAGCCTGGTCGCCGGTGCCGGCTATCGCTTTTTCGGCGCGAGCAACGCCAGTCAATGTCTGCGTCTCGTGCGCGACGTCGAGCCGGATCTCATCCTGCTCGACATCCAGATGCCCGAGGTCGACGGTTTCGAACTTTGCCGCCAGATCCGCGCCGTCGAGGCGATGCGCAACATTCCGGTCGCTTTCGTGACCGCCCGGCGCACCGCGCAGGACGTGAAGGCCGGTATTGCCGCGGGCGGCAACGACTTCATCACCAAGCCTTTCGATGCCAGGCATCTCATGGAGCGCATCGATCGGTGGGTGAAGCAGAAGCAAGCCTGACAGCCGTCAAGCGTGCCGCCGCGCGACAGGGCAGGCGCGCTTTCCTATAGTCTCGGTGTCCCGCGCAGAAGCCGGAGCGCCCCGATCCATGTCGCCCGCCCCTATGTCTCCCGATAGGCCCGAGCTCGAGAAGAAATACCGACAACCGCGCGTCTTCGGCGCGCTGCCCGGGCCGCGCAACGTGCCGCTCGACAAGCGCAACCTGCCGGACAACATGACGGTCGTCACTGTGGCGGCGTCGGCGCTGACCGACGCGGCGGCGCTCGGCGAATTGCTGCCGCCGCGTTGTCGCTTACATGGCGATCCGGTGCTGAGCGTCAGCATCGCCTATTTGCGCAACATCGGCTGGCTCGCCGGCCGCGGCTACAACATCGTCTCCGTCGATTTCCCGATCGTCTTCGACGGCGCGGACGGGCGCCTCACCGGCAAGTTCACGCCGGTGCTGTGGGAGAGTCTCGCCGATCCGATCCTCACCGGCCGCGAGGAGCTCGGCTTCTCTAAGCTCTATGCGCAAATCCCCGAGCCGATCATTCTCGGCAATGCCTATCGCGCGAGTGCGAGCTGGGAGGGATTTCGCTTCTTTGAGTTGGAGGCGAGCGATCTCGCGGAGGCGGCGCTAAAGCTCGATGCGCCGGCGCTCGACGGCAGCTTCCATTATCGCTTCATGCCGAAGGTCGGCGCGCAAGGCGAGGCCGATGCCGAATACATGGCCTTCATTCCCGGCGCGAATAGCGGCCCCGGCGCGAACGGTGTCACCAAGCGGCTGGCAGGGAAGGGCTCGTTCCGCTTCCTGCGGGCGCGGTGGGAAGACGTGCCGCTGCAATATCCAATCATCAACGCGCTGGCGGAATTACCGCTGCACGAATTCCGCGGCGCCAGCGTCACTTTCTCGACAGCGATGGGCAGCATCGGCGGCGGGCTCGGCGGTGCGCGGCCAGTTCGATAGGTTTAGATAGAGTGGAGGGACGGATGAGCGGCGTGCGGCGGATCGTGACCGGACATCGCGACGACGGGAAGGCGATCATCAAATCGGATCGCGTCTTCGAGCCGGTTCCGGTGCCGAGCGGCGATGCCGCCTTCGCGAAGCTTTGGGTCACGCAGACCAGCCCGGCGGATAACAACGATGAACGCGACGGCGCCGAGCTGGCCAGCGGCCTTACCTGCATGGATGGCTCGGTGCTGCGCGTCGTCGATTTCCAGCCCGGCAAAGTCTCGCCGATGCATAAGACGAACTCGGTCGATTACGGCATCGTGCTCTGGGGCGATATGGAGATGCGGCTCGATAGCGGCGAGGCGACGCGGCTGAAGCCGGGCGACATCGTCGTGCAGCGCGGCACGAACCACGCCTGGGCCAATGTCGGCACGACACCGGCACGCATGGTCTTCGCGTTGATCGACGCCCTGCCGCTCGGCGACGGCAGCGGCGTCACGCCCTAGAAATCGTGGTCAGGCTTTCTTGTTGAAGCGCGGGAAGAGCGGCAGCGCGTTCTCGCGATCGACCGCGGCGCGCAACGCCGGCGGCATATGCAGCGCTTTCAGCCCGGCATCGACTTCGGGGATCTTCACGTAAGGATCGTCGGTGCCGAAGAGGATGCGCTTCGGCCCCGATAGCGCGACGACGCCCGCCCAGGACCAGGGGAAGAACGCACTCGCCGTGTCGACATAGACTTTCTGCAGCTCGTAGATCGGGCCTTTCGGCGCGCGCGGCTTCATCTTCGGATTGCGGAAGCTGCCTGAGATGCGGCCCGCGAGCATCGGCAAGGTGCCGCCGCCATGCGAGAAGATCCATTTGATATCGGGATATTTCGCGAGTTGGCCGCTGTAGAGCAGGCTGGTGATGGTGCGCATCGTATCGAAGGGGAATTCGAGGATCGCCGAGACGACATCCGGCATCATCTGGCCGCAGCATTGCGGCTGCGTCGGATGGACGAAGGCGACGGCCTTACGGCGATTGAGCTCGGCGAGCACCGGATCGAAAGCGACATCGCCGAGATATTTGCCGTCATAGGACGGTGCGAAGCGCACGCCGTCGCTATGCAGCGTGTCCATCACGTAGTTGATCTCGGCGAGGGTCTTGTCGACATTCGGCAACGGCATCATGCCGAAGCAGCCGAAGCGGCCGGGATGATCGACGGTGAGCTTTGCCAGCCACTCGTTGCAGCTTCGCACCACGCCGGCGAAATCGCCGGGCAGGCGGCCGTTGAGATCGGGGCTCGATACGATCGCTGTCTCGATGCCGTATTTGTCCATATCGGCGAGCGCACGCTCGAGCGACCAGGTGCCGGTATCGAGCGGCGAGCGGAAGGTCGCGTTGCCTTGCGCCATCCAATCGACATAGGCCGGCGGCGGAACGTGATGATGCACGTCGATGCGTCGAGGCTTGTACGGTGCGGCGAGCGCATCGGTGACGAGCGTAGACGGCAGCAAAGCCGTCGCGCTCGCCGCACCAAGCGCGCCCAGGAATTGCCGTCGCGCCCAAGGACCCCTGAGCCAAGACTCCGTCGTGCTCATTATCGCTTCACCCCGAACCGCACTCGCGACCAACTGGCGGGCCGCGCGCTTATTCGGCGTGATGATAGCATGGCGCGAATATCCACAGGTGGGAAATGCCCGCGAAGATGTGACGGTTTGCCATAGGTTGCGGGCGCAAAAAGCCATGATAGGTTCTGCGTGCAGTTCCGAGGACGTTTGATGCGCGCGTTCACAGGTCTCGCCTGCACGGCTTTGTTGTTGCTGTTGACGAGCAACAGCGTTGCGAGCGCGCAAAATCAGCCTGCATCGGCGGTCCCGACGATCCCCGACATGGCCAATCGTATGCAGACCTGTGCGCCGTGCCACGGCGCGCAGGGCGAGGGCGGCAAGAATCCCTATTTCCCGCGGCTTGCCGGCAAGCCCGCAGGCTATCTCTTCAATCAATTGCTCGCCTTTCACCAAGGCCGCCGGCATTACGCGCCGATGAACTACCTGCTCGAATTCCAGCGCGAAGATTATCTCCGTGCGATGGCGCTGTTTTTCTCGCAACAACGGTTGTCGCTACCCGCTGCGATGCCGTCCGCCATGATGCCGACGACGGCCGCACCAGCCGTGCTTGCACACGGCGAGGATCTCGTCGAGCACGGCGCGCCGGCGCGCTCGATCCCGCCTTGTTCCGGTTGTCACGGCGCGCGTCTCACCGGTATGGAGCCCGGCATTCCCGGCCTGCTCGCGCTCCATCCCGATTACATCATCGCGCAGCTCGGCGCGTGGCGCTACGGCACGCGTACCGCGACGGCACCAGACTGCATGCAGCGGGTCGCGGCGCGACTGACCGATGCGGATATGACCGCGGTCGCAGCCTGGCTGTCGTCGCGGCCTCTGCCTGCCGACACGTCGCCGCTGCCGGCGGGCGCATTGCGCACGCTGTTGCCTTGCGGGAGCGAGCCGCAATGAAACAAGCGGCGATCGCTTTCGCGCTGCTCCTCGCGGCGACACGGTTCGTGGCGAGCGCCGGCGCGGCGGAAAGTGGCGCAGCGCTCATCAAGGAAGGCGAGTATCTCGCGAAAGCCGGCGATTGCATCGCCTGCCATTCCGATCCCGGCGGCAAGGCTTTCGCCGGCGGCCGCGCCATGCCGACGCCTTTCGGCACGCTCTATTCGTCGAACATCTCGCCCGATCCGGCTTACGGCATCGGCAAATGGACCGCCGATCAGTTCTACACGATGCTGCATACCGGTCGCTCGCCCGATGGCGGGCTGATCTATCCGGCGATGCCGTTTCAGGACTACACGAAGGTCACGCGTCACGATAGCGACGCGATCTTCGCTTATCTGCGCTCGGTGCCGCCGGTGCATCAGCCCAACAAGCCGCATGAGCTGCACTTTCCCTACAACAACCGCCAGCTGATCCTCGGCTGGCGCACGCTGTTCTTCCAGCAGGGCGAATACGAACCCGATCCCAAGCAGACGGCCGAATGGAATCGCGGCGCCTATCTGGTGCAGGGTCTCGGCCACTGCGCGATGTGCCATTCGCCGATCAACGCGCTGGGCGGCACCAGCGAGGCAAAGCAATTCCAGGGCGGCTTGATCCCGATGCAGTTTTGGTACGCGCCGTCGCTGACATCGGATCGCGAAGCAGGGCTCGGCGAATGGAGCCTCACCGATATCGTCGATCTCCTGCGCAAAGGGGTCTCGAACCGAGGCGCGGTCTACGGACCCATGGCGGAAGTCGTTTACAACAGCCTGCAATATCTGACCGACGCCGATACGCAGGCGATGGCGGTCTATCTCAAGAGTCTTGGCCAGCAGACGCCATCGCCACCCGCCGCGAGCGGCATCAGCGCCAACGAGCGCAGCCTGCTCCTATCGCTCGGGCAATCGGTGTACACGGCGCAATGCGCAAGTTGTCACGGCATCGATGGTCGCGGCAAGCCGCCGGACTATCCGCCGCTCGCCGACAATCAGTCGATCCAGATGGAGTCGGCGGTCAATCCCATTCGCATGGTGCTGAATGGCGGTATGCCGCCGGGCACGCAGTTGAACCCCGCACCCTACGGCATGCCGCCTTTCGCCGGCTTGTTGTCGGACGACCAGGTGGCGGCGGTTGTCACTTACATCCGTACCGCCTGGGGCAATCACGGCAGCGCCGTTACCGCGCAGGACGCGAACACGCTGCGCGCCGTGCCGTTGGATTAGGAGCGCTGATGATCACGCCGGATGATCAGACCGAGCCAGCTTCCGATGAAGCCGTCGATGCGGCAATCGCCGGCGGGCCCCGCGGCGCCGTGGCGCTCTCCGGCGTCGCGACCGCGATCGTTCTCGCGATCTGGTTCCTGTTCTATCTCCTCGTCTTCGTGCCCCGGGCGACGCCATGAGCGAAGCGTCTTCCCATGGCTCGGTGGCAGGCGCCGCCGAGCGCGCGGAGCGGCGTTGGAGCTATCTCTCTGTCGCGATCATCCTCTTGCTGATCGCGATGGCGACCTTCGCCGGGATCCATCAAGCGACGATGCCGCAACCACGCGTCGAGACCGTCGATCCGAGCACGCTGCATCTCGCCGGCGAGTTCATCGAGAGCAATCTCGGCACAGCGGTCGCTCCCGACGGCTCGGTCACGGTGCGCCTCGTCGCCCAGCAATATTCGTTCACACCGTCTTGCCTTGTCGTGCCGATGGACACGCCGGTCACGTTCCGTGCGACCAGCGCCGATGTCGTGCATGGCTTTCTGATCGCGGGCACGACCATCAATCTTAATCTCGTTCCCGGTTACATCGCGACCTATTCGACGCGCTTCTCTCAGCCGGGCGATTTGCTGATGCCGTGCCACGAATTCTGCGGTGTCGGACACGAGGGCATGTGGGCGCATGTGCATGTGGTCGATCGCGGCACTTTTCAGCGGCTCGCCGGCGGGCAGGGGAGGCTGAGCTGTGCCGCTCAATAAGCGTTTGATCCTCGCGCATCTTTGGCTCGCTTTCGCGGGCTTCGCGGTGGCGTTGCTGCTCGGCGAATGGCAGATGCTGGTGCGCTCGCCATTCCATGCCTGGATCGGCGATCCCGAATGGTATTACCGCTCCGTCACCGCGCACGGCACGACGATGGCCTATGTGCTGCCGACGCTGCTGGCGATGGGGCTCGGCTATTTCATCGCGGAGACCTCGCTCGAGCGGCCGCTGATCGGTGTACGCTGGGCGTGGACCGGATTCGCGCTGGCGGTGATCGGCACGGTGATGGCCGTCGTGCCGGTCGCCATCGGCCGCGCCTCGGTGCTCTACACCTTCTATCCGCCGCTGACCGGCAGCCCGTTCTATTACATCGGCATCGTGCTGGTCGTGGTCGGCTCATGGATTTGGGTACTGCTGCTGTCGCTCAACCTCTATCGCTGGAAACGCGACAACCGCGGCAAGACGGTGCCGCTACCGATGTTCATGATTGTCGCCGGCTCCTATCTCTGGGCCTGGACAGCGGTCGGCGCGGCGCTCGAGCTGCTGTTCCAGATTCTGCCCGTGGCGCTCGGCCTCGTGAACACGGTCGACGCCGGGCTCGCGCGCGTGTTCTTTTCCTGGACGCTGCACGCGATCGTCTATTTCTGGCTCATCCCGACCTATATCGCCTATTACACCATCGTGCCGCGCGCGATCGGAGGGCGGGTCTTCAGCGATCCGATGGGTCGCCTCGCTTTCGCGTTGTTCCTCGTGGTGGCGATGCCGATCGGTATCCATCACGTCTTCGAGGATCCGGAGGTCGGCGCGGGATTTAAATATCTTCAATCGGCTTTCACGGCCGTCGTCGCGTTACCGACCTTCATGACCGTGTTCACGATCTGCGCCTCGGTCGAGATCGCCGCCCGGCTGCGTGGCGGCAAGGGCTGGTTCGGCTGGATCGGCGCGTTGCCGTGGCGCAATCCGATGATGCTCGCCGTCGCGTTCTCCTTCGTCATGCTCGGCTTCGGCGGCGCCGGCGGTCTCGTCAATATGAGCTATCAGCTCGATGTCACGATCCATAACACGCAGTGGATCACCGGCCACTTCCATCTAATCTTCGGTGGTGCGATCGTGATCATGTATTTCGCTTTCGCTTACGATATCTGGCCGCATCTCACCGGCCGTGCTCTCGATTGCCATGGGCTGATCCGCCTGCAGCTCTGGGGTTGGTTCGTCGGCATGATGGTCCTGACCTTCCCCTGGCATCTGGTCGGCATTTTCGGCATGCCGCGTCGCATGGCGTTTTACGATTTCACCGATCCCGAGATTGCCCGCCAGGCGATCCCGGTGATGATCTCGGTCGTCGGGGGCGCGATCGTGCTGCTCTCAGGCTTGCTCTTCATTGCCATTCTCCTGATCGGGCATCGCGCCGCGGCCGTCACGCCGCCGGCTTACCGTTACAGCATCGCGCTGCATCCGCCGCAGCGCATGCCTGCGGTGCTCAACGGCTTCGGCCTGTGGGTCGCGTTGATGCTGGCGCTGACCGTCGTCAATTACGGCTTTCCGATCGCCAATCTCTTGACGGTTGCCGGCTCGCCGGTGCCCGCGGTACGCGTCGGTGACGTGAAATGACGGCGCGCGCGTGGCTTCAGGATCGCTGGGTCGTGACAAGCGTCGCGATCACCGCGGCTTTCGCCTGCGCGGCGATATTGCTCGGCTTCGTCATTTTGCCACTGCTGCAAGGCAACCGGCTCTATGCCGGTCTGTGGGACGCGATCTGCAGCGCTGCCGGCGTGCTGACGCACAGCGCTCCAACGCCCATTGTCACCGGGCGGCAGGCGACGACCAAAGTCGTCCTGACGCCGACGATGTTGCAACCAGCCGACGGCGAGGCGATCGGGCGCGGCGCGACGCTGGCGCAAAATTGCACCATGTGTCACGGCGCGCGTGGCCTCAGCCCGGCGGATAGCCCCAATCTCGCGGGGCAGTATCCGTTTTTCCTTTATAAGGAGCTGAAGGATTTCCAATCGGGCGCGCGCGAGAGCGGGGTGATGCAGCCGCTGGTCGCCAATCTCTCCGATCGCGATCTGCGCGATCTGGCGGCCTATTATGCCTATCTCCCGCGTCTGCCCGGCGTGCATACGGGGCCGCGGCGGCCGGCGGTCGTCATCTACGGTGCGCCGTTGCGCGGCATCGCGCCATGCGGCTCCTGTCATGGCGCGCTCGATTACAAGCTCGGCAGTGCTTGGCTCGAAGAGCAGCCGGAGGTCTATCTCCGCACGCAATTAGAGGCTTTCGCCTCGGGCGCGCGGCGCAACGATATCGAGGGCGTCATGCGCAATATCGCGCGCCAGATGACGCCGGACGAAATCGCCGCCGCGGCGAAATACTACGCCGACACACCGCCGCCCTGAGCGTTTTGGGCTTCGGCAGAGTTCGCGCCAGCGTGACGCGATCGCTCTTTCGCGATAGGCTCGCCTGCAAGCAGGAGGGGGAAACGCGAATGAGGATGATATTCGGTTCACTCGCCGTGGCGGCGACGCTGCTCGTCGCGAGTGCCGCGCAGGCCAATGACGCGGTTCATGTCGGCAAAGCGCAGGGCACGGCCTGGACCTTCCTGCCCGTCGATATCGGCATCCAGCAAGGTATCTTCGAGAAGCTCGGCCTCGATGTCGACAGCGCCAGCCTCGGCGGCGACGCGAAGGTGCAGCAGGCGCTGATCGCCGGCAGCGTCGATTTCGGTCTCGGCAGCGGGCCCGGCATGGCGCTCGCCTCGAAAGGCGGCGCGGCGATTGCCGTCGCGCAATTCGCGGGGCCGCCGCGCAACATCTCGGCGATCGTGCTCGAGGATTCGCCGATCAAGAAAGTCGCCGATCTCAAAGGCAAGATGATCGCGGTCTCAACGGTGGGCTCGCTCAGCGACTGGCTGGCCAAGCAGATGGCGATTCAAGAAGGCTGGGGCGCGAACGGCATCAAGACCGTGCCGCTCGGCGCGGTCGAAGCCTCGATCGCCGCGATGAAGGCGCATCAAATCGATGCGGTGGTGCTCTCGACCGAGGCGGGCTTCGGCCTCGAAGAGCGGCATGAGGGCCGCATGCTGATCTCGATGGATCACTATGCGCCGCATTTCATCACCCATGTCGTGTTCGCGCGAAAAGCCCTCGTGGCGGAAAAGCCGCAAGTGGTCGAGCGCTTCCTCAAAGGCTTCTTCGCCTCGATCGCCTATATGAAAGCGCATCGCGCCGAAACCTCGGCGCTTGCCGAAAAGGTGCTGAAGCAGGATCGCGGCGTCGTCGAGAAGGATTACGATTTCGAATTGCCGATGTTCACCACCGACGGCACTTTCGATCCGCGGGCGGTTGCGGTGCTGAAGAAGTCCTATGTCGAGCTCGGCACGTTAGCCAGCGAGCCGCCGGATAGCGCGCTGTTCACGACGCAATTCGTGCCGGTGAAACCCTAGAAGAGATTACCACGGAGGCACGGAGAGCATTGAGAGGCATTTATACGCGCAACGCGCGCAAAGCGTGCTCTCAGTGTTCTCCGTGTCTCCGTGGTGATCCTTTAATCATCGTTGTCGCCGTGCCGGATGGAATTCCTCCGGCATGGTCTCGGGCATGAAGAAAAAGATGACGGCGAAACCGCAAGCCGCGATGGCGGCGAGGGTGAAGAAGCCGATCGTGTAGCCGAAGCTCTGTGCGAGAAAGCCGATGGCGACATTGGTCACGGCGCTGCCGATGCCTTGCGCCGTGCCGGCAAAGCCTTGCGCGAGGTTGTAGCGCCCGCTGCCGCGCATCACGTCGCTGATGACGAGCGGCGTCATGATGCCGATGACGGCGGAAGTGAGTCCGCCGGTCGCCTGCGCCGCGACCACCCACCAAGGTCCGGGCGCGAGAACGAATAGCACGGCGCGAACCGGCAGCGCGCCGAAGCCGAGGAGCAGCAGCGGCTTGCGACCCCAATCCTCCGCGCGCCGTGCGATCCACGCCGCGAGCAGCGCCGTCACTATCTCCGGAACGATGACCATCGCCGAGGTGAAGAGCACGGAGATCTCCTGATGCTCCTGCCCGACGCGCTCGCTCGCGAGCGGTGTCATCGACGCATTCGCGAGCTGGAACAGGACAAGGCTGCCGACGAAGATCAGCAGAATGGGATGTTTCGCCAGCTCGCGTAGCGGTGCAGCCTCGCGCGGCTTCTCGCGGTTTCGCGCCGAGCGGGCGCGGGCGTAATCGATATCCTGTCCGCGGATTTGTGTCAGCGCAAAAGCGGCCGGCAGACACAGCCCCGCCGCGATCAGGAAAATCGTCCATGTCGTGACGAAATGGCCAAGCAGGCCGAGCGCCGCCGCTGTCGCCGCGTTGCCGAAACTGCCGTAGCGATGGTTACGGCCGAGGCGATGGTTGAACGCGCGGTGGCCGACAAGGCCGAGGCCGATCGCGACTTCGGCGGGGCGGACGATGCCGGCGGTACTGCCTTGCAGGATCTCCGCCGCGAAAATCATGACGCCGTTGGTGAAGAAGGCGTAGATCAAGGCACCGGCGGCAATCATCGCGAGCGCCAGGCCGAGGAGCAGGCGCTTGTTCGGTGCGGCATCGACGATCGCGCCGCCGGGAAGCTGGCTGAGGATTCCCGCAACCCCGCCGACCGTGAGCAGCAGGCCGATCATGCCCTGCGACCAGCCGTTGGCGATCAGATAGACGGCGACGAACGGACCGAAAGCGGTCTCGACATCGGCGATGAAGAAGTTGAGCCAGTCGAGCGCGCGCTGACTCTGATTCGATGGTGCGGCATCGTCCTCTGCCAACGCAGATGCTCCTCTCGCGGCGTATCCTCGCTAGGAAACGCCGATGAGGTGGCTCGGGCTCAATCGGCCCGAGGACAGAGCTCCAGAAGAGTGAGCTTAGTCGTCGCTGTCGGCGGCCGTCGCGACGGCCGCGCGCGCAGCGATGCGCTTGGTGCCGCCGGTCGTCGCCAGCATGGCCAGCGGCGGTACCGCCAGCAGGATAGCCATCAGCCCGGCGCCGGTCGTTCCAGCCCAGGCGATGAGCGGCCCGGTCGCGAGCGCAATCAGCACCGAGATGCCGGCGGCGCAGGTATCGTTGAAGCCCAAGGCGCGGCCACGCGTCGCGGTCACATAGTGATCGGCGATCAGCGCCGTCGCCGAGACATTCGCCGCCGCCCAGCCGATGCCGACGAGGAATGCGCCGAGCGTGATCGGGAAATAGGAATGGGTGTAGGCGACAAGGCCGGCACCGGCGAGCGCAGTCGCAACGCCAGGGAACATCACCGCGTCGCGGCCGTAGCGGTCGGTCAGCTTGCCGAGCGGAATGGTGAAAGCGAACATGCCGGCGGAATGGCACATGCTGGAGATCGCGATGCCGGTGAGGCCGGTACCGCAATCCTTGAGCACCAGCGAGTTCAGCACCATCACGATCGACATATTCCCCTGCACCGAGCAGTTGGAAATGATCGCGAGGCGGATGATCGGCCGGCGCAGCAAGCTCATCGCGCTGAACGCCGCCGCCTCTTCGTGATGGCGTGCCTTTGTGACGACGCCCGGATAATAGAGATGCAGATTCTGCCCAATATGCTTCGGGTCCGGCCGTACGAAGAAGATGAGGCAGATGCCCGGCACGATGAGGCAGGGCAGCAGGAACCAGCCGAGGCCGAGCGGATCGGCGCCGGTCCGGTCGGCGATTGCTTGCGATATGCTGATCACCAGCGGGCTCATGACAAGGCCGAAGAGCGAGCCGGTCGCGAGATAGCCGAGCGCGGTCGCGCGATGACTCGGCGGGAACATGTCGGTCGCGGCGACGCGAAGTTGCTGCGACGCGTTCATGCCCATGCCGAAGATGAGAACGCCGATGACGAAGAGCGCGAAGCTCGATCGGCTCATCGAGGTCGCGACCACCAGGGTGCCGGCGAGCGCGAGGCAGAGTCCCAACAGGATGCCGGGCTTACGGCCATAGGTGTCGGTGATCTTGCCAGCCGGGTAGGCGACGAGAAAACGGCTGAGACCGACGAGCCCGACCGATACGCCGACGAGATCGGGCGCGCCGGTCAGTGCCAGCACCATCAGCGGCCCGAAACTATAGGTGAAGGACATACCCACGCCGGTGAAGGTCTGCGACAGCGCGAACAACGTCATGTTGCGCTTGATGACCGTCGGGACGCGGAATGGGGTGGGGGAGGTGCTGGCGGAGAGGCTCACGGGGTCGAAGAGTAGCAGAAGGGGCGGCTCCAACAATCGGCAATGCTGGCCGATCAGCCCGGCCTTTTTTGCATCTTCGCGCGTGCGAAAGGAGCGCCCCTCGCCGAATCAGTCGTCATTGCGAGCCCCTTCGACAAGCTCAGGAGCGAAGCAATCCAGGGCATCACGTGAGGCTCCTGGATTGCTTCGTCGCGCGATGCGCTCCTTGCAATGACGCCCTAAGATGGGCGCATATCCAGTAGGATCGGGGAACCCAGGATGCCCACCAACACCACGCCGGCCATCAATCCCAATGTCACGCGCTCGCGTCTCGTTCTGGAGATCGCGTCGGAGATGTGCGGCGGCACGGCGGAGCATCCGGTGCCGGAATGGTTCCAGCCCAAGGTGGTCCTGCGCAACGCAGCGGGCGGCAAGCCGGTGACGCTTTTCGCGGTGAGTTCGGCCGAGGGCATCTTCGCCGTCGCCAAGCGCGAGGCCGATCTCGCGATCATCAATCCGGCCTGCGTGCTGTCGGTGGCGGTGAAAGGGAAGAGCATCTTCAAGGAGCCGCTGCCCTTGCGCGCAGTAACGGTGATCCCGTCCTGGGACCAATTCGTCTTCGCGGTGCGGCCCGAGACCGGGATCGAGCGCTTCGAGGACATCGCGGCGAAGAAGCCGAAGCTCAAGATCATGATGCGCGGCGCGCTCGATCACACGCTGCATCATATGTTCGACGATGTCGCGGCGGCGGCAGGCTTCTCGCGCGAGAACATCGCCGCTTGGGGTGGGGAGGTGTTGAAGAAGGGCAGCGTGCCTTGGCCGCATACGCCGACCTTCAAGGCGCTGGTCAACGGCGAGGTCGACGCGCTCTTCGACGAGGCGGCGCATTCCTGGGTGCCGCAGGCTCTCGACTCGGGAATGCGTGTCTTGTCTCTTAGCGAGAATACGGTGAAGAAGCTCGAGGATATGGGCTATCGCCGCGCGGTGCTGCCGAAATCGGCCTATCCGAAGCTCCCCGCCGATGTGCTGTCGATCGATTTCAGCGGCTGGACGGTGTTCGTGCGCGCCGATGCCGAAGACAAGCTGGTCGAGCAGATCTGTGCCGGGCTCGCCGCGCGCAACATGAACATCGCCTGGGAAGAGCCGGGCGATCTCCCGGTCGAGCGCATGGCGAAAGAGGCGATCGACACGCCGCAATGCGTGCCGCTCCATCCTGCCGCCGAGCGCTATTGGAAAAGCCGCGGCTGGCTCTGAACCCGGCGCGCTCAAGAGAGGTTTTCCCATTAAGTCACTGTTGCTGCGGCAATATATTTTTGGATTTCATAAATACCGACCGGTTGGTATGTTGACGCATGGATGGAGCTATAACCGCCAAAGCCAAGCCCGATGCGCGCAAGCGATTGCTCGATGCGGCGATGCAGGCGATCCGGACGCAGGGCTATTCGGCGACGAGTGTGGACGATATCTGCCGCGCGGCAGGCCTGACCAAGGGCGCGTTCTTCCACCACTTCAAGAGCAAGGAAGAGCTTGCGGTCGCCGCCGCGGCCCATTTCTCGGCGATGGCGGAAGTGCTCTTCGCTTCGGCAGCTTATCGAAAGCTGGGCGATCCGTTGGATCGCCTATTGGGTTATGTCGATTTCCGCGGCGCGATCCTCGATGGGCCGATCCCGGAATTCACCTGCCTCCTCGGGACGATGGTGCAGGAGGCCTATGCGACATCGCCCGCCATCCGCCGGGCGTGCGACACCTATATCGGTGCGCATGCGGCGGAGGTGGCGAAGGACATCGCCGCGGCGAAGGCGCTCTACGCGCCGCGAGCGGAATGGAGCGCCGAGAGTGTCGCGCTCTATACGCAGGCGGTGCTACAGGGCGCTTTCATTCTCGCCAAAGCGAAAAACGGTAACGCGATCGCGCGAGACTGCGTGGCGCATCTGCGCCGCTATCTCGAGCTGCTGTTCGATCGGCACAACCAGGAGGAGGAGTGACAATCATGCCGGCACCACGCGGAAAGTTCATCTGGTACGACGTGATGACCAACGACACGAAAGCGGGCACCGATTTCTATAAAGCTGTCATCGGGTGGAACGCGGCCGACTTCCCGATGGCGGACGGCAGCAACTACACCGTCTTCAGCCAAGGCCAGACCATGGTCGGCGGTCTGATGAAGATCCCGCCCGATGCCTCCGCAATGGGCGCGAAGCCGTGCTGGTCGGGCTACATCGCGGTCGACGATGTCGATGCCGATGCCAAGCGCATCACTGCGGCCGGCGGCAAGATCACGCGCGAGCCGACCGATATCCCGAATGTCGGCCGCTTTGCCGTCGCGATGGATCCGGGCGGGGCGATGTTCTTCATCTTCAAGCCGAGCAGCGACGAGACGCCGGCGGCGCATGCGCCGATGGCCCCGGGCTTCATCGGCTGGCATGAGCTCTATGCAGGCGATCTCGATCGCGAATGGGATTTCTACTCGAAGCTTTTCGGCTGGACCAAGGCGCAATCGATGGATATGGGCGCGATGGGCGTCTATCAGACCTTCGCCATCAACGGCGTCGAGAGCGGCGGCATAATGAAACAGCCGCCGCAAGTCCCGGCTTCGTTCTGGAATTACTATCTCGGTGTGGACAGCGTCACGGCCGCGGCGGAGCGTGCGAAGCAACGCGGCGCGACCGTCGTGAACGGACCGATGGAAGTCCCAGGCGGTTCGTGGATCGTGCAGGCGCTCGACCCCCAGGGCGCTTTCTTCTCGGTGATCAGCGCCACCAAGTAAGCCCGCGCAGCGGCGCCGCAGATCGGAACTGCGGCGCCGCATGCCCGTTTGCATAGGGAGGTTGTCCTAAAGAAGAGCTGGGCCTCCCGTGACCATCGCTTGCCCTGATTGTGGGACGTTGCAGGATTTGCCGCCGCCGTCGCGACGGTCGAAAGCGGTGTGCCGGCTCTGCAGCCGCGATCTCGAGAAAACCAGCGGGCGCAGCATCACCGCGTGCTTGGCCTGCTCGCTGGCGACCTTCCTGCTGCTGATCCCGAGCAACGTCTTTCCGCTGATTCGGGTCGAGCTCTTCGGCATGTCGAGCGCCAATCTCATCCTCGTCGGCATCGGCAAGCTCTGGGGCAATCAATGGGTGCTGCTCGCCGCGATCAGCGCCGCGCTCGTCATCGCGATTCCCTTCATCCGCTTCGGCTTGCTGTCGGCCGTGCTCGCGGTGCTGCGCTTCAGCGACCGCCGGCCCGACTGGCTCGGTCCGGCCTTCCGTTGGGCGGTGTGGCTCGATCCCTGGGCGATGACGGATGTGTTCCTGCTTGCCTCCTTCGTCGGCTATTACCGGCTCGCCCATCTTCACGCAGCGCATGTCTCGATCGAGATCGGCGGCGGCTGTTTCTTGGCAACAGGCTTCCTTACCATGCTCTCGCGCGCGGCCCTCGATCGTCGCACGGTCTGGCGCGCGATCCGCCACGAAGGCCAGCCCGAGCCCGGTAGCGAAACGGTCTCTTGCACCACGTGCGATCTCGTGCGCCCCGTCTCATGCGAAGGCGAGCCCTGTCCGCGCTGCGGCGCCCGGCTTTACGCACGCAAGCCCGACGCGATGATCCGGACCGCGGCGCTGCTGCTGGGCGCGGCGGCTTTCGTACTGCCGGCAAACATCTTTCCGATGGAGGTGTCCTCCCATCTCGGCATGAGCCAGGACTACACGATCTTCACCGGCGTGCGCGAGCTATTCGAGAACGGGCTTTGGCCGCTGGGATGCATCATCTTCTGCACCAGCATCCTCATCCCCGTCGGCAAGATCATCGTCATCGCCTGGTGCCTCCTATCGGTGTGGCGCCGCTCTCCGCGTCATCTCATCGCCAAGACCAAGGCGTTCCGTGCCGTCGCGGAGCTCGGCCGCTGGTCCAAGACCGATCCTTTCACCATCGTGTTCTTCGTGCCGCTGGTGAATTTCGGCGCGCTCGCCACCGCGACGGCCGGCTGGGGCGCGATGACCTTCATGCTGATGTCGATCTTTACGATGATCGCATCGCTCACCTTCGATCCGCGGTTGATGTGGGACGCTGCCGAGGCGCCGTCGACCGTGCCGGAGGAGGGCACTGCGGCACAAGAAGCGCCCGCCTGACGCTCTGCTGCGAAAGGTTGCAAAGTCAAGCGCGGCGCAGCAATATCGGATTGCTTCGGGGATTCTTTTTAGGGGACGATCCGTGAATTTTTCGCGCAAGCTTCTGGCGTTCGGCGTTGCCGGCGCCGCTCTCGGCTTCATCAATGTCGGCG